>JAEEGJ010002560.1_pt1 | contig 89524 bp, 74 predicted proteins | sample 8958761 | NCBI WGS metagenome assembly JAEEGJ01 (sample SAMN16246546, study PRJNA631951) | gut metagenome | biome: gut microbiome; feature: rumen; material: RS-attached | host: Bos | place: Iran: Karaj | collected 2018-10
ATGGATCCTCTGCCAGAGGTAGAGATGATTCCTCATGATTTAGATGGTTTACATATCTTACAACTAAAAGTCAATGCGGGGCATTATACCCCATATTACTATGTTGGCGATGGTCAGCGTATAGCATTTGTCCGAGTTGGTGATGAGAGCATGCCAGCCACGGCAGAACAGATGGTTCGCTTGGTACTGAAAGGTTCCAACAAAACTTTTGATTCCCTTCACACTGACTATAAAGCAGAGGACTATTCCTTTACGATATTGGCGAACACGTTCAAAGACCGCACCAAACAAGAATGGGACAAGAAATATCTCTTGTCGTTTGGACTGGTAACTGGCACAGGGAACCTTACGAATGCGGGTGCATTGTTCGCTGATGATTGTCCTTTATGGCAGTCTCGCCTTTATTGTACCAAATGGGATGGAAAGGAAAAGGGCGATGCCATCAACGATGCAGAGTTTACAGGCAATGTCCTCATGCTGCTCCGTGAAGCCATGAATTTTGTGAAGTCAAACACCAAGAGAGGATGGGAGAAACTGCCTGACGGCCGAAAGAACAAACCAGAGTATGCGGAACGTGCAGTTCTTGAAGCAATGGTAAACCATTTCATCCATCGTGACTACACAGTGATGGGCGGTGAAGTTCATCTCGACATTTACAACGATCGCCTCACAGTCACATCTCCAGGAGGAATGTACAATGGTATGCTGATACAGGATTTGGACATCAAAGATGTGTCTTCTGAAAGGCGCAATCCCATACTTGCAAACGTGATGGCTCAACTTGACTATATGGAGAAACGAGGTAGCGGACTCACACGAATTTGTAATGAGACCAAAGCCTTGGAAGGATATAAAGAAGAACTGAAGCCTGTGTTCAAATCCACTCCAACCCAATTTCAGACCATCATCTTTGCCTCTTCCGACACTCCGAATGTCGGAGACCATGACGGAGATATGTCGGAGACGAAACTCACTGAGCGTCAGCATCAAATACTCAATCTCATCAAAGAGTCTCCGACAATCACCGGCAAACAAATGTCGGAGATGCTGTCGGTGAGCCAACGCACCATCGAACGTGACCTCTCTGCAATGCAGAAGCTTGGTGCTTTGAAACGTGAAGGTAATGATAATAATGGGGCATGGATAATAAAAAAACACTAATATGGACTTAGAAATTAAATTATTTTCAGAACTGAACTTAGAAGACACTTTTTTTGATACACTCAAAGAAAGTTATCCAGAGTTTTCAGATTGGTTTAATAGAAAGGCCGAGAATGGTGAGACGGCATACGTATTCTTCGATGAGAAAGGCAAAATTCTCGATTTCCTCTATTTAAAAATAGAGGAAGATGCTATAGAAGATGTTACCCCAGTATTACCAGCGAAGAAGAGATTAAAAGTGGGGACATTCAAAATTAAGCCTCGCCATTCTAGACGTGGGGAGCGATTTATGAAAAAGATTATGGATCATGCTATCTCTGAAAATGTGGATGAAGTGTATGTAACTATTTATCCTAAACCTGAACTAGAGTATCTTATTAGTTCTTTTGAAAAATATGGCTTTCACCATATTGCAAATAAGAATCATGGTGATCAAGGTAGTGAATATGTTTTAGTAAAGGACATGAGGACTTTTGAAGGAGATATAGTCAAAGATTATCCGTTTGTATCAAAAGCCGAAACAGAGAAAAGAATATTAGCAATAAAGCCAGATTATCACACGGCTTTATTCCCGGATTCTATTTTGAACAATGAAGATCCATACGATTTGGTACAAGATGTTAGTTCTACAAATTCAATCCATAAGATTTACATTTGTTGGATGAAAGATGTAGATAAGCTGAAACAAGGGGATCTAATACTCATCTATAGAACTAATGATGGGAAAGGATATGCTAATTATCGTAGTGTAATAACTTCAGTTTGTACCGTCCATGAAGTTAAAACATTCAAAGATTTTAAGGATGAGGATGATTTTATTAAGTATACAAATCAATATTCCATATTCTCATTAAAGGAACTCAGCAGATGGTATAAATATAAGAATAATTTCACTGTCATAAAAATGCTTTATAACGTTGCTTTTACAAGGAAAGTAATCAGAAAGAAACTTTTGGAAGATGTTGGTTTGGATGGAAGTGCTTATTGGGGATTTTTACCAGTAACAGATGAACAGTTTAACCAAATAGTTGAATTAGGACAAGCAGATGGACGCTATTTTATCGATTAAACCACAATTCGTCGAAGAAATTATTGCAGGGCGAAAGACATATGAGTTCCGTAAAAAGGGCTTTAAGGAGCGTGTTAGGAAGGTATATGTATATGCTTCCAGCCCTGTTTGCCGTATCATTGGAGAATTTACGTTAGGACAAATATTAGAAGGTCACCCCGATTTTATTTGGTCAAAAACAAGTAATCATGCTGGTATAACAAGAGAGTTTTTTGACGAATATTATGAAAAGAAAAAGATTGCATATGCCCTAGAAATAAAACATTTCAAGGTTTATGATAAACCGATAAATCCGCTGGTTATTCTTGGGCGATTTACACCTCCCCAGTCTTTTTGCTATGTACGTTCAGGTTTGTTTAGTAAAAAAGTAGAGAATCCGTCTTTTCTATAACTTGTTGTGAATTATGGCTAGGCTTAAAATATTTGTGGGTGGAGTACATGGCGCAGGTAAGGGCATATTTTGCCGACAACTTGTTAATCATTTAATTGGAGAATATGTGTCTGCCAGCCAATTGTTGAACTGGAATTCAAAATTCAAACAGGTAAAGAATGTTTCTCACAATCAAGAACTACTTACAGAACTTCTCTTGAAGCATACTCAGCATGATGCTACTTATGTAATTGATGGGCATTTTGCTTTGTGGAACAAAAATAACGAATGTGAAGTAGTTCCTATTAAGACATTTGCATCTCTAAATTTGAACATTATTATAATTATCTCATCTGCAAGTGAAATAATTCAGAAGCGCTTAGAACGCAGAGATGGTGTTAGCTACAAATTGAAAGATATTATTGAACTTCAATCAGCGGAAATCAATCAAGCCAAACTTGTTGCAGATAAGCTGAAAATTCCACTAATGATTTATGAGCCGACGAGGCCTAATTTTTTTAATATAATTGAACAAATTGAAATGATGAAAAATTATACAAGAAATAACATCTTGTCGCAGATGCTCAAAACAGCTATAATTCGTATAGACTTCACAGGTCTAACGAATTTACGTTCATTCGTAAATCGGATAAAATCGAGTGAAAAGATACAGAAGGCTTTTGGGAAAATGGTTCTAATCCCCAAACAGAATATGAGTGTTAGTTTTCGGCCAAAAGATATAGAGGACGGGCAATTACCTTATACTGAAACACAAAAAAGTATTTTGTATCGATTCTATGAATGCAAGATGGGAGGAGATTCTAATGTTACACTCGATGTCGAGCCACAATCCATAACTTTAGCCGTAGATTGTCAAAAAAAATATGAAGGAAGCAGGGAGTATTCATATTTTATGGGATGGGTAATTGATGAACTTTTGGCTTTTGATCAATACGTTACAATCAATCGTATTGGGGTTAGAAAGATTGATGTACAAGTATTAGAAGCGGACGAACCGATTGAAAAGTATTTCAATGAAAGGTTTGTAGTGGCTCATAGTTGGAAATCCTCGCCTCCCAAAACAAAATCTATATTAACAGAATTGTTGGAGATAGACAATATTAATTTTAATGTAACTCAATATATTGACTATACTAATGATGGACGTGTGCGCTTAATATATGATGTGGATTCTTTTCTCAGTGGTGACATCCTTGAGAAGGCATTGGAATCTGGAAATTCTTCAGATTTGTTGTATCATGAAATGCAAGATCGGATGTTTGATTTGTTTGTTAGTGTAGCTAGTGTCGATTATTTAGAATTCTGCAAGCGATTAAAGACAGAGCAAAATGGACAGTAATATTGAGGAGTATCTTAGTACTTGTAAAAACAAGGAAAGGTCGTCGTTGGACGAAACAAATATAAAATACTTTTATGAACGTAAAGTGTCCGTATATCGTTCAAGCACAGTGATGGTAAGCAAGTCATGGGGGGAAACTCTAGTCATTTGTGGAGAAGAACATCATTATGAAGAATTTATATAAAAGAATCTTTAAGGTATCTTCCTTCGAAAACTTAATAGTAAGTATATTCGTTATTGGTTATAAGAACATTGGTGAATCAATTGTTGTATTGTTTCGTGATATTTGTGATGGTTCTGAAAAAATAATCATGTCTATGGTTATTGATAGTTATGAGAAAGAGGATTTCAATATGATTAGAAAAGTATTATCAAAATATCATGTTGACAAACTGGATTTTGTATGTTGGACCCATCCCCACTGTGATCATTCTCCTGGTATTGACTCTTTAATAAGGGATATGTTTAATGAGAACATGGTCATTTTTTCTCCTAAATTCTACTATGGTAATCTTATGCCAGATCTGCTTAAATCAGAGAGTTCAAAAACACCTGAGATATTCGATAATATATGGAATCAAGTTAAAGACCATCCCAGTTTCTCAGAAATTTGGAGAACAATATCCGCAAATGGAGACGCCACTCATCCATACCTATTGCAACTTTTAACAGAAGATGGTACCTCATATAAAGATGTTTGCTTCTTTTTCTTAACGCCAATAGGTTCTAGAACAGATGTGTTTGCAACAAAAGGCAAACAATTTGGAAAGCCAAACGAATTATCAGTATCTTTCATCTTGTCGGTTGATGGATATGATTTCTTTTTTGGAGGTGATACGGAAAACGAACATGCTGCTGGTATTAGCAAAGAAATAGTACGAGGTATGCGATGGATAAAAGTTCCACATCATTGTTCTCTGGGGGCTAAGTGTATTGCTGATAGTATTGGACCACAATTTGATTATGCTGCTTCAACAGTATTCAAATCATCTAATCTTCCCCAAGAAGAAATTCAAATTATATACGCAAAAAAAGGGACTCTACACATGACTCAACTTGAAGAGAATGATGAATATCAACCTTTGTATGAATATGGTATTATTCAGTACGATTATCAATTTTCAAATGATGAAACGATAGTTAATATAAATACCTTTGGGAATGCTGGTCAATATTTCGTTAGTAAGACAAGAAGTAGCGATTCTGATGAATGAGTGTTTTGTCCGTTATAGAAAGTTAAATGTGTTAATATTTTGTTCATTATCACCATTTATAGAATCCGCGCAATCACTTTTCTACCGTTTTAACTAAAATCTCTTGATATACAAATAGTTGTAAATTCTCTGGTTGTACGGGCTTGACAAAAGTAATAGCAAGAGATATAGCTGCTTGGTGTAATATTAGTTTTGAAACAGCCAATGCAAATCCTTTATATTATGCCCATCACATTTACAGCGATGAGAATACAGAAATCACAAACCTAATCATATCTTCCAATGCGAGGAAAATAGGGGATTTTGCATTCATGAATTGTATTGGCTTGACCTTCGCCTTTATTCCTTCCAGCGTGTCGAGCATCGGGAATCAAGCGTTCATGAATTGTAGTAGATTGTTCATCGTCTTAATTCCTTCCAGCGTGTCGAGTATCGGGAATCAAGCGTTCGCTTATTGTAGTGGCTTGACCTCCATTGAGTTTCCTGCCAGTGTTAGAAGTATCGGGCATGGTGCGTTCTATAATTGTAGTGGCTTGACTTCCGTTACTTCTTCTATTACCAATGTGTTTGCGACAGGATCACAGGCTTTCTATGGTTGTAGCAATGCCACTTTGTATGTTCCGGCAGCCAGTTTGACCAAATATCAGAACACGACAGATTGGAAATATTTCAATGCAATAATTCCTTATTCTACGATGTTATTCTCTTGTAACAATAAGGGTAAGGTATTGGTTAATGGAAAGGAAGAACTCACTAATGTTTATAAAAAGATAAATATTTATGATGGACTTGATAACACTTTCGTTTTCCAACCTAATGACGACTGTGAGTTGAGACAGGTGCTGATTGATGGACAGGATGTAATGGGTTCTATGGTAAACAACCAACTGACAGTGACTCTGCATGGAGGCTCGAAGATGTTAGTCATGTTTAATCAGAGGGGGTACGATGTGAACGGCGATAGGAGAGTGGATATCAGCGACGTGGTGACGCTTGTCAATATGATTCTTGGTCAGTAAAAAAATAATTTGGTACGATTATATTAAGGAAAGAAATTAGAATAATTAGAAGATTACCGTCCTTGGACGCTTGGGCAACGCAACCAAGAATTTTATCAGAAATGATATGTTTTTAAATAATAAAACTAATTTTTGGAGTAATTATAATAATTATTCTAATATCTTTCCTAAGACAACTATTGTCATTTATCTCAAGATATTTATTGTTACTAAAATAAAGGAGCTTCCACCGACCAAACGGGGAAGCTCTTTATTATTTTGTTTCGCTTAAAATCGAAACTACAGCATCTTGAATGCCATCTTGATGACTCGCTCCACACTGGCATTAGGATCATCCTTGAGGATGGCACGCGCCACCTTGGCAACGGGTGCTGGTGGATAGCCCAAAGCCTTGAGTGCTTCGCAAGCATCCTTGAACACTTCCTGATTGATGCCACCTGAATTGTCCTTCTCACTCTCTCCGAAGAGGGTTGGCGTGATGCCAAGCTGGGATACCTTATCGTGAAGTTCCACAATGATGCGCTGGGCGGTCTTGCTGCCTAATCCCTTCACGGTCTTGAGCATCTTGTCGTTGCCAGTCATGATGATGTCGCTGAGTTCAGCGGGAGTGAAAGCGGACAACATGGTGCGAGCCGTGTTGCCACCAATGCCACTCACTGAGATGAGTTGCACAAAGAGCGCACGCTCATCCTTGGTGGCAAAGCCGAAGAGTGTCCAAGAGTCCTCTCGAATTGCCTCATAGACAAAGACTTTGGCTTCTGTTTTGCCTTGCAAGGCTGAGAAGGTATTGACTGAGATATTTACCAAATACCCCACCCCACCACAATCAATCGTTGCAGTGGCTGGCGTAAGTTCTGCTATTGGTCCTTTAACGTAATCGAGCATGGCTTGAAAAAGTGAGAAGTGAGAAGTGAGAAGTGAAAAATGAAAGGCCTCACCCCCAACCCCTCTCCAAAGGGCGAGGGGAGTAGAATGAACCTTCAGCTCGGCATAGCCAATCAGGGATTTAAAGGATTTGGGGCGCTTCGCTTGAAATTGTATTTAGAATTATCATTTAGAATTTTAAAAAAATTTTACGTTTCAATTTTAAACTTCATTTCGAGTCGGAGGCGACCCACTATAAAAGTGAGAAGTGAAAAGTGAAAAGTGAAGAGTGGAGCGATTCCATTTGGAAGGTATTTTTAATTTATCACTTTTCACTCTTCACTTTTCTCTCTACTGCCTCTCCATGTGGAGTTGGTCGGAGGTGAAGCCGACAACGGCGAGACGATGGGTGACAAAAATGATGGTGGTGTCCTTGAAGTGGGCATTGATATTCTCCAGAAGACTATGCTCCGTTTGAATGTCGAGCGCTGAAGTTGCCTCATCGAGCAGAAGCACTTTGCAAGGACGAAGAATGGCACGGGCAATGCTGATACGCTGTGCCTGTCCTTCGGAGAGTCCTCCACCTCCTTCACCACATTTCGTGTCGATACCATCGGGCAGTTCCAAAACGAAATCAGCCTGGGCGATGTGGAGTGCTTCATGCATCTGCGCAATGGTCGCGTCGGGATTACCAAAGAGAAGGTTCTCGCGGATAGTACCACTGAAAAGCGTGTTGCCCTGTGGCACGTAGGAGAAATTGCAACGAGTGCCCGTACCTATTCTCACTTCTCCTTGGTCATTGTAGAGCACGGCTTTTCCACTGTTAGTTTTCATCAATGCCAGCATGAGGCGAATGAGTGTGGTTTTGCCCGCACCTGTCTCACCCAAAATGGCGGTGAATGAGCCTGGCTTGAAGTCATAACTGAAGTCGTTGAGCACCTTGCGACCTTCTTCCGTGTATTGATAATCCACATGCTCAAATCGTACTCCCACTTTGCCTTCCATCTTCATCAGTGGTTCTTGTTCCTCAAGAGGGAGTTCCTCGAGTTCCATCAAACGCTCGGAGGAAGTGAGGCTATTGACGAAGATTGGCAACATGTGGGCAATGTCGAGCAACGGACGCTGAATGCGGTTGATGAGCTGGGTGTATGCCATGAGCACACCAATCGTTATGATACCTGCATGAACCTGATGGAGTCCCCAAGCCAAACCAATCAGGAAGGTGCCTGAGAAGCCCAGATTGATGATCACTTTCGTGTAGATGGAGAAACGTGCTCTTGCCTTGATTTGCCAACGCAGCAAGGACTGCCGACGCTCCAACCGATTCACCATCGTTGCGCCACGTTCCAATACCTTCACCACCATCTTGTGCTGCACGGTTTCCTGGATGATGGCTTGCAAGGCAGAATTGCTATCTTTGATTTTTCGCACGATGCGGCGCATCTTGGTGAAGTAGAACCTACTGAGGAGTACAAAGAAAGGGGAGGAAATGATGAGCACCAATGCCATGGTGGCATCGAGCGAATAGAGATAAATAAAAGAAAAGACGAACTGGGCAATCACCGACACCAACGAAGGCAGCACTTCGGTGAGGAGATTGATGATGTCGGTCACATCACCAAACAGACGATTTAGAATATCTCCACTATGGTATTTCTCAATGCCATTCCAATGACCATTCAGAAGGCGAGAGAAAAACATCTGCTGCATCTGGTTTTGCGACTTCACACTCAGCACTGCCCTGAGCCATGTGGTCAGCACATTCAAGGCGATTTCCACCACAAAAATCGTAGCAAAAATCGCTATCATCACCCACAGATTGCCCTCTTGCTCGTGCGTGGCAATGTCAGTGACTTGTCGCAAGATATCCACATAGTACAAACCGATGAACACTTGAAGAAGTCCCACCACCACGTTCACAACCATCTGCACACGACAGCCTTTGTGGTGCTTCCACAACCAAGAGCCAATCTGCTTGAACGAATATTTAGTCTTGTTTAATTTCAATTTTAGTTTTTGAGTTTTTACTTTTTACAACAGAAATATCGGAAATTTTTCGGAAAAACGGAAATTTTTTGGTTTCGCCGAGCTAAAGGTTCTGGTTCATTCTACTCCCCTCGCCCTTTGGAGAGGGGTTGGGGGTGAGGCCTTTCACTTTTCATTTTTCACTTTTCACTCTAAATCCTACTGTCTGTTCCCCACATCATCTTTTGTCGAAGGGTGGAGAAATAGCTCTGTCCTAATCTTGTCACGACCTTCACCACGTAGGGTGCCTTGCGAATGCGGAGGTGGATATTGTCTCGATAGCTTTGGCTTCTGCCATCCAACGAAATCAGGAAACTCTGACTTCGACTTTCCACACGGAGTTCCACTTCGGAGTCATCGCACAGCACGATAGGACGCATGTTGAGCGAATGAGGAGCCACAGGAGTGAGCGTCATCGTCTGGCTCTGTGGCACCACGATAGGTCCGCCCACACTCAACGAGTAAGCCGTTGAACCAGTGGGAGTTCCAACAATCAAACCATCGGCTTGATAGGTGGTGAGGTATTCGTCGTTGATATTGGTGTGAATCGTAATCATGGAGGAAATGTCGTGCTTCAAGATGGCAATCTCGTTCAAGGCAAAAGGATAGCCCAAGAGTTCTACTTCGTCACAGAAAAGTTGCAGAACGGAATGTGCATCCACATTGAAATTGCCAGCATAAATGTCGGCAATGCCAGCTTCTATATGCTCGGGCGAAAAAGAAGCCAAGAAGCCTAATCGACCCGTGTTGATTCCGATGATAGGAATCTGCTTATTGCCTACCTTGCTTGCCACGTCGAGAAAGGTTCCATCACCACCCATGCAAAACACAAAATCAGCATCAAACTGATTCCCTTTGATGATCTCGCATGGAGGGACTTGAATTTGCAGTCCATCGCGCAAAAAAGTCAGGAAACGCTCAGGGATGAGAATCTCTGCCTCGCGCTCCACAAGGATAGCAAGAAGTTTCTGAACGGCAGCCGACTTCCGCTCTTGATAAACATTCCCAAAAAGTGCAAACTTTAACTTCTTCTGTGACATAAATACCATCTTAATGTTATTTTTCCTCAAATTATTTGCATTTGTACCGCTGAATAGCGTTTTTTTTGCTATTTTTGCAGCAATAATTGCAAACTATTGTGCAAAGGTACGAAAATAAGTGAAAAGTGAAAAGTGAAAAGTGAAAAATGAATCAGGGATTTAAAGGATTTAAAAGGATTCTTGAACCTTGAACCCTGAACCTTTAGCTCGGCGTAGCCAAACTTGATACTTGAAACCTGCACGAAGTGCTTTGAATAGTGTAGTTTATAAAATAAAACGTAAATGACAAAACTTAGTGTTAACATCAACAAAATTGCTACCATCCGCAATGCGCGCGGCGGCAATAATCCAAATGTGATTCAGGTAGCACTCGACTGCGAAAGTTTTGGAGCAGACGGCATCACTGTGCATCCTCGCCCAGATGAGCGACACATCCGTTACAACGACGTCATTAACCTAAAACCTGTCCTTAAAACTGAATTCAACATCGAAGGTTATCCTCAGCAATCATTCATCGACCTTGTGAACAGCGTTCGCCCTACACAGGTGACACTCGTTCCCGATGCACCCGACCAAATCACTTCCAATTCTGGTTGGAACACGAAAGAGCATTTTGATTTCCTCACAGAAATCGTGACAGAATTCAACCAGCATGGCATACGCACCAGCATTTTCGTGGATGCCGATACCAAGATGGTGGAATACGCTGCAAAAATCGGTGCCGACCGCGTAGAGCTCTACACCGAACCTTACGCTTCCGGCTACGAGAAGAATCCTGCTCAAGCCATCGCTCCTTTCATCGAGGCAGCAAAAGCGGCTCGCCACTGCGGACTCGGTCTTAATGCGGGACACGACCTCAGCCTCGTCAACTTGGCATACATGAAGAAGCAGATTCCTTGGATTGACGAAGTGAGCATCGGTCACGCACTCATTTGCGATGCCCTCTATCTCGGTCTTAAAACCACTATTCAGAAATATCTGGAATGTTTGAAATAATACACCCTTTATACCCCATCAAGAAATGAACGAACTGAGTATTTTGGAACTTTGCAAGCAAGGCGGTTGGATTATGATTGTCCTTGCCATCCTTTCCATCATCGCCATCTACATCTTTGTGGAGCGATTCATCGCCATTCGCGCGGCAGAGAAAGACGACCCACTCTTCATGGACCGCATTCGCGACTATCTGAAAGGCGGTGACGTGAAGTCTGCCATCAACTTCTGCCGTGTGACCAACACTCCAGGTGCACGACTCATCGAACGTGGTATCAGCCGCATGAACCAAGCTGCTCCTGAAATACAGACAGCCATCGAGAACACAGGCAACCTGGAAGTGGCAGCCTTGGAAAAGCGCATCCACATCCTCGCAACCATTGCTGGTGGCGCTCCTATGATTGGTTTCTTGGGCACTGTCATTGGTATGGTTCAAGCTTTCTGGCAGATGTCGAACGCAGGTGGAAACCTCGACATTTCCATGCTTTCGGGTGGCATCTACCAAGCAATGATTACAACGGTGGGCGGTCTTATCGTCGGTATCGTTGCACTCTTCGCCCACAACTATCTCGTGGCTAAAATCGATGGCGTGGTCAACGAACTCGAGCGTAAGACCCTGACTTTCATGGACATTATGAATGAGGAATAAGATATGGCTCTTCATCGCAGAACAAAAGTAACACCCACGTTCAACATGTCGTCCATGACCGACATCATCTTCCTCTTGCTCATCTTCTTCATGATCACGAGCACGTTGGTATCGCCCAATGCCATCAAGGTGAACTTGCCTCAGAGCAAGAAGCAAACCACCACACAGGCAGCGGCACGCGTGATTCTCAGCGTGAACGACAGCAGCGAAGTGGAGATTTATGCTGCACCTGATGGGGGCGAAGAGGTCCGTGTGGACTCCATCGAGGCGCTCCCTTTGATTTTTGCTCAAGCCAAAGGCGACTCCATCGATGCGGACTCTACTGCAGAATTCTACGTGTCGCTCTATGCCGACGAGATGGTGCCTTACAAGAACGTGGTGGAAATTCTCAACGTGGCGAACGAAAACCATTTCAAGATGATTCTCGCCACTCGACCACCTGAAAAATAACAATCCATCTATGGAAGAAGAAAAAACTCCAAGGAAACGACAAGCATTGGCCGCTGGCATCAGTTTGGTGGTCCATGCGCTGCTTCTGCTGCTCCTTGCCTTCATCACGCTGAAAGCCAGTAAGCGCGATGAATATCGTGAGGATGGCATTCCTGTGCTTTTGGGCGAAGTGCCCGATGCTTCAGGAATGAATATAGGCGGACTTCCTTCTTCTGACCAATCGGAAACCCAAGAGGCTACGAACACCAACGACAACGCTTCGGAAGCAACTGCTGAGGAGGCAACTGCCGAGGAAGTCCCTACTCCAGCCCCTGTTCCACGCAAAAGCACCTCCACGACTGAGCCAAAGACTTCTCCAAAACCTATCGAGAAACCTCTCATCACGCAGGAGAAAGAAAAATCCATAGCTGCCGAGAAGGCAAAGGCTGAAGCCAAGAAAGCCAAGGAAAAGGAAGAGGCTTTGGCACGAGAAAAAGCCAAGGAAGCCGCCAAGGCACAGGCTGAAGCCGAAGCTAAGCGGAAAGCCGAAGCAGAAGCCCTCCGAAAAGCCGAGGAAGCCAAACGAAAGGCTGCTGAAGAAGCAAAACGCAAGGCTGAAGAAGAGGCAAAAGCGAAGAAGGCTGCCGAAGAAAAGGCACGTGCCGATGCAGCCAAGGCAGCAGCCTCCAGCAAGATGTCGGGAGCCTTTGGCAACAACGGCAATGCAGGAAGCAGTGGAAACACCAGCGGAACGGGTAGTCAAGGTTCCCGCACTGGCAATTCTAACGTAGGTGGCACAAAGGGAACAGGAGGAACGGGTATTGCAAGTTCTTCCGCCGTAGTCGGCAACAGAACCGTGAGATATTTGGCGAAGCCATCCTATTCCGACCAAACAAGTGAAGGAACTGTCGTTGTGAGCATCACCGTTGATTCCAACGGAAAGGTTGTCAGAGCAAATATTCAGCGTGCTACAACCACCTCCACCGCGCTCCGCAATTCTGCCCGTGATGCAGCACTCAAATCTACCTTCTCTGCAGGTAGCAACAATGCCGAATCGGGCACTATCACTTACATCTTCAAGCAACGATAACTTCTCGTCCTCGTGACAGAAGTCCAAATACAATGGCGCGTTCATCGCGCCGTTCTTTTTTAATCACTTAACCCCCATACTCATAATTCTATGGAAAAGATATATGTATTCTTTGCCCCAGGCTTCGAGGACATCGAAGCACTTAGTATCATCGACGTTTGCCGTCGTGCAAATCTTCCAGTTGTCACCGTTTCCACAACAGGCGAGCAGAGTGTAGTCAGTGCTCACAATGTTCCTATCGTCACCGATGCTCTCTTCGAGGACCTCGACTATAGTGATGCAGCACTTATCTTCCTTCCTGGCGGCATGCCTGGAGCCACCAATCTTTATGCACACGAAGGTCTGCGCGAAGTGATTCTTGCACAATACGAAGCAGGTAAACCACTCGGTGCCATCTGTGCTGCTCCGCTCGTTTACGGACGTATGGGTCTGCTGAAAGGCAGAAAGACCACATGCTATCCTGGCTTCGAAGGTGAACTCCAAGGTGCTATCCCTACAGGTGAACTCATCGTTTGCGACGACCAGTTCTTCCTTGGCAAAGGTCCTGGTGCCACTCTCCGTCTCGGTTATGCCATCGTGGAGCATTTCTGTGGCAAGGAAAAAGCAAATGAAATTTGTGCCGGCATGCTCTATCCAGATGCCATCAAAGCTGGTCTTGCATGAATGCCGTCATTATCGTAGCCGGTGGAAAGGGATTGCGTATGGGAGGCGACATCCCCAAGCAATTCCTTCCCATCCACGGCAAACCCATCCTGATGCACACCATCGAGCGCTTTCTTGAGTTCGACCCCTCCATGCAAATTGTGCTCGTTCTGCCCAAAGACCAACAGGACTACTGGGCTGAACTCTGCAAGCAGTATGCCTTTGCTCCAGTCCTCACCATAGCTGATGGCGGAACAGCTCGTTTCCATTCGGTGAAAAACGGACTTGCCAAAGTGCATGCCGACGTGGAATTAGTGGGAGTGCACGATGGCGTTCGTCCCTTCGTCTCTGTCGAAGTCATCCAGCGTTGCTACGACGAGGCACGTCGTTCGGGTGCAGCCATTCCCGTGATAGATGTGTTCGAAACCATCCGTCACCTCACACCAACAGGCAGTGAGACGGTTCCTCGCAGTGAATACAAACTGGTGCAGACTCCCCAAGTGTTCCAAACACCTTTGCTGCGTCAGGCCTACGAACAAGAATTCACCGAGTTCTTCACCGACGATGCTTCTGTCGTTGAAGCCCTCGGACATCAGGTTGCATTGGTTCCCGGCAATCGAGAGAACATCAAGATTACCACTCCTGCCGACCTTAAGTAAGAGTAACTTTCCTTTTTCATCATCACTTCATACTCGCATTTTCTCATGAAACTACCCAGCAAAGAAAAAGTATATGAAGTAATTTTTGGCTTTGAAACCAGGGCAGGAAAACTCTACGATGTCTTCCTGCTTGCTATCATCATGCTGAGCATCTTGGTAGCACAAGTGGAATCGCTTCCGAGAATATCACCCACCGCCAAGAACGTACTCACCATCATTGAATACATCCTCACGTTCATCTTCACGGTGGAGTACATCATTCGCATTTGGTGTTCCCCACGCAAGCGCAGCTATATCTTCAGCTTCTTCGGCATCGTGGATTTCCTCGCCACCATTCCGCTTTACATCATCTGGTTTTTCCCTGGCGCACGCTACATCAGCCAGCTTCGTGCCTTGCGCTTGCTCCGTGTGTTCCGCATTTTCAAGCTTTTCCAATTCATCAACGAAGGCTATCTCCTGCTCGTTTCCATCAAGAAAAGCTTCAATCGCATCCTTGTGTTTTTCCTCTTCATCGTCGTGCTTGTGAGCTGTCTCGGCACTCTTATGTATATGGTGGAAGGACGACTCCCTGGTTCTCAATTCACGGACCTCACCACCAGCATCTACTGGGCTATCGTCACGCTCACCACGGTTGGTTATGGCGATGTCACTCCCGTCACGCTCCTCGGTAAAATCCTCTCGTCCATCATCATGCTTCTCGGTTACACCATCATCGCCATCCCAACAGGCATCGTAGCCGCCACCATCATCGACGAAACGCAAGAACCAGTGAAGAACGGACGCTGCCCTCGCTGTGGCAAGAAGGTCAACGAAAAGCGCGACACCTATTGCTGGCACTGCGGAGAAAAACTGTAAGCAACTGTTCCTAAAAATTTTGTTTTTAGGATTTATCGTAAGACACCCCATCCAACAACAAAGGCTCCATGTTTTCGTGGAGCCTTTGTTGTTGGATGAACGTTCACTTTAAAGATCATTGTAATTGATTGCGAAGGTGTTGCCTTGGCTGATGTCGCCAGAGGTGAAGCCCTTGTTGAACCACTTCTTGCGCTGAGCACTGGTTCCGTGTGTGAACTGGCTGGTGTCAGTACGTCCCGTAGCACGCTTCTGCAAGTAGTCGTCGCCAATCACGAGAGCCGTGTTGAGCGCCTCTTCCAAGTCACCCTTTTCCATCGAGCCATAGAGTGCCTGCTCGTCGTGGCCCCAAAGACCAGCGAGGAAGTCTGCCTGAAGCTCAATCTGAACGCTGACTTTGTTTGCCTCTTTCTGGCTCAACTGACTCATCTTTTGGTGAGCCTTACCAAGAATACCGAGTTCGTTCTGTACGTGGTGTCCAATCTCATGAGCAATCACGTATGCCCAAGCAAAGTCGCCTTGTGCACCGAGCGAATTACGCATTTCGTCGTAGAAACTCAAGTCGATATATACCTTCTCGTCTGCAGAGCAGTAGAAAGGACCTGTGGATGAACTACCCATACCACAACCTGTCTGAATACGTCCGCTATAAAGAATCAACTTAGGAGCATGGTAAGTCTTGCCCATTTTCGCAAATTCCTTGGTCCAAACGTCTTCCGTACTTGCCAAGACCTTCACGGTGAATTCCTTCAATTGCTCTTCTTCTGCCGAACCCACATATTCTCCATTTTCGTTTGTGGAGCCAGTAGTAGTTTCTGTGCCTGGAAGGATGCTGCCTAAGTCACCGCCACCAGTGAGCATACTCAATGGGTTCAATCCCAGCATATACATGATAAGGAGAATGATGACAATCGTTCCACAGCCACAACCGCCCTTGCCTCCAAGCAACTGGCCGAGGATATTGCCGCCTCCACCACCAAGGATGCTGCCACCCAGATTACCGAGACCACCACCCAGTCCACCTCTTGAACTGCTACCACGGCGGTCTTCCACGTTTTGACTTTCTCGTCTTCCTGATAAATCCATGATATTTTTAAGTTTAGTGTTTAGTTTCTACGACCGAAAATGACAAATTATCATTATTTCGCTGCGAAGATAATAAAATTAATTAGAAAGTAAAAATTAAAAAGTAAAAAGTTAAAAAAATCAGCGAAAACGATAACGTAAGTAATCTTTTAAAAATAACTTGGTACGATTTTATATAGGAAAGAAATTAAAGGAAAGGTATTAAAGGAAAGAAATTAGAATAATTAGAATAATTACTCCATAAATTTAGTGTTGTTTTTTTTAAAACATATTATTTCTGACAAAATTATTCTAATTATTCTAATTTCTTTCCTAAGACAATAATAGCTTACTCCGAGCTAAAGTTTCAAGTTTCAGGTTTCAAGTTTCAAGAATCCTTTTAATCCTTCAAATCCTTGATTTTCTTTTCTGAGTTTCAAGTTTCAAGAAATCCTTATTAATCCTTGAAATCCCTGATTCAGATTACCTCCACTATCTCCTTGATCGCCTTGCGCTGCTTTTCCTTGCGAGGACAGTCGGGAGCGATATGCCCTATCGGAACAATCACCACTGCCTCCCATCCTTCGGGTTGAGGAAAGAGCTCTGCAAAGCGTTGCGTGTCATAGTTGCACACCCAGCAAGTGCCCAATCCACGGTCGGTAGCCGCCAAACAAAGATGTTCCGTGGCAATCGACACATCCACATCGCCATGCATCTTACCATCGAACTTGCGCACCCAATTGGTAGTGGTGTCTTTGAGTCCCACAATATAGAGCGGAGCTGTATTGAACCAATCCCTGCTATAGCACTGCTGGAGCTTGGCTTTTGCCTCTTCCGACTTCACGACAAGCCATTTCCAAGGTTGGAAATTCACTGCGGATGGTGCCAAACGCACACATTCCAAAATATAGTTCAAATCATCGTCACTGACAGGTTCATCAGTGAACTTACGAGCAGAAAAACGCTCTTCGCATAGTTCTAAAAATGTTTTCATCTTTCTTAATGTTTTATCTTTACTTATAACGGAAATTAAGTAAAAATATTATCTGCGTATCTCTGCAATTTGGCTTATGCCGAAGGTTCTTCGTAAAATTATCTCTACAGACTTTTAGGAGTAAAGGACTTTCATCAGAAAAATCATTTTAGTAATGATAAAAAAATTGGGTATATTTTAGGAAAGAAATTAAAATAATTAGAATAATTACTCCAAAAATTAGGTTTATTTTAAAACAATAATAACATAATATTTCTGATAAAATTATTCTAATTATTCTAATTTCTTTCCTAAGACAATTGGCTACGCTAAAGGTTCCGTTTTTTCCGTTGTTCTTTTTAGTCCTTTAAATCCCTGATTCATCCTTAACTTCCAAAATCCACTCATATTTCTTCGTCCATCTCCATGCAGTGGCACGCGACATGTCCATCAGCTTCTCGATTTGCGAAGTGGATAGACCGATGCGAAGCAAGTGGCAGAAGCGCAACTGTTCCTCTGTGATTCGCTCACCCAAACCTTGCACCAGTCGGTCCTTTAGGTCGGGATACAACTCATCCACCGTGTGGTGCAACAGCTTCCAGTCGTCCGCCTGCATCGTGTGCAGTCCCTCGGAGGCTTTCCGAAGCAACTGGAGGACATCCTCGGCACGCGCCTCGAAATCCGACTGGTGCAACATTTGCAGGATGTGCCTGTTCTGTTCCAATCGGCTCGCCACCTCTTCCTTTGCCCTCGCCAGTTCCGTTTCCGAGCGCTCCAGCTCCTCATGCACCGCTGTCAGCTCCATCCTATTGTCTCGGATGCGACCATTGAGTTCCGACAGCTCCGTCTGCTGATGCACGATTTCCTCCTGTAACCGTGAGTTCTCCTCTCTGGCACCCTTCAGCTCCTTCGTCTTTTCCAGCAGCTGACGCAAACGGCGGTTCCGTCGATGCGTAAAGGCGGCAAGCAAGCCGAAGACCACCACCAATGACAATGCGGAAACGCCTATCAGCCACACGCGGTAACGGTCCTTCTCCTCCTGCAATCGCAGTTCCTCCTCTCGGTTCTTGAAATACTTGTAGCGGTTGTTCGTCGTTGCAGCCTCCTGCTGACGAACCCTGAAGTCCAGCGTGTCGCTCAGTTCCATATACCTCATCGCATAGCGGCGTAGCTGCTCCTTGTCGCCACCGTAGTAATAATAAAATCTAAACAGAATCTTGGCTGCTGTCTGCTTGTCATACATTGTAGGCCCTTCTTCCAATGCCTTGTTATAATAGACAAGGGCAGAGTCCATCTGTCCAATCACTGAAAGATAGTCCCCAATATTTATGTACAAGTCCTGCATAAAAGGAAAATTTTTATCCGAACGAATCAATTCATAGCATTTCCTTGCCTTATCTATCTTTTTACCTATAATGAAATAATATATCAATGAAACTAATTCTTCTGGATATTTCATATAGCTTTTGGTTCGTTCCATGTAAGAAAGGGTCGCCTCGAAGGGTAACATAGCGGCATCAAGACTATCTAAATGTTGTAGTGCAGCTCCCTCGTGCATAATGGAGCGAGCATCAAGAATGTTCAGCTGTTTTGCAACATTTATTTCTTTTCTTGCCATGGTCAAGGCATTAGAATAGTCCTGCACATAATAATAAAGAAAGTATAGCCGACTATAGGCATTCCTCAACATCACGGAATCAGTCTCCTCACCCTTCTCACAACAATCCACGCTTTTCAGAAAATACTCCAACCCTTTCGGCGTGTCCTGCAAGTCGCTGTATGCACTGCCTGCATAGAAATACGCCTCCTGTTTCTCTGCCATACTGCCATGCTTTTCGAAGTATCGCACCAGTCTATTAATAGGAGTATCCGTTGTCGCAGGAATATCTGCCTTGTCATGAAGCCTAATGGACAGCAACTCATATTTATTCCATATATATCGGTCTGCCTTGTCCATCTCATTCTGCAACGAGTCCAGCATCTTCATGGCAAGTTTTGGCTCCACGTTGCCTACTTCCTTTATTTCCTGTAGCCGACTCAGCAATGCCTCGTCATGTCTCACGCACGAAGACAAGACTAAGACAAAGAACAACAACACAACGAGTATCCGCGAACCAAACCGCAACTGCATCATCGCTTTCATATTCAATATTTCACGTTCTTTTTTCATGTTGCAAAGTTAGTGCTTCTACCACTTTTCACAAAAAATCAAAGAGAAATTCTTGTTTCACTTTGCTTCATTCCCATTTCTTGAAACACATTAAGACAATCACACACAACTATTTCTTAAGCAGATGTTTACACAAAGAATTTCATTACAAACGTCCCGAAAGTCCAATGACATGAAGCAACATGAGACTCGATTTTTTATCCATCAATCTTTAAAAAACATACTTTTGCAGCGAAAACAATTTTTTCGGAAATGTGTATTTTTTATTTCTGTTTTTCTTGTTTATACAGTTTTCACTTTATATATTTGCAGCCAAGGACAAATAGCAGAAGACTGAGTTCTACTCCGCGACAAGCTCCGACGCTTCCGCTTCCGACCAGTACATCGCCGCAGCGGAATGCACACGATTCTAATTTTTTTTAGCAAATCAACAACTATCTACTAACCTATTTCATTAAATAATACAATAATTATGAGAACCTTTCTTAGAAAAATCTTCCTGTCGGCAGCAGCCCTGCTGCTTACCACAGCCGTCCATGCCTACGATTTCAGCGTTGTGAACGAGGATGGCGTGACCATCTACTATAATCTGGTGAGTCCAACCGACAAGACCTGCGAAGTGACATTTATAGATCCTAACGATGAAGGGGTTATTACCATCAACGGTTTTCCCATCAACTTCTATTCGGGTGACATTGATATTCCAGAGAAAGTGAGCTACTCCTCTGTGGAATTCCAGGTGGTAGGCATTGGAAATAATGCATTCCGTGAGTGCTATGGATTGACTTCCGTCACTCTTCCGAATTCAATCACCTACATCGGCAGGTGTGCCTTTATGTATTGTCCCATTACATCGATTGATCTTCCAGAAAACCTTACATCTATAGGTGAATTTGCATTTTTCCATTCCGATCTGACTTCTATCGTGATACCCAATAGTGTCACATCCATTAACATAGGTATATTCCAAGAATGTTACAAATTATCCTCAGTCACTCTGCCCAACGGCATTACCTCTATTCCGTCCTACATGTTCAGTGGCTTCTATTCTTTGACATCTCTGAAAATACCTGAAAGCGTGACAGAGATTGGCGATGAGGCATTCATGGGCTGTATCAACTTGGAGACGCTGGACATACCTGACGGAGTGACCTCCATTGGATGCAATGCGTTCAAGGGTTGTAGAAAATTAGCTTCGTTGCCCCTTCCTAAATCGCTTTCCCAAATTGGAGCAGGCGCTTTTGATTCATGTGAGAGCCTGAAGTCAATGAACATCCCTGAGGGTGTCAGTACCATATCGCACGAAACATTCTATGGATGCAGCAGCCTTGAATCAGTGTCTCTTCCAAAAAGCCTGAAAACAATAGAATATCATGCTTTTGAAAAGTGCAGTAGCCTAACATCCCTGACAATTCCAGACAGCGTGGAAAGCATAGGAGATGCGGCCTTTATGATGTGCAAAAATCTAATCTCGGTGAAGCTGCCATGTCCACTTACTTGCGTTGAAAATTCCTTGTTTGGTGAATGTACAAGTTTGGCTTCTATAGAAATCCCCGAGGGTGTCACCACCATCAAAAGTGCGGCTTTCTATCTCTGCAGTGGCCTAAAGTCTGCATTGCTACCCAATTCCCTGACAACTATAGAAGGTAATTCATTCGACGGATGCTCATCTCTGGAATCGATTGCCATTCCCAATAACGTCACAGTCATTGCGATAGAAGCGTTTGCTAGATGCAGAAGCTTGACATCGCTGACCATCGGCAAGTCCGTGCAGCAGATTCAGACAAAGGCATTCTCGGATTGTTCCGCACTGACAAAAATCGTTTCAAGAATTGAGAAGCCATTTGCCATTTCAGGCGATTGTTTCTCGAACATGGCAAAAATGATGGCAAAACTCTATGTGCCAAAGGGTACCAAGCCCGAGTACCAGGCTATGGACGGGTGGTCCGACTTCCTGAACATTGACGATGGAGTCGCATACTACCAGCTGACTCTGACTGCGGGCAAGGGCGGATCCATCAGCTACGGTGAATCCCATGTGAAGGAAGGTACATCATACACCTTCTATGTTGAGGAGGGAGGTTCAGCCAGCCTCACGATTGAAGCTGACGAGCACCGTGAGCTTGCCTCACTGACCATGAACGGTAAGGATGTAACAGGCAGCATGGAAGGAAATGTGTTCACGGTTGCAGGCATGGACAAGGACGTGGAGATCGTTGCCACCTTCAGGGGAGACGCGAACACTGAGGCGATAGTCCTCCAGAGCAATATTCAGACATTCTGCAGCAACAAGAACCTTGATTTCAGCAGTTGCGACGGACTGGAGGCATATATCGTGAGCGGCTTCAATGCAGCAATCAACGAGGTTATCCTGACACTCGTGAAGGATGTTCCAGCAGGGACAGGACTGGTGCTGAAGGGTGAGGCAGGAAAGGAATACATTGTCAATGGCAGTGTATCGGAAACGCAGTTCGTCTATTCCAACTTGCTTGTCGGCACACTTTCGGAGACGAGCATCTCCAACAGCTATGCGCTGAAGGACGGTGCCTTCGAGCGAATCGATGCACCTACCACCATCAACGCCAACAGCGCATACCTCGTCCTTCCTGAGTCTGCACAGAGCGCAGCTACACTCACCATCAGGTTCTCCAAGGAATCCACAGGCATCGACCTCGTGAAAGATGATATGCCTCAGGGCGACAGTCACTGGTACAGCCTGCATGGCACGCGCCTGAACGGAACACCTACCACCCCAGGCATCTACATCAGGAACGGCAGAAAGGTGATGGTGAAGTAAAGAATCAGGGATTTAAAGGATTTAAAAGGATTTATGAACCTTTAGCTCGGCGAAGCCAAACCTGAAACTTACTACCATCCTGATGGTTTCTCTCCCCCTCGTGGGAGTTAGAGGGGTGCCTGGGGATTCACTGAACTGCTTTAGGGGATTTACTGAACCTTTAGCTCGGCGCAAGCCAACCAATTTTTGGGACTGACTGAACCGCTCCTTTGAATTGGCTTACGCCGAGCTGAAGGTTCTGCACGACAGGGCACTCCTTGATATTATTCGCTGAACAGTTACAAGTTCTCAGAACATATCAGTAATCGCTATCTAATTTATACTAATGACCTTTTAACAGCTGCTCCGAATAAAACTTTGTAGTTCTTCATTTCTTACTTTCCAAGTCTTTGTTTCAAACTTAGTGGATGTGGAGAATAAACTTGGAGCAGTACCACCGCTCTTATAAACGATGGTTTCGCTCTTGTAAGCAGTGGTTCTGCTCTTATAAGCAGTTGTACTGCTCAAAGTTTTTTTCCAAAAAGAGATAAGTTTGTACCGAAGATTTGGGAAAAAATATGTACTTTTGTGGAAAGTTTTATTCCTTATGTAAAGCTCGCCGTGTTAACGTTGAGGGCTCGGCAGTTCAGTAAAAGCGAAGGAAACGTTCAGTAAAAGCGAAGGGGAACGTCAGTAAATCCAAACATGCACGTCAGTAAATCAACACATGCGTTTGTATAAAGAACAAAGGTGCACGGCCTGCAAAGCAAACCGTGCGCCAATCTGTACTGAGGATGTAGTTTTAGGTGGTTAAAATCGTGTAGTCTGTACTTTGAGAGTCTGTTAGATTGTTAGCTGTACCAGATATCGGTATTACGACCATACTGATAGCCACTGTCACGAGTTGTCTCCTCACGATCCTCGTTGTTGATGTTGTCGAGGTCGTAAGCTTCGTCGAAAATGTACCAATCAGGTTTCATAGCTTGTTCCTCCCTTGTGCCGCCGTCCCAATTCGGCACCCTAAGTGTTTTCTAATATTGATTTCTATGGTCAGATACGGGACCTATCCTCCCATGCGCAAATATAATAAAAATACTTCTAAATTGTATCGACAAAGACGAAAAAAAGTTGTAATTCAACAATAATTAACCTCTTTTGGATTAAATTTGTAATTTCCGCTAAGCAATTAAGAGTTTTTTACTCTTCAGTTTACACTATTAGTTTTCCTATAAAACCTCTGGAAGAAGAGCAATCCTGCGGTGGTCAGTCCGAAAGGGAAACCCCACCACACTCCTTGTGGTCCCATCTTCAGCACAAATGCAAAGAGATAGCTGACGGGAATGCTCACCAAGATATAAGCAATGAAGGCATACCAAACAAGTGGCTTCACATCCTCGATGGCTCGCAAACTATTGGCAAACACCACCTGCATACTATCGCCCAACTGATAGAACAAGAAAGGAATCATCAGCGAGAGCGTCACCGTCACGACTTCTGGACTCGTGGTGAAACAATAGCAAAGTGCTTCACGTCCCACAAAGATACCACCTGCCAACACAACCGCCGCAATCAGATTCAGACCGTATGCTGCAAAAGCAATGCGACGCACTTCCCTCCATTCTCCTCTGCCTCTGAAATGGCTGATGCGCACTGCCGCAGCCGCACCCACACCATAATACACCAAGAAGCAGAGCGTTCCGATGGTTCCCATCACCTGATGCGCAGCCAAAGACACGGCTCCCAACCACCCCATCATCACGGCAGCAATATTGAACGACGAACTCTCCAAGCACATCTGCACACTGATGGGCAGGCCGACCTTCGTGACATGGAAGAATCCCAATCGCGTCATCGGTTTCTTGAACCCAACCCTGAATTTCTCATAGCGCTTGGCTCTGAGTACCAGCCAAGCTAACACCACCAGCATCGCAACACGAGAGATAAGTGTTGCCAACCCCGCTCCGTTCAAACCGAATGCAGGCAAATGAATCTTCAAACCGAAAACAGATAAGGAAAAGCCGAAAATCAAGACGACATTCAGCAGGATGTTCACCACATTGCCCGTCAGCATAATCCACATCGGCGTCTTCGTATCTCCCACTCCATCGCTAAATTGTTTCAAGGAATTGAAAACCGCCATGAACGGCATGGAACTCAGCAGAATCAAGTAATAAGGTTTGATGAGTGGCATCAATTCTTTGGGTTGATTCAGAATGTCAATATTGAAATAGAGCAACAACATCAACCCACAAACCACCAAGCAAACCAAGAGGTTTGCCGCCAAACTCTCCTTCAAGGTTCGCCCCGCATCCGCCAATTGTTTTCTTCCGAAATAACTACCCACAATCGGGGTGGTACTATAGGAGAATCCCAAGAGGAAGAAAATGACCAAATTGAAAACATTGTTCACAAATCCACTCGCACTCAATTCAGGTGTGCCGTATTGACCCACCATGATTGTATCAGCAAACGACTGAGCAATCGTTCCCAACTGTCCAATCACAATAGGAATGCCCAGCACCATCAGTGCCTTGCCATGCACTCGATAAGGCACTAAACCCTCAGCATTCTTTTCCTCGTTCTTCATTAAAAGTTTTTACTTTTCACTTTTAACTGTTCAGCGAATAATATCAAGGAGTGCCCTGTCGGGCAGAAATCTCACAAATCTGTCCAAATAAAACATAATTATTTGATAGATTTGTTCAGATTTGTAGGATTTCTCGCCAAAGGCGACTCCTTTTCCGATTCGCAGAATAGTTACTTTTCACTTTTTTGGAAGCCACGCCCACCATTGATTTTATCTATCAGCAGCGCAATCGCTCCATCGCCCGTCACATTGCACGCAGTGCCAAAACTATCCATCGCAATATAGAGCGTAATCATCATCGCCTGTTGCTGCGAGTCAAATCCCAACATGCTGTTGAGCACACCCAAAGCAGCCATGATAGCACCACCAGGCACACCTGGAGCCGCTATCATCGTCACACCCAACATCAATATGAATCCGAACAGGTTACCAAATTCCACCTCCTTGCCTATCAGCAACATCAAGGCGATAGCGCACGAGGTAATCTTCAGCGTGGAACCCGACAAATGAATCGTGGCACAAAGCGGAACTGTGAATCCTGCCACAGATGGATTCACACCATTTTTCGTCGTACACTTCAAGGTGACGGGGATTGTGGCTGCCGAGGACGATGTACCCAAGGCTGTGAAATAAGCAGGCACCATGTGCCCTAACAATCTCAGCGGATTCTTCTTTGCCACCAATCCTGCAACACAGAACTGCAACAACAGCAGCACCAAGGTCATCACAAAGATAACCAGGACAATGGCAATGAAAGCTTCCAACACGGGAGCCACTTTCCCGGTGGAAGTCATGTCGAGGAAAAGTCCAAAGATATAGAAAGGGAGCAAAGGAATAATCACTTTCTCAATTACCTTCACCACAATCGCTTGCACTTCACCAAAGCCTTTGTCGAGCGTTGGCGACTTCACCACAGCAATGCCCAATCCCATCATGAAGGAAAGCACCAATGCCGACATCACCTCCATCAGCGGAGGAATCTGCACGGTGAAATAGGGAGCGAAGACCTGACTCTCTCTCTGAAGTGTCTCAATATGTTCCGTGTCAATTAAATGAGGAAAGAGCGTAGTGCTGAATCCGTAGGCAAACAAGCCTGAGCATACGGTGAAGAAATATGCTAACGCCACCGTCAGCACCAATAAACGTCCTGCTCGGTCGCCCACCTCGGCAATGGCAGGTGTCACCAATCCGACAATAATCAGTGGAATCATGAAGCGCAGAAGTTGGTCGAACAAGGCACAAAACGTGTTCATGCTCCGAATCACAAACAATGGGGCAAACTGACCAACGAGCACACCCACAAAGATAGCAATAATGATTTTTGCCAGCAGTGGCAACCTAATTATCTTCATCTTTCTCTCATTCCTCATCTGTTTGGTGTGACTTTTCCACACCAAACCCATCTTCAATATATGTATTTAATAGTTTAATTCGTCGAACGGCCTTTCTCATCAAGATAAGAATCCTTAAATCCAAGGAAGTAGAGCACACCGTCGATGCCAATGGTATTGATAGACTGCTGTGCATTTGCCACAACACGAGGCTTGGCATGGAAGGCAATGCCCAAACCTGCTTCGCCCAGCATCGGAAGGTCGTTGGCACCATCGCCCACAGCAATCGTCTGTGCAATATCCACCTTCTCCACTTGAGCTATCAGTTTCAAAAGTTCCGCCTTGCGCTTACCATCCACAATTTCGCCCACATAATTGCCCGTGAGCTTACCGTCTTCGTCTATCTCCAACTCGTTGGCATACACATAGTCGATGCCCCAACGCTTCTGCAAATACTCGCCAAAGTAGGTGAATCCACCCGAGAGAATGGCAATCTTCAGTCCGTAGCGCTTCAACACATACATCAAGCGGTCGGCTCCCTCCGTGATAGGCAGATTCTCTGCAATCTCACGCATCACACGCTCATCGAGTCCTTTCAGCAAAGCCACACGCTCCGTGAAACTTTCCTTGAAATCAATCTCTCCACGCATGGCACGTTCCGTAATCGCCTTCACTTTGTCGCCCACTCCCGCACGCATGGCAAGTTCATCAATCACCTCCGTCTGAATCAAGGTGGAATCCATATCGAAGCAGATGAGTCGGCGCATACGACGGAACATATTGTCCTGCTGGAAAGAGAAATCGACACCCATCTGCGAAGAGAGGTGCATCAACTCGCTCTGCAAATTCTTTCGGTCGTTGGGATTACCACGAACAGAAAACTCGATGCAGGCACGCACATTCTTCTTGGTATTCAGGATGGAAGGACGACCCGTTAAACGACGGATAGAGTCAATATTCAGTCCTTGTTCCGCAATCACCTTCGTGGCAGCAGCAATCTGAGTGGCGGAAAGTTGACGACCTAAGAGCGTGAGAATATATCGGTTCTTTCCTTGGCGACCTACCCAATCCTCGTATTCCTGGTCGGAAACAGGAGCGAAACCGATATTCACGCCCAGCTCAGTGGCTTTGAAGAGGAGTTCCTTCATCACCTGTCCGCTGTTCTTCTCGTCGATACGAATGAGGATACCCAAGGAAAGCGTGGAATGGATGTCTGCCTGACCAATGTCGAGAATCTGAGCATGATAGGCAGAAAGGATACTCATCACATTGGCTGTGAGTCCAGGGCGGTCTTGTCCCGTAATACGAATCAATATCTGTTCTTCTTTTGCCATATCAATAAAGGTAGGTTCTAAAAATTCTGATTTTTAGTTCACTACCAATTTTTTTATTTCATTTCGGTTGCTTTTTGTTTGATTTGAAGTCTTTTTGCCACTTTTTTCGGTTACATAGCTCGCTATGCGCCCTCAAAAACTGACAAAAATCCAATCAAATCAATTCAAAAATCATTCCGACATAATTTGTAGAACCTACCTAAAAAGACGAAAACGATAACGGAAACGAAAACTATCCATTCGGATGGCAAGCCTTCGTTTTCGCTATCGTTTTCGTCAAAAAAAAGTTTACGACTTTTAGAGGTTAGGGTTGATTTCGCTCCACTTCTCAATTGGAGGAACGATGTTCAGAGTGACAAGTTCGTCGCGCATCTTGCAGAGGTGCTCATAGCTTGCGTCGAGCTTAGCCATCTCCTCAGGAGTGCCAACAGGCATCTTGTAAGTGCAACCTTCTGGGCTGAGGGTTGTGTCCATAGCCATCATGATGTGGTTGTACTTCTCGTTGCATACGTATGTACCAGCAGGCCAACGGAATGCTTCGCCACCCATCACGGCACGAATCATTTCCACTGAGCAGTAAGCTGGACTCTGCCAAGAAGAACGTCCGCGGAGCTCAATAATCTTTGCACCACCCTTCGTCACAGCCACCTTCAATGCTTCCCAATCTTCCTCAGAGCAAGCGTCAGTACCGATGAGCTCAGTGAGAGGCTTGCCAGCCACCTTCACAGCGCTGCCAAATACTGCCATCTGCTCACCGTGACCACCGTAAGTAGCGCAACCAGTCACCTCATACTGCTTCACGCCAAACTTCTTAGCGATAGCCGACTGGAGACGAGTTGAATCGAGGGCTGCCAATGTAGTCACCTGACCTGGCTTCAAACCAGAATAAAGGAGAGTTACGAGACCTGTGAGGTCGGCAGGGTTGAAAATAACAACCACATGCTTCACGTCTGGGCAGTAAGTCTTGATGTTCTTACCCAAATCCTCTGCAATCTTACAGTTGCCAGCAAGAAGATCCTCGCGAGTCATACCGGCCTTACGTGGAGCACCACCTGAAGAAATGATATACTTAGCGTCCTTGAATGCCTCAGCCACGTCGGTTGTTGCTGTGAGGTTCACACCATCATAACCGCAGTGGAACATTTCTTCCAACACGCCTTCCATACCCTGAGGAACAACGTCGTAGAGACACACATTTGGAGTAAGCTTCATAGTCAAAGCTGTCTGAACCATAGTAGAGCCGATTGCACCACCAGCACCTACAATCACGAGTTTTTCATCTGTCAAAAATGCCATAATTCTAAATTGTTATTTAAATGTTAAAATTCCGATTTTATGCAAAGATAATGCTTTTCATCCATAATCAACAATCGTCAAAAGAGTTTTTTATCTCTATTTCATTTTTTTCACTGCAAAAGCGGAATTTTGCAAAGCAGAGCATACAAATTCAACGGATTGTTATTTCCCAACCACAGATTGAACAGATGCACACAGATTCCTGCAAACAATGATTGTACTGATTAAAATGATGAATGTTCAATCTGATAAATCTGAATCATCAGAACAATCAAGCACGAAATGCGATATTGTATGTACAAATCGGTCTTTTGAAAATTCACCTTCTTTGATTCTTAATGATCGTCATTAATAACCCGTTTGACAACGAACTAATTAAGATTCATATTTTTATCGGAGTAAGGCTGTGTTGCATCTATTATGCTGAGTTGATGAGATAGTTCAGTTTATGACTTCGTTATTCTCGATTGTATCGTTTCGACACACCACTCCAAATCATCTTTTATTTGATATGGTATAAAACGGATAACGTCCCATCCCATTTCTATTAATCTAGAGTTCTTCAAATGAATGGTATAACTTTGCTCGCTATTATACTCTTCATCTTCACCGACTTCTATTGCAAGTTTATAGTTGTCGACGAAAAGAGCCAAATCTATGTGATATTTATCTATAGCGAACTGCGGATGTGCTTTGATACCCTTGTCATAAAGAGCTGTGTATAATTCTTTCTCCCACTCAGAAACAAACTCGTTTGTATCAACATCTGGATAGTTCCGTCCCAACTGAGGCATCACATTATTTGAGATGCCAGAATTTGCATATAGCGAATCTGTATAATCTGCGAAATGTGCCAAATAATGGATGTTTGAGTTCTGACAGTAAGCCTTATTGCCAAAAACTATCAGACTAGCCCGTGCTCGTGTAATGGCAACATTGAACAAATTTGGAGTACTTCCTAAGAAATTCAATGTACACTGAGGTGCTTCATTGGATACCACTGGTGAGAAGATTATTACATCCCTTTCATCACCTTGGAATTTGTGAGCAGTAGCAACAATGAAGTCATGATTTCTTACCAATTTGTCATACAAATTCCGTTTCCTCAGCTCATCCGCTATCTTCTCTGCTTGTCGCTTAAAGGGTGTCACAACACCTATGGTTCCGGAATAATTGTCGTTTACAAGCTCATTTAGTTGTTTTATGACAGCATCTATCTCTTCTTGATTAAAAGCACTACCAACTTGTGGCCTTACCGTTTTTCCTGTAATATCCTTCCATAATACACTCTTATCTATACCAAAGGGAAACCTCAGCTTTGAATAGTCTGTTGCAACCCTCAACAATCCATTATAGAATTCCCTGTTGGAATACTCTATAATGTTGGCGTGACTTCGATGATGGTCACGCAGATGAACCAAGTCGTTTCCATGTCCGATTGCAACTGCCAAGTCAAAAAGTGAATGAATGCTATAAGACCACAGGGCATCAATATCATGTTTAGCGACAAGTTCTCTATCCTGCTGATGAGTCATTGTAGTAATGTGCTTCAGTTGGTTTGGGTCGCCAATAATGACAGCTCGTTTAGCCCTAAAAAGTAAGGGTATTATTGATGCGATGTCACATTGACTTGCTTCGTCTATAATAACAAGATCGTAACATCCTGCAGCAAAAGGCAACCGCCCTCTTGCTGACAGTGACGTTACTGCACATATTGGCATCAAACGAGCCAAAAGTCTCTCTATTACTTTATAATCGTATGTCAATTGATTGTTTGCTATATCACCTTTGTTCAATTCTATATTAGCCAAGAACGAAGCAATCAATCTTCGGTCTCTATCAGGAATCTGAGGAGCACCTATAGCAAGCCATTTACTCCATAATTTCTTGGCCGTAGCAGATAGTCTGAACTTAATGTCTGTCAACTTTTTATCCAAATTTTCAAATGATGGGGATTCTTTGTATTTTTCCAACTTAGCCTTATAAACGCATAATTGATGATATTCCTTCAACGTCATCTCTTGTTCCAATAAGACATACTCATCAAACAACGCACTTTCAAGTTCTTGACGTTTGATGCCTCTTAACATAGTATTGTATGTTACAAGACTATTCTCAAAGTTTTGAATTCTCTCTTTCTTGACAAACATCCATATTAGCTTTGTCCAAAAAGGTTGCCTCTCCTTCTGGGATGCGATCCAATTCTTCTTCAACCCCTCCAACTGATGAGTGAAATTTCTTTCATTCGTGTTGCTACAAACATCCTTCCATCCAACCCATTTGTCTTTTATCCTAGATATTTGCTTTTCTACCCTCGTCAGATAGTTGCATGCGTCTATCGTTTCCTGTTGTTGTTTTAAAACGTCTAACTTTTCTGACAGCAATGCTTCGTATTGTCTTTTTGCACTATTAAACTCTTGCTGTAGATCTGTTGACGGTTGAGGTACATACAACAATTTTCTCAGAAATTCGGCAATCTGAGTAAAATCACGTCTGCCTCCCAATCTGAGCATGATAGGCCTTTCTCCCAATTCATTTGTCCGTTGCTCCACCACATCAACAGCTTTGTTGTTCTTGCTGGAAAAGATAGCATTCTTTCCTTTATGTGCTAGATTAACAATAAGATCTGCTACTACCTGCGATTTTCCAGTTCCTGGAGGACCTGTCACTATTGTTAAAGGTGCATGAAGTGCATGACATATAGCCTCGACCTGTTCTGTATTAAGACTGAGCACTTCCAGTAATTCCTCTTTTTGAATTGAAGATACGTCAGCATGCTCCACCTCTCCATACAACCATTGATATAGAGCTGTGTCTTTATAGCTCTCCTTGTTCATCTTTGACAAAGAGTTCAACTCCATTTCTAGCCCCATTGTATAATTACCCAAATCAGCTTGAAGGAGAATGCAGCGGTTATAGATTCCATCTGTATCAATAAATGATATGGATTCTTCAACTTGTATGATGTCTGGATTGGGTTCTTCCTTCCAAATCCAGTTTGAACGTAATGCCCTTAATGAACTTGCAGCAGACTTTACATCTACTATCACGTTGTCATTATTCATTCCAAGTTGTTCTTCTAAAAAAAGCAACTCTTGCATTTGCTCATCCGCATCACTTACATAAAAATCAATGATAGCTTTATTCACAAATGGTGTGATTGACATATCCACAATACCGTAATCAGCAGTAACTTGGAAAAGCAGTAAGGGTATGATTTTGTCGTTAGCTACCATTACTGGATAACCCACCAATGCAGCTTTTCTTTGTCTAGTATTGCTGGTTATGAAACCGACTATCTCCTCTCTGTTCACACCACTGATATAAGGTGTACTGATTTCAATATATTGAGGATTCTTTTCGTCAATTAGTTTTGGAACACTGATGCTGTTAGTATTTTCAAGTGCCAAACAATTCAGGTAATATTTACACAATTGCTTCAGCTTGGGGTCGGCATAATTCATGTCGGGAATCATAGCCTGATTATTAGTAATAGTAGGCATGGAAATGTCAGTATGAGGTTGTGGAACAATATTTATCAGAGGAGCCGCACTCAACTTTGTGGGAACAAAGTCATGTTCGTCTATAATCCTCGCATCCATAATACGGTCGATTTTAAAGGTACGATTATCATTTCGTTTGTAACAGAAGGCATCTATGTATCCTTCTCCGTATTTTTCTGACGGAATGATATTACCAATAACACGCTCGGATAGTTCTTCATTCTCTTTCTTGTAGTGGATAAAAACTTTTTTATGTTCTGCACAGGCCTGAACTATAATATCCTTTATCATATTGTAAAGACAATGATTTAAAAGTTGAGTTCTTAATTCCGTAACTATATCAACGTGAGTTAGACGAAAATTTAAAATAGTTTTCAGATTATTAGGTAATTAGTGATATTTTTAGTAACTTGTGTAGTACAAACCATAAAGTTGAACTAAAGAATAATTCTAATGTTTACTGAGGACAAAATTACCAAAATTTTTCGTATTTCAGACGTTTTTTGCAAATTTTATGACGCATTGATAGCAAATATACACTAAAAGATTCAAAGAAGCGACCACACCACCTTGGCGAAACTCTTACAAAGATTGAAGTCATGCTGATTTGATACTGTTTCATGGCTTATAAAGGTGCAAGATGGTTTTTGAGATGCAAGCTAAATGGTTTTTTGAGGGAAACGACTGGAGAAAAAGATGAAAAGGGCGGATTTGTAAGTTTTTTAAGTTATCTTTGCAACATGATTATTCACAATCGCTACATACCAACGAAGAAATTCTATGCCATCAACCTCTTTGGAGTGATTTTCGTGCGGCACGGCGTGCATCTCCATGCCAAGGAAATCAACCATGAGCGTATTCACACAGCTCAGATGTGTGAAATGCTGTTCGTGTTTTTCTATTTGTGGTATGTGACGGAGTGGCTGGTGCTGCTTTTCAAGTACAAGGACAGGTTTGTGGCTTACAAAAACATCCGTTTTGAGAAGGAGGCTTATCGTCATGGCGACGAGCTCCACTATCTACGGCACCGAAAGCGTTATGCTTGGCTTCGTGAATAAAGCAAAAGGGGGAAAGGAACTGCACTGGTTCCTTTCCCCTTTTGCTTTATTAAATGGAAGAGAGAGGATCTATTTCAAACTCTCCACACAGTTCTTGACGTCGTCCTGACTCATACCATTGAGGTTCATTGGCTCCTTCCAATTGCCATTTGGAGCTGAAGGTTGCAAGTACTTCAAGGTTTCGCCCTTGTCACTGCCACCTGAGGTGAAGAAAGGAACGAGCGTCTTTCCTTCGAGCTTATATTGCTCCAAGAAGGTGTTGACGATAGTTGGTGCGATGCCCCACCATATAGGGAAACCTACATAGATGGTGTCGTACTTTTCGATGTTTTCCACTGTGTTCTTCACAGCGGGACGACTCGACTTGTCTGCCATCTCCACGGAACTGCGACTCTGCTTGTCGCGCCAATTGAGGTCGGCATCTGTGTAAGGCTCAGCAGGCTGAATCTCATGCAAGTCTCCACCTGTCACGGCAGCCACTTTTTGAGCAGCCTCAGCAGTAGTGCCTGTTGCTGAGAAGTAAGCAACTAATGTCTTTGTTTCCACACTTTGGTTCTCCTTTTGCTTCTGTGCGCAAGCTGTCAACAAGAGCGCAACAGCAAATGCCACTAAAATACTAATTCTTTTCATACTGCTTGTCATCTATGATTATCTGTTACAAATAAACACTTTACTTCGTTTCCTCCTGTTCATTCTCAAGGATGTTGAGCATCTTGATGGTAGCCTTGATGGCAGCTTCCGTCTGGTCTGCATCGAGGGCACGAGTGCGATAGGTCTTCTCGTTGAAAGTCCAAGAGATGGTGGTCTGAACAAGTGCGTCGGTACGTCCACCCGGAGGAATACTCACGGCATAGTTGGTGAGCCATGGGAACTGACGATGAAGCTTGTCGCGGTAGATGTGACGGACAGCATGAATGAAAGCGTCGTACATACCGTCACCCATTGCCGACTCCTCAAAGAGTTCACCGTTCACCTCGAGTTTCACGGATGCCATTGGCTTGAGACCATAGGCGGTGCTGACCATATAGCTACGAAGACGAACCTTGTCGTCGGGCGTGCTATGCTTCAGCACATCGTTCACGATGAATGGCAAGTCCTCCTGCGTGATGAGTTGCTTCTTGTCGCCCAGTTCTATGATTCGATCAGTCACTCGGCGCGTCTGCTCAGGCGTGAGTTCCAGTCCAAGTTCCTCCAGGTTCTTCAAGATGTTCGCCTTGCCACTGTTCTTACCCAACGCATATTCGCGCTTTCTGCCGAAGCGTTCAGGCAAGAGGGCATTGCAATAGAGGTTCTTCTTGGAATCGCCATCGGCATGAACACCAGCCACCTGCGTGAACACGCTCTCACCCACGATGGGCTTGTTTGGCGGCACGGCAATACCACTGAAACTCTCCACCAACTTAGCTGCTGCATTGAGTTTCTCCTCGTTGATGGAAGTCTCTATGCCGAGATGGTCCTTCAACACGGCTTGCACACTCGAAATCGGTGCGTTGCCAGCACGTTCGCCCAAACCATTTACACAGGTGTGGATTCCCGAACAACCCGCCATCACAGCACTCATCACATTGGCAACCGCCAAATCGTAGTCGTTGTGGGCATGGTAGTCGAATCGCAACGTTGGGAACCATTCCTTCATCTGAGTCATGAAGCGCGATACCTCCACAGGCGTGAGGATGCCGAGCGTGTCGGGCAACATGAATCGCTGAACGTTTGAGTCCTTCAAGGCATTCACGAAGTCATACACATAGTTGGGCGAGTCCTTCATGCCGTTGCTCCAGTCCTCCAAATAGAGGTTCACGTTGATGCCTAAGCTCGTGGCATAGTCGAGGCTCTGATTGATGGCAGCCACATGCTCTTGGAGCGTCTGCTTCAGTTGATATTTCAGATGTCGTTCCGAACCCTTGCAGAGCAGATTAAGCGTCTTGCATCCGCATTCGTTTATCCAATCAATCGAGGTGGTGCCATCCACGAAACCCAACACTTCCACGCGCTCCAACATGCCTGCCTGTCGCGCCCATCGGCAGATGGCGGTGACGGCATCCTTTTCGCCGTCGGACACGCGGGCTGAAGCCACTTCGATGCGGTCCACATGGAGTTCATGCAGAAGCATACGGGCAATGCTGAGTTTTTCGTGAGGCACAAACGACACTCCGTTGGTCTGTTCCCCATCGCGGAGCGTCGTGTCCATGATTTCAATTTTCTTCACCTCTTTACCTTTTCTTCGTATTGTTCAATCTTGTCCTTGTTTTCAAGGAGGAAGTCGATGTCGTCGAGCGCATTCATCAAGCAATACTTCTTGTAGCCGTTGATTTCGAAAGTCTCGCTCCGACCCGTAGCAAGGTTGGTGACGGTCTGGTTTGGCACATCCACCTTCACCTGCATCTGAGAATTCTCTTTGATGCTTTGGAAGAGTTCTGCCAGGAATTCATCACTCACCACTACTGGCAACACGAAGTTGTTCAACTCGTTGTTCTTGTGGATGTCGGCAAAGAACGAGGAGATGACCACGCGGAAACCATAGCCCGCAATTGCCCAAGCCGCATGTTCACGACTCGAACCCGAACCGAAGTTCTTGCCTGCCACCAAAATCTGATGCACTCCCTCGTGTGGAGCTTCACAGAAATCTGTCTGATTAAAGACGAAGTCCTGCTTAGGCTGGTCTTCCTTATCATAGCGCCAATCGCGGAACAAGTTGTCGCCAAAGAATTTCTCATCGCGTGTCGTTGCCTTCAGGAAACGAGCTGGGATGATTTGGTCGGTGTCCACATTCTCCAAAGGAAGTGGCACACATGTTGACTGTATAATATCGAATTTCTGTTTCATAATCTGGGGATTAAAAGACTCACATTTAGAAGATTATTTCATTAATGTGCGAGGGTCAGTAATTACACCCGTCACTGCTGCTGCGGCAGCTACGAGTGGAGAAGCAAGGATGGTGCGAGCACCTGGACCTTGACGACCTTCGAAATTACGGTTTGAAGTGGAAACGGAGAGTTTGCCAGCAGGAATCTTGTCGTCGTTCATGGCAAGACAAGCGGAACAACCTGGCTGACGGATTTCGAAGCCTGATGCCTCCAGCACCTTGTCGAGACCTTCCTTACGAATCTGCTCATCCACCATCCACGAACCTGGCACAAGCCATGCGGTGACGTTATCTGCCTTCTTCTTGCCTTTCACAAGACCTGCAAAAGCGCGGAAGTCCTCGATTCGTCCGTTCGTACAAGCACCGAGGAACACATAGTCAATCTTCTTGCCGAGCAACTGCTCGCCTGGCTCGAAGCCCATGTAGTTGAGCGACTTGATAAACGAAGCCTGTCCAGCTGCGTCAATCGTGTCGATGGTAGGGATACTCTCAGTAATGCCCATACCCATACCAGGATTGGTACCGTATGTCACCATAGGTTCAATGTCCTTGGCTTGGAAAGTGAGTTCCTTGTCGTACACGGCATCGTCGTCGCTCTTCAGCGTCTTCCAGTATTCCACAGCCTTATCCCATTCCTCACCCTTTGGTGCATAATCTCTACCTTTTATATAATTAAAGGTAACTTCGTCTGGAGCGATGAATCCACCACGCGCACCCATCTCAATGGAGAGGTTGCAAAGCGTGAGTCTGCCTTCCATACTGAGGCTCTTCACTGCGGAACCTGCATATTCAACGAAATACCCCGTTGCACCCGAAGTAGTGAGCTTCGACATGAGGTAAAGAGCGATGTCCTTGGCGGTCACACCCCATTCAAGGTGTCCTTCCACATTGATACGCATCGACTTAGGCTTCTGCTGCAAGATACATTGCGAAGCCAACACCATCTCTACCTCACTTGTTCCGATACCAAAAGCCACGGCACCCATCGCACCATGAGTGGATGTGTGGGAGTCACCACACACGATAGTCATGCCTGGCAAACTCAAACCACGCTCTGGCCCCACGACATGGATGATACCATTGCGCTTATCCATCATGCCGAAATGAGTCAAGCCGAAGTCGGCTGTGTTCTTAGCCAGCGTATCTACCTGATTCTTGCTGACAGGGTCCTCGATAGGTTTGTCCTGGTCGTGCGTAGGTGTGTTATGGTCTGGCATACAGAAAATCTGTTCTGGTCGCAGACACTTCAGTCCACGTGCACGCAGACCCTCGAACGCCTGAGGCGAAGTCACCTCATGGCAATAGAGTCGGTCGATATACAACTGAGTGGGACCATCCTCCACGTTCTGAACTACGTGCGCATCCCAAATTTTATCAAAGAGAGTGGACCCACCCCCTTGCCCCTCCCTATTAGGGCGGGGAGTAGATACTCCACTATTTGCTTGTTTTTGTTCCATATTATTTTAAATTATTTCCTATTAAATCCAATGTGTTTTCTGTGCCTAAAAGCACTTCCTCATAGTGGGGTGGGTCTTTAATTCTTAAACTTATTAATACAGTCAATATAAGCTTCCACGCTGGCAGCAATGATGTCGGTGTTGGCACCAAAGCCATAATACATCTGGTGGTTGTACTCCACTTGCATGTGTACCTTTCCCATGTCGTCGCTACCCTTGCTGATGGCTTGAATCGTGAATTCCTTCAGCGTCATCTGGCGGTTCACAATCTTCTTCAGCGCCTTGATGGCAGCATCCACAGGACCATTACCCGTTGCACATGCCTCAAATTTCTCACCAGCGATGTTCAAGCCAAGACTTGCCACCGACTTCACGCCCACACCACTTGTCACTTGCAGATAGTCCATCTTGATGCGGTGGTTCTCCGCACGGTCTGCACCGGCAAGTACGAGGATGTCGTCGTCGTTGATGTCTTTCTTCTTGTCAGCCAACTTCAAGAATTCCTCATACACCTTGTCGAGCTTTTCCTTCTCCAAAGTCACGCCCAGCACCTGCAAGCGGTTCTTCAAAGCAGCACGTCCCGAACGAGCCGTCAGCACGATGGAGTTGTCGTCGATACCCACGTCGTGAGGGTCGATGATTTCGTAAGTCTGCACATTCTTCAGCACACCATCCTGATGGATACCGCTGGAATGAGCAAATGCATTCTTACCGACAATCGCCTTGTTTGGTTGAACAGGCATATTCATGAGGCTCGACACCATGCGGCTCGTTGGATAAATCTTCGTGGTGTTGATGTTGGTTTCAATGCCGATGGTCTTATGGCACTTCAAAATCATTGTCACCTCCTCGAGCGACGTGTTTCCTGCACGCTCACCAATACCGTTGATGGTCACTTCCGCCTGACGCGCACCGTTGAGCACACCAGCCATTGTGTTAGCTGTAGCCATACCGAGGTCGTTGTGGCAGTGAGTGGAAAGGATAGCCTTACCAGCGCTCAGTCCATCCACATGCTCCATCAAGTACTTGATTTTTTCGCCATATTCGTAAGGCAAGCAATAACCCGTCGTATCTGGAATATTACAAACCGTAGCACCAGCCTTCACCACAGCCTCAATCACGCGAGCCAAGTATTCGTTCTCCGTTCTACCCGCATCCTCAGCATAGAATTCCACATCTTCCACGTATCGCTTCGCATATCTCACGGCAGCCGCAGCACGCTCGATGATTTCCTCGCGATTGGAGTTGAACTTGAACTTGATATGGGAGTCACTCGTACCAATACCCGTATGGATACGTTTGCGTTTGGCAAACTTCAGGGCATCAGCTGCCATGTCAATATCTTTCTCCACGGCACGGGTCAACGCGCAAATCGTTGGCCAAGTCACTGCCTTCGAAATTTCAATGACTGAATTGAAATCGCCTGGCGACGAAATAGGGAAACCCGCCTCAATCACATCTACGCCCAATGCCTCCAATTGCTTGGCTACCTGAATCTTCTCAACCGTATTCAACTGGCAACCAGGCACCTGTTCACCATCTCTCAGCGTAGTGTCGAAAATAAATAATCTGTCTGACATTATATCTTATATTTTTATTTGATAATTTTTCATTTTTTAATCAGCTTTCCTTCTGGATAGCTTCCCTCCCCCTTGGGGGAGACGGAGGGGGCTAAAAAAAAAACCTTCCCCATTCGCTCGGAATGAGAAAGGCATTATTTCATAGGTTATTGCAGTCATCCACAGACCTTATTGCAATGCAACTTTCTCACTCCGAGCTTACTAAGTCGTAGTGATATAATAATGCCGCTAATAATAATCTGCTTCAACATACAATCTTTTTATTTCTGATAGAAGAGAAAAGTTTTGGAAACAGACCTCAAAAACCAGTCTCATTTTCAAAACGACTGCAAAGTTATGCATTATTTATGTATTTACAAAATATTTCACCTCTTTTCTCCCCTTTTGCTTATAACTTAAAACAAAACTCACCGAAAAACCACAAAAACTGAAACATTTCTCTCCCTTTTTCCTTCAGTTTATCGATTTCCTCCCTACACCTTATTATATAATAGCCCGAACCATCTCCCAACCTCCTTTTGCGACATGATTTTCTATCCCTTTTCGTTTTTGTCACAAATAAAGAGGTTTGTCGCAACAAACAGAGTAAAAAAACATTCATTTCTTTGTCGATCGCTCAATACTGTCATATCTTTACATCGAGAAACAAAAAGAATATTAACAAGAAATAAAAAAGAAAAGAATATGGAAACAAAGAAATTTTTCAGCGAACTTAGCTTCTCTTTCCGTGCACTCGGACGACTTCTTCGCAAAGCATTCCGCAACAACAAAGCCCACAATCTGGAAATCCATTACAACACCTTCAGTCGTGATCCCTATGTGAACTGCGCCAAAGCCCACCATTAATCATAGGACCATCATACTACCATCCATTCTTTTATCAAAATATAACGACAGCTCACACCTTCCTGCGGGCTGTCATTTTTGTGAAACGTATCCTTCGTGAAAGATGAATAAACTATCCCTTTTTCTTGAATTTCTCGCCAACAAATCCTTCTGCCATTTTACCACTTATTAAGTCGTAATGAAGATTGACTGGCGGGGTTGGCGAGAGGTCATAATAGTCCATCTCAGCTATTGGCAGACAGAAATACTCCATTTGGTCATAGCTTGAATAGAGGCGTGATAACACCTCGTTGTGGTCGTATATCCACCGCTTCACATCATCCTTCACATTGAAGTTTATCATGCCAGAGCAGCGCACGGAAACGTTGTCTGAGTATGCCAATATCTCAACATTGGGATTCTCACACAGCTCACGCCAGACTGACTTCTTCCTTGAGGTGGCAAAATAAAGCACATGTCCTTCCTGCTTCATCACCTGAAAGATGCGCAACTTAGGAAGATTGCCCTCGCACGTGGCAAGAGCAACCTCCTTGTGGTCTTTAAGAAACTGTAGTGCTTTCTCAAACATCGCTGCTTACCACTTCAGTTCGTCCTGCAGAATATTGCCGTCCGTCATAGGGCTGTCTGCCTCGGTAAAGGCATTAGCCTTATACTGAATGCAGAGCATCGTCAAGTTCTCCACACCAGTGTTCTTCAGCGCACGCTTGCCATCGGGAGCCACACGGATAATAGTACCCTCGCTGACAGGGAAAATCTCGCCGTCCACCTGATAGTGGCCTTCGCCCTTCAGGATGATATACAACTCCTCGTGAGTCTTGTGGGTGTGCAGGAAACCGCTGTCCTGACCAGGAACAAGCGTCTGGAACGACAACTCACTGCCTGTTGCACCTACTGCCTGACCAGCGAACACCTTACCCTGAATCGTTATAGGTCCCATTGGTAACTCATGCTCGATGATTTCACTTACCTTACCTACACTCACTGCCTTGAAGTTCTTACCTTCCTTAATTGTCTGAATCTGTCTCATGATGTTTTAAATTTTTATTGTTTATACTTCATTTTCTAAATGCTGATGCAAAGGTACGATGATTTATCCACCTCCACAAGAAGGCACTTTTAGGTTAGATAGTTACCAAAAAGTAGGAATTGTTGATTTCCAAGATATACGGAAAAGTGACTTTAACATACTTTAACCCTGCTTTCTGAGTTTATTGTACATTACTTTTTGTTATTAGGTAACTATTTGTTACTTTTGCGTCAAATTCATAACACACAAATCATGGCAGACATTAAAGCTGAGTATTTCGCATGTCCTATTCGTCAGGTGATAGGTCGGTTTGGTGACAAATGGTCGCTCTTGGTTCTCTTCATGCTGAACAAGAGTGAAACGGGTGTACTTCGGTTCAATGAGATGAACCGACTGATGACAGATTGCTCCCAGAAAATGCTTTCCCAGACGTTGAAGAACCTGGAAAAGTATAATCTTGTACACCGAGAGGTATATCCTCAAGTTCCTCCCAAGGTGGAATACTCCCTTACCGAGACAGGCAAGTCGCTCATGCCATCAATCACCTCGTTAATAGACTGGGCACAACAGCATTTCGATGACGTGGTTCCCAAAGACATCATACGAAGTTGAGCCACATTCTTACATCTAAACCCATTTTCAGCGAACTTAATTTCACTTTCCGTGCTCTCCTCCGATTGTACTGAACCATTCGTTCGACGGAAGCCAACCTTTAGCTCGACGCTAGTCAATCATTTCTTTGATTGTAGTGGCATTTTCCTTTGTTTTTACTGAAACGCCGAGCCCTCAACGAAATTATAGCGAGCCTTCGTTATCGCAACGGCGAACGCTCGCTGAAACGATGGCGAGCCTTCGGCAACTAGTTGAATCCAAAGGAGCGGTTCAGTCAATCCACACATGAGCTTCTGAAAATCCACAAAAGCGGTTCTGAAAATCCACGAAAGCCCTTAAACAAAATCAGCTCGCAACGTGTTGCGAGCTGATTTTATGATGAAGTTTTTCAAGTTAAAAAGCGTATCTAACTCTTAATAATGCTGACAAGATGCTGAAATTGTCGTTCCTATTGGTGTAGTTGATTGGCAGACACAGACGGTATTCAGGAACGAGTCCTATTGACCACTTACCTACCTTATAATCCACTTCGGCACTGATGTTTGGCTCACCGAAAGCCTGAGTAAACTTGGTGTTGTTCAAGGAACCAAAACCGACGTCTGCACCAGCACCAATGAATGCGTCAAAATGTTCGCTTGAACAAATGCGGTGCATGAATTTAGGACCAACAGAAATCAAGTTTGAGGTTCGGCAGCTATTGAACAAGCGATGATAAGACACGGACAATGCAACAGCCGCATTCTTCTTCACGAATGTACCAACAGCAATGGATGCGGAAAGGCAGTTATCATATTTTGAATTAAATGTGAATCCGAATCCAGCGGAACCCTCCAGATAGATATTGCCTCTATACTCCAAATTCTGAGCCTGGCTGGCTACAGAAATAGTAAGGAAACAAGCAAGAAAAAACAGAAACTTTTTCATTGTATCTTTATTTTATTTGTTAAATGCACAAAATGGTTAGAAACAGAATTATGCTTTTCCACATAGAAAAATGTTGTGAATTGGCTTCAATTGTTTCGAAAAATATGGCAAAACCACCATTTTCGAATGCAAAGTTATAGAAAAATATTTTGAATATGTGTTTTTTACTTAAAAAAATTCACAATAAAGGTGGAAAGTACCAAACTCGCTGGTTTCTTGGAGGGGATAAAATACGCCAAATGTATATTGAAACGGGTGAAAAATCATAGAAAGGACAAAGGACAAAGGACAAGGTACAGGTATGTCCTTTGTCCTTTGTACTTTGTTCTTTGTACTTTTCCTTACTTTTCACTCTTTATGACGTGCGTGCCGAGTGCGAAGGCTTTTTCCATGTTGCCTGTGGTTTCGATGACATCGAGCTTGGCAGAGAGGTTGTCGAGATGGTTGACGAGGATAGCCTCAGCCGTGGCAGGAACAATCGGCGAACCATATTCGAGTTCTCCATGATGGGAAAGGACAACATGAACGATGCGGTTGGTTTCTTCTGCTGGAACGTTGTGCTTGAGAAGTTCCGCCTGGAGTCGGTTGGCAGAGATGAAAATGTGCCCAAGAAGATACATGTCCTGCTGTGGTTCTCCCTCCTTATTATATTCATACACCTTGCCGTAGTCGTGGAAGAGGATAGCAAGGATGCAGCGCTCGAGTTTCACATTGTCGTAAGGCAAGACGGGATAGATTCCTTCCAACATGTGCAACATCTGATAGGTGTGGTTCAGGAGTCCACCCTTGAAAGCGTGGTGAACCGATGTAGCTGCGGGATAGAGGGAATATGGTTTGAAAAGTACGTCAGCAAACTCAGTGATGAGAGGCTTGAGCGTTTCATCTTTACAAAGGCTGAGCAGATGGTTGATGCATTCGTCCCAAAGAGCACGCTTGATGGGGCGAGGCACAAGGTGGTAGAGCGGATGCCCTTCTTGTGGCACCATGCCTGGATGCATGTCGAGTTTGCGAGCAGACTTTTTGTCACCATTGTCTTGGATGGCAAAGAAGGATACGGTCTGTCCCACAATTGGTTCGTCGGTAGGCTTCACATCCCACACAGCAATCTGAAGTTCTTCTTCTAAGTTTTTCAGTTTCAGTGTGCAGAAAGGGCTTCCCGTCTTGGTAGTGCCGTTGCTGCGGCTAATTACAAGATATTCAGTCATATTGTTAGTTTTTGAGTTTTTGAGTTTGTAAGTTTTTGAGTTTTAACTGAGAAATGTAACTTCGTTAAACGTTAAACTTTAAACGATAAACTTTATTTGTATGTGGCAAATGTAAGGAAAAATAATCAATTGTCAATTCTTAATTGTCAATTATTTCTTATCTTTGCAAAAACTAACAATATTACTGATAAAACAATGAAAAGATTATTCTTTATTCCCTTCTTCTTTTTCGCTCTTCACTCCTCATTTTTCACATCTGCATTTGCACAAAGCGACATGCGCTTGTGGTATGAACAACCCGCCGACCAATGGGAAGAGGCTATGCCGATAGGTAATGGCTATTTGGGAGCGATGGTGTTTGGACGAGTGGATGATGAACTGCTTCACCTGAACGAAGGTTCATTGTGGTCGGGCAAACCCGTTGCCAAAAGTGTGAATCCCGAAGCGTTTCAGTATCTGGCTCAGGTGCGCGAGGCGCTGATAAAGAAGGAATATGCCAAGGCAAACGAACTCTGCAAGAAGATGCAGGGCGTGTATAGCGAAAGTTATTTGCCATTGGGCGACTTGAAGATTCACCAGACTTTCAAGGACAAGAAACAGCGGACTCGCATTTATAATTATGTGCGCGACTTGAGCATTGCCGAAGCAGTGGCAACGACGAGTTTCGACCTCGAAGGCGTGAACTATCAGCGTGAATTCATCGCTTCGAATCCCGACCATGTGATTGCCATCCACTACACGGCAAACAAGGCGAACAAGCTCAATCTTGATGTGAGTTTTGCTTCGCAACTCGAACCCAATATAGAGACACAAGGGAACAATATCCTCGTGATGCGAGGCACAGCACCGAGTCGTCTGGACCCAAGCTATTACCAGCGTCCTGACGGAGGAAACGCTATGGACAAAGGGCGTTCGCCTGAAACTTATGGCATGCGCTATCAAGCCAATGTGGAGGCAAAGACGGAGGGTGGAACAGTGCGTGTAGATAAGGACGGAATCCACATTGAGGATGCCACAAGCGTGACTCTTTATTTCACCGCTGCAACGAGTTTTAATGGGAACTACAAGCATCCTTACACACAAGGCAAGGACGAACGTGTCATCAGTGAAAGGCAACTGGCAGAGGCGACAGCAAAAAGTTTTGCAGACATCAAAAAGGCGCACATTGCTGATTATCAGCAATATTTCAATCGTGTAAAACTCAATCTCTGTGGAGACACGAAGTTCAACAAGATGCCTACCGACGTGCGCTTAAAGGCATACAGCTATGGCATCACCGACACTGGTTTGGAGGAACTTTTCTATCAGTATGGCAGATACTTGTTGATTTCCTGTTCGCGTCAAGGTGGTACCCCAGCCAACTTGCAAGGCATCTGGAATCCGCATCTTCGTGCACCTTGGTCATCGAACTACACTATCAATATCAATACGGAAATGAACTACTGGCCTGCCGAGCCAGGCAATCTTTCGGAGATGCACCAGCCACTGCTTGAATGGATTCCTACCTTGCAGCAGAACGGAACAAATACGGCAAAGGAATTCTATCACGCACATGGTTGGGTGGCTCACCACAACTCCGACATTTGGGGACTCACCAATCCAGTGGGCGACCGTGGCAATGGCGACCCGCAGTGGGCAAACTGGTACATGGGTGGTGCTTGGCTCTGTCAGCATCTGTGGGAGCACTATGCTTTCACGGGTGACAAGGCTTATCTCAAAAAGGTTTACCCTGTGATGAAGGAGGCTGCGAAGTTCTGCATGGATTGGTTGGTGGAGCGCACCGACCCAAGCGATGGAAAGACTTACCTCATGACGGCTCCTTCCACTTCTCCCGAAAACCGTTTCCGCCATTCCGATGGCAAGACCTATGCTGTGAGCGAAGGCACCACAATGGACGTGGAAATCATTCGCGACCTCTTCATGAACGTGATGGATGCGTCGGAAGCACTCGGAACGGACAAGGCTTTTCGTCAGAAAGTGAAAGAGACTGAAGCACGACTTCTGCCATTCAAGATTGGTCGGCGAGGACGTTTGCAAGAATGGATGGAAGACTTTGAGGATGAGGACCCTCACCACCGCCACGTAAGTCATCTTTTTGGCTTGCATCCAGGACGACAAATCAGTCCAATCATCAATCCCGACATCGCCCGTGCTGCCGATAAGACTTTTGAGCTGCGTGGTGACGAAGGAACAGGTTGGAGCAAGGCTTGGAAAATCAATTTCGCCGCTCGTCTGCTCGACGGCAACCATGCCTACAAGATGATTCGCGGTGCGTTGAGTTATGTCGATCCAAAGAATGCACACCACGGCGGCACCTTCCCAAATCTCTTTGATGCGCATCCTCCTTTCCAAATCGATGGCAATTTCGGTGCGACAGCAGGTATCATGGAAATGCTTTTGCAGAGTCATCTCGGCGAGCTCCATCTTCTCCCAGCCCTACCCGATGCATGGAAGGAAGGAAGTGTGAGCGGACTGAAAGCACGTGGCAATTTCGAAGTGTCAATGTCGTGGAAAAACGGTAAACTTATCGATGCAACGATTCTCTCCGTCATCGGTTCTCCTTGCAAAATCCGCACATCCATTCCAGTATCAGTGACAGGAGCCACCGACGTGAAAACCACTCAAGATGGCAACGATTTCCTCACCTCCTTCTCCACCGAGTCAGGACAGGTTTATAAGATAAAAGTGAAAAGTGAAAAATGAAAAGTGAAAAATGAAAGAAGGATGTAACGTGATTCTTCATTTTACATTTTCTTTTTGAATGGTTTGCATAATTACGGGTTTCTTTCTATTTTTGCCACGCCAATCGAAAAAATATGAGAACAAGAAAAGAATACATAGAATTGATAAGGGAGCACTCACAGGAGTTGCGCTCAACTTTTGGCGTGAGTTCTCTCAAGATTTTCGGTTCTGTTTCCCGTGATGAACACAATGAAAACAGCGATGTGGATGTATTTGTGGAAATGCCTGCTGAAGCACTCTTAATGGTTCGGCTGAAGCGTTTCTTGGAAAACCTTTTCCAAAACTCTGTAGATCTAGTACGAATGCACAAACACATCAACCCTTATTTACTCCAGCAAATTGAAGCAGATGGAATCACTGTCTTTTGAAAAACGTCAACGAGTAGAAGGCCTACTCTTACAAATAGAGAATGCCATCCAGCAACTGACAGAATGGAATCTATCTGTTTTGTCAGCTGATGATTACTATCAATCGTCCGAAGGAATGCAAAAGTTGGCTGCCAGTTGCATGATGATTGAAGCGATTGGAGAAGGAATCAATCAAATCGACAAGGTGACAAATGGGCAATTTCTCCCTCTTTATCCTGACATCCCGTGGGTAGATATCATAGGAATCCGCAATCACATTGCTCATGGCTATTTTGATATTGACGGCGAGATTGTCTTTTCTGTTATCAAGAACGACCTTGTATCTTTGTCAAAAGCCATTGCCTTTTTAAAGACACAGCTCTTATAAGAACGTGAAGTGTAAACATGAAAGCCCTTACCAGCTCCTTCGAAGGAGAGGGAAGCCATCCAGATGGCTTTCTCCTCCCCTCGGGGAGGACGTGAGGGGGCTTTTCAATTCAAAACAATTCTTTAGCAATCCACGCACAGGCTTCAGCATCGGCGAGTGCATGATGGTGATGCTCCAAACGGTAGCCACATTCAGCGGCTACCGTTTGCAGTTGGTGGTCAGCCAAGTAAGGCATCTCGCGGCGAGAGGCGTAGAGCGTGTCGTAGAAAACATAATCGGGGTAATCCATCGAATACACGCGGAACACCGCCTTCAGGCATCCCTCGTCGAAAGGGCTGTTGTGTGCCACGAGCGGCAAACCCTCAATCATCGGTTCAATCTGCGCCCACACCTTCGGAAACACGGGAGCTTCCTCCGTATCCATACGCGTCAACCCATGCACTTGCGTACATCGGTAGCAATAGTAGTTCGGTTCTGGCTGAATAAGAGAATAGAAGGAATCCACGATTTCACCGTTCCGCACAATCACAACCCCCACCGAGCAAACTGATGAACGCTCATAGTTTGCCGTCTCAAAATCTATTGCTGCGAAGTCCTTCATTGATTCTATTTCTTTTATCAGGGATTTTAAGGATGAGAAGGATTTTTCAAATATAAAGTACAAGGTAATTGATGTGGAAAATCCTTCCAATCCTTAAAATCCCTGATTATTAACACATCTTTGATGCAAAAGTACATCTTTCGCACGAGTTATCCAATTGTTTCAAGCGAATTTATCTGATTATCACCTTCGTGCTTGCTTTTTCTCCCTTCACCACATAGATACCAGGCTGTAGTTGAGTGGAGATTTCTGCCCAGCTGTTGGATGTGTCCAGTAGTTTGCCTGTGAGGTCGAAGACTTGGACCGCTGAGTCGGTGGCGAGAATGGAATGGATGTCCGTGGCTACGGTGACGGCTTCGCTTGGGAGCGATTCTCCGTTGGAATAGACGGCAGTGACGGTGTAGTCACCATCTTCGATAACCCACGAGAAGGAATTGTCTGTGATGAGTTCGGAGTTGATTTGCTCGCCGTGGATATAGACATTGTAGCCGAGGAGTTCCAAGTCACCTGTGCCGTATGCTGCATAAGTCACATCGTCGAGCATGAGCATGAACTTCTGCTGACCCTTCACGCGGATGGCAAAATAATTGGCACCTTCAGGGAGTTCTGCCGTGACGAGCATCCAAGTGGATGGAGCCACATTGATGGAAGCAGGAGTCACCACAAACGATTCCACATCCTTGCCCTCCGTTGAGTAGAGCAGTTCGAAGGATTCGAGATAGCCGTCCGCCATACTCTTCACCCAGAAGCTAATGGTCTGTGCGTTGCCCGAAAGTCGAGGAGAGATAAGCCAATCGTCAGCAGCACCACCTTCAATCATGTTGATGAGCATCTGATTGCCCGAGTGAGGCGTCATCGCCTCGTAGCCTGTGAGTCCTGCCTCATCGATGTTGAACACTTGATAAGCAAAGGCAGTGCCTGCGTTGTGGTAAGCAATGGAGGAACCGTTTCCGCTCTGCATCACCAAGGTTTCTATGCCGTCAGCATCCACACAAGTCCATGCGCCGATGTAGCGGGTGATGAATGGGTTGTAGTTCTCAAAATCTTCGAGCGTTTGGATATTTCCACTATCGAGTTGAGGTGCTTCCCAAGTGATAGTCAGCTCGTCTGCTCCTGTTTCTACTTTCACGTCGGTCACGCTTGGCAAAGTCTGCTTGGCAATGGTAAGCTGACATTTTGCAACATTGTTGCTTTCGTCGCCGTCACCATCTGCCACGAGTCTCACTTCATACACACTTTCCTCAGGGTCATCCTCCGTCGTACTGATGTCGAAGGAGTATTCTCTTGTTTCGTTTGGAGCCAAAGTGTAGTCGCCTTGCTCATCCACCAGTTCGTCGTTCTTGTAGAGCTGGAGCACGAAAGTGGCAGCCTCGCGTCCGAGATTTTCCACCACGACACTGCTGCCCGATTCCGTATTGACAGGCAGATAAGTCGGCATTTCGAGACTCACTGCCACATCAATCGTCTCCTGCTCTCGCACCACGATATTGTCGAAAACAACATCGCCCATATTGTTAGCCGCTGCAGTGCCAATGAACGAGAGCAACACATAATTATAAGAGGTGTAGGCATCGAGTGGAACACCCACCTTCCGCCAACCGTAGTTGCCTATGAGTTCACTGTAAGCAATCGCCTTCTCCACCTTCATCTGCTCCTGATCGCCCTCAGGAGTGACAGCCACGCTGAGCTGAGTGCCCTGTCCAGGAACTGCATAATAGTAGAATTCCAAGGTTGGTTGCTTGGTGTTTTGTAACGAAATCTTTCCACTTGTAATCATGCCAATGTCGCCCACTGCTTCAGGTTTGAAGAGCGCACAACCTTGGTCGGCATCCTGACTGAGACTGTTGCTAAGACCAATCTGTCCACCCGTGTTCTGCTGACTCCAGAACAGCTCGGTCTTGGCACCTGCAAACGATTCCTTGAATGGCAACACGTATGGATTGCCCACCACAATCGTGTTCGAATAGACATAGTTTCCGCCGCCTGCCGAACTCTGTGCCGACACACGATAGTATTTCACGTCCTGTTTGTTCTGGTTGATGGTTTCCGTGTAACTTGTGCCCGCACGGTGGTCAGCCTTGATATAGAAATTGTTGTCCTCAATATTGTAGGTCAAGATTGAAGGATTCACATAACCGCCATGCACACCCGTGGTTGGTGCTGTCCACGTGAGTTTCACGTAACTGCCCTTGTCCTCCAAAAGCACGTCGGTTGGTTCAGTTGGAATATCTGTTCCTATCCATGCCGTGCACTGCGCCGAGATGCCATGACCGTTCTCGTTGTAGGTCGTCACGTAGTAAGTCACGTTGCCTGTGCCCGACTTTGTGTCAAGGAACCCGACGCTGTCGCCTGGAGCCACCGAAGTGATGACTCTGATTTTCTCTGCGCCTCTCAGCACGACAATACTGTCGAGAGAAGTGATGGCATCGCCATTGAAATCGGTGGTTGGTGCAAAGAAACTGATGACGGCACGTGCCACGCCGCGAGCAGCAGGAATCACGCGGAAGTTGATCACCGTGTCGGGTGCGTTGAACACACCGTTCTCTGTGATTTCCACATCATCTACTTCCAACATACCCTGATTGGCAGCGCTCTCGGCATGGAAGCCGAAGAAATAGTTGCCATCGGCATCCACCATGATGGTGCTCTCGTACCGTTGTTTGTCCATCGAAGTGATGATGGTGGATGGCACCACGTTCTTCTGCATTGCCTCAACGGTCTTGTCGGCACCCATCCATAGCGAAACTTGCTCGTCGCCATAGAAACTGCAGTTGGCATTGAACGTCACATTGTAGAAATGTCCTTTCTCCAAGTGGATGGCAGGAGTAATCATCCAGTCGTCGGCAGCGTTCGTTTCGTTGTAGGTGTAGTAGATGTCGGAATTGCCATTGCCTTTCCAATAGCCGCCTTCCCATTTCGAGCCGTCGTTGTTGGCATCGATGACAGTCCAGAGATTCGTCACCACGCTCAAGTCCTCAAAGTCCTCGAAGTAAGGCGTGGTGTAGGCATCTCCCACAGACTTGTGGTTGGACAATTTGCTCTCGCCTCGAATGGTGTCATTGAAGGCAATCACTTCGTAATAGTAGGTGGTAAGTTGTGGCGCCTCCACCGTTTCTGTCCACAAACGTGTGGTAAGTTTTTCAGCAACAACCACATTGTCGGGATAGCGCACCACGGTGTAGTTCAGGTTCTTCGTATTCAGGTAACCGCCATGCACACCCTTCGTTGGAGCTGACCACGAAAGCTTCAGTTCGTTTGGACTTGCACCATAAGCCAAGGTCACACTGCCTGGTGCCACTGGAGCATCATCGCCAACAAATTTTTCCGTCTTGGCACGAGGTCCCTCCCCCACTTCATTGTAGGCACAAGCACGGAACTCGTACATGCCTCGCTCGTCAACCTCCACGGAGTCGGTCACTCTCGCTCCAGCTTCTGCCTTGCCTTCCGCCTTGAGTTCACCGTTGGCATAGATGCGATAGCCCAGTTCACCTGTCAGCGCATCGCCTGCGTAGGTTTTCTTTGGCAACACGAATTTCACAGCACCCTTCAGATTGTTGGTGCGATAAGTTGCCATCATGGTCGTAACGATGGCAGGTGCATTTTCCTCTGCTCCTGGTGCAGGGATGAAGAGTCCGCTGAATTCCTCATTGTTAGGGAACTGCTTCAGCAACGTTGTTTCACCTGTTGCTGTATCCACAGCATAGAGTGCCGTCTCGTTGATTCCCGAATGCAGATTGGTGTAGCATGCTGCCCAATACATCACGCCTGTGCGAGGGTCGATGGCGGCACTCTGCATATAGATAGGCTTCACGCCCGTGTCGCCCACCTTCGTATAACTACCATTTGTCTTGTTGAATTTCACCAATGCACCATCGTTGCGGATACTGAAGATTTCTCCTTCGGGCGACACAGCCATCGTAAAGAAATTCTCGTTGAGTTGCTTGATGACGGTGCGGGTGTTACTCTCATAGTCCAAGGTTCCAAACACTTGATAGTTGAGGTCGTCGGTGTACATCAGTGCATACACTTTGTCGGTCGTACTGTCGTAGTCGCCATCCACAATCATCAGGTGAGTCTCCGAACCGTTCACATGCTGCTTCTGCGTCCAATCCTCTGTGTCGTACTGATAGTAGTCGTAGCTCATGATGAGCGAGTACCATGCCGAATAGTTGATGAAATGATACCGCCCGTTGGCATACACGCCACCACCATTGGCATTGAAGACCTCGCCTTTCAGCACAGCTGTAGGAGTGGCATCGCTCGTACCATCCATCTTGTAGATACCATAGTAGTTCGAACTGGCACCACTGTAAATCATCAATCCATAAATCTCTGCTGGAAGCTTGTACTCCTTGGCACCAAGCTTGAAAGATGGAGCCACATTCAGCCTCTCCCCGAAAGCGAGGGGAGCAGTTTCTCTGCTGCTGGAGTGCCACCTATATTTCTCGATTCCTTGCTTGTTCGGTTGAGGAGTGATGATTCCGCTGATAGAACTGAATCTGCCTCTATTCATCCTTTCTCCCACAGGGAGGGAACGAAGAGAGTTCATTCTACCTATAACATTTTTGTGCTGCTGCATCACTTGTTGCTCCACTCGCCAAGCACCATTTCTCATTTTCTGTTGTGCTTGAACAGGCATGCCCATCAGCATCCCCATAGCCAACAACAAAAAGCTCATGAAAAACTTACGTCTCATAAAAAGTGTGATTAGTCTTATTATATTAGTTAATTTAGTAATGATTCATTTCCGTTGCAAATTTAATCAAAAAAATCCTTCTTTCGTACACTTTGATTCATTTTTCTTCTTCAGAAGGGACGAAGCGACAAAGGTATAGAGGGCATTAGCGTTGACATTGGCATTTCCCCTCCTCCTCATGGGAGTTGGAGGGGAGCTTTTGGGGATTTTCAGAAGCGCATTTGGGGATATACTGAATCGTTCCTTTGAATTCAACTAGTTGCCGAGGGCTCGTTATCGTTTCAGCGAGCGCTCGGCGTTGCGATAACGAGGGCTCGCTATAATTTCGTTGAGGGCTCGGTATTTCAGTAAAATCGAAGGACTGGTTCAGCTTAATCGAAGGACTGATTCCATGTAATCAAAGGGGAACGGCAGTACATTCGAAGCCTTTCATGTCGTTAAAATAAAGGAAAAACGAAGGGTTTGCGACAAATAAAATAGGGGTTTCGTGGATTTGTCGCAAAATAAGTGGCTTGTCGCAACAAACGAAGTGAAAAGAAGAATCTTTTTTTGACAAACGTCTTTTTACTCCATAACTTTGCAGTGTCAAAAACAAACAAAGACAAAAATTAAACGAATTCAATAACAAAAAAAACAAATAAAATTATGAAGAAATTATTTTTTGCACTGTTAGTTCTCTGCGTAGCAGCAATGACCATCGACCTGATGGAAAAGACAGAAAACTGTAGATACGTTGAGAGTGATGACATGGAATACGTTGTCAACCAGAACATCAACGGTGGAGGTAGCACCAACGGTGGCGAATCCAACGCAGAAATGAATACACTTTCAGAGTCATAAAAACGCACTCACGTGGTTTTTGTAAACAGCAAAGATTCTAAACAAGGTACTGCACCTATCACAACATATTTTTGTAGTACAAAAACTTTTTCATCTTCGTTGGAGCGGCTTTAGGGTCGCTCCTTTATCTACTAAGGAACGATAAAAAGAACATCATGAGAGAACTCAAACAAATGAAGAAAAATGTTACCTTACTACTCGTCGTTCTGACAACAGTGCTCGCATCATGCGGCAGTTCAAAACAACTGACAAGAAGTACTGGTCCCAACGACCCATCGGGATTTGTGTTGCTGTCGGACGCAGTGCCCGATGCCATCCTCGAAATCCGCTACTACAGCACCTACAACTTTGTGGGAACGCGCGTGGATGGTTACGAAGAGCCATGTGCCTTGCTCACTCGTGAAGCGGCAGCAGCACTTCGTGCCGTGTCGGACGACGTGATAGCAAAAGGGTATCGTCTGAAAATCTACGATGCCTATCGTCCACAAAAGGCGGTCAATCATTTCGTGCGTTGGTCGAAGGATTTAAACGACACAAAGATGAAATCGTATTTCTACCCTGACCTCACCAAAGATGTGCTCTTCCCTCAAGGCTACATAGCAGAGAAATCAGGTCATAGTCGTGGCAGTACGCTCGATCTCACACTCTTCGACATGAAAACAGAGAAGGATGTGGATATGGGTGGTACCTTCGACTTCTTCGGACTCCAATCGCATCCCGACTATCGAGGCAGTGACCTTAGCGAAACGCAATACCAAAACCGCATGATTCTGCGCGAAGCTATGCTCCGACACGGGTTCAAGCCACTGGACGAAGAATGGTGGCACTTCACATTAGAGAACGAACCCTACCCTGACACTTACTTCCAATTCCCTGTGACGGTGAAATCGCTGAAGAAGTAGGGCACTGGGCACAAGTGCCTGGCTCAAGGTTTCAAGTTTCAGGTTCCAAGTTTCAAGTTTCAAGCAAAAAAATCCTCAAGACGCAGTGCCTTGAGGATTTTTTCATATTATCTTAGTGTTTTCTTAATTCAACAAATCATCGAGAGCTGACTTGAAGTCGCCGCCGTTCTGCTCCTGTCCACCACCGAACTGGTTGTTGTTATTGTCGTTGTGACGGAAAGAAGGACGCTCACCACGATTGTTGTTGAAACGACCATGACGTTCACCACGTTCGCCACGCTCACCGCGCTCACCATTGAAGTTACGCTCGCCGCGCTCTGGACGTGGACGACGCTCGCGCTGTGGACGCTCCTGATAGTCAGTTGGCTTCTCAACGAGTACACGGTGAGAGAGCTTGAACTTACCTGTCTTCTGGTCGATGTCGATGAGTTTCACCTGAATCTTGTCTCCTTCCTTGATACCTGCTTCTTCAACAGTTTCAAGACGACGCCAGTCGATTTCGCTGATGTGGAGAAGACCGTCCTTACCTGGCATGAACTCAACGAAGCATCCGTAAGGCATGATGGAACGAACGGTTCCTTCGTAAACCTCACCCACTTCTGGAACAGCCACGATAGCCTTGATTTTGGAGAGAGCCAACTGGATGGCATCCTTGTCTGGAGCAGAAATCTGCACCTTGCCCACACCGTCAACTTCGTCAATCGTGATGACAGTCTTGGTGTCTTCCTGAATCTGCTGGATAATCTTTCCACCAGGACCGATGACAGCACCAATGAACTCCTTAGGAATGATAATCTGCTCAATGCGAGGAACATGTGGCTTGAGCTCTGGACGTGGTTCGCTGATGGTCTTCATCATCTCGCCCATGATGTGCTCACGACCAGCCTTTGCCTGCATGAGCGCTTTCTCGAGGATTTCGAAAGAAAGACCGTCGCACTTGATATCCATCTGAGTGGCAGTCAGACCGTTCTTCGTACCAGTGGTCTTAAAGTCCATATCGCCGAGGTGGTCCTCATCGCCGAGAATATCAGAAAGCACTGCATACTTGTCCTCGCCTGGATTCTTGATGAGACCCATAGCAATACCTGCTACAGGATTCTTGATAGGCACACCAGCATCCATGAGTGCGAGAGTACCAGCACAAGTGGTTGCCATAGAAGACGAACCGTTTGACTCAAGAATATCAGAAACTACACGAATCGTGTAAGGATAATCCTCTGGAATTTGTCCCTTGATACCGCGCCAAGCAAGGTGTCCGTGACCGATTTCGCGACGTCCTACACCACGCTGAGCCTTTGCTTCACCTGTTGAGAATGGAGGGAAGTTGTAGTGGAGGAGGAAACGCTGAAATTCGCGAACGAGTGCACCATCAACCAACTTCTCATCGAGCTTCGTACCGAGAGTACAAGTGGAGAGAGACTGAGTTTCACCACGGGTGAAGATAGCACTTCCGTGAGGTCCTGGCAGTGGAGAAACCTCGCACCAGATAGGACGGATGTCAGTAGTCTTACGACCATCGAGACGGATACCTTCATCGAGTACACAACGACGCATTGCATCGCGCTCCACATCGTGGTAGTAGCGGTCGATGAGAGCATTCTTCTCTTCGAGTTCTTCAGGAGTGAGGTCAGCATGAGCGGCAGCGTATGCCTCCTTGTAGTCCTCGCGAATCTTCTCGAAAGCCTCTGCACGAGCCTGCTTCTCGAGACCCTGCTTGGTCACGTCGTAAGCTGGCTGGTAGCAAACCTTGGCAATGTCAGCCTGAAGTTCCTCGTCGTTCACCTCGTGGCAATATTCACGCTTCACGTCGGTACCGAGTTCCTTCATGAGTTCCTTCTGGAGGCGGCACTGAGGCTTGATGGCATCGTGAGCAGCCTTGAGGGCAGCAAGCAAATCCTGTTCGCTCACTTCCTTCATCTCGCCTTCCACCATCATGATGTTTTCCTCTGTGGCACCCACCATGAGGTCCATGTCAGCCTTTTCGAGCTGCTGGAAAGTAGGGTTGATAACGAATTCACCATCGATACGAGCAACGCGTACCTCAGAGATTGGTCCCTCGAAAGGAATATCTGAAGCAGCAAGAGCAGCACTGGCTGCAAAACCTGCAAGAGCATCTGGCATATCTACTCCGTCGGCAGAGAAAAGAATCACATTCACATACACCTCTGCGTGATAATTGCTTGGGAACAGTGGACGGAGTGCGCGGTCAACGAGACGGCAAGTAAGGATTTCTTCGTCTGAAGCCTTACCTTCGCGCTTTGTGAAACCTCCAGGGAAACGTCCATTAGCAGCATACTTTTCACGATATTCCACCTGAAGAGGCATAAAATCTGTTCCTGGAACTGCATCTTTTGCGGCACAAACAGTGGCCAGGAGCATAGTGTTACCCATACGGAGCATCACAGAACCATCGGCTTGTTTTGCCAATTTACCTGTCTCAATGCTGATTTCTCTTCCGTCAGGCAAAGAGACTGTCTTCGTAATTACGTTCATCTTAATTTAATTAATACGTCTAAATAAAAAATATTTTACTTTATTGTTTTCTTCTTAAATTCATCTTATACATGCAGTTCCCGCTGGAATAGGCACATATTCGTGGCAAAGTTAAGAAATAAAGTCCAAAGCAAAGAAGGAAAACGGAAAAATGTGTCGTGCAAAAGAAAAAAAGCACATTTTCCAAACAAAAAATGCGCCTTTTCATTGAATTATTCAAGAAAGAATCAATAATTTTTCTAAAAAAGAACTCTGAAAACTCCGTCTCAATCGAGATGGAAAACTTCTTTGATAGGAATCGTGACAGGCGAATTATCGGGATTCACCTCCATGATGTCAGCCATCATGTCCCACCACTTCTGCGTGATTGGATCCACGTCCGTCGTGTCCTGTGAATTACCTTCGCCCTCGCACTCTTGATAACCGAAAAGGATGTTCGTGTCCTTATCCCAATAAATGCTGTAGTTGCCCACGCCCGAATCTTTGATTTGTTGGCGCAATTCAGGCCACAGTGCCGCATGTCGCTTCTGATACTCTTCCTCGCAACCTGGCTTGAGGAACATCTTAAATGCAAATCGTTTCATAATTGATGATAGTTAAAAATGTATGTATATAGTTTTGATGTTTAGTCTTTATTTTCGAGGATTGCCACCATTTCAGTAGGGGTCACTACTATAGGAGTTTTAGGTCGCGAATATATTCATTTTACATCATTCTGCCATCAAATTACATCATTTTAACTATTTCTTTTTGAAATATTACGGTTTTCAAAAGTATATTCAGTACTTTCGAGTTTAAAGAAACGACTTGCTTTCTCTGACATTTTATCAAATTCCCATGTGTTTCGCCTCGAAATGAACAGTTTTTTTCATACCTTTGCAGAAAGTTTTCGAATTGTAAGCAAAAACAGATTAAACAGTAACATAATATTAGACACGATGCGAATCACAATCAAGATTGGTAGCAACGTTTTGACACGCGCGGACGGTTCACTGGATGTGACCCGTCTGTCGTCACTCGTGGACCAGATTGCTGTGCTCCGCCAACAGGGCATCGAAGTGCTGTTGGTCAGTTCGGGTGCCGTGGCATGTGGACGAAGCGTTCTGCACAGCATGAAGAATCTCAAGACAAAAGATAATGTGGATGAGCGGCAGTTATTCTCTGCCGTGGGACAGGCAAAACTCATCGACCGCTATTACGAACTTTTCCGCGACCATCGCATCCACGTAGGACAGGTGCTGACGATGAAGCAAAACTTCAGTACTCCAATTAGTTACAGCACGCAACAGAACTGTATGGAGGTGATGCTTGAGAATGGTGTGATTCCGATTATCAACGAAAACGACACCGTGTGCGTCACCGAATTGATGTTTACAGATAACGACGAGCTCTCGGGGCTTGTGGCTCGCATGATGAACTGCGACCACCTCATCATCCTGTCGAATATCGATGGCATCTTCACGGGCAATCCCGATGACCCCAATTCAGAATTGATTACTCACGTGAAGCCAGGCGACGACCTCAGCCGTTTTATCCTAAGCAAGAAGTCGAATGCAGGACGTGGAGGAATGGAATCGAAATACAACATTGCTCAAGAAGTGAATAATGCTGGCATCACAGTCATCATTGCCAACGGCAAGCGCAACAATGTGCTCACCGACTTGCTCATTGAGCACAAGACGATTCCTTGCACCATTTTTGAAAACAATCAATAAAAAAACTGGGATTTAAAGGACCTTTTTAAGTACAAAGGACAATGTACAAAGGACAATGTACAAAGGACAAAGGACAATGTAATGAAAGGGAACAATCCTTTAAAATCCTTCAAATCCCTTACATAAATAAACCTCTGATAAAAAACAGAAATGAAAAATCTATTTGAATCAACACGTGAAGCCAGCATTCAGTTGGCACTCTTAGATACCGAGACCATCAACCAAGTGCTCAATGATGTGGCTGATGCTGCCATTGCACAAACCGAGCAGATTCTTGAAGCCAATGCCAAAGACTTGGCACGCATGGACCCAAAAAATCCAATGTACGACCGATTGAAACTCACTCGCGAGCGTATCGAAGGAATTGCTGCTGACACTCGAAAAGTGGCCACCCTTCCTTCCCCACTCGGACGTGTGCTGAAACATGTGGTGCTGCCCAACGGCCTCGACCTCACACGTGTGAGTGTACCGTTTGGTGTGATTGGAATCGTCTATGAGGCACGTCCAAACGTCACCTTCGATGTTTTCTCCCTTTGTCTCAAGTCGGGCAATGCCTGTCTGCTGAAAGGCGGTAAGGATGCAGACGATTCCAATCACTGCATCGTTGCAATTATCAAGTCGGTACTGAAACAGCACCATCTCGATGAGAATATCATCAACCTTCTCCCTGCCACCCACGAGGCAACGGCAGATTTGCTCCATGCCAACGGATATGTGGATGTGGTGATTCCTCGCGGTTCAAAACGCCTCATCGACTTCGTTCGCCAAGAAGCAAGCGTGCCAGTCATTGAGACAGGTGCTGGTGTGTGCCATGCTTATTTTGACAAGGATGGCGATTTGGAGAAAGGCAAGCGCATCATCAATAATGCGAAGACACGCCGCGTGAGTGTTTGTAATGCACTCGACTGCACCCTTGTTCATGCCGACCGCCTTGCCGACCTGCCTGCTCTATTGGCTCCACTTCAGGAAAGCAACGTCCGCATCTATGCCGACGAGCCAAGTTTTGCCGTGCTCGAAGCTGGTGGTTATCCTCAAACCTTGCTCTATCATGCCAAGGAAGAGGATTATGGCACTGAATTCCAAGACTACGCCATGGCATTGAAAGTGGTGAATGACCTCGACGAAGCACTTCTTCATATCCGTCGCCACGGTTCAGGACACAGCGAGTGCATCATCAGCGAAGACGAAGCCACCACTTCTCGCTTTCTTGCCGCAGTGGATGCTGCTTGCGTCTATGCCAATGCTCCAACTTCTTTTACCGATGGTGCACAGTTCGGTCTTGGTGCTGAAATCGGAATCTCCACCCAAAAACTTCACGCTCGTGGTCCAATGGCGCTCGAAGAAATCACCACCTACAAATGGGTGATTCGAGGGAACGGACAAACGAGACCGAAGTGAAGCATCGAGTATTGCTTTAAAATTAATAATAGCGAGAGAAATTATGAGAAAGAATAAGGCATGGTTCGTGATTATGTTGACACTGATGATAACATTGGGGTGCACGAATCAATCAGAACAGAAAGAAGTCAGAAAAGTGAGGGTGAAAAGCTTAACGATTTCACCAACACAAGTGATGGGGGGAAAGGAATTTGTGGGTACCATCGAGGAAAAAGATGGTGCCGTGGTCAGTTTCAACGTATTAGGTACAGTGACTCGCGTGTATGCCGAAGAAGGACAGATGGTGAAGAAAGGACAAGCACTGGCTGAGGTTGACGGACAGAATGTACGTAACAGTTATGAGATGTCGGCATCCACTCTGCGCCAAGCCGAGGATGCTTACAAACGCCTTTCCACCCTCTACGAACGTGGTACACTTCCCGAAATAAGGATGGTGGAAATGGAGACGCAGTTGGCTAAAGCCCGCGCTGCCGAACAGATTTCCCGTAAGTCACTCAAGGACATCGTGCTTCGTGCTCCTTTCTCGGGCTATATCGCACAACGGATGGTGCATGAAGGTTCCGCCGCTTCCCCTGGTTTGGGAGGCTTCAAACTGGTCAAGATTGACCAAGTGAAAGTGAAGCTGAGTGTGCCTGAGAACGAGATTGGAGACATTCACGTGGGGCAGGAAATTGCATTCAAGGTACCTGCTTTAGACGGTCGTCAGTATGTGGGACGTGTCCAGACCAAAGGTGTCCAAGCAAGTATCCTCAGTCATTCCTATGACGTGAAACTCATCGTTGGTAATCCAAGACACGAACTGCTCCCAGGCATGGTTTGCAGTGCCACAACCAACACAGGCAACAAGCCAAGTAACGACTATATCGTGCCACAAAGTGCCGTGAAGATGAGCGGTGGAGAAACCTATGTTTGGATAGTGGAAACGAGCAAGGCTAAGAAACGGATTGTATCGGTAGGTGATGTCACGAACGAAGGTGTTATCATTGAAGGAGGCTTGAAAACTGGTGACAAAGTGATTGTTGAAGGGTCCGACAAAGTGAGTGAAAACATGTTGGTCGAAGAAGTGTAAGCCATGAATAAAAAAGAGAAATCCGACCTCGTTACCAGTGTGTTGCAGCACAAGAATATCATGCTGCTGCTCGTTGGTGTGCTGATGTTGAGCGGTGTTTTCTCGCTCATCACCATGCCGAAGAACGAATTTCCTGAATTCACCTTCCCTATCGGTATCGTGGCAGCTGTCTATCCTGGTGCTACTGCAGAAGAAGTGGAAATACAACTCACCAAGCCCTTGGAGGATTTCGTGTTCAGTTTCCGAGAGGTGAACAAAACTCGTTCCTATACGCAGACCTACGACGGTATGACTGTGGCATTTGTCTATTTGAATGACGACGTGAAAGATGCCACCACCTTCTGGAACAAGCTGAAGGAACGCATCTCCTTCTTCAAACTGAGTCTGCCGAGCGGCGTTTTGGCTGTGGTGGCAAACGACGATTTCGGCGATTCGGCAGCATTGCTCGTCACGCTCGAAAGCAACGACAAGACTTACCGCGAACTCCACGGCTACATGGAAGAGCTGAAGGATTCTCTCCGTCGGATTCCCAACCTTGCCAACATGGTGGTGTACGGAGAACAAAACGAACAAATCAGCATCTATGTGAACCGCGACCAAATGACGAAATATGGCATGAACGCGGTCTCGCTCTACAACACGCTGTCGGGTCATGGCAACACACTCCCAAGTGGTGAGTTGGAAAATGAATACACCTCCATGCCAATCCACGTTCGCTCGTCGATGAACACAGAATTCGATGTGGCGAAACAAATCGTTTACAACGACCCAGATGGCAACACCATCCGTCTCGAAGACATTGCCGAGGTGAAGCGAGAATACCCTCATCTCACTCGCTACATCAAGAATAATGGACGTAAATGCCTGTTGCTTTCCGTTCAGATGAACAATGGTGGCAACATCGTCGATTTCGGTAAAAAGGTGAAGGAGACATTAGCGAATTTCAAAGAGACCTTGCCCGACGATGTGACCATCTACCCCATCACCGACCAAAGTCATGTGGTAGGCAAGTCGGTGGACGACTTCCTCCACGAATTGCTGATAGCCATCATTTCCGTCATCATAGTGGTGATGCTCATGCTTCCTTTGCGAGTTGCAGGCGTTGCCGTTTGTACCATTCCAATCACCATTTTCTCCTCGCTTGCCATTTTCCATGCGTTTGGAGTGGAACTGAATACCGTCACGCTGGCAGCCTTGATTGTCACCTTGGGTATGATTGTCGATGATGCTGTGGTCATCATCGATTGCTATTTGGAAAAACTCGCCGTGGGTACGCCGCGATTCAAAGCCGCAGTGGATTCCACACGCGAATTCTTCTTCTCCATCCTTACTGCCACACTTTGTATTTCCATCACTTTCTTCCCTCTCGTCTTCACCACGACCAGCATGATTCACGACTTCATCATCTGGTTCCCAGTTGCAGTGACCATCGTGCTCACCGTCTCGTTGTTGGTGGCAGTTCTCGTGGTGCCTTGGTTGCAATACACTTTCATCACGAAGCCCTTGGAAACAAGCGAGAACAAAGGAAAGAAGGACAAGAAAAAAGGCAAGACTTTCTTGGAACATGTGCAGGATGGATACAACCGTTTCATTGACCGATGCTTCGGGTACAAAATCACCACGATGGTGGTGGGGCTCGTGTGCATCATCATCGGTGTGATACTTTTCGCCCGCATTCCTCGGCGACTCATGCCACACGCCGAGCGCAACCAGTTGCCTGTGGAAATCACCTTGCCTATCGGTACTCCTATCGAAGAAACAGAAAAAGTGGCTGACAGTCTGCGGAACATGCTCTGCAAGGACGAGCGCGTCAAAAACATCACCGTGTTCTATGGCATGGGATCGCCTCGATTCCAAACGACCTATGCACCTCAGATTGGCGGTACGAACTTCGCACAGTTCATCATCAACACAGGAGGTGACAAGGACACACAAGGATTGCTCAACGATTACGCTGAGCTCTATAGCGATTACTTTCCAAATGCGAGAGTGCGTTTCAAGGAACTCTCCTATAGCGACGCACGCTATCCAGTGGAAGTGCGAATCCAAGGGAATAACCCCGACAGCATCCACATCGCCACCGACAGTGTGATGCGCCGTCTGCGTCAAGACCCACAAGTTTATCTCGTTCATTCATCTTTCGAAGGAAATCGTGAGGCATTGAACGTAGTGATGGATCGTGATGAATCCAATCGTTTGGGTATCAGCAAGAGCTTGCTTTCCCTGAATCTTGCCACTCGCTTCGGTCCTGGTTTTAAAATCAGCTCTGTGTGGGAGGGTGATTACCCAATGAATGTGGTACTCAAAGACGTGAATGCTGGAACTCAGGACGTGACCAACTTGGAGAATGCAATGGTAGGCGGTTTTCTTCCTATGACAAACGTACCACTTCGACAAATGTCAGACGTAAAACCTGAATGGAACGATGGAGCCATCTATCGCCGCAGTGGTTTGCGTTGTGCATCCGTCTTTGCTGAAACTGCTCGTGGACACAACATGGCAAGAGTCAACAATAGCATCTTCAAGGAGCTCAAAACCCTCCGTTTGCCTGAAGGTATCTCCATCTTGGCTGGTGGACAGAAAGAAAGCGACCTCCGATATGGCAAACAGGTTTATGGCGGTTTGAGCCTCTCCGTCGTGGTGATTTTCTTCATCCTTCTCTTCCATCTGAAGAAGTTGAAACTCACTTTCCTCATGATGTACTCTCTGCTCTACTCGCTCCTGGGTGCCTCGCTTGGTCTCACTTTGGGCGGACATGAATTAGGATTGACAGGACTCTTGGGACTCATATCCCTCATGGGTATCATCGCCCGAAACGGAATTATCATGGTGGATTACGCCGAGGAATTGCGAACGGTGGGCGAAGGCAACGGACCTATGTCAGCCGAGCAAGCCATCCTTCTCGCATCCAAGCGACGAATGCGTCCTATTTTCCTCACCTCTGCAGCTGCATCGATGGGTGTCGTTCCTATGGTCATTGAGAATTCCCCTATGTGGGGACCAATGGGTGTAGGCATCTTTTTTGGAACCATTTTCTCCATGGTTTTCATCCTCACCATGATTCCTGTGGGCTACTCCCTCATCATGAAAAATGAAAACAATAATAATCAGGCTTAATATGAAACTGAAATACTATTTTCTTATTTCACTTCTCACTTTTCTCTTCTCACTTTTCACTTTTCTCTGCACTCCTGTCCATGCGCAGCGAATACTTTCCTTGCAGGAGTGTTGCGAACTGGCAGAGCAAAACAACATCAAGTCAAAAGACGCTCGCCATGCCATCGAAACAGCCGATGAACAGAAAAAATATGCCTTCTCCAAATATCTGCCAGAAGTGAATGTTACGGGACTTGTCTTCAAGTCGAACAAATACCTCGTTGCCAAAGAGAATTTCTCTGATTTCATAGAGGAAATCATCGATGCTTTTGAAAGTAGCACTCCCGATTTTCATTTTGGGTTCCTCAAGAATTACACAGGCGCCAACATTTCCGTTGTAGAACCCATCTACACAGGTGGTAAACTCACACGCTACAACAAATTAGCTGATGTGCAGAAAGATGTACGTCAGCTGCAATGGGAAGTGACCAAGGACGAGCTCTATGAGCAAGTGGAGAAATACTACTACACCCTCCTGAGCCTCTACAGCAAACAAAAAATTATTGCAATGGCTGACAGCGAACTCGTTCACTATCACAAAGATGCCAAGAACGCATTGGAAATGGGTATTGTGAACAAGAGCGACCTGCTCACCGTGGAACTCGAACAAAACAAAAACCGTTCACTCAAAAACAAACTGGTGAACGGTATTTCCCTCTTGAAGCGAGCTCTTGCCCAATTCATCGGACTCGATGGCGAGGACATAGATGTCGATACTACCCTCCTCATGAAGATTGAAGCACCCGAGATGCTCCTCGCCAACCACCTCTCCGCTCTTGAACAGCGCCACGAAACGGCTCTGCTCGACAAAAACGTGGAAGCCCAACAACTCTACAAGCGTATCGCACAAGCCGACAACCTACCAACGCTTGCCATCATGGGTTCAGCAGTATGGTCCGACGTTGGCTCCACCAGAGGAACCCGCTTCAACGCACTCGCCATGCTACGCATTCCCATCAGTGCATTCTGGAGCAACAAGCACGAAGTGAAAGTCAAGAAGATTGCCGTTCAACAAGCCAAAGACTTGCGCGACGAAAAACGCCAGATGATGCTGTTGCAAATGCAAGATGCTTTCGACAAACTCACCAATGCCTACGAAGAAATACAACTCTCCCAGAAAGCCATTGAGAAAGCAAACGAGAATCTCCGCATGAACGAAGACTACTATTCCGTTGGAACCATTAACATGACCAACTTGCTTGATGCCCAACGCCTTCAGCAGCAAGCCCTCGACCAATACAATGATGCCGTTTGCGAATACCAAATGTGTCGTTCCCACTACCTCATCGTCACCGCACGCAGCGAACAATCCCGATAAATACAAGAGCAAGCTCCAGACGAGCTTGCTCTTTTTTGATTCTACGGAGTATAGGAGTATCGGAGTTGTAATTTTTACTTTTTAATTTTTCATTTTTAATTTCACTTTATCCTAAGTATCCAATCTGCAATGTCCTTCATCACCTCTTCCGACATTGTGGTTTCGATTTGTCCATACTCCGCGTAGAGTCCTGTACTGCAAGGTTGGAAGAGATGGTTCAAACCATAATATTCTTTGATGAGGTGCTTGTCATTCTTTGGCAACAACTCTCGAAGCAAGCCGAGATTGTGCTTGGCATCCACCTGAAAATCCTTCATGCCATTCAATGCCATCACAGGACAAGTGATTTTCTGAATAGAAGGTGCTGGGTCGAATTTCAAGAAATAATCCATCCATGAATTATCGCCATATTGAGAACGAATGGATGCCAAAACCATCTCTTCGCTCAACTGTTGGCGCTGTTGTTCCGCTGCTTCAAAACTGAGTTGTCCAGCTTCTTCTTGCAAACGAATGATACCCAATGCCTGATCCATGCTCACCGTCTTTCCGTCGGTGGCTGGTCCTGCCATACTCACCACGAAATCCACCTTCCCCTCGCCTGCCAAGATGAAAGCTATCAGTCCGCCTTCGCTGTGTCCTAAGATGCCAACACTTCCTAACTCGCCTCTCTTCTGCATGTCGCGGAGACAGTCGAGCCATCCCTCGGCATCGCGTGCATTCACCTCTGTGGTGTTGTCCTTCAAGCTGCCTTGCGACTTGAACACGCCACGGTCGTCGTAGCGCAAAGTGGCAATACCTCGCTTGGCGAGATAGTCGGCAAGCACGAGAAAAGGCTTGTGGTCGAAGAGTTCTTCATCGCGGTTCTGCTGTCCACTTCCCGACACCATCAGCACCACGGGCACCTGTGCTGGCTTGAGGGTGAAACCATAGCCAAAGGGATAAGTGATGGTGCCACCCAGCCATGCGCTGTCATATTTGCTCATCACTGACACTTCCTTTGTCTGGTAAGGATAGGGTTCTTTGGGGGTCTGAGGACGGGCAGGTTTTACCAAGTCGCCAGCATGGAGTGTGAGTCCGATGCTTTGTCCTCGCTGCTTGAAGTTACCAGCGAAAGTCTTGCCATCATCCTGAATGGCAGCTTCGTACTTAGCACCGAGCACAGGCATGTCGATGAAGATGCTGTCGGCAGTGAGTCGGCTGATGACGGCTGGAATATCCGAAGCACCTTGGTTGGGACTGTCCCAAAGGCATTTCCTCGTGCCATCCTCAGCATTCTCGAATCGGCACACCAAAGGCAACCCGACCATATCCAATTTGCCCGAATACTTAGCTTGAAGTTTTTGTGCATTCACTGCCATCGCAGACAAGAACACGCACAACATGATGATATATCGTTTCATAATCTATACAGTCGAAGTTTTTATATACCAGTAAAATGACAATAGTTGTCTTAGGAAAGAAATTAGAATAATTATTATAATTACTCCAAAAATGGTGTTGTTTTAAAAAACATATTATTTCTGACAAAATTATTCTAATTATTTTAATTTCTTTCCTTGATATAACCGTACAAAGTTATTTTTTATCGTTACATAAATACTTCACTTTTGTAAGCAACAATTCACTGAAACTTGATGGGGTCTTGCCTCATAGGTATTTCCCCTGGTTGTGTCAGCTTATAGACTTCATTGTTGATGTAATCACTGAGGTCTGAAATGTTTCCTTTGTTTGCTCCGAAGTTGAGGAGATTCAGGATAGACCTTGATGATGACTCCACCACCACTTTGCAGGTTTGGCTGCTGGTGGCAACGACCTTCATCTTCACGTTCTCACTGAATGGAGAAATCCACAAACCATGACGAGCTTCGATAGTGAACAGGTCATCGTTGCACTTCACACTGCTAAACTTAGTGCTTTTGTCGAACAAATGTTTAACCGCTGTGTAAGTCCTTCGGGCGTTATGAGGAAATTCGAGTGTCGTTGTCTGCATATCCTTCGATCATCTATTATGATATCTATCCTTTTTACGCTTCTCTCGCTCTGCTTGCGACAGCACCCAATAAGGGTGAAGCGAGGCATTTGTAAAATCGTTTTCATCGAAAAGAACTTCCATGTCCTCTATCTGGTTCCTGCATGACTTTGAAATGCTCTTGGTGTCCTTGGCAATTTCAAGAATAATTTTAGTGGTTAGTTCCTTTTTTTCCAAGAAGCATAATTCCATTGCCTCATTGACAACAGATTCTATATCAGCCCCATTAAAGCCTTCTGTCTCTTTAGCTAATTGATTGCAATCTATCTTTTCAATCTGCTGTCGTTTCTTCTTGAGATGAACCTTGAAGATTTCTTCGCGCTCCTTCTCATTGGGAAGATTGACACAAAAGATTTCATCAAAACGACCTTTGCGCTTCAGTTCTGGTGGCAACTTGTCTGCATTGTTGGCTGTAGCGAACACATAAACAGCACTCTTTTTTTCTTGCATCCACGAAAGGAAGTAGCCAAACATTCGAGTCATGATGTCATTGTTGCCTCCCACTCCAGAAAATGCCTTTTCTATTTCGTCAATCCATAGCACACAAGGGGCTGCTGCCTCTGCAATGCGGAGTGCCTTGCGAAGATTAGCTTCACTTTCTCCAACGTATTTGCCCATCATACTTCCCATATCCATTTTCAGCAGAGGCACGTTGTTGAACTGGGCAGCGGTCGCTTTCGCACACAGCGATTTTCCACAGCCAGGCATACCGACCAAAAACACTCCCTTCGGAATGGCAACGCCGAACTTGATAGCTTCTGGTAATTTAGCATAAACACCTGACTTCCTTTTCAGGTAACTCTTTAGTATTTCCACACCACCTATACTATCAATATTCTCAGGTGTGTCAATCAGTTCCAAGACTCCCGATTTTTTGACCATCTGCTTTTTCTGAACGAGAATCATTTCGCGGTCATCAGCACTCAGCGAACCATTACTACTCATCGCCATGTCGAGCATTCGGTCGATTTCAAAAGCTGACATTCCTTTGAGGGATGGCATTAGTTTCTCACGGTCTTCCGACGTGAACTTTGCCTTGTCGTATTTGTTGATTTCAATATGTTGGTCTATCAGTTTGTCTATCTCTTCCTGGTCGGGCAGGTCAACCTCCAAGAATGAAACATACTTCTCAATCTCGTGTGGTACTTTCAAAACGGAAGAGACGATAATGATGGTTCTTTCATATTTTCTGTCATAGAGTTTTCTCTGTGACATGAGTGCTAACAACGTTTTTACCTTCGGGTCATCGATGTAATCCTGTATCTCTTTCAGGACGATAAAGCTGTCCTCTGGATTTGGTGCACTCCTTGGTATCTCCATCGTGTACTTTTGCAAGAGGAAATCTACTAAGGGAATGTCGGCAAGAGAGGTTTTGTTTATGAAGTTGGTGCTGCCCGTTGCTGGGTTCCACTCAATGACACTCTTGCTACCAATGACTTTTGATATGAGTTCATCAATACGAACAAAATCATAATCATTAATATAGATGATTGGTGAGTTGACATCAATCATTTTCTGGAATGAGGCTATTATTTTTTGGTTCATGCTACTTCTCTCTCTTACTGCTTAATTTTTCTTTAATCTGTTCTATAGCATATTCGGCTATTTCAATATATTCTTTCGTATAATTGTCATCTGCATAATGCGCTAACTTAACAGCTAACTCAACATCTCCTTCTTTCATGCCTTGAATGGCTTTCAGATTTTCTTTTTGATCAGAATTAAAATACCGTCCAGTTCCATTTCTCCCCATCCTTTTGCTGACGCAGATCATAACTTGCTTTTCGTACTCTAAATAATAAGCACTACCATAAGAATGGTTGTTGTTAACCCAAGAAGCATATTCAAGATCTTTTAGTGACTGCAAGAAGTCAAGAATTTGCTTACCTAATGGAGAATTAAGATCATTATAATTGTGGTTGTCTCTGTTGAAATTGTGATTTTTGGACCTTAACCATTGGCTTAAAGCCTTGATAATGATTTCATATTCATTGCTGTTTGCCAATTCATACCAAGGATCCAACTTCATTTTCGCCTCTTCAAAACCATTCTTTACACAATGATTGTAGAATGAAATATTATGTTCACTCTTAATGATTTTCTCAATTCTCTCGCTGTCAGTAGCCCAATCCTTAACGCAGTCTGCAAACAGTTTTCCCCAATCGACATCAGGTATCTGGAAACAATCATTTTGGTATATATATGCAATGTCGTCAATAGTCAACTCCTCGTCTTTAAAAGCCGAAGCCCATTGATAGCCTTTTTGGGAGCAATTGCTATAGAAAGTTGAAATGATTTTCTTGTACCTTTCGGGTTGTGGATTGTTTCTGGAGAAACTTTCGAGATATGTGAAAAGTTCTTTGTACTTCTCTTCGTTTGTGACTAACTTGGCAAATTCCTCACCCCAATCAATCTCTTCCATATCCATTGTTTGGGCATAGATGATTTGAATGGTATCTAATGATGCCGATGACAGATAGTCATAAATAGACCATTCTTCGCCTTTAAAAGCGGATAGAGAGTCCTCTACTTCTTTGAAAAAAAGCGATAGGAACTGGATGTAGTCCTTCATATTTCCATCTCCGCATTGCTTGGACAACTCGCCTGTGCGATGTGCAAATTGTTTCTCTCCAATTTGCTCAAGCCATCTTTCTAAGCGACCATCTTTAAATAGCGGGTACAATTCCTTGATGGAGAAATTACTCTTCACAGAATCCAAACTCGAATGTTCGCTATTACCAAGTTTGATTCTAATTCTGATAGGTTTTGCTTTAGGCTCTAGTTTCATATCAGTATGTCTATGATAATAAGGAAACAATGTTTTTGGCAACATTCTTTACCACTTCAATTGCCTTGCGTGCTATAGTCTTGGCAGTCGTTGCGACAGCATGTATTCCTATCTTGATTGCCTCTCTAACAGGTTGCTCCACACTGGCAATCACGCTCTTGATGATAGGTCTGTAGTTCTCAGCGATTGGACCAATAATTGGACCAATTTCTGGTATGGCGTATGCCAACTTGACAACTCCTTCAGTGACGACTTCACTAATTACCCCAGGCTCAAAAACAGCGTCAACATAAGCGATTGCTCTTGATTCAGCATGGTCAACGATATGGTCAATCGCCTTTTCTGGATCAAGAATGCCGACTCCCACCTGATAATTTGCCTTCACTCTGGTAAGGCCTTCATCAACGATTGAGGCTATGGCATGGCTACTCTCTGGCAGGTTGGGTAATAGTCCACGCTCTTTTGCCAGAACCATTGCCGCAGCGTATGCCTTCTCCATCGCAATCTCCTTCTTGTCACCAAGGGGTGAATCCAGAAATTCTTGTATGCTTTGTCGCGTTTCCTGACTCTGGTCGCCAGTCACCAAAGAGGATGTCTCTACGATAAGAGATTTGAGAGCTTGATTTTCTCTTATCACCTTGTCTATCTTGTTAGCGGCTGCCGCTATTTTCTCGTAATCCATATTATTCTCCTTCCGTTAATGTCGTTTCTAATTCCTTTTCACACGCTTCGGCAACGTCCGTGACAAGTTGCTCCGTCTGCTCGTCCGACAACTTGTTCTTCTGGGCTATCTGCAATAGTTCTTCCTGAGCCCAGGAGTTTCTGGTTTCGCCCTTTTCCTTGGCTGCTTGCAATTTCAAGAACCTTTCCTGATAGGCTTCAAGACAAGCGTTCGTTTCTGCTAAAGTAGCTTGTCCTTCAGCCGAAAGCCCAAGCTCCGACATTTTCGTGGCAATTACTTCATCCACATCTGATGAAGGATTACCTTCTATAGACTTCAAGATAGAAGCCAAAATACTATCAAATGATTCCATATATTGTAATTTTATAGATTAATTAATCCTGTCAACCTTCAGATAAACACTATTCAATGCGCCAGCCTTCTTGATGTCAACGCCATAGATACGCATGAAAGCATCGGCTACAATCTGACCACCATTCGTATGAACAGGGTCACTGAAAGACTGTGACGCCACCTCAACACTCATGCCTGGCTCCAAGCGGATGCCATTGGTGTTGACTCTTGTTTTTACTGTAATTCTGAATAATGGCATAATAATTGTTTTTTCCGTCCTTTGAGAGTATTAGATAATGTATTGATTTTTATACAATTAATCAGCTAAACCAACAGGAGTTTGAAAAGCTTGTAAATTAGCTGTCGCTAAACAAAGCCAACTCATTTGCGCATTCAACATGCAGGTCCTGATGGTTTGAGTGGCAAATATACAAAATAAATCTTGTTGCCACAAACAAAATCATGAGATAAGTAACAATGAAAAATAAGTTGGTATAATAGTTGTCTTAGGAAAGAAATTTGAATAATTATCATAATTACTCCAAAAATTGGTGTTGTTTTAAAAAGACATATTATTTCTGACAAAATTATGCTAATTATTCCAATTTCTTTCCTTCATATAATCGCTCATTTGATTCTACTGATTTTCTCCTTCGAATTTCCTGATGCACTCCTTTGAATTTACAGAACGTTTCCTTTGGATTTACTGAAACGGCGAGCCCTCAACGTTTACACGGCGAAGGTTCGGCATCGCAACGCCGAAGGCTCGCCAAGTCGATGACGAACCTTCGGCAACTAGTTAAATCCAAAGGAACACTTCAGTCAGTTCCCAAATTTGATTCTGATAATCCTCACATGAGTTTCAGTAAAGAAAGCGTTGCCTTATGGCAGCGCTTCGTAATACTTATCAAACCAAAGCGAATGGTATTCTTTAAGGATACCTATCACCTCTCCCGCCATCTCCTGATGACCAAGCTGTTTCCAGGTGGAATCGACACGAGAGGCAAGCAGAAGCGCCTCGTATTCGGAGACCACATCGCAGAGGTGGAACAGACTGGTGTTGATGGGTACAGGAACCCATTTGTAGTCGCGATAGATGATTTCGCCAATCGTCGTTCCCCAGATGTCGATAGCTCGATATGGGTAGCCAGCCTTCTGGCAAATGTCGCCCAGCTGCAGAGCGCGGTGTGCCATCTTCCGCGTGCCGTGGGCTTGGTTAATGAACTCTTTTCCTTCTTTCTCCACTTGATTGAGTGTTCTGGCGTCCATCCGAACGATGCCTTGCTGCGGTGTGCAAGTGCAGCATAGGCGGTAGATTTTTTGATTCATAAACCGAAAAAATTACAATAAATAAAAGAACGAATTAGACTCAGGGACGCGCACAAAAAAAGATACAACAATCCCCTGAATCGCCATTTAGCATGGCTGCATAGTTGGATTGTTGTATCAAATTCTGTTGCAAAGATACGGATTCCGAACGAAATCTAACAGACGAAAACAGTTTTTTTCAGAAAAAATCAAAGAATACTGAGGAATATGGGCAAAAATATATAAATTTGTGCCTCAACACCTATTATTTATAGATAACAAATGACGAGAATACTCATTTTTATAGTGATGATGTTTTCTGCTCAAAGCCTCTTAGCTGACGAGAAACTGACGGGAAAAGTCATTGGCACGACACAATGCTACGATTATAATAAAGGAATGATTTCGACAAGCGTGAACACCTGCGAAATGGCGTTCGACGGCAATGCCGACACCTTTCTTGCCACCTACGAACGCAGTTACACCTGGGCTGGATTGGACTTGGGGAAACCATACGTCATTACACGTGTGGGATGGATGCCACGCGATGACTACAACGGTCCGAAGCGAGTGGTGCTTGGAGTGTTCGAAGGAGCCAACCGTGAAGACTTCATGGATGCCCTGCCCTTGTATGTCATTACCGAACAAGGTGTGAGAAAACAACTCTCACATGCCGCTGTGAACTGTAGCAAAGGTTTTCGCTATGTGCGCTATGTGGGGCCGAACGATGCCCGCTGCAATATCGCCGAATTGGAATTCTATGGACATGAAGGAGAAGGAGACGAAAGCCAACTCTACCGACTCACCAATCTACCTACTGTGAGCATCCACACACTGAACGGCGAGTTGCCCTACGACAAAGAGCATCAAATCAGTGCACAAATCACCATCATCGGCGACAGTGGAAACAAAGTGTTACTCTCAGAGCCTGGAACGATTCGTGAACGAGGCAACTATTCGCGCAACTTCCCTAAGAAACCTTATCGCATCAAGTTCGATAGCAAGCAGCATGTGCTCGATGCTCCTGCCAAAGCAAAGAAATGGACATTGATAAACAACTATGGCGACAAGACACTGATGCGCAATATGTTGGCATTCGAAATCAGTCGGCAGTTAGGCATGCCTTATACTCCTTACTCGAAAGCTGTCGATGTGCTGCTCAATGGTGAGTATAAAGGTTGCTATCAGTTATGCGACCAAGTGGAGGTAAACAAAAAGCGTGTGGCAATCGACGAACTGACTCCACAGGACAACAGCGCACCTGCCTTGACAGGCGGTTATCTGCTGGAGGTGGATGCTTACGCTTACGATGAGGAAGTGATGTTTTATTCCGCTAACAATAATCCCGTTGCCATCAAGTCGCCTGATGGAGACAGCATCACATGGGTGCAGAGAAAATACATTGAATCGGCTTTCAACAAGATGGAGCAACAGTGGCAACGCTATCTTGACCAGAACACCTTCCTCCGACATTTTCTGACGGGAGAGCTGTCAGGCAACACCGACACATACTGGAGCGTGTTCATGTATAAGCAGCGCGAAAACGACACCATCTACACGGGTCCCGTGTGGGATTTTGACTTGGCTTTTGAGAACGATAATCGCACCTATCCGATTAACAATTTGAACGACTATCTCTATCGCACCAAAGGCAGTTATACGGGCAACATGAGGTCGTTTGTTGATAAGATTGTGGTGAGTAATACGAATGCCAAAAAACGAATGTTAGAGATATGGGCTGAAGCCCGTCAGGACAAACTGACGGAGGACTACCTTGTGGCTTATTTGGACTCTTTGGAAGAGATGCTTCAGGAGTCGCAACGGCTCAACTTTCTGCGTTGGCCCATCATGAACCAATATGTGCATCAGAACCCAGTGCTTTGGGGCAGCTATAAGGCTGAGGTGGATAATGCACGGCGTTTCCTGAAGAAGCGTATCACGTGGATGGACAACAAATTAGGGTATGATGCTATGGCGGACATCCATGATGTGGAGCTCGCAAACGAGTGGTCAATCGACACCGACCATCCGTATGAAGTCTATTCAGTGGGAGGGCAATTATTGGGACATGACATGACAGGTCTGCCACAAGGTGTCTATATCCTTCGCCAAGGCATGAAGACGATGAAAGTGAGAAGATAATTTTGAGCTTGCTTCAAAGAAATTCTCATTACTTATTTCTTCATTTTCAAAAAAATATATACTTTTGCATGTGGCAATATGAAAAGCGCATACAGATGCAAGATTGCGGATGAAAAAGTTGTATAAAAAAGCAAACCGATGATGAAGAAAATGATGGTCATACTACTGATGGCAATGTTATGCCTCAGTGCTTGGGGACAAAAGATTGTCCTCAGCGGAACTGTTGTCAACGAAAGGAATGGCAACAAGATTTCTTTAGCAGTGGTGTCGGTGCCTCACACAAATGTGACGGTGGTGACGAACGACGACGGTTTCTTCACACTGAAAGTGGATGAGGCTCCGCATTCGATTGTGGTTTCTCACTTAGGGTTTGAATCGAAAGAGGTCCCAGTGCCCAACACCTCCACCGACGGACTTGAGATTCGTTTGAAACAAACCTCCATCCCGCTGAAGGAAGTGGTGGTTTGGACAGAGAATCCACGCGCGCTGGTCAGTCTTGCTATCGAGAAAATACCAAGCAACTATAGCAAGACTCCTATGCTTTACAATTGCTTCTACCGCGAAACAGCCATGAAACGACAGCATTTCATCTATGTGGCTGAGGGAGTGGTAGATATGTACAAGACGGATTATAAAAAGGGAAATGGACGCGACCGAGTCGCCATCATGAAAGGACGCCGATTGCTCAGTCCAAAACAGGGCGACACATTGGCACTCAAGGTGATGGGCGGACCTGTGCAACCCATTGAATTGGACATCGCGAAAAACAGGGAATTTCTGCTCAACGAAGCGGAACTGTCCAACTATCGTTTTGAAATGGAAGCGCCCGACATGATTAACAATCGATTGCAATACGTGGTTAGCATTTCGCCTAACAAGCAACTGCCTTACGCACTCTATTACGGAAAGCTCTATATCGACCACGAGAACTTGGCATTCACACGTGCGGAACTCTCACTCGACATGAGCGACAAGTACAAGGCTACGGACCTGATGCTGATTCGAAAACCTGCGGGGGTGAGTTTCAAGCCTAAGGAACTTTCGTGCTTGATTGAATACCGATATGAGCAAGGTGTGACGCATATCTCCTATATCCGCAACACGTTCCGATTCAATTGCGACTGGAAACGACGACTCTTCAGCACTTCGTATGCCGCCTTCTGCGAAATGGTGGTGACGGACAAGCATAGCGACAATGTGCAACCCATTTCGGGTAGGGACTCCTTCGATTCCCGCGACTCCTTCTACGACAAAGTGGATTATTTCCTCGACCCTACTTTCTGGGAAGACTACAACATCATCGAACCTACTGAAACCCTCAATAATGCCATCGACAAACTACTGAAGAAATATAAGAAATAAAAATGAAAAATGATGAATGAAGAATTTAGATGCATGATAACATGTAGGAACTTTCATCATTGTGAAATAAAAAAGCATCAGCTCCTCAGCTGATGCTTTTTTATTGTGTATATCTCACAAGGAGAATATTGAATTAGTCTTTGCTAAAACGAGAGAAGTTGTTGAATGCCGAGAATGCAGAAGTTGGGTCGAACTGAGGACGACGTATTTCATCAGCTTCTTCACGGCTACCAACGATGATTCTGTCGAACTGACGAAGACCTGTACCTGCAGGGATGAGGTGACCGCAAATCACGTTCTCCTTCATACCCTCGAGAGGGTCGCTCTTGCCACGGATAGCTGCTTCGTTGAGCACCTTTGTCGTCTCCTGGAAGGATGCAGCCGACATGAAGCTGGTTGCACCGAGGGCAGCACGAGTGATACCCTGGAGAATCTGAGTGCTGGTAGCAGGAACGGCATCACGAGTCTGAACCAACTTGAGGTCACGACGCTTGAGGAGAGAATTCTCGTCACGAAGCTTGCGAGCGGTGACAATCTGTCCCTTCTCCAATACTTCGCTATCACCTGAGTCGGTGACAATCTTCTTGCCCCAAATGCGGTCGTTCTCTTCAGTGAACTCGAGCTTGTCAACAACACCACCTTCGAGGAATCGAGTGTCGCCTGGATCAACAATCTGTACCTTGCGCATCATCTGACGAACGATGATTTCGAAGTGCTTATCGTTGATTGCCACACCTTGCATACGATATACATCCTGAACCTGGTTGACGATGTATTCCTGTACAGCCGTAGGACCCTTGATGGCAAGGATGTCGGCAGGAGTGATAGCACCATCGGAAAGCGGAGTACCGGCACGCACGTAGTCGTTCTCCTGAACCAGAATCTGCTTGGACAGTGGCACGAGGTACTTGCGCTCGTCACCTACCTTGCTGGTGAGGATGATTTCGCGGTTACCACGCTTGATCTTACCCATCGTGATTTCGCCATCGATTTCAGCAACAACTGCTGGGTTGGATGGATTACGAGCCTCGAAGAGTTCTTGAACACGTGGAAGACCACCGGTGATATCGCCTGCCTTTGCAGTAGAACGTGGAATCTTCACGAGTACTTCACCAGCCTTTACCTTCTTGCCGTTCTCAACGTTGATACGACCACCAATAGGGAAGTTGTAGGTGCGAAGTACCTCACCTTCTTTGTCAACGATACGACATGCAGGAACGATGCCCTTGTCCTTAGATTCGATGACAATGTATTCTTTCATACCAGTGGTATCATCTTGTTCAACACGGTAAGTAACACCTTCTACAACACCTTCGAACTCTACCTTACCAGCAAATTCGCTGACGATAACGGCATTGAATGGATCCCAAGTTGCAATCACGGTATCTCTTTCAACCAATTCGTCCTGATAGTGATACAGAGTAGCACCATAAGGAACTGGAACAGTGGAGAGAGCGATGCCTGTGTGAGTGTCGAGGAAGCGGAGTTCTGCCAAACGACCTACCACAATCTTCACATCCTGTCCTTCTTCGTTCTTTGCATCGATGGTGCGAAGTTCGTCGAAATCGAGTTTTGTTTTATTGCGTGCAACAATCTGTGCGTTAGCAGCAGCGTTACCTGCAACACCACCGGCGTGGAATGTACGGAGGGTCAGCTGAGTACCTGGCTCACCGATTGCCTGTGCAGCGATAACTCCGACTGCTTCACCCTTCTGAACCATCTTGGCGGTGGCGAGGTTGCGTCCGTAGCACTTCTGGCAAACACCATGCTTGCTCTCGCAAGTGAGTACTGAACGGATTTCAACGGTTTCGATGCCTGCTGCTTCGATTTCGGCAGCAATGCGCTCGTTGATTTCTTCACCGCTGGCAACAATGAGTTCCTGAGTTTCAGGGTGGATAATATCGTGAACAGAAACACGTCCAAGGATACGCTCTGCAAGTGAAGCAACCACGCGGTCGCCATCCTTAAGAGCTGAGCAGAAGAGTCCACGGAGTGTGCCACAATCTTCTTCTGTGATAATCACGTCGTGGCTCACATCCACAAGACGACGAGTCAAGTAACCTGCGTCGGCAGTCTTGAGGGCTGTATCGGCAAGACCCTTACGAGCACCGTGAGTAGAGATGAAGTATTCGAGCACCGACATACCTTCCTTGAAGTTGGAAAGGATTGGGTTCTCGATGATGTTGGCATCGGAAGCACCTGCTTTCTGAGGTTTTGCCATCAGACCACGCATACCTGCGAGCTGAGCAATCTGGTCGGCAGAACCACGGGCTCCTGAGTCGAGCATCATGAAGACAGCGTTGAAACCTTGGTCGGCTTCGGTCATTTCCTTCATCAAGGTCTTCTTGAGGGATTCGTTAGCCTTGGTCCAAGTATCGATTACCTGCTGGTAGCGGTCCTTATCGGTAATCATACCCATTCCGTATGCCATCTGAATCTGCTCTATCTGGTTGTTACCATCTTCCACAATCTTCTTCTTGGCTTCTGGAATGATGATATCATCGAGCACGAAGGAAAGTCCACCTTCGTAAGCGCGGCGATAACCGAGGTCCTTGATACCATCGAGGAATTCGCAAGCACGAGCCATACCTACAGTCTTGATAACCTTGGTGATGACCTTCTTGAGGGCTTTCTTACCAATGACATCGTTGACGAAACCTACTTCGTCTGGAACAATGTCGTTGATGATGATACGACCAACAGTTGTTTCAACAATATGCTTGACATAGTTGTTGTTCTCATCAACATCGAGCACAAGACAGTTGATTGGTGCATGCACATCCACACGACCTTCGTTGTAGGCGATGATTGCCTCTTCTGGACCATAGAAAGTGAGTCCTGAACCCTTGGCTCCCTGACGCATCTTTGAGATGTAGTAGAGACCAAGCACCATATCCTGAGAAGGAACAGTGACAGGTTCACCGCTGGCAGGAGAGAGGATGTTGTGGCTCTGGAGCATGAGAAGCTGAGCCTCGAGGATTGCCTCGTTGGAAAGAGGAAGGTGAACAGCCATCTGGTCACCATCGAAGTCGGCGTTGAACGCAGTACAAGCGAGTGGGTGGAGCTGGATTGCCTTACCTTCAATCATCTTAGGCTGGAAAGCCTGAATACCAAGACGGTGGAGTGTAGGAGCACGGTTGAGAAGCACTGGATGACCCTTCATCACGTTTTCGAGGATGTCCCAAATCACATCGTCGCGACGGTCAACAATCTTCTTTGCCGACTTCACGGTCTTGACGATACCGCGCTCAATGAGCTTGCGGATGATGAATGGCTTATAGAGTTCGGCTGCCATGAGTTTTGGAAGACCGCACTCGCCCATCTTCAATTCAGGACCTACGACGATTACCGAACGTGCGGAATAGTCAACACGCTTACCAAGGAGGTTCTGACGGAAACGTCCCTGCTTACCCTTGAGGGAATCGGAAAGAGACTTGAGTGGACGGTTGGACTCTGACTTCACAGCCGATGCCTTACGCGAGTTGTCGAAAAGGCTATCCACAGCCTCCTGAAGCATACGCTTTTCGTTGCGGAGGATCACTTCTGGAGCCTTGATCTCGATGAGTCGCTTCAGACGGTTGTTACGGATGATGACACGACGATAAAGGTCGTTGAGGTCGGATGTAGCAAAACGACCACCATCGAGTGGAACGAGTGGACGAAGGTCTGGTGGAGTGACAGGAATATTGTGCATCACCATCCACTCAGGCTTGTTCTTTCCACGAGAAGAACGGAATGCTTCAACCACCTGCAAACGCTTAAGAGCCTCCTGCTTGCGCTGCTGAGAACCTTCCTCACCTGCCTGAGCACGAAGCTGGTTAGCAAGGTGGTCGAGGTCTATGCGCTTGAGCATGTACTCGATTGCCTCAGCACCCATCATGGCGATGAACTTCTGTGGGTCATCGTCTGGAAGCTGCTGATTTTCTTCTGGCAGGCTATCTACCACGTCCCAATACTCTTCCTCAGAAAGGAGCTCGTAGTCGAGAATGTTCTTTTCTGCATTCTCAGCTGCACCAGCCTTGATGATGATATAGCGCTCGTAGTAGATAACAGCATCCAACTTCTTGGTTGGCAAACCGAGGAGATAGCCAATCTTGTTAGGAAGAGAACGGAAATACCAGATGTGGGCAACAGGCACAACAAGTGCGATGTGGCCTGTGCGCTCACGACGTACTTTCTTCTCGGTTACTTCCACACCGCATCGGTCGCAGACGATGCCTTTGTAGCGAATACGCTTGTACTTACCGCAATGGCATTCATAGTCTTTGGTTGGACCAAAAATGCGCTCGCAGAAAAGTCCGTCACGCTCAGGCTTATAGGTGCGGTAGTTGATGGTCTCTGGCTTGAGTACCTCTCCGAATGAGTTTTCGAGAATTTCCTCAGGGGATGCGAGACCAATCGTTATCTTGGTGAAATTAGTCTTTGTCTTTGATTCTTTCTTAAAAGCCATCTTGTTTCAAGAATTGAAATTTTTAATCTTTCCTTTTAAATTAATCGAGGGTGATGCTCAAGCCAAGTCCGCGAAGTTCGTGGAGGAGCACGTTGAGAGACTCAGGAATGCCTGGAGTAGGCATTGCGTCGCCCTTCACGATTGCCTCGTAAGCCTTCGAACGACCTGTTACGTCGTCGGACTTGATGGTGAGAATCTCCTGGAGAACATGGGATGCACCGAAAGCTTCGAGTGCCCAAACTTCCATTTCTCCGAAACGCTGACCACCAAACTGAGCTTTACCACCAAGTGGCTGCTGAGTGATGAGCGAGTAAGGACCAATGGAACGAGCGTGCATCTTGTCTTCAACCATATGACCGAGTTTCAACATGTAGGTCACACCCACTGTTGCTGGCTGGTCGAAGCGGAGGCCTGTTTCACCGTTGTAAAGATAAGTACGTCCATAGCGTGGGAGCTTAGCCTTGTCAGTCCATTCGCAAAGGTCTTCGAGATGAGCACCATCGAAGATAGGAGTAGCGAACTTCACACCGAGTTTGGCTCCTGCAGAACCGAGGACGGCTTCGAAAATCTGACCGATGTTCATTCGAGATGGCACACCCAGCGGGTTGAGCACGATATCCACAGGAGTACCGTCCTCGAGGAATGGCATATCCTCCTGACGAACCACCTTGGAAACAATACCCTTGTTACCGTGGCGACCTGCCATCTTATCACCAACACCAATCTTACGTTTCTTAGCGATGTAAACCTTAGCCATCTGAATGATACCTGAAGGGAGTTCATCGCCGATAGTGAGAGCAAACTTCTTGCGCTTGAGTTCAGCATCGAGAAGCTTGTATTTCTTCAGATAATTAATGACGAGCTCACGAATCAAAGTATTGGTGTGGTCGTCGTCTGTCCAACCACTGAGCTGGATAGAAGTGTAGTCGAGGTTCTCAAGAGCTGGAGCAACAAACTTCGAACCTGCAGGGATGATTTCAGCACCCATGTAGTCCTTCACACCCATAGAGAGCTTGCCTTTGGTGAGTGTGAGCAACTTATCAATCAAAATAGCCTTGAAGTCGTCAATCTTGTCTTGGAATTCCTTGTCAATCTTAGGAAGTTCCTTACGATCGGCAGTCTTTTCAGCACGAGTCTTGATTACCTTCGAGAAGAGTTTCTTGTCGATAACCACACCGCTGAGCGATGGAGTAGCCTTGAGGGAAGCATCCTTTACGTCACCTGCCTTGTCACCAAAGATTGCACGAAGGAGCTTTTCTTCTGGAGATGGGTCGGATTCTCCCTTTGGAGTAATCTTACCAATCAGAATATCGCCTGGCTCGATGCGCGCACCTACACGAACAATACCATTTTCGTCGAGGTCCTTGGTTGCATCTTCGCTGACGTTTGGAATATCGGAAGTAAGTTCCTCAACACCACGTTTGGTTTCACGTACTTCGAGAGCGAACTCATCAACATGAACTGAAGTGAGAAGGTCGTCGCGAACCACACGCTCATTGAGCACAATGGCATCCTCGTAATTGTAACCCTTCCAAGGCATGTATGCCACGAGGAGGTTACGACCGAGTGCCAATTCTCCGTCTGCCGTTGCATAACCCTCAGTGAGGATATCGCCCTTCTTCACGCGTTGACCACGGTCACAAATTGGACGGAGGTCAATCGTCATGTTTTGGTTCGTACGACGGAACTTAGGCAACTTATATTCCTTGACTGCTGGCTCGAAGCTAACAAATTCCTCGTCCTCTGTGCGGTCGTAAAGGATACGGATAGTTGTAGCATCCACGTATTCCACAACACCATCACCTTCAGCGGTAATCATCGTGCGGGAATCCTCACAAACCTGCTTTTCAATACCCGTACCAACGATAGGCGCTTCGGTACGGAGGAGTGGAACTGCCTGGCGCATCATGTTCGAACCCATGAGTGCACGGTGGGCATCGTCGTGCTCCAAGAAAGGAATGAGGGCTGCTGCAATAGAAGCAATCTGCTGTGGAGCCACATCCACGAGATCAACCTGTGCAGGTGGAACCACTGGATAGTCGGCATCTTTACGACACTTAACGACCTTGCGGATGAAATGACCATCCTCTGTAAGTGGTGCATTACCCTGACCAATGATCTTTGCCTCTTCTTCCTCTGCGGACATATAAAGAATATGTTCTGGATCAATATCCACAACGCTATCGTTTACCTTGCGGTAAGGAGTCTCGATGAAACCGAGATTGTTGATCTTCGCATAAACGCAAAGAGAAGAAATCAGACCAATGTTTGGACCTTCAGGAGACTCAATAGGACAAAGACGTCCATAGTGAGTATAGTGTACGTCACGAACTTCGAAGCCGGCACGCTCACGAGAAAGACCACCAGGACCGAGGGCGGAAAGACGACGCTTGTGAGTCACCTCAGCGAGTGGGTTGGTCTGGTCCATGAACTGCGAGAGTGCGTTAGTACCAAAGAACGAGTTGATAACGCTGGAAATGGTCTTGGCGTTAATCAGTTCTGTTGGTGTGAACACTTCATTGTCACGTACATTCATACGCTCGCGAATGGTACGGCTCATACGTGCCAAACCAATTGCGAACTGGTTGGAGAGCTGCTCGCCAACGGTACGAACGCGACGATTGCTCAAGTGGTCGATATCATCAACTACTGCCTTTGAATTTGCCAACTCAACGAGGTACTTGATGATTTCGATTATATCTTCTTTTGTCAACACACGGATGCCTGGGTCGGTGTTCAAGCCCAACTTCTTGTTGATGCGGTAACGACCTACCTCACCCAAATCATAACGTTTTTCAGAGAAGAAAAGGTTATTGATGACTTCGCGAGCAGAAGCGTCATCAGCAGGGTCTGCATTGCGAAGCTGACGATAGATGTAAACAACAGCTTCTTTCTCAGAGTTGCTTGGGTCCTTAGCAAGTGTGTTGAAAATAATTGCATAGTCTGATGCAGTGGTCTCTTCCTTGTGAACGAGGATATATTCCACGCCTGTTTCAAGGATGAGGTCGATATGTTCTTCTTCCAGGACTGTCTCACGTTCAATCACTGTGACGTTTCGTTCGATGGAAACAACTTCACCAGTTTCTTCATCAACAAAATCCTCAGTCCAAGATTTCAAAACGCGTGCAGCCAACTTACGACCAAGAACCTTCTTCAGATTCGTCTTGTTTGCCTTCACCTCTTCTGCAAGATTGAAGATACGAAGGATTTCCTTATCCGATTCGTAACCAATTGCACGAAGGAGTGTGGTTACTGGCAACTTCTTCTTACGGTCGATGTAAGCATACATCACGTTGTTGATGTCGGTCGCAAACTCAATCCACGAACCCTTGAATGGGATGATACGAGCTGAGAACAAAGGAGTACCGTTGGCATGAACACTGGAACCGAAGAACACACCTGGTGAACGGTGGAGCTGAGAAACCACAACACGTTCAGCACCGTTGATGACAAACGTACCGTTGTCGGTCATGTAAGGAATTGGGCCGAGGAACACATCCTGAACTGTTGTATCGAAGTCAACATGGTCAGGGTCAGAGCACGAAAGCTTCAGTTTTGCCTTCAATGGTACACTGTAAGTAAGTCCACGTTCGAGACATTCCTCAATGGTGTAGCGAGGAGCGTCGATGTAATAGTCCAAAAACTCAAGGCTGAAGTTGTTTCGGGTGTCCTGAATTGGGAAATTCTCTGCGAACACCTTGTAGAGACCATCATTCTTGCGCTTTTCTGGAGGAGTGTCCAGCTGAAGGAAGTCACGGAACGACTTAAGCTGCACATCAAGGAAGTCCGGATATGGAACCGGATTCTTCACAGTGGAAAAGTCAACTCGATTGTTTACGATTTTAGACATCTCTATGTATTGTTAATTTTTCAAAAAAATTCTTAGAAACACAAGTAGAATCAATTGTTCTTTTTACCTTTGATGAAATTATTCTACTCGTAAAAGGGGGTAAAGGAGGTTAAATGTGCGTATTTCCTATTATATACGCATACGCACGTGCGCACAAGACACAAAAAGGTTAAGAACCCTCAACCTGAGGATTCTTAACCAAATTAGTATTGAAGTGTAGGGATTACTTGATTTCAACCTCAGCACCAGCAGCCTCGAGAGCAGCCTTGAGTGCTTCAGCAGTAGCCTTGTCAACACCTTCCTTGATGTTTGTAGGAGCAGCGTCAACGAGGTCCTTAGCTTCCTTAAGACCAAGACCAGCAGCTTCCTTCACTGCCTTCACAACCTGAAGCTTAGCAGCACCTGCGCTCTTGAGAACAACATCGAAAGATGTCTTTTCCTCAACAGCTGCTTCACCAGTTGCAGGACCAGCAGCAACAGCAACAGCTGCAGCAGCAGGCTCAATACCGTACTCGTCCTTAAGGAGAGCCTTAAGTTCACTTACTTCCTTTACTGTCAAATTTACCAATTCTTCAGCAATAGCTTTAATATCTGCCATTTTATTCAAAAATTTTAATGGTTATTTGTTTTCTTTGTTTTTAATAATATTTGAAACCCTTGGAGGGAGACACGCTAATTAAGCGTTTTTTTCTTCGATTGCATCAAGCAATCCATGAATAGTAGTACCACCATCGATACCCGAGAGGACACCGTTGATTGGACCTTCGAGAGCTGAAACAACCTCTGCAATGAGTTCGTTCTTGCTCTTGATTGCACAAAGTGCGTCGAGCTGATCTGCACCTACATAAACACTTTCCTCTGCATAAGCAGCCTTGAGACCTGGCATATCATTGTGAGTCTTTCCAAACTTCTTGATAAGCTTAGCAGGAACATTTGCTGTCTGGCAGAACATGATACCTGTATTTCCCTTGAGAGCAGTCTGAAGAGCAGCAAAATCACCCTCAACCTTCTCAAGAGCCTTCTCAAAGAGAGTGTTCTTTACAACTTGAAGCTTCACATCATTCTGGAAGCATTCTCTACGGAGAGCACTTGTTGTTGCACTGTCCAAGCCAGTCACGTCAACAAGATAGAAATGTGGATACTCACCAAGAGTCTGTACAAGCTGGTCAATTAATAAGCTTTTATCTTCTTTCTTCATGATTCAGTCTATTTTTATTATTCAACAGATTTAGGGTCAACCTTGACACCCTTGCTCATTGTACTTGAAAGATAAATGCTCTTGATGTATGTACCTTTTGCGGTAGATGGCTTCAACTTGATGATAGTGTTGATGAACTCCTGAGCGTTCTCCTTAATCTTCTGAGCATCGAAAGATACCTTTCCGATTGAAGCGTGAACAATACCAGTCTTATCTACCTTGAAGTCAATCTTACCTTGCTTTACTTCGCGTACAGCCTTAGCTACGTCCATTGTCACAGTACCACTCTTTGGGTTTGGCATCAAACCACGAGGACCGAGGATACGACCGAGAGCACCAATCTTACCCATGCAAGAAGGCATAGTGATGATGACATCAACGTCTGTCCAACCGCCCTTAATCTTCTCGATATAATCATCAAGACCTACGTAGTCAGCACCAGCTTCTGTTGCAGCAGCCTCCTGGTCGGAAGTACACAAACAGAGAACACGAACTTGCTTACCAGTACCGTTAGGAAGTGATACCACACCACGAACCATCTGATTTGCCTTGCGTGGGTCAACACCCAGACGCATGTCGATATCAACAGAAGCATCAAATTTTGTGAAAGTAATCTCCTTCACCAATTCTGCAGCCTCACTCAAAGTGTAAGCCTTCCCTGCCTCAATCTTACCAGCAACTGTCTTCTGATTTTTTGTAAGTTTACTCATTTCAAATTGAAGTTTTTAATTATTTACCAGGGAATTCACCTTTAACTTTGATACCCATACTACGAGCTGTACCTGCAACCATCTTCATTGCAGATTCAACTGTGAAGCAATTCAAATCAGGCATCTTATCTTCTGCGATAGTACGAATCTGATCCCATGTAACCTCGGCTACCTTCGAACGGTTTGGCTCGGAAGAACCCTTCTTTGCCTTTGCGATCTCCAACAACTGAACTGCTGCAGGAGGAGTTTTGATTACGAAATCAAAAGACTTATCAGCATAATAAGAGATAACAACAGGAAGAATCTTACCTGCCTTATCCTGAGTTCTGGCGTTGAACTGCTTGCAAAAATCCATGATGTTGATACCCTTAGAACCAAGTGCAGGTCCTACTGGAGGTGATGGATTTGCAGCGCCACCTTTAATCTGTAATTTGATTAATCCAGCAACTTCTTTTGCCATTTTTGTTTCTTAGTTTTTTTATTGATTACACGATAAAAAGAGAATAATGAAGCGTAACATCATCATTATTCTTTTTCAACTTGTCCAAAGTTCAGTTCGAGCGTTGTATCTCGACCAAAAATCTTGACTGCAACTTTGAGCTTTTGTTTCTCCGAATTCACATTCTCAATCTTGCCGTTGAATCCACTGAAAGGACCATCAATGACTTTCACTGACTCTCCTTCAATGTAGTCCGTCTGCAATACCTCTGGAACGACCTCCTCATCCTGGTCAACACCAAGCATACGATTAATCTCTGCCTGACGAAGTGGTGTTGGTTTATCAGTACCACCCAGGAATCCAAGGACATTTGGAGTATTGCGCAACATGTGGGCAATCTCACCAACGAGCTGTGCCTCTACCAAAACATAGCCAGGAAGCATGTTTACCTCCTTGACTACACGCTTTTCGCGAACAACCTGTTCTACGCGCTTAGTAGGAATAAGAACTTGTGGTACGTACTGATCCAAGTGGTGGTTCTTCATGTCAAGTTCAATATACTCCTTGACCTTCTGCTCCTTGCCACTGATAGCCTTCAGTGCATACCAACGCATTTCTTTTACTTCAGCCATGTTTTTCTCCTCCTTAGTTAATTAATTAAAAGAGAGAATAAACAATTTTCATCAACTGCTCGAAGATTGAATCCATCAAAAAGACAATAAGAGCAATGATGATGGAAGCTGTTAAAACCATCACTGCACTGTTTGTCAACTCCTTAACCGTTGGCCAAGTCACCTTGTGAACAAGTTCATCGTAGGATTCTTTACAATATGTAGCAATATTCTTAAACATAATTCAATCCTTACATTTAGCACGGGAAGAGAGGCTCGAACTCCCGACACCTGGTTTTGGAGACCAGTGCTCTGCCAACTGAGCTATTCCCGTAGAAAATGCTAGCTCCCAACCATATCGATTGGCTGAGAGCCAGCCTATTATTGATATTTCTTATTCCTTGCGGAATGTCAGAGATTAGTCGAATACTTCAGTAATCTGACCAGAACCAACGGTACGACCACCTTCACGGATAGCGAAACGGAGACCTACGTTGAGAGCTACTGGGTAGATGAGCTCAACCTTGATTTCTACGTTATCACCTGGCATTACCATTTCGATTCCTTCTGGAAGAGAGATCTCACCTGTCCAGTCCATAGTACGGAGATAGAACTGAGGACGATCCTTGTTCTTGAATGGAGTGTGACGACCACCTTCTTCCTTCTTCAATACGTAGATAGAAGCCTTGAAGCCCTGGTGAGGAGTGATAGCACCTGGGTGAGTGATCACCATACCACGCTTAACATCCTTCTTGTCAATACCACGGAGGAGGAGACCTACGTTATCACCAGCTTCACCTTCGTCGAGGATCTTACGGAACATCTCAACACCGGTAACAACTGACTTAGCATCTTCACCAAGACCGAGGAGCTGAACTGGGTCACCTACCTTAACAACACCTGTTTCGATACGACCTGTAGCAACTGTACCACGACCTGTGATTGAGAACACGTCCTCAACTGGCATCAAGAATGGCTTATCCTTATCGCGAACTGGCTCCTGAATCCAATTGTCGCAAGCATCCATAAGTTCCATAACCTTAGCTTCCCACTCAGGAACACCGTTAAGAGCACCGAGAGCAGAACCACGGATGAATGGAGTCTCATCTTCGAACTCATACTGAGCGAGGAGGTCACGCATTTCCATTTCAACGAGGTCGAGCATCTCTTCATCGTCAACCATATCGCACTTGTTCATGAACACAACAAGACGAGGAACGTTTACCTGACGAGCGAGGAGGATGTGCTCACGAGTCTGAGGCATAGGACCATCAGTAGCAGCAACTACGATGATAGCACCATCCATCTGAGCAGCACCAGTTACCATGTTCTTTACGTAGTCGGCGTGTCCTGGGCAGTCTACGTGTGCATAGTGACGCTTTGCAGTTTCATACTCAACGTGTGCAGTGTTGATAGTGATACCACGCTCTTTCTCTTCAGGAGCATTATCGATCTGGTCGAAAGACTTGATTTCAGAAAGTCCCTGCTTTGCAAGAACAGTAGTGATTGCAGCTGTAAGAGTAGTCTTACCGTGGTCAACGTGACCGATTGTACCAATGTTTACATGGGGTTTGGTACGCTCGAATTTTTCTTTTGCCATAGCTTAATTTTCTTTTTTCTAATTATGTGAAATATTGTTTTGAATCTTTCTACCGAAGAGCTGTTATCGAGACTTGAACTCGAGACCTCTTCCTTACCAAGGAAGTGCTCTACCACTGAGCTATAACAGCAAGCCAGTGACATCACCTCAATGTGATGTGTGGGCACAGATGGATTCGAACCACCGAAGGCGAAAGCCAGCAGATTTACAGTCTGCCCCATTTGGCCACTCTGGAATATGCCCGATTTATTGTTTTTGTTAAGTCTCTCTCCTACTAAAAGGACTCTGAAAGCGTTGTCTCAGAGCCTCTTGTC
>JAEEGJ010002561.1_pt1 | contig 89520 bp, 59 predicted proteins | sample 8958761 | NCBI WGS metagenome assembly JAEEGJ01 (sample SAMN16246546, study PRJNA631951) | gut metagenome | biome: gut microbiome; feature: rumen; material: RS-attached | host: Bos | place: Iran: Karaj | collected 2018-10
ACTTTTTCTGGAAGAGTTGCTTTCATAACTCTTTCATCGAATACCATTGAGCCAAAAAAATCTGTTACCTTTTCCATTGTTATTACCTCCAAATCATATTATATATGGTGGGCTGCGGATATCATTCTGTTCAGTATATCCGCAGCGCCGCTGTTACTTGTTAAGAGCGTTCCCATTCTTCGGAATCGTGGAGAGCATTGTAGCCTTCCTCACCTGTACGGATCTTGATTACGTTCTCGATGTCATAGATGAACATCTTACCGTCGCCGTAGTTGCCTGTGTAAAGAGCTGCCTTAGCTGCTGCAACTACCTTTTCAACAGGTACTGCACATACTGCGATCTCTGCCTTGATCTTCGGGAGGAGATTCATTTCAACAGTTGTACCTCTGTAGTAGTTCTTCTGTCCGTTCTGCATACCGCAGCCGAGGACGTTTGTAACTGTGATGCCCTTTACATCGATAGCTTCCATAGCTTCAATGAACTGCTGGAGCTTCTGCTGTTTGAAGATCACAACGATGTTTGTGAGCTTTGTTGCGCCGTCGGGTGCAGGAACTGAATAGTTCTCGACCTCGATAGCCTTGTCAACGGGAACTGCAGGAGTTTCGGGAGTTCCGACCTTCTTAACGCTCTTTGCATCGTCCTTTGTGTAGCCGTGCATTGAAGCATCGCCCATAGAAGGTGCAAAGTCAGCGTAGGATGAGATAAGGCCGTGCTCTGTGATGTCGAGACCAAGGATCTCTTCCTGCTCGGAAGCACGGAGACCGATTGTCTTCTTTATGAATAAGAATACGATAGCCATTGAAACTGCTGTGAATGCTGCGATAGCTGCGAAACCGCCGAGCTGTCTGATGAGGAGATCTGCGCCGCCACCGTAGAATACGCCTGCGAGCTCGTTTCCGTCCTGATCAACAAGTGAATAACCGGGAACATCAGGGTTTGCAAAGAGACCTACTGCGATTGTACCCCAGATACCGTTCATCATGTGAACTGCTACTGCACCAACAGGATCGTCGATGTGGAGTACGTAGTCGAGGAACCATACACCGAAGCATACGAGAAGTCCGGATACGATACCGATGATTGAAGCACCGAGACAGTCTGTTACATCACAGGGAGCTGTGATACCTACAAGACCTGCGAGTGAAGCGTTGAGACACATTGAAACATCAGGCTTGCCATACTTGAGCCATGTGAAGATCATACAAGTTACTGTTGCGATTGCAGGAGCAACTGTTGTTGTAAGAAATACAGAACCGAGCTGGTCGATAGAAGTACAAGCTGCACCGTTGAATCCGTACCAGCCGAACCAGAGGATGAAGCATCCGAGTGCGCCGATTGTGAGATTGTGTCCGGGAATAGCGTTTACCTTAACTTCGCCGTCCTTAGTCTTGTGGAATTTACCGATTCTCGGACCGAGGATAGCAGCACCAACGAGTGCAGCGATACCGCCTACCATGTGGATGTGTGCTGAACCTGCAAAATCGTGGAAGCCCCATTCAGCCAGCCAGCCGCCGCCCCAGCCCCAGTGAGCTTCGATAGGATATACGACTGCGCTGATGATAGCAGAATATATACAATAGGAAATGAACTTTGTACGCTCAGCCATTGCACCGGAAACGATTGTTGCTGTCGTTGCACAGAATACAAGGTTGAATACGAAGTTTGACCAGTCGAATGAGCCGTAGGAAGTGAAGATATCAAATCCGGGCTTGCCGATTATTCCGACTGCATCTTCACCGAAGAGAAGACCGAAGCCTATGAGAATGAACACTACTGTACCGATACAGAAGTCCATAAGGTTTTTCATAATGATATTGCCGGCATTCTTTGCGCGGGTGAAGCCCGTCTCCACCATTGCGAAGCCCGCCTGCATAAAGAATACAAGAGCGGCGCCTATAAGGAACCATACACCGAAAACCGTAGAATCAGTGTTTTCGGCTGCTTGTTGTAAAATTGTCTGAGAGTCCATAAAAATACCTCCTAAAATAAGATTGTACAGCATTTTTATACCGATTCCTCAAACGCCATTGTTATGGGAAGTGTATAAAATAAAGGGGCGCAGAAGTACATCGACTTCATACACCCCTTTGTGCATGGAATTAGCGCTATAAACCAAAAAAAGAGAACTGCAGACTTGTGGTCCGCAGCTCCCTTGCTGTTTACAATGCCATTATAGCTCATGCCGTCAGATTTGTCAATAGCTTTTTTGAAATTTGACGTATCACACATTTTCTTTTTTGAGTTAGCAGAAAATAACTGTTACATTTAAACAAAACCGTATAAAATCCAAATCTTCCTATTGACATTTCTTATCTGACGTGATAATATAAGTTCAAGAACAAGGACGTTTCTGCAGGTTATAAATCTGCGGTCACGTCTTTTTTTTGTTATCCGGATATATATCAATGGCGATATATATTCCCAATAGCTTCAATAATTCGGAGGAGTAAAAAAATGTGTACTATAATGTGTTACTGCGGCTTGAGCGGCGGTACTGATAAGATCATGAACGGACTAAAGACCACGATATCACGCGGACCTGACGATCAGAGGATAGTCAAGGTTCAGGACGGTCTTCTCGGCTTCCAGCGTCTTTCTATAATGGGACTCACCCCCGAGGGAATGCAGCCCTTTGAGCTCGACGGCGATTTTGCTGTCTGCAACGGTGAGATATACGGATTCAAAAAGCAGCGCGAACAGCTTATGCAGTTAGGATATACGTTCAGAAGCGACAGCGACTGCGAGATACTTCTTCCTATGTACCGTGAATACGGCACGGATATGTTTGCAATGCTCGACGCTGAGTTTGCCTGCATAATCTATGACAGTTCAGAGCGTCAGTTCATCGCTGCACGTGATCCGATAGGTATTCGTCCGCTGTACTACGGCAAGGCTGATGACGGCACGCTCGCATTTGCAAGCGAAGCCAAGAACCTTGTAGACTTCTGCAAGAAGATCATGCCGTTCCCACCCGGACATTACTATAAGGACGGCGAGTTCCACTGCTACTGTGATATTACAGAAGTAAAAGAGACTCTGACTGATGACCTCGATACTGTCTGCAAGAACATCCACGACAAGCTGGTTGCAGGCGTTGAAAAGAGACTTGCAGCTGACGCAAAGGTAGGTTTCCTGCTTTCAGGCGGTCTTGATTCATCACTTGTATGCGCTATCGCTCAGAAAGAAAGCGACAAGCCGATAAAGACCTTCGCTATCGGCATGAACACAGATGCTATCGACCTCAAATATGCAAAGCAGGTGGCAGACTACATCGGCAGTGAACATACCGAAGTCATCATCACAAAGGACGATGTTTTAGCCGCTCTTGAAGATGTTATCCATCTCCTTGGAACTTACGATATAACTACAATCCGCGCAAGCATGGGTATGTACCTTCTCTGCAAAGCTATCCATGAGCAGACCGATGTTCGTGTTCTTCTTACAGGTGAGATCTCAGACGAGCTCTTCGGTTACAAGTATACCGATTTTGCCCCGTCTGCAGAGGCATTCCAGCAGGAATCCGTTAAGAGAGTGCATGAGCTCCATATGTACGATGTTCTCCGTGCAGACCGCTGCATCTCGGTAAACTCTCTCGAAGCAAGAGTTCCTTTCGGTGATCTTGACTTCGTAAAGTACGTAATGGCTATTGATCCCGAAATGAAGCTCAACAAGTACGACAAGGGCAAATATCTCCTTCGTCACGCATTTGAAGGTGACTATCTGCCTCACGATATACTCTACCGTGAAAAGGCTGCATTCTCAGATGCCGTAGGTCACTCTATGGTAGACTACCTCAAGGAGTATGCTGCCAACTACTATTCAGACGAGGAATTCGAGCTGAAATGTACTGCATACAGCCACGCAAAACCGTTCACCAAGGAATCTCTCCTTTACCGTGAGATATTCGAGAAATACTATCCGGGCAACAGCGAAATGGTCGTTGATTTCTGGATGCCGAACAAGGAGTGGGAGGGCTGCAACGTAAACGATCCCTCTGCCCGTGTTCTTTCAAACTACGGCGAAAGCGGCAAGTAATACTGCCTTTCAGCGCTCTGCCATCACAGCGGCAGGGCGCTTTTATTATCCGCCTGTGATCGTCTGGCTATCAGTTTGAATAATTCAAAATACAGAGATACAGCCTTATTTAGTGAAATTAATTGTTGACACACATTACTAATAGTAGTATAATAGGTTTGGAATGTGAAAAAGCAGGCAGCATACCTGTACACAAATCTGTATGCCGCCTATAACGATCAAGATGATTTGATAAACAAGAGTGTTTACAGCGTTGTTATCAAAGTGACAGGAAAGCAAGCGGCGCATATTAACAGAAGCATTGTATCTTTATATCCATACAGGCTTCTTATATCCAGCCAGTTCTACGGACACTTTACTGGCACTTTAAACATAATAAACCGTAACGCCTCAATGGGTCAATCTGTCATTTCTGATCGGTTCCATTAAGGCGATTTTTTATTTTTAAGGGAGGGATCGGATGGCAGACACCGAAACAGAAGCTGTAATAACTACTGAAACCGAAAATGCCGCGGATACTGTTACTGAAACTGCCGCCGCTTCTCCGGTCAAAAAAAAGAAAAAACGCACCGCAAAGAGCTATATGATCGCGTTCTTTATCAAGCTTGCGGCAACTGCTCTTATACTGTGGATAGTATTCACATTTATTGCCGGTGTACATATCTGTCACACGAATTCTGCTCACCCTGCAATACAGGACGGAGATTTCTGTCTGACAAACCGTCTTGCAAAGCTAAAGCAGGGCACCATGGTGGTATACAAGCATGACGGTAAAGTGAAATTCGGACGCATTATCGCTTTCGGCGGTGATAAAGTCGAGATTTTCAACGACTATATCCTTGTAAACGATATGGCGATATCCGAAGATGTTGTCTATCCCACTTCAAGAGAGGGAGCTGCGGTCAGCTTCCCGTATAACGTACCTGATGACTGTGTATTCGTTATGAACGACTTCCGCAGCGACATTTCAGACAGCAGGACCTATGGAGGTATCCCGCTTGATGATGTCGAAGGCGCAGTGGTATTTACAATGCGAATGCGTGGAATATGAACCATTGTTAAATTAAGGAGGAATCATTATGAAAAAGAAAAGAATTGCAGCCATTGTTGCTTCACTCGGTCTCGCAGCAATGTCACTGGCAGCTGTCCCCATGAATGCAGGGGCACAGAACTATAAGCCCGAAGATCAGGCACAGGGCGGAACTACTGTTATCGACAAGTATCTTGTCCTTGACAGTTTGGCAACCGTTCCTAATGTAAACTTTAAGTTCACTATAACTCCGGGCGAAGCGCTCCCGGATGGAATCAACGGCATCCCTTGCTATGCCGGAAAGGAAGGTGCTAAATTTGTTGCTGACGAGGAACAGAATGTCACAGTATCCGAAAATACAGCAACTGTCGGCTTCGTTTCGACCGATACGACCACACCTGAAAAGAGCGTAAATACCAAAACAGTAGTATTCAGGACACCCAGTAACGATTCAGACGAAAAATTTGCTTCCAAGTCTCTGACAGTAAGCTTTGAAGGCATCAAATTCGATGAACCCGGTATTTACAGATACATCATCACCGAAGAAGCACCCACAGACGGCGGCATCAGCACTCCTACAGGCCACGAATTAAAGTATACTCTGTTCGTGACCGTAGAAGCCAATGAGGGTAAGCTCGTAGTTGCCAATAAGAAATACATCCTGCAGGAAGGTACCGATGCTCCTGAGATCATTGAACAGGATGTCACAGATGATTCAGGCAACCCCACCGGCGAAAAGGTGAAGGTCAATGCAAATAAAAGAAGCGGCCTTACCAACTGGTACACCACACACGATCTGAAATTCAACAAGCTCGTAAAGGGCAATCAGGGTTCAAGAGACAAATACTTCAAGTTCACTGTCAAGCTTAAAAACCCCGAGGGTGAAGATGCTCTCACAATGACTGATCTGAGAAAAAATGACAGGTTCATCGTAAAGGGTACATTCGATACTTCACCTTCAGCAAACGCAGCAACAAATTCTGAATACACAACCATTGCAGAAGGTGCAGATTTCACTCCGATGAAGATCGCCAACAGCGAGGAACTCAAGCCTATGTCCGACGGTGCTGAAACTCACAGCTATATCACATACGAACAACTTCTCACCGGAAAGGATTTCTACCTCCACAGCGGACACAATATCGAAATATACGGTATCCCGGAAGGCCTCGGATACGAAGTGCTTGAGTATAATGAAGACTATACCCCCTCTGTTGAGATACATTCCGGATCCGGCCTTGACAGCGATGCTGAGGCAAACGATGACCACAATTCAGTAACCGATTCACAGCTTACAGATACAGCAAGACTTACTTTCACAAATACCAGAGGTGGAGTTATCCCCACAGGTATCCTTATGACAGTAGCCGGCTCTGCCGGTATCGCAGCTATCGGTATCGCTGGTGTTGCAGCCGGAACTATTTACCTCAGAAAGAAGAAGTCTGAGGAAGAATAAGCGCTTTGCTCAGATTCTGGAAAAAGCTCAACGAGCTGTACGGCTGGCTGATAATAGTTGTATTCGGCTTTATTATGCTTATCGGGATATGGCAGATATATGACAACTACTACATATACGACCATGCCCTTGACAAGAGCATACTTAAATACAAGCCTGATCCGGCTGATCCTTCCGCTCAGAAGGATTCGCCCATCACTCAGGAAATGGTCGGCTGGCTCACGGTTGACGGCACAAATATAGACTATCCTGTCATGCAGGGGAATGACAACACATATTTTCTAAATACCGATCCTTTCGGGGAATATTCCCTGACAGGAAGCATTTTCCTTGACAGCAGGAGCAGTCCTGATTTCACTGATGATTTTTCGCTCATATACGGACATCATATGGACTATGGGAAAATGTTCGGCGCACTTGATGATTTCCTGAGCGAAACATATCTTAAAAACCACAGCACGGGTACGCTGATGGTCGGAAGAAACGCCGAGAAGGTCTACGACCTTGAAATTATCTCCGCTGCAAGAGTCAGCGGAAAAGAAAAAATAGTATTCGATATGCAGCAGGATAAAATAAGACAGTTCATACATGAGAACGCCAGTCCCTCGGCCGAAGAAAAAAATTCTCCTATACTCGGACTGTCAACCTGTGCGGACGCTGATTCTGTCTCAAGGATAGTTGTGTTCTGCTACATAAATGAACGATAGATCACAGAAAGGAGGGCAGGCATATGAATTTCAAGAATACAGCGGCAGCAGCAGTATGTCTGCTCACCTTTATTCCATTCATACCCAGAGGTATGAACGCAGGTGCTTACACGGCTGTATCCGCTGATATCCCCGTGACCTGCCTTGATATCTCCGGAAAGGACTATACCTGTGAGGTAACTGTCGAACCGGAAAAATCAGACTGTCCTATGCCTGAACCTGCCGTTCTCGAGATAAACAGCAGCGGCAGCGGATCCTTCCGGATAAATATAACCGAACCCGGTACCTATACATATAAAGTATGTGAAAAGCCCGGTACCGATCCCGGTATAAACTATGACGAAAGCATATATACTGTAACTGTTTTTGTTGAACACGCTGATAATAACGAGCTTGCGTATTCCGTTTCAGCCAGCAGGACAAAAAGCAGCTACAAATCAAAAACCATATCATTCACAAACGAACCCGTCACGGAAGCCACAGTTCCTGAAACGACCGAAGAACTTCCGACCGGGGATATTATCATATATAAGAGAGAATTCACCACCGACCCTGATGAGGATACCGAAACTTCTGAAGAAGCAGCAACAACTTCTGCCGACAAAGGCGAAACAGATACTTCTGAAAAGAAGAACACCCCTATCAAAGATATCATAAGCGATGTTATCACAGGCGACAGCTTCCCGGCTCACGCTGTCAGAGGCACTATGATCGCCGCCGTGATTACAGCCGCTGTCACATTCCTCATCAAGCGAAGAGGCGAAGAGGAGGAAGACGATGATGATGAATAAGCTGTTCAGGCGACTGGCAAGTGCCGCTTGTGCAGCCGCTATAATGTTTTCCTCTGTGGGAAACAATATACTGCCACATGCTGTCGCCGAAAGCGGTACGACAGCTGTATACTCCGAGCTGTCTGATTACCGTCAGCAGAATTTTGAAATACACCCCAACAGTAATAATTCTGATCAGCTGATAACTCTCGACGGCCTCATGCCCGAGGGCGCTAAAGCAGAAGCTGTTGATGTTACAGACGAATATGACGGTATCGCTGCATATGACATAACCATAACCGCCGGCGATGAAGAATACCAGCCGGACGCCGAGCACCCTGTACTGGTGGAAATATCAGATCCTGCTATCCCCGACAGCAGCGATATTGAGCTCTGGCACATCAAAGACAACAGTGAACGCGAACAGATAAGCTATTTCTCCGTAGGGAACGGCAGAATAAGCTTCTCGGCAACAGGTTTCAGCGTTTATGAGATAATCGCAGGAACAAGCACTTTCACTCCTGTCAAGGAATCTGTACTCTCCATTGATGAACTGACCGGAAGCAGAGCAAAAAAAGGCTTTGTCCTCTACTATGGCAACGATCAGTTCTTTACAAATACTGTCAACGGAAACAGTGCTCTCGCCTTGACCAGCAATCTGTCAAACGCAGCTGTATGGTATATTGAACCAGCAGACGATAATTACAGAATATACACTTATGTCGGCGATACAAAGAAATATCTGCATCAGAAATCAGGAAACAATATCGAACTCAGCAACAGTGCCGATACTTATGATATAAGCCCGACCCCGGCAAATGATTCCTTCTATATTAAGAGAAGCAGCGAAGAGCGATGGCTCCAGTATTCAAAAAGCGGTAAAGGAATCCGTTATTACACTGATAATAACAATGGAACCAACAGCAGCATAAAAATGTACTATGCCGATAAAGCTGTTGCGCCTAAAGACGTTTACGATCTCGACGGCAAGACCTACGGTCTGATGAATTATATCAGCGGAACTCACGGCTATGCTCTTATGGCTGGCAGCGAAGTCCACACGCTCATACAGCTCGTTACTCATCAGAAATCAGAAAACGAGCTTGGTACCACTCTCTATGTCGATGAGGGCAGCGAAGTAACAAGATGGACTTTCCATTCAGGAGCCAACGGTACGTATACACTATCCTGCGCAACCAATAATGGTACAGAATACCTCGCAGTCAGCGACGGCATTCTCGTTATGACAGACAACGCCGAAAACGCAGCCAGATTCACGGCTTCTCCCGACAACAAGGGAAGATTACAGCTTTCATACGACGGACAGTATATCACATTTACTGCTGTTGAAAACGAGGAAGGAACAACGACCAGCTTTACACTTTCTCCAACAGTTTCAGAGAATTCATGGCTCTCACTAATCGATTTCGCAGAGCTCACCGATGATGACCTTATCACCTATTCTGCTGACAGAATAAGTGTATCCAAGGCCGAAGACGGACAAAGAGTCATCGTTTACACCCGTATATGGAACGAAGACACCAAGCACTACGACATATATGCCATAGACCACAACGGTACTCTCTATCCCTGCTATGCAAGCGGCGGCAAGATACTATGGCTCGGCGACGGAACGTGTTCCCTTGAATGGGTATTCATGGAACACATCGACGAAGTCACAAAGGAACCTAACTATTATTATGAACTCTACAATCCCTATTCAGAAAAGTACATCGCTCCGCAGCTGAGCGGAGATCAGATACTCTCTGAAGATACAATAGGAATCAATATGCCCGGAAGACGAAACGGCGAGTTCTACTCCGATATTATCGCATGGGATAAACCCCATTACGCTTACATCGGAATGAAACCAAATGAGGACAATACCCGTCTCGTTCCGTGTGCACAGTCTTTATCTGTACCATTCTACTTTGCAACTCTCGAAGAACTCAACCTCAGCGACAGGCTTCACCCTGTAAAAACGGTTGATAACGCCGTACACGGCATCACGATGAAGATGAAAAACTTCTACGGCACATCAGGCGGAAATGGTGCAACTGAACAAAACGCCTACATAGTCGATACAACTTTCCGCAGTGAAGCCGCAACAAAGGGGCTGCTTTCAAGCTCTCTTGACACCAACGGATACCCCACAGCAACAAAATCAAAAAAGTATCTCGGCGACCTGTTCAGCGGAGCTCAGACAGTCAATAATCTCTTTATAGACAGTGTCTATAACTCCAGCGGATATTTTGAATATGACAGCACTCAGAACTTTGCTACACTTAAAGCCACCAACGATAACAACTTCACAGTATACAGAGAACTCGGTACAAGCGACGGCGAGAGCAAGTCTACTCTGAGGCACGGACAGTTCTTCCCATACAACAACATATCACCTCAGAACTATTCCACATCAAATCCGATAAACCTCTACAATGCTGATGCAAGAACGACCAATGAGAACTTAGGTCAGCTTTCAGAAGACGATCCCCGAAAATACGAAAAGCTCTACTCTGCCGGAAATAAGAATACCACCTCGGCTAACCCGATAGATTACTACTTCGGTATGGAAATGGGCGCTTCATTCGTTCAGACTGTAAGCGGTCTTGATGCCTGGGGACACGACATCATCTTTGAGTTCAAGGGTGACGACGACTTCTGGCTCTACGTTGATGACGAACTTGTCATTGACCTCGGCGGAATTCACTCCGCACTGAGCGGCAAGGTAAATTTCCGTACCGGTGAAGTCAATGTAAACGGCGAGTCCACCACACTCATAGATATATTCAGAGCAAACTTTACAGCACGCGGTGTTGAAGACGTTGAGACAAAGCTGAGTCAGATATTTGAAGACAACGGACATGGTCAGTATATCTTCAAGGACTATACCACACATACAATGCGTGTCTTCTATATGGAAAGAGGCGCAGGAGCTTCAAATCTTCATATGCGTTTCAACCTTGCTTCTGTTACTCCCGGACACGTTGTTGTTGCAAAAAGCATAAGCGGCGAGGGTGCTGACGTACTCGATACCGACTTCCTTGAATACCCGTTCCAGATCTACTACACAGAAAAAGACGGTGAAGACGGTGAAGAGGGCGAAGAGAAACTCCTCAGCAACACTTCAGACAATATCAGAGTTACATATCAGAATTCAAATCAACCGGTAACTTTCGTAAAGAAATACCGTCCGCCAGGCTTCACGGAAGCTCAGGCATATGAAAACATTTACTTCCTGAATCCGACAAAGAACGCCGAGATACTGTTCCCGGACGACACTATACGATACAGGATAGTCGAATGTGCTGTTGACAGTTCCGTTTACAGCAACGTAATGATCAACGGCGAACCGGTCCCGTCAAGCAGGATAGAGATAAAAGGTGAGCTGAAGAGTTATTCCTCAGATCCTATCACGGCAGAGGAAAGGCCTACGATAACCTTTGATAACCACGTAAGAGACAATGTTATCAAGGACCTTTACATAACTAAAAAACTGCTCGACGAAAACGATAATGAGATCACTGACGATCCGGAAACATTCAATTTCAGACTTCATATCTCATCAGTCGATGTCGATCCGGACAAAATGCCGCTGGCTAATATGTATAAATACTACATACTCTCACCGAATAAGAAATTATGCAGGTTCGATCCCGTCAATGCCTGCTTTGCAGAAACTGAACTGGAATACAGCCGAGATATTGTCAAAGCGGTGAACGACGGACTCATTGAGGGTATCACCACCGATAACATTACATTTTACACATCAGGATTCGGATCTATCTCCGGTATCCCGTCCGGATACACAATATGTGTTCCGGGACTTCCTGTCGGCTCTCTCTTCAAGGTCACAGAGGACGTCAAGTCCGGCTACGGCCTTATGGGATATGAGTGCGTTCTCGGCGAAAAAGTCAAGGAAGACAATAGTACCGAAGACATCCCTTCGTATTTCCCGTATGACGATGTTCATGACAACGTCGGAAGAGTCAGAGCTGAGGAAAATCCTCAGATGGAAGTACACAACAAGAAAGGCTATGGTCTGACGGTCAAGAAAAACTGGAGCGATCTTCATATAACTACTTCACACGCACCTGTTTACACTGCTGTTTATGTTGACGGCGAGCTGCTTGAAGGCTCAGTGAAGCAGATAACTTCTCCTGCAATAACTGCTTATTACTTCTGGACATCTCTGAAACCTTACGCTGATGGTTCACCACGCACAAGCTTTGACGGCTACACAGTCAGAGAAGTCACAGTAAGCGGTTCACCTGTTATAGCTGATGACGGTACAGTCACAAACTATACAAGTGTTACCCCTGTCGAAAGCGGCGGCGGTATCACGCTCAATGCAACAAGAACTCCGGAAGCTACTCCGGACGGAGAAACACCAGCCAAGAATTTCAACTACGTTGCCTCATACGAACAGGGAGAAGAGAACGGCTCTTCACGCACAGACACGATCACCAACAACCGCGAAGGCGGCATCGCTGTGAGACTGTTCAGATGGAACAGCAGAGTTCCTCTTGCCGGCGGAAGGTTCACCCTTCTCGACAGCAGCGGTAAAACCGTTGGAGAGTACACCTCAAATACCGACGGAACTGTTGCAATGCTGTACAACTTCGAGCCCGAAGAACTCTACACTCTTGTTCAGACATCCGCTCCAAAGGGATATGTCGGAATACAGAAGAAAATCTGCTTCAAGGCAAATCTCGACGATACAGTCGATCTTTACTACGAAGACGGCACAACAGTCTGGGGCAAAACAAATGCTGCTGACAAAAACTGGGCAAACTGGAAGAGCGGCGAAAACGGTATCACAGCATTTATCGATGTGTTCAACAAGCAGTTCAACTTCAAGATAATCAAAACCGACAGCGAAGATCCCGATATAAAGCTCGGTTCAGCTCATTTCGCACTGTATAAACAGGCAAACACTACTATAAGCGGCTATGTCAAGAACAAGGAGCCTATGACCGGTTTCGAGGATCTGAAAACGATCAACGGCGAAGTTGACATATGCGGCGGAAACAGCGGAAGAGTTATAAATCCCGGTCTGACCGGCTCGGTTTACTTCCTTACGGAAACGACAGCTCCGCCGACTTACAGCAAGCTGAATGATGACATAATATTCAGGATATCTCCGCTCGGAGTACCTACGCTCATAAGTGACTCCTACAACGGCCAGCTTATCGAGACCGAAGAAAGCTTCATCTACACTCTCAGCGTACCGAATGTCAAATCAGAAGACGCTGTAACGCTCACTATAAAGAAACGTGTAAGCGGTCAGTTTGGTGATAAAACAAAGGATTTCACCTTTACACTGACAGTAGACGGCACAGACGAGAACGCGGAATACGAATGGCTGAAAAACGACGATCCACAGAGCATACCTCTCCGTTCAGGTGATACATTCACAATGAAGAACAACGACGTAGTCCTTATCGTACTTCCACCCGAAGCTGACATCACAGTATCCGAGGATAATGAGGGCTACAAGACCACCTTTGCTCTCGGAAAGAATTCCCCGGAAGCTGTGAACGAAAAAACCTTCCGGCTCACAGAGTCAGAGATTCTCGTCGTTACAAACGACCTTAGCGGAACAATTCCTACGGGTATCCCGGATTCGCTGAAGCTGGCGATAATGCTTACGCTGCTCCCGGCGTTCCCTGCAGGATATATTCTTTACCGCAAAAAGCGCAGAACTGAATAAAAACCCCAAGACCGGCTGCCTGTAAAGGCACCGGTCTTTCTTTTATCACACCAGCCTGTTTTCAAGTGTAATGTTTTAAAAAATTCACACTAATATTGCTTTATTTACACATATATGTAGCGAATTATAATTGACTTATTTGATAAAATTTGGTATAATATCAATAAAGATGCACTTAAACTCCATTCGTAAATCGACTGTTAACATAAAGCTAACGATATATGTTATTCATCCCGCGAAAGGACGCGCACTATGACCATATCAAGAAAAAGGCTCGCGCTGTTCGCCGGTCAGGCGGATGAAGCGTATCAAAGCCGTTTTATCAGCGGCTTTCTGAAAAATGCTTTTGCTTCCGGATTTGATGTCTGCGTATTTTCTATGTACCGCAAATATCAGGATACTCCGGAGCACGAACAAGGCGACTCCAATATATTCTCACTGATGAATCCTGAAAAGTTTGACAGTGCTGTTATACTCAAGGACAGTATACAGACGACAAATGCCGCTCAGGAACTGGAAAACCATCTTAAAGAGAACTTTGACAAGCCTATTGTTGTCATTGAAAAGGAAAGCCAGCTCTTCCCGAGCATCTGCACGGACGGTTACAGCGCTGTATTTGAACTGATAAAACATCTCATCGACGTACACGGCTGCCGCGATATAGCTTTTGTTTCCGGAAAGAAGTGGCATGAGCATTCAAAGGAACGTCTCCAGGCTTTCGTTGACGCTATGCACAGCGCCGGACTTACTGTACCGGAAGACCGTATCCTATACGGCGATTACTGGTACCAGAGCGGCGAATTATGCGCTGAACAGCTTATGTCTCAGGGCAAACCGCTCCCTGACGCTGTTGCCTGTGCAAACGATCAGATGGCCATCGGTCTGTGTAAGGCATTTACTGCTCACGGCATACGCGTCCCGGAGGATATAGCAGTAGTCGGTTACGATTCTACCTATGAAGGAAGAACAAGCCCTCGCTCGATAACATCAGCGCTCATACCGGCAGAGGAATTCGGCGAATACGCCTTCAACTTCCTTATCGACAAGATAAACGGCGTTATACCGGATTCATTCAAGCTGAAACCGTGCCTTCTCATCGGTGAGTCCTGCGGATGCCACAATGAATCCATGCCGGTCTATACTGTCAAGCGTGAAAGCTGGGGTACGGATATTTCCGAAGAGGGCTACAATTCGATATTCAATTCTATGGACGAAACTCTTATCGCCCAGTCATCGCTGAATGAATTTCTCAGCACGGTGTATTCCTATGCCTATCAGATAAACGGCGTCAGTGAATTCCACCTTTGTATCGATCCTAAGTGGAAAAACATCGGCCGCGGTATAAATGTAACAAACACAAGGTACTCGGACCAAATGATTCACGCGATAAGATACTGTTCAGATCATAAAAACAATATGGCAGGTATCGAAGAGAGTTTTCTTAGCTCCGATATGCTTCCCGAGCTTGACGAAGATCGTGACGCTCCGGCTGCCTATATATTCACACCCGTTTTCTACGGAACGAACTGTTTCGGATACGCTGCTCTCAGATATGAGAACGGCGCAAGGTCCTACGACGAGCTGTACAGGTGCTGGATGAGTTCTGTATGCAGAGGCTTTGAAATGCTCAGACGCAACGCGGCACTCAAGTATACACAGGAACAGCTCGAACGTATCAGCAGCAATAAATTCGCTGTATACTCCTATGCTTATGAAAGTCTGAATGATGAGGAAAAGGCTGAATACAAGCTCGTCAGTCAGATACTTGACGACAATCTCCTCGATTATCATTTCCAGCCTATCATCAGAGTCAGCGATGGTCAGATTTATGCCTATGAAGCTCTTATGCGTGCAAGGATAGATGCCAAGCTATCCCCTCTTTCAATTATAAAATACGCTACTATGCAGGAAAGGCTCTCCGATGTGGAACGAGCAACTTTCCTGAATATACTTGCTATTCTCAATGAAAAGCACGCCTCGTTCGGCAGCGCAAGGGTATTCATCAACAGTATTCCCGGAGTGAAGATAAACGACGAGGATCTAACAACCGTGAACAACTATCTGAGGAAGTTTTCCGGTCAGGTAGTTGTAGAACTCACGGAAGAAGCTGAGCTAAAGGACAACGACCTCGAAAAATTGAAAGCCTTCTTCAGCAAGCTCAATGTTGACATAGCTGTTGATGACTATGGCACAGGCTATTCAAACGTCAGCAATCTACTGAGATATATGCCGAATTACGTTAAGATCGACCGTGCTCTTCTCAGTGAGATACATAATCAGCCGAGAAAGCAGCATTTCGTACGTGAGATAATAGATTTCTGCCACGATAACAATATTCTCGCTCTCGCTGAAGGTATCGAGACCTCCGAAGAACTGAGGACCGTTATCCACCTCGGTGCTGACCTTATACAAGGTTTCTATACCGCAAGACCGTCTGCTGAGATCATTACGCAGATAGACGAAAAATGCCGCAACGAGATAAAGCAATACTACCAGGAACGAGTTGACGGCAATACCAAAAAGGTCTACTACGCCGGAAAATCAAGCCGTATATCTCTCACCAAGGTCATCAACGACGGCTATACCGATATCGTTGTCGGAAAAGAAGGCATGGTTTACAAGGACGTTTCTATCATCGGCACTCCGATGATGAAAACAGATATGCACCTTCGTGTTGAGCCAGGTCACAACGGCCGTATCACGCTCGAAGATGTGTGCTTCTCGAACATCAAGAGCCGTCCGTGTATCGAAATAGGCAAAAACGCCGATGTTACGCTTGTACTTCACGGCACTAATGTACTGAACACTTCCGGAATACAGGTTCCGGAAACAGCGCGTCTTGTTATAGAAGGCGACGGTGCTCTCAACATCGACCTTAACGCCCCTGAGACCTACGGTATCGGCAACGATCACCACTCCACTAACGGAGAGCTGATCTTTGAACAGGACGGTCCGATAAACATAAACTGCCGAGGCAAAAGCACTATATGTATCGGTTCAGGCTATGGCGGTGATATACACATCAACCGTGGTGAGTATAACTTCAACATCGACACCGAGACCGCTGTCGCTATCGGTGCTTTAAAGGGTGAAGTCAATATAGAGATAACCACCTGCCATATTGAGTCAGACTGCGCCGCAAGTACCGGTACATTTATAGGTTCACTTGAAAACAATGCGGATATTTCACTTGCAAGGACCTCTGTGAACTTCTATGCACACAACAAGAATATGGCTGTCTTCGGAACTCTGCGAGGCAAAAAAGCTGCTGTTCGCACCGATCAGGTTAGTCTTGTGCTTAGCATTATGGCTGACAATTCGACCTGTTTCGGCGCTCTCTACGGAGAAACCGAGCTGAATCTCTGCGATTCACACCTGAAACTTGATATTATAGGTCAGGAAGCACTTGCTTTCGGCGGATACAACGCTGATAACAGCTACATAACGCTCACCGACTCGGATACAAAGATAGATATCAGATCCGCTATCGGAAAGGCTTACTCCGCAAACGATGAGAATTTTGTCGTAAAAAACGGCAGGATGCGTCTCATCATAAACGGCAAGGAAGTCGAACGTTCAGTCTCTATCGAATACAAATAAAATACTGCAAAAATGAGCTGCCGCTATGTGAAAATAGCGGCAACTCCGGCTTTATCTGAAAAACTATATCATTGCTGTTTATTTGCGCATTCATCTGCGAATTTATTGAATTCCTCTATCGACATAGGCTTTGCAAAGTAATATCCCTGGAAGAGTTTGCAGCCCATTTCGGCAAGCGCCTCATACTGTGTCTTCGTTTCAACACCCTCCGTAAGAGCTGTTATTCCGAGTTCCTTGGTGAGATTGATGATATTCCTTACGATAGTCTTTGCTCTGTTCATATCGTCCGCCTTGCCGAGAAACTTCATATCTATCTTCAAGACGTCTACCGGCATATCTTTCAGCATATTCAGTGACGAATAACCACTGCCGAAGTCGTCCATCTCGACCACGAATCCCGACTTGCGGAACTCATCGAGTATCTGCATACGGTTCTCAACGTCGTTCATCATAACAGTCTCGGTTATCTCGATACGCAGCTTTGACGGTTCTATGCCGTATTCCTTCACAAGCGCTTTTATCTCGGAAATAACGTCAACAAAGTAGAAATCCTTCGGAGAGATATTAACGGATATGAACAGATCCCTGCCGCGCTTCTGCCAATTTGCAAGCACCTCGCAGCTGCAGCGCCACATATGCTTGTCAAGGTCAACTATCTGACCGTTTTTTTCAAACAGCGGTATGAAATCCGAGGGCGGCATAAATCCACGCTCCGGGTGTATCCACCTTGCGAGAGCTTCTGCACCGACTATCCTGCCGTCAACATCTGCGATAGGCTGGAAATACGGGCGAAGTTGCCTTTCTGCAAGCGCATCCGGGAGCTGTGATGCGATAGACTGGTCAAGAAGTATCTTCTGACGTATCGCATTGTCGTAATAAGCGATATGGGTGCTGAATTCATCGCGTATCGCCGCAAGCGATATATGAGCTCTGTCAAACATTACCGAAATATCAAAGCCCGTTCTAACGTCCTTGTCCGGCTCGTGTTCTATCGCGTAAACGCCGAGATGTATCAGCAGACGATGCTCAGCCTTCTCATTCTTAACAACGAAGTGTGAAAGCTCTTCCTCCATCTGTTCGGGATCAAACTCATCCTTTGGCATACAGATACCGAAAGTATCACCGACGAGTCTTCCGTAACGGCAGCGTTCCGAACGGTCTTTCTTTACCCAGTCAGAAATACAGCAGATTGCATAATCACCGAATTCCGCTCCGAATATATCATTGACCACCTTGAAGTTCTTTACATCGACGTAGATTATCAGATACTGAGTGCCGGGATCGGCATCTATCATCTCCGCGATCCTCGTATAGAGATACTCTCGGGTATAGAGTCCGGTCATACCGTCGTGTGTAGCATCGAACATCTCACGCTTCATCTTCTGCTGTTCTTCAGTAATATCAAGAATACGCAGATAAGAGCCTGTAACTCTTCCTTTGTCATCGACAGCCTGTTTTTCTCTTATTGAGTAATATCTTGCGTCCTTGCCCTTTCCGACAACACGTTGAGCGCTATTGACATCCTCAGGACTTCCGGGATCACCGAAAAGCACGAGAAGCTTCTCCGTTATCTGCTCGTATTCTCCGTCTGCTATGCCGGCAAGCTCACAGCCGCGGGCATTCGCCCACAGACAGTTTGAGGTCAGGTCAAATATATACAGAGCCTCTGACATCTCGGAAACAACATTCGCCAGCATACGGTCGAGAAGCCGCAAAGGTCTGTAATAAAGTGAAAAATAGAACACAAGTATTCCAAATACGCCGAAGCCTATCATAGAACGGTCTATAGGCGAGCGCGAGAATATATACAGCGACTCCCATACCGTAACAATGACTATAGCGATAACTATTATCAGGTATCTTTCGGTATAGATGCGCGGCATTTTCTTTATCACAATTATGTATGTCAGCAGTATAAGCGCAACTATGCCGTAATCAACAATACGGTGGAAATACTGCCCCATATACGGGATAAGCCTGTAATACGGCGAACCGTCAAACTCTATGCGTTCAAGGTCAAAGGCATGACCAAACACAGGATTCAATGTGAACTGTATCACATCGACAGCAAGCAGTACGTCAACGATAAGTGGGATCTTCCGCAGCTTGATACCGTCCCGGCAGTAATGAGCCGTGAACCTTACAAGCGCAAACATCACAAGGTCCATTCCGATAAAGTATATGTAACTGCCGACTACCGATATCATACGGTAGTGCGATCCGATTATGATAAGATTGCCCACAACAGGCGGAATAAATGCCAGATCAAGCAAAGCAACGGCTTTGCCGATAGGTTTATGCGAATGCCACGCTTTGACTGCACAATAGGTCAGCGCGGCTATAAGTGCTGTAAAAATAGCTGAAAACACGATCCTCATATGTTTGCTCCCTTTCTATATTATATAGCAGGTATTGCCGGGACCGACTGACCTCCTTCAGAACAGTACACTCAGGCACTTGTTCACCGGTCCTGTGTATGGAGATCTTGCATATTGCGAAATATATTTTCGAGCCGTATAACTTCAGAACTATTCAGTTTTTATTGTACCATATTTCTTTATATTTTTCAAGCAAAATAAACGCAAATTTATGATAATATTGCACAAAAATTTAATCTGTTTCTGAATTCCGCTAAACAAAGCCAAAGTTCATATGAACTTATTTATGCTGATTGCTTTTGTTTTTTATCTGTTTGTCTAATCGTAAGATTTTATAACAGGAAGTATTGATTTCCGGCTAAAAAAAGCCTATTGCAGACTCCTGAAATCTGTGGTATAATTTAGATATGCACATACTGTACAAACAACTAAGGAGAGACGCAATGAAAAGCAGGCTATTGATTAAATTTATTTTCGCAGTTACGGCTGCCGTATCTATATTTGCACAGGCACCGGCAGTCGCTTCTGCTAAGGAATACACTCTTTCCGACAGAGGTATGGATATAATAGACGACTATCAAACCGGACCGCGTACTGTCCAGCCGAAAAGAGACGCTCCCGATCTGAAATACAAGGAAATACCTGTAAGTGCCTTCTCAGTATACGACCTGTCTCCCGGTATAGACACCGATCTCGACTATACCGACTGGTGGTACAGCGACTGGGACGACTGCCGGTACATTTTCCTCCCCGCTACTGCTGACCGCAAAAAGCTAACTATCAAGTTCAAAGCTGACGGCGTTCTGAAACTCAACGGCAAGACCGTTACTTCAGGCTCTGTGACATCTATACTCAGCGAAGCCGATGAATTCAAAGTTACTGTCGGCAGTATAGACTGCGGAACGCTCAAGATAATGCAGTCAAATCTCGGCTGTATGTACATATCCACCAGGCACGGCGGTCTCGATGACCTCGATGCATACAAGGTTTCATCAGAGTCGGGAACTACTCTCATGCTTGACGAAAAAGGCAATAAAGTATACAGCGGCGAATACGAAAAGCTCACGCCGCACGGCAATTCCTCATGGGGATACAGCAAGAAAAAGCCATACAATTTCAAGCTCCCGAAGAAAGCCGACCTTTACGGTATGGGCAAGGCAAAGAAGTGGACTCTCTTATCCAACTACCTCGACCACTCTATGCTCAGAAACACGCTTACAGATGAAATGTGCAAGACTGCCGGCATTGACTGCGTACTTGACTCCACATATATCGATCTCTATGCAGACGGCTCCTACCGCGGAACATATCAGCTGTATGAGAGAGTGCAGATTAAGAAGAACCGCGTTAATATCACCGATCTTGAAGAAGAGACCGAAAAAGTAAACGACAAGGACCTTGAAGATTATCCGCACAAGGTCGCAGGCGCTTCAAGCGTGAGCGAATATATGGAAAACAGCTACAAATACTACGATATACCAAAAAATCCCAAGGACATCACCGGCGGATACCTCCTGCAGTTCCAGCAATGGAACCGCTACGGCGGCAAATGCCTGAGCGGCTTCGTAACTTCACGAGGTCAGGCAATAGGCATAGACGGTCCGGAGTACGCTTCAAAAGCACAGGTCGAGTATATCCGCGGCTTTGTGCAGGATTTTGAGGACGCACTCTACTCCAGCACCGGATATAACTCCAAGGGAAAGCACTACAGCGATTACATCGACGTTGACTCCTTCATCAAAGCCTACCTCGCTGAAGAGATAAGCGAGAATATCGACGCAACGTTCTCCAGCTTCTATTTCTGGAAGGACTCCGATAAAACAGGCGACGGAAAGCTGCATTTCAGTCCGTCATGGGATCACGACCTTGCTTACGACAACTATCCTACTTCACGTATCAATTCCGACGGAAAGATAGGCTATTCCTACAAGTATGACAATCTCTTCGCAGCATACTTCCCTATCCACGGCTATGACGACAACAGCAGGACTTCCTCCACAGGCAGCCACAGACCTACTATCGGTATAAGCTGGTTAGGACAGCTCTACAAAAAGGAAAGCTACGTTGAGCGTGTGGCAAAAACCTACATCGAATGCTTCGAGCCATACCTCACCGCTATGACTGATGGTGACGATCCGCAGCTCACACAGCTCGCCGAAAGCATCAAACCGTCTGCCGAAATGAGCAACGCACGCTGGCACACCTACGGCGGCAGATCATACTGTGTGTTCGGTGATTCGAGCGGTGCAGACTTTATGGGATCCGTTGATATATTCCGCACCTATGCTAAGAACAGAAAGAACTGGCTGACCAAGCTGTGGAAGCCTTACACAGAATATATACGCGGCGACGTCAACTCAGACGGCGAATTCAGTATATCAGATGTTGTAACGCTCCAAAGATGGCTCATGCACAAGAATAATGCACCTCTCGCCTTCCGCAGAGCCGCAGACCTCACAGATGATGACAGGATAAACGTCTTTGACCTCTGCCTTATGAAGCGCGAACTTATAAACTCAGACAGATAAAACAAACCCGGAAGCATATCCGTAACGCTTCCGGGAATTTTTATATATTCAGGTATTTTTTTATCTCTTTGATGTAGATCTCACCCATTCTGCTCATTATCATATTCTTCAAGGTGATATAACCTATCTCCATAGCTTCATCAGTTTCGTCCTCAAATGGTATTGCCAGATAATCGCTGCCGTTGAGTTCCTCACATATAATACCCGAGCAGAGCGTATAACCGTCAAGACCTATCATAAGATTCAGCATGGTAGCACGGTCATTGGCTTTGATAGTACGCTGATAATCACTTGTACTGAGTATCTCCTCTGCAAGATAGAACGAACTGTTGTCGCCCTGTTCAAAAGAAAGACACGGATAATCAGCAAGCTGTTCAAAGGTTATCTTCTTCTCTCCTGCGAGCGGATGACCTTTCCACAGATAAACGAAAGGACTGCATTTTGTGAGGGAATGGAACTCAAGCCCGTTGGAATGGAGCAGCTTTGTTATGGATTTGCGGTTGAAGTCGTTGAGATATATGATACCTATCTCACTTCGCATAGTTGCAACGTCATTTATGACCTCTGCAGTCTTGGTCTCGCGTACTGCGAATTCATACTTTGCGGTATCGAATTCCTTTACCATTTCGACAAACGCCTTGACCGCAAAGGAATAATGCTGGGTGGATACTCCGAACTTCTTCTTTACGTTGCCTTTGCTTATGTATTTCTCGGAAAGAATGTCAAACTGTCCAACTACCTGTCGGGCATACTGTATGAATTCCGCACCGTCATTAGTAAGAGTAACACCTCTGCCGCTGCGGTTGAATATCTTTATTCCGGTCTCTTTTTCAAGTTCCTGAACTGATGCTGTAAGCGACGGCTGTGAAACATACAGCTGATCTGCGGCTTTATTCATAGAGCCGGTCGCCGAAATAACAAGAACATATTTTAACTGCTGTAATGTCATAGCTATACCTCCTATCTTACATAAGAGATTATACCACCTATCTCATACTTTGTCAATAGGTGAACTTCTCGAACTGGCCTTCTCAGTTATAATCTGTATCTATAACTTGCTATGGATTTTTCGGATTGGACAAACAAACAAAACCGATGTATAATATAGGCATACCAAACAAAACAGCCTGAAAGGAGCGGAGGCAATGACAAAACAGAATACTCTCGGACTACTCCGTTCGATAATCAGAGGCACAGACCGAATGTGCAGCTGCGAACGATGTCAGTAAACAACCAAAGTTATCAAGCATTCCTTAATATAAAGCAAACAAGAATAGATCATAAATAATCAATTTTCAGGAGGAAACCATAATGGCTAACAATAAATTTCATTTCGAGACACTTCAGCTTCACGTAGGACAGGAACAGGCAGATCCCGCATCAGATGCAAGAGCAGTTCCGATATATGCAACTACTTCTTACGTTTTCCGTGACTCACAGCACGCTGCTGACCGCTTTGGCCTCAAGGATGCCGGAAACATCTACGGCAGACTCACAAACTCCACACAGGACGTTTTCGAGAAGCGTATAGCTGCTCTTGAGGGCGGTGTTGCAGCACTCGCAACAGCTTCCGGTGCAGCTGCTATCACATACACTATCCAGGCACTTGCAAAGGCCGGCGAGAACATCGTTGCTTCAAAGACTATCTACGGCGGTACCTACAACCTTCTTGCACATACTCTTCCGCTCTACGGTATAACCACAAAGTTCGCTGATCCCGATGTTGAAGGCGCCTTTGAAGCAGCTATCGACGAGAACACAAAGGCTCTCTACATCGAGACTCTCGGCAACCCCAACTCAAACGCTATCGACATCGAAAAGATCGCTCAGATTGCTCACAAGCACGGCATTCCGCTCGTTGTTGACAATACTTTCGCAACTCCTTATCTCGTTCGTCCTATCGAATACGGCGCAGACATCGTAGTACACTCCGCAACAAAGTTCATCGGCGGTCACGGAACAGCTATCGGCGGTGTTATCATCGACAGCGGCAACTTCGACTGGATCAAGTCAGGACGTTATCCCTGGATCTCCGAGCCCAACCCGAGCTATCACGGCGTAAGCTTTGCAGCAGTAGTTGGTCCGGCAGCATTCGTTACATATATCCGTGCTATCCTTCTCCGTGATACAGGTGCAACTCTTTCACCTTTCCACGCATTCATTTTCCTTCAGGGACTCGAAACACTCTCCCTCCGCGTTGAACGCCATACTTCAAACGCAAAGAGGATCGTTGAATACCTCGCGGCTCATCCTCAGGTAGAAGCTGTTCATCATCCTTCCCTCAGCAGTGAATCAAGCCACGAGGTCTACAAGAAATACTTCCCCAACGGCGGCGGCAGCATCTTCACATTTGATGTAAAGGGCACAGAGGACGACGCTAAGAAGTTTATTGATAATCTTGAGATCTTCTCACTCCTTGCAAACGTAGCAGACGTTAAATCACTTGTTATACATCCTGCTTCAACAACTCACTCACAGCTCAGCGAAGCTGAACTCGCTGAACAGGGAATCAAGCCCAATACTATTCGTCTGTCAATAGGTACAGAGCACATTGATGACCTTATCGCTGCTCTCGACGGAGCTTTTGCTGCTATAAAATAACATATGCCGGGAACAGCCGGGAACGCTGATGATGCGTTTCCGGCTGTTCTCATTTTTTACGTCAGAAGTGTTTTCTCAACAGCTTCGGATATGATACAGAGACTATCAAAATATTATAATAAAATGCCCATTATCTCACCTGTCAGTATGTGCACTTTGTCGATTAATTATAAATATTTTTTGAACTCTATTGATTTTTTGTGCATAGAGTGATATTATAATATCAGATATTTTTTTATTTCACCGCGTGGGAGGGAAGCGTATGTATACATGGAATTTTCAATATATCTCCAAAACAAGGCTCTCTGATACCTTGAAACAGTTTGCGAGCAATACCCGCAAAGGTGATATACTCATACGTATCCACACCTCGATACATTCAGGCGATGAGGCTGTTGACCTCGCAAAGTACATAAAGTCTCTCATCCCTGAGGCTCACATCTTCGGAACAAGCACTTCTTCCGCTATATGCTGGGGAAAACTTGTACAGAACCAGTGCATCATCTCCATCACTCAGATGACATACGGTTCGATAAGAACTGCCCTGCTTCCGACATTCGACGACTCTGACAGAGCTGTTCCGCCGGAGATACTTGCCCTCAACACCAAAGCCGTACTTACCGGCTGCAATACAAAATTCCTGCTGACATTCACAACAAGAAAATACCTTGATATAGTAAAGCTCATCGACAAATGCAATGATTACTTTCCTGACGTGCAGATGTCAGGCGGATTCGCTAACATTTCCGACTCTGTGGCAGCCAGAACAGGCATCGGCGGATTTGTTTTCAACGAGAATATGTGGACAGATAAAGGTCTTCTGCTTGCTTCTATCAGCGGCGACGAGCTTGAATGCTACACTTCCTACGCTACCGGCGCTCAGGCTATCGGAGCAGAATCCGAGATAACAGACTCATTCGGCGGAGCTATACTCTCTATCGACAATAAAAACGCTGTTCACGAATACTATTCAAGCGTCGGTGATGACGCAGGAAATCATTCCGAAGTCACCGAGCTGTTTCCCTATGTCTATTCAGAAGAGAGCGACATCCCCATATTCATCATACACCTCGATAACACCAGCCTGAACGACCTTTACGGCGAGGCAAATCCGATATTCTCCACTATACGCTCTGACCGTCAGGACATCGACAGAGACGAGCGCCGTCAGCTCATATGTGCAACCTACAAGATCAGAAAAGGACAGAAGGTCAAGAGAGCTTTCATATATGACAGAAAGATAATCGCTGATAACCATGCGCTTTTCAGGCACATCGAAAACTTTGAAAAGGCAGAGACTATATTCGGATATTCCTGTATCGCACGTTCGATGATATACTCCAACTGTCTGAAATGGGAGATCTCCGCATATGCCAACTCAAATATGTGCGGCTGTATCACCGAAGGCGAGATAGCTTATGTGAACGGCAAGAACCGTTTTGCTAACCTTGCATTTATCGTTTCCGTACTCGGTGAAGAAGCGGCAACTCAGCAATACAATCCCTATGCTTTCTCTCACACCGATACGCTTGCCGCAGACAATCACGAGCTGCTCAATTACCTCTACGATGTCGAGAACAAGCTCTCACAGTCCTCACATGAAGTAGCCGCTGACAGACTCAAGACATTCGTGCGCGACTGTGAAATGAAGCTGCTCTATTCCGAAAATGAGGATATTCCCAACGCCGCAGCTCTCTATATGGACATAAAGCTGAACTACTTCGACCGTATCTGCATGATAAACGTCTTTGACCTCAACAGTATGGAGACTGTTTTCTCTCAGCATATGATACAGCTCACATACAAGAACTATGTCTCCAACTGCTCCAGCTTTGCCAAGCACAAGCATTACAGATTCTATATCCTCAACGACTGGCACGTAGCAGTTGCCGCTCCGTCGTACATGGTATCGCTCGCAGAATTCACAAAGGATATGGAACAGCTCCAGCACAAGCTCTTTGAGACAACAGCCGAATACATCGCTATCGTGCCTATGTTCTGCGTACTCAACAAATGTACTGTCGAGAATGTGAATACAGCATATTACTCCTCACGCATAGAGATGATGCAGAAGAATATACAGTTCTACGTTCGTGATGCTACGTACGGTCAGCTCGATGAAGAGAGTGTCCGTGAACGCTACCATATGGTAAATGTTATAAACTATGCTATTTCGCACAATAAGGTCATCCCTTATTTCCAGGGCATCTACGACAACACAAACAACTGCATACACCACTATGAAGCACTCATGCGTCTTGAGGACGAAAAGGGAAAGATCTACTACCCCGGCAGTTTCCTCGAAGTTGCAAGATCATACGGCCTGCTGTATGATTCTATGTCAAGGATCATGATAACCAAGGTGTTCGAGAAATTCAGCACCATAGAGAATAAAAAGGTCAGCCTGAATCTCTCTGTGCGCGACCTGAAGAATCCCGACCTCATCAACTACATATTCAGCTTCCTTTCAACAACAGATCACCCGGAAAACTTCGTGTTCGAGATACTCGAAAATGAGGATATAGAAGACTACGAAGAGCTTGTTGCATTCGTTGACAGGATACACTCGCTCGGAGCCCAGATCTCAATAGACGACTTCGGAAGCGGCTTCTCGAATCTTCTGCATATCGCAAATATCCACTCTGACTATATCAAGATAGACGGCTCTATCGTAAAACGCTGCTGTGAGGATCAGGAATCCCAGAACCTCATAGCCTTTGTCGCCGACTGGAAACGCCTCAGCAACAAGAAATTCGCAATAATCGCTGAATTTGTCGAAAATGATAGTATCCAGAAGGTGCTCCTCGATTTCAGCATAGACTATTCTCAGGGCTATCTCTTCTCAAAGCCCGAACCTGAACTGAAAGAACTATGATTTACTAAGGAGTCTGATAGTATGAGAAAAAGAAAAGGTGAAAAAAAGATCATAGGTCTGATGGTGGAAGAGATCATTTCAGATTTTGCCAAAGAGTATATACAGAGCGTGATCAACTCTGTCCATGCCGATGACAACATCCGCCTTATCGTGCTCGCAGGCAAGTACATAGAAGAGACCAACGATAACCAGGAGGTCATCTCGTACAAAACAGTATACAACAATATTTTCAGACTCGGAGAACAGTGTCACTTAGACGGCCTTATCATACACATAGGCAGTATCGGCTATGAAAAGCTCAAAGTCCTCAGCAAGTATTACTCCAAACGCTTCCATGACATACCGAAGGTCTTCGTGGGACTGACGACAGAGAACAACGACCTGACAACGATCAACTACGATCACGAATCCGGTATCACGGAGGCTATGAACTACCTCATAAACGGCGACGGTCTGACTAAATTCTGTATGCTCGGAGGCAGAGTCGACAACGTTGACTCTAATGATAGAAAAAAAATATTCATAAAATGTCTCGAAGATAACGGTCTCACTTTTACTGAAAATAACTACTTTAAATCGGATATGTCCACCAACTGTATCGCAGAAGCTTCCGAGCTGCTCGACAAGAACCCCGACGTCCAGGCTGTATTCTGTGTAAACGATGCAACGGCAAAGGGACTCTACGATGCTATGAAGCTAAGAGATCTCATTCCCGGCAAGGATATACTTGTTTTCGGATTTGACAACACCCGTATGGCAGGAGCTCTGTCGCCTACCCTTTCATCTATCGGCTCCGACAGCTGTACCGTAGGTCAGAAGGCTCTTGAAGTTCTGCTCAAAAAGATGAATAACGAAGAAGTGAGCTCCACACTTGTCCCGACAAGGCTGTACGGCCGTGAATCGCTCAAGTACGAGATGTATGATTACAGCTTTGTCGATATGATAAACGTTGACCAGACGTTCATTTACAGGATATTTGACGACTGCTTCTACAGATACAAAAACGAGCTGAGCGACGATCATGCAGTTGACCTGAAGAGACTGTTCTTTGTATTTATGTCCAAGATCTTCCGCTCTATCAAGAACCGTTACATCAGCTTTGAGGAATATAACGAGATAGAACGTATGATAAACAAGTTCTTTGAAAACGGCATAATGGACTATACCGATGCCACAAAACTGGTAAATAGCCTTGAACGCCTGCAAAGCACCGTTAATTCCCTGCAGAGATCTCCGTCAGCAAGGATAACCATAAACCACCTGTTCTCCGTAATGCGTGACAATGCTATCTGCTCGATAGCCGAACAGAAAAACATCGAAAAGTCCGCTTTTACAGACAGCAGCAGAAGGCTGCAGGACTTCCTCATCTGCGGTATGCAGAGCGCAGGCTCTCAGGAAGAGAATTCGGAAAAGCTGATGCGTATGATGGCTATGCTCGGACTCGAGAACGCTGTGCTGTACCTGTATGACAAGCCTGCAAAGTTTGACCATACACCGACTATGATGTTCCCGGAGGAGCTGAAGATGAGGTGTATCATCAAAGCCGGAAAGCTGTATCTGCTGCCGAAGGAACGTCAGAGCTGCTCTATCAGTGACCTGTTCATACGCGATGAGATACCGCTCAAATGCAAAGGATTTGTTACATTCTGCGTATTCTACGGCGACTATATATACGGCTTCCTGCTGTGCGAGCTCACCGGAAACATTTACGACAGAGGAGAGCATATCGCTATACAGCTTGGCAAATCCTTCTACATCAACGACCTTAACGGATAAAAAACAGCGGCTGCTGTCCTCACCGGTGATACCCGATACGGTACCCGGTCACAGGACGCAGCCGTTTTGTCATTCAGTATTCTTCAGAGCTTCGTCAAGCGGAACTCTGCTTATCTTACGTTTGAGTATCACAGCGGTAACAGCATATGTTGCCGCCCCGAGAAGGATAGTCCTGACGTATGCCGAGAACGGTATAACAGGTTCAAGCCAGCCGGGATATTCCAGCATCATCGTGCGCCATATGCGGTCAAGAGCTATCGATACTACCGGCATACACAGCACCATTGACACCAGCGTCACTATCGTGGTCGTCCTCAGATATATGCCGCTTATCTCCGACGAATTATAGCCGAGTATCTTCGCAACGGAGATAGACTGGGTATTCTTCTCTATCATTACCTTTGAAAGCAGGTACACTACAAGTATTATAACTCCTATGCCGAGTACGGAGAATATCGTCATAAGGTTGCCCATTGAACGTCTGAGCTGACGCGAGGTCTTGGTGAGGTCTTCCCTGGTTATCTCTGTCGCAATGAGCCTGCTGTCAATATCCGTCAGCTCATTTCCGGTGAAGTATCCGGTAAAGCTGCCTTCGGGAAGTCCGAATGTCTCGTTGAAGGCTTCGATGTCCATAAATACCGCAAGCGTACTCGGATAAGTATAGATGCCGCCTACTCTGAACTCATATTCCTTATCGCCGAACTCTTCACGGAGCGTTATCGTATCGCCTTTTTCAATGCTGTATTTGTCAGCATATGCCGTGGAGATATCCACAGTATCAGCATTTATATCAGACCTGTAATATCTGCTCTCCGGAACTATTCCGTATATCGAAACGTCCTCGCTGAAATCTCCGCGGATTATTTTCAGATCACCTGCGGCAAATTTCTCGGCACTTTCCTCAGAAGTCTCAGCCGGCATTTTCAGTATATACTGATGCGGTGCAAGCATACTCTTCTCTGTATTTTCTTCAAAATTGTCAAGCAGAGGTGCAAACAGCATACTGAATACCATTACCACACTCGCAAAGAAAAGTCCTACGAAAATTGTAATGTATCCGGGAATATTCTGGAAGAGGACTCTCAGACGGTAGCGTATCATTATCGGTATCTTTGTATTCAGCTTGAAAGCCTTCTTGCGCTGGTGACGCTTGAGGTCGCGACGCAGGAATTTCAGCGGCGAAAGGCTCAGCTTTGAAGCGAGCATGATATAGTTTATCACCATAAGTATTATCAGCGGTATCACCGTCGTATCTATGAAAGCGTCAGCGTTCCACAAAGTCTTGTAGCTGACAAGGCTATATGAACCGAGGTACATCTCTGCCATGTATTCTTTCATAATGGTATAGCCGAGGATGTTTCCGATAAGTGAAGCTACTAGCAGAACTATAACAGGAGCAGCCATATAGTGCCTTATGAGTTCGTGCTTTGTATAGCCGGAAGCACGGAGCGTTCCGATGACATTTGCTTCCTTGGCGATAGTGTTCGCTGTTGTTACCGCAAATACGAAAGCTATAATTACAACGAGCATTATCAGCATTACCATAAACATTACACGGTCATGACCAATATCATCACCCGAGAACTTTATGGCGCTGTTGCGGCAGGTCGGAATATAGTCCATAAGTTCGCATTTATCGGATAAGTGTCCGAGAAAAGCATCACTCATGTCAGCCGCTTCCTTGCCGAAGTTCTCCTCAGGAGGATCGTTGTACTTCCACGAATACGAATAGTGAAGATTCTTATCACCTATCTCATCGAAGCATTCTGCTGTAACGCTTCCCACTCCGAAAAGCTCTGTATCAAACATAAAATCGGTATTGCTTTCATACAGCGCAGAGTAATCCGGGAAAGCCACTATACCAACGATCTCATACTGCTTTCCGCCAGCGCTTATATCATCGCCAAGAGAAAGATCATTGCTCTTCATATAAAGTCTGTCGAGAACTATTTCACCGTCTTTCTCAGGCATATCGCCTTCAAGGAGGCATATCCTGTTGACCTCCTCACGGACCGGGAAGATACGAAGCTTGCTGCCGCCTACCGAAGGCTCATCCTTGTAGAAGTTCTCATACAGTCTGACACCGCCGGACTCTATCTCTGTGACAAGACTGCTGTCGACAGGCTGTGAAAGCTCAAAGTGACCGTCCTCGATGTTATACTTCTCAAAGCTCTCATCGTATGCTTTTTTTAGGCTCGCATCAGCCACAAAAAATCCGGATGCAACGCTGATTATCGCCAGCATAAACAGGAAAATTACCGTATACTTTCCAGCTTCCCTGCGTATCTCACGTGGTATCCTTGAATTAAGGGGATTTCTCATGATATCGCCCCCTTACCATTCAAGCTCTTCAGCGCTTATCTTGTTTTCGTTCTGTGTGTTTTTTCGGATAACTCCGTCTCTCAGCTTCACCACGCGGTCTGCCATGTTCTTGATAGCATCATTGTGAGTTACCATGATAATGGTGCTGCCATACTTCTGATTGACAGTCTCGATAAGCTTGAGTATATCCTTTGAGGTGTTGTAATCAAGAGCTCCGGTAGGCTCATCGCAGAGAAGAATGTCCGGGTTCTTGACTATCGCTCTGCCTATGGCAGTTCTCTGCTGCTGTCCGCCAGAAAGCTGGTTCGGCAACTTGTGGCGATGTTCGTAGAGTCCGAGGGTTTTGAGTATATCATCAACATCAAGCGGTGAATCACTGAGATATGCACCGACTTCAATGTTTTCCTTGATATTAAGATTAGGAATGAGGTTGTACATCTGGAAGATGTAACCGAGATGCTTGCGGCGGTAAGCTGTAAGCGCTTTTTCGTTCATATCAGCCGTTTTTTCGCCATTGATAGATATGTAGCCGCTGTCAGCACGGTCTATTCCGCCGATGATATTGAGAAGTGTGGACTTACCCGAACCGGAAGGTCCGAGAAGCACACAGAACTCGCCTTTTTCGAGTTCAAATGATATCCCTTTGAGCACATCGACGCGGCTCTCGCCCTCACCGAAATGCTTTTTGATGTCACTGATTTCAATAAACATAGAATTCCCCTTTCTATATCATGTATGTCACAAGGTTAGCACAATCTAACCTATAATTAAGTTTATCACTTTATAGCGCTGTTGTCAACAGACATTTTGTTAAATGCTTATTTTCGTCAGTTATCACACCGTTCAGCAACTACTGATAAATATATTTGTGTAATTCTCGCACCATTCTGCCGAAGTTTTTACCTGAGGGTAACATAAAAAACGTTCAATTCCTTGTTGACTCGGATACATATGAGAGTATCGACCTTACACAAAATGAGCTGAACTTGCATTGTGCTTCGATCATAGCGAAAAAGTCCCCACAGTTGAAACTGTGAGGACTCTTTTATTGAACTGAGTATATTAATTGATGCGGGTGAAAGTTCTCATGCCATCGTTGAGTTCATTAAGCGGAATATCGCCCATAAATCTAAAACTTCCGGCTAACTTCGATGAATTGTCATAGAGTACATACCAGTAGTCCTTGTAATTATCGCTTTGTATGAGATACTGTACTTTGGCATATCCGTCAAGTGTTGTACCGTCAGCGTACTTGACAGAAAACTTTCCGTCATATGCACTGCAATCATAGAACGTATAGATATCATTGCCGTCAGAAAACGTTCCTGTGAGACTTGTAAGCACCGGTCCTGCTGTGCCCGGTCTCGGATCTGATGTGACAGTATAGAATCCGTATTCATTAGGCTGATCCGATGAACTGTCTATGCTGTTATCAGGGTATATATTTGCGATGTATTCTGCACTTACATATCCGCTTTTACCGTCGTATACAGTCTGATACCAGCCCGGTGTATCACAGCTGTATATATCAAGCTGTGTCTGGCTTGGTATCTGCGCTAAAATGCTTGAATCCACATCAGGCTTGCTTCTCATATTGAGTGAATCAGAGTCTGTTGAAACATATCCGCCGAACAAATACTCAGCAGTTGCAAACTCTAAATCATTCGTTGATGCTGAAGTGTTCTCTGTTGCAGCAGCTGTTTCAGCAGTATTTCCGCTGACTGTATTTGCAGACTGAGCAGTTGAAGCGGGTGATGTATTCTCCTGTGAAGTGACTGTTGTTTCAGTCGAAGCAGCAGTTGCAGGCAACGAGGCTTTAGCCGAAGATGCTGACGAATCAGAATCTGTTGAGCCACATGATACGACAGCTGACATCATTGTAAAAAGTGTAAGGCAGGTAATGAGCTTTTTCATATTATTCTTTCCTTTCATATCTCACTTTTACTTTGTGAAGGTCATTCCGTTGTTTTCCGGTTCTGAATCGACATTCCATATAAGATAGCCGTTGCCGTCAAGACAGAATGAAGCACTTCCGTTGCTGAATATCTGCTCTGTCGATTCTTTGCCGTCTACAGAGCATATGCTGTTTACAGACGAACCTGTTCCATTGCACACGAGTGTTCCGGAAGTCTCATCATATGTACAAGGGTATGTCCAGTATCTGCTTTCAGAAGCGTCTTTTATCATCTTGACCTCAACATTGTAAGAATTGCCGCCATTGCTGACAATACTTACATAGGTCTTTCCGCAGCTCCATGTGCCTAAAAACATATCACGGGAGCTATCCTGATTTCCGACTTCTTCTGTGCCGTTTCCTCCGCCGAGAGCAAATACTAGCGAATTTTCATCAAATCCTGAACAGAGTACAGGTGAATCATTTTCGCGGGCTGCAAGACGGAAACTCGCCCACTCAGTATCACCGCTGCAGAATTTATACCATGTGTTGGAATGTGTGCCGTCAATATCCTGCACTTCAACCTTGATGTTGCCGTATTCTTTTCCGCCGCCGCGGTATGCAAGCTCATATGATCCGTCTGCGTCGATAGTAAGTGTGCGTGAATCGAGGACACCTTCCTCATACCATTTTCCTGCAATAAGGTTGAACTCAGTTCTTACCAAAGGTGTGCCATTGTTTTCAGATTCTGTTGCTGGTTCGGTCTTCTCATTGTCATTTGCGTTTACCGGAGTGTTATTGGATGTGTTTCCTGCGACAGAAGTTGTTGTATCAGCTTTTGAAGCATTTGAAGCTCCAGTAGTTTCAGCTGTGGTCGATGCAGATGATGTTGCTGATGCAGAAGTTGCTGCTGAACTGTCGGAAGAATTGCCGGAAGTTCCGCATGATGTCATAGAGGTAAGTATTGTAAGCATAGCAAGACAAGCGATGATCTTTTTCATAGTTTATATCTCCTTTTTCATTTCCTTTCAAGAGTATTTCTCCTGTTGACAATGTCATTATAGCACATCATTCTGACATAGTGTGCAGAATTACAAATTTGTAATCGGTATGTTTTTATAATTATCATCCTATCTTGCTGAAACCGACCTGAGCCGCGGTGCCATCCTTAGAGTCCGACCAGAAGAGCGTACCGCCCTTGATATTGAATCTTGCTGTTCCGTCAGTATAGACTATTACAGGTCCCTGAATATTACCGTCCGGAGCATAATCTGTTCTGAGCATAGTTCCGCCGCCGGTACATTCAATAAATGTGCCGTCTTCACTGCATATGCAGCTGTAATCCCACAGGTAATCTGCAACCGAGCTGTGTGCTGTGATTTCCACGTTAATGATCTCGCAGTCTCTGCTTATCTGAATGTTGAAATTAGTACCGTTCCATTGTGTTGAGCTCTCCCACTGTCCGATGTATTCATCAAATGGATCTTCGCAGCTATCCGACTCGAGAATCGCGTTCTCTTCGGTGGGCTGTACGGTAACAACCGACTGTTCCGATACGGCTTCTGCCTGTGTATAACTATCAGAGAAAGCAACCTCTGAGGGAAGTGTCTGAGCGGTTGAAGAAGTTTCGCTCACAGCATCAGTAGTATTCGAAGTTGTTTTCGTTGCTGACGTTGTTGATGCTGTCTGACTCCCTGCAACTGTGGATGTTACAGTTGCTGTAGAAACAGTGTCTTTTCCACAGCCTGTCATTGCAGCAAGTATTCCAGCCGCTGCAATAATGATCAATTGCTTATTCATATAAACTCTCCTTTGTTCTTAGTTCAGAAAAATGAACTGTCTCTTTTTTACAATGCCATTATAGCACATCTTTTTGAACTGTGGTACAGAATTACAGAATTGTAATCGCAATAGTTTTTTCAGAATATGACACGGCGAAGTACATATTCACCGTCAGAGGTAGAAGCTATCTCATATGTGCTCATATCATTCATATCAAGGTGTTTTTTTAAACGGGAAATATTAACCCTGATAGTATTTTTGCTGTCCTCAACATCACAGCCATAGATACTCTTATATATGTCGCGGTAGTTGATACGCGAGCCCAGCTGCGAGGCGAGAAGATACAATATCTGAAGCTCACGCTGCGGCAGAGAGCAGACATTGCCGTCAAGTTCCGCAGAGCCTGAAAACAGGTCAACTGTAAGGTACGGAAGCTCTATCTTCGGGTGCTGTGCCGACTGACTGACGTTCCGGCGGAGCTGAGCTTCTATACGCGCCTTTAATACATTTAGATCATATGGCTTGGTTATGTAGTCGTCGCCGCCGCTTCTGAATCCCATGATAACGCTATCGTTTTCATCACGCGCAGTAAGGAATATTACAGGGGCATTGGTCTTCTTACGCAGTATCCTGCAAAAGTCCATTCCATCGCCGTCAGGAAGCATAACATCAAGCAGTACAAGGTCGGGGATATATTCTTCCAGCTTGAACGCAGCGGACTGTACCGAATCAGCACAATGGACCGTATAACCTTCGTTTTCAAGAAATGTTCTGTTTATCTGCATGATGTCTGAATCGTCTTCCACTAATAATATGTGTGCCATAAAAACCCCCTGATTACATTTCTGTAATTTAGTACACTTTTTATTAAAAGTATGGTATAATGAATGCAAACCATTCAATAGTCAGATCCTTAAAGGAGAAACTTTAATGAGAAAAGAACGATCTAAAAGCCGTTTGCTGAAAAGGCGGCTTCTAATTGCAATGCTGTCGTGTCTTGTAACAGTAATGACTGTCTGTACGCTGACCTTTAATAGTGTATATAACAAAGCTGTTGATGCCGTTGAATCAAATTCTGCAAAAGTAGCTGACGAAGCAGTTTCGACCGTTTCAGATGCTTACTACGGTCAGATGCTCGATACATTGAAAAGCGAGATAAAGCACTTCTGTATAAATATTGGTATCGAAGCGACTGCATATCAGTACGGCTTTTGTGATATTGAAGAGTTCCGCGATTATATCTGCGCCGATTCGCAGGATTACTTCGGAAATCTGTATGCTGCCTGCTTTGTTTATGACGGCGAAACTATCAGATGGCATCCTATCCAGACCGAATACTTTGAAGTGAATATACAAAAGGATATCATCTCTCTGTTCGACCAGGAAATATCTGAAAATCCCGAAAGATACCCGACAAGTAATTTTATAAACCTGCTTGATATGAACAGGAATGACAACACAGGCTGTGTGTGTACAAAAGGAGAGGGATATATAATCGCCTGGGATAAGATATGGAGCGAAAATTCGTTCAACAAAGATATATGTGTAGGATTGCTGTGGCAGAATACCAACAGTTTTGTAGCCCCCATAAAAGAGAATGCCAGTCAGAAAACAGATGAACTCCTGCTTGTCCTGGACAACGTTTTCAAAAAATATGTATATGTAATGATAGCTTCCATAATCGGAACTTTTCTGTTATTCGCCCTTCTGTCCGTTATCATTTCAAAAAAACTGTCAGATCCTATCGTTTCCGAACACGATATGCTCGTACAGATAAACGAAATGAAAACAGCCTTCCTCTCAGATGCTTCACATGAGCTGAAAACGCCTCTTGCTGCTATGTCCGGTTATGCACAGAATGCAGAAATTGAACTGTTAAATGGCAGCGATACAGTTCTTGTTCAGAAAAAGCTCAAACGTATTTCCTCAGAAGCAAATCGCATGGCTCTCATGGTAACTCAGATACTCGATGCTACCCGTATTGAAGAAGGTCGCATGATTCTTGAACTCGCTCCTTGCGATATCGACAGCATTGTTCGTGAAACCGTCGAGACGTATTTCAGTATCCTCAACAAGAACAACAACCGCCTTGCCCTGCGTATACCGCTTGAATTGCCTAAGGTCAGCGCGGATAGTTCCAGGCTGCAGCGCGTGTTTGTAAATCTCATCTCGAACGCCCTCAAGCATACCCACAACGGCACTATTCTTGTAAAAGCTCAACAGGACAGTCAATCCATTAAAATTACTGTCCAGGATACAGGAAGCGGTATCTCAAAGGAGGATATGCCTCATATATGGGAACGTTACTACAAAGGCAAGAACTCCGAAACCGGTACAGGTCTCGGCTTGTTCATATGTAAATTCATAGTTGAGTCCCACGGCGGGAAAATATGGGCAGAAAGTCAGGTCGGTAAAGGTACTTCTTTCTTCTTCACTCTGCCAATAAATTAAAATACTGTTTTATTATAACATATTTTATTGAAAAAATCCAGCATGTTCATAAAATGAGATATTTTTTGTCAGAAGTTATTTCGCACAGACAGCTGTCATTCATCAGATTTTATAACACTAAACAGTCCCCCTGAACCACAGTAGTTCAAGGGGATCGTTATTAACATCAGTTACAATGTTATTTATCGTATGTGCATATTGACTCTAATGAGTCGAACTTACCTGTTCAGTGTCCTTAATTACTTCTCAGCGATTGCAGCCTGTGCAGCAGCAAGTGGAGCCGTCACCCACAATAAACTTAGGGTGACAAATGGGTGACAACTCACGTTCTTGGCTCAAAAAATAGTAAAATCCTGACAAATCAAAAGATTTGTCAGGATTTCAATTTTTATCGTATTATAGCCTAAAAACTATTACTTCATAGCCTCTTCAACAGCAACTGCACATGCAACTGTTGCACCAACCATCGGGTTGTTGCCCATACCGATAAGTCCCATCATCTCAACGTGAGCCGGTACAGATGAAGAACCTGCGAACTGAGCATCAGAGTGCATTCTTCCGAGAGTATCTGTCATACCGTAGGAAGCAGGGCCTGCTGCCATATTGTCGGGGTGGAGTGTACGTCCTGTACCGCCGCCTGAAGCAACTGAGAAGTACTTCTTGCCAGCGTCAACGCGCTCCTTCTTGTATGTACCTGCAACGGGGTGCTGGAAACGTGTGGGGTTAGTTGAGTTACCTGTGATAGATACGTCAACGTTCTCCTTCCACATGATAGCAACGCCTTCTCTTACATCGTTAGCGCCGTAGCAGTTAACCTTAGCACGGAGACCGTTGGAGTAAGCCTTGCGGAATACTTCCTTGACTTCGCCTGTTGCGTAGTCCATCTCTGTCTCGATGTATGTGAAACCGTTGATACGAGCGATGATCTGAGCTGCGTCCTTGCCGAGACCGTTAAGGATAACGCGGAGTGGCTTCTGACGAACCTTGTTTGCCTTTTCAGCAATACCGATAGCGCCTTCAGCAGCAGCGAAAGACTCGTGACCTGCGAGGAATGCGAAGCACTCTGTGTCCTCTTCGAGGAGCATCTTGCCGAGGTTACCGTGGCCAAGACCAACCTTACGCTGGTCAGCAACTGAACCGGGGATACAGAAAGCCTGGAGACCTTCACCGATAGCAGCAGCAGCGTCAGCAGCTCTTGTGCAGCCCTTCTTGATAGCGATAGCGCAGCCTACTGTGTAAGCCCACTTAGCGTTCTCAAAGCAGATAGGCTGGATACCCTCTACGAGCTTGTAAATGTCAAGGCCCTTTGCCTTGCAAACGTCAGCACACTCCTCGATGGAGTTGATGCCGTAGTTCTTAATAACGTCGAGAATCTGCTTCTCGCGTCTCTCATAAGATTCAAATAAAGCCATGTTACAAGTCCTCCTTATTCCTTTCTGGGATCAACGATCTTAACAGCGTCAGCAACTCTTCCGTACTGTCCCTGTGCCTTTTCAAAAGCGGTGTTAGCATCGTCGCCAGCCTTGATGAAATCCATCATTTTGCCGAAGTTTACAAACTTATAGCCGATGATCTCATCGTCTTCATTAAGAGCAAGACCTGTGATATAGCCGTCTGTCATTTCGAGGTAACGGGGTCCCTTTGCAAGTGTACCGTAAAGAGTACCAACCTGTGAACGGAGTCCCTTACCGAGGTCCTCAAGACCTGCACCTACTACGAGACCGCCCTCAGAGAATGCGGACTGTGAACGTCCGTAAACGATCTGGAGGAAGAGCTCTCTCATAGCTGTATTGATAGCATCACAAACGAGGTCAGTGTTAAGAGCCTCGAGGATAGTTCTGCCGGGGAGGATCTCAGCAGCCATAGCAGCTGAATGAGTCATACCTGAACATCCGATAGTCTCAACGAGAGCTTCCTGGATAATACCTTCCTTAACATTGAGTGTGAGCTTGCAGGTACCCTGCTGAGGAGCACACCAACCGATACCGTGTGTAAAACCGGAAATATCCTTAATTTCCTTAGCCTTTACCCACTTAGCCTCCTCAGGGATGGGAGCAGCGCCGTGAGCAACGCCCTGAGCGATAGGGCACATTGTTTCAACTTCATGTGAATAAATCATCAAGCATTCTCCTTTGAAAATTTTATAGATTAATTATACACCCAACAGCCCATTAAGTCAATACTTAATTGAGTATTTTTCTTATTGCCGGCTCAAAACAAAGGCTATATCCGGAATGAGAGCCGAAGGGAGTTTTTGTAAAATGAAAGCGGCGCAGTGATACACTGATATAACACAGCTAAGATGCGTGCGTTTAAAATAATATCCAAATATGCACCTGAAAGCTCCGATTTAATCAACATTTTGTTGTGTTTGACTATATTATGTTGACATTTTATGCCAATTATGCTAATATATAGGTGCAGTTCCATGTGTTGCCCGCGTCCGTTACATCCGGTGGTCTTAACCGCGCTGATACGCCGTTTATCTCATTATGCCCTATGCAGCAGCTCCGCGGATACGATACATAGACTGCGATGTGCCGCAGAAGCGGCAGAATATCATCGCCGTTTCCGGGTGATACAACGGCGATAGAACGGAGGGTTTTATGAAAAAACATTTACTCGCAGCGTGTTCGCTCGCAGCTGCAGCCGGTCTGGCAGCTATCGCGCCAATGTCAGCGAACGCCGCATCTGACGGATTGCAGGATGGCATTTCTGTCAGGATCACATCAGACAAAGCAGATTACTCCGTCGGAGAAGATGTCAACCTGAGTGTCAGTGTTGAAAACACCAACTCCTTTGACGTGAATGACATCGACGTAAAGCTGCTGCTTCCTGATGAACTCGAGTTCAAGCTCAATGAAGCTCCGGAGGGTAAGATCGACCTCAAAGCCGGCGAAAAGGTAGGCTACTCTGCTATCGCCGTAAAGGCTGAGAAGACCGAGATAACCACCGAAGCCGCTCCCGAAGCCGAAACTCAGGCAGAGACCGAGAGTTCAACAGTTTCAACAGCTGCCGCAGAACAGGCAGTTTCAGAAGCTTCCACAGAACAGACAGCTTCAACGACTGCCGCAGTACAGCCTGCTTCAACAGCTTCCGCAGCTCCTGCAAGCGAAAGCAGCCCCAGAACCGGCTCAAAGGGTGTTACAGAAACCGCTGTCACTCTTGTTCTCTCAGCTTCACTTGCTCTGTATCTCGGCAAAAAAGGCAAGATAAACAGGAAGACTTTCAGCTTTATCCTCAGCCTTATGCTCGTTTCTTCCGCTATGCCTTATGACGCATTCGTAAGTGCTGCTGCAGACGACCTTATCACAAGCTCCATCAGCGTTGACACCACTATCACAAGCGGCAGCAAGCCACTTAGCATCGGTGCTTCTGTTTCATATTCTTTCGAGAAATCAGAACTCGCTAAGGCTGCTGACGATACAGACGGCGATGGCCTCACAAACGCAAACGAGCTCCTTTTCGGTACCGATCCTTCAAAGGCTGATACCGACAGTGACGGTCTTACAGACGGCTTTGAAGTTTTAAAGCTTGCTTCTGATCCGCTTTCTGCCGATTCAGACGGCAACTCTGTAAGCGACTTCAACGAAGACGAAGACAGCGACGGACTCACAAACGGTAAGGAACAGGAACTCGGCACAAATCCCTTAAAGGCTGATTCAGACGGTGATGAACTCTCAGACAGCGACGAGGTCAGCAAATACAACACTGATCCTAATAAGCCTGATACAGACGATGACGGTCTTATCGACAGCGACGAGATAAAGCTCTCGCTCGACCCGACAAAGAGCTCCACAGACGGTACTGTTCCCGATGCCGAAAAGAAGATCGCGCAGACTATCTCGGATTCCGCTAAGAGCGAGTACCTCCTCGCAAGCGATAATGTATTCAGACCCGCTGTTTCAGGAAGCGTTGCAGGTCTCATAGACCGCAAGGTAGCTCTCGACAAGGACGAAACTACTTCATTTGCCGATAACCGTTCAGTTCTCAGCGATGTTATAGAATTTACTTCCAAGAACCACGAGCCTGTTACTCTGACTTTCACATACGATGCAACAGTCACAGGCGACACAAGCAGTTTTGCTATATTCTGCTTCAATAACGAAGAGCTCACAACTCTCGAAACTACTGTTGACAAGGACAAGCGTACAATTTCAGCAGAGATAAAGGACGATGCATTCTACTTCGTTGCCGACCTCGACGGATTCCTCAGCGGATACGGCATAGATGCCCTTGCTGAAAACGGAGAAGTCGTTCTCCCGACTGTAAGATCATCAGTTAAGTCTGCCGATGCCGAAGCATATGACTTCGACGCTCTCAAAGCCGCTGCAGCTGTCGATACAGTGGGTGCCGGCTCGACCGGAGACTGGATACTCCTCAGCGATTACAGCGTAGTTCAGCTCAAAAGCAGCATCAGCAGCATAAGCTCCAACGACTCAGACAGCGACGGTCTCAAGGATTCACAGGAGATCTACAACAAGCGCGAAGTTTCTCTTACTTCTTCTATAATTGATCTCCTCAAGAAGAAGGGCGCTTCCGAAAGCTGGTACAAGAACAGATCAACTATCACAATGTGGGATTTCTATTCCAATCCGGCTCTTCCCGATACAGACTTCGATGGTATCGACGATAACAAGGATTCCGTAAAGAAGCAGAATTCCTCAAATACAAGCAACGTCTTCAAGGGCTATTACCACTGGTCACAGGACGGCGAAAACAGAAAGACCGAAAAGAAAGTTGAATTCAGACTTGACTACCGCAATCTTCTTTCCGGCAACACAAGCTACAAGAAGGACCTTTCTGTATTCGGCATTCTCGGAGCTTCCGACGCTTACCGCGATGTATACGTTGACTGGACAGACGGCATAACAGGCGGTTCTGATACAGCCGGAGACTTCCTCAGGCGATTCGGCTGCAAGGACGTTACAGACTACAACATCACTTCCTCAAACGGCTACGATACCGACGATGTCACAGAAGTTATCATCGGTCACAGAAACGTTGTTACCGCCGACGGAAGCACAGAAGTTGTCATCGTTGAGGTAAGAGGTACAAACGGTACCAATGCAGAGTGGTCAAGCAACTTCGATGTCGGTGCCAACACCTCAAACTACACAAGTCTCACAGGCTCACACCCTGAGTGGACAAACAAGCTCAACCACAAGGGCTTCGATGTAACCGCAAACAGAGCTCAGGCAAAGATCGAGAGCTACCTCCGCGCACGCGGCATAACAAAGGGCTCCATCTTCATCTGCGGTCACTCGAGAGGTGCTGCTATCGCTGATATCCTCGGCGCAAAGTTTGAGGACAATGCGAACTTCCTCTCCTACACCTACGCTTTCGCAACACCCAACAGCACAACTTCCTCAACAGCAGGAAACTACCGCACGATATTCAACATCGTAAACAGCGATGACCTCGTTCCTAATCTCCCTCTCGAATACTGGGGCTTCCGCAAGTACGGAACTACCAAGACTATCAGCGTTGCCGACCGCTACGAGGATTCAAGTCCCTTCGGTGACAGAACGAACTCATGGGAATGGCTCATCGGTAAGGATTACGACGACATAAACTCAAGCATATTCAGCGGAACTCTCAGCTCCTTCAAGAAGGTAGCTTCAAGCCGCAGCCAGCTCTATACATTCAACAGCTCCGACAGCGATGCAAAGATCTGGGAGGACGACCTCGGACACATCACAAAGAAGGGTGCCAAGGAAGAGCTCAGCGAGCTCGCAGCAACGCTGAAGAACGAAAAGCTCTACAAGTACTGCCGTCTTTCTATCGTAGGAAGCTGGATCTATCACGTAGAAGTATTCTACTGCCCGGCTTATCTCTTACAGGTGCTCGCTAATATGACTACCGGCGTAGGTCCTATGCTCGGACGCGATACAGCAGGAAAATACGCAACAGCCAAGACTTACTTCGTTGCAGCAAGCGGCAAGGTACCGCTCGTCGGCTGGACAACAGGCGGTATGCAGGACACTCACGAGCCCGTGACATACTACCTCATCGCAAACAATAACTTCCAGTCTATCTCATGAGCAAAGCTCACTGATACACAAACAAGAACTGCGTTCAGGATATCCTGAACGCAGTTTTTTTATCCTATAACGGCTATGCGGAGAATATCCGCCTTTTTATCGCCCGGAGAGAGCTCAGAGCTGTTTCAGCATCTCGTCTATCTTCTCCCTCGATGCAAGTCCTTCCGAGAAAGCTGTCGCACCGCCGCAGGCTGTACCGACTTTCAGCGCATAGTCCGGACCTTTTTCAATGCCCGATATAAATCCGGCAAGCATCGAGTCTCCTGCACCGACAGAGTTCACCACTGTTCCGCGGCATACTCCGCTCCTGTGAACAGCTCCGGACTCATCAAGAAGGACCGCACCGTCACCTGCCATAGAGACAAGCACGTTCCTTGCACCGAGTTCACGCAGTTTGCCTGCGTAGAGCTCCACATCTTCAAAGCCGCTTATATTTACGCCGAAGATCCCGCCAAGCTCCTGATCGTTCGGCTTTATAAGGAACGGATGATATTTCAGCACATTCAGCAGAAGCTCTCCGGAAGCATCAACAACTGTCCTTATACCTCTGCCGGAAAGCCTTTGCAGTATCCTCTCGTATACATCAGACGGAAGGCTTTTCGGTATGCTTCCTGCAAGTATCAGCGTATCGTCTGCAGAAAGCCCGTCAAGCCGCACAAAGAGCTTTTCAAGTGAAGCATTGTCTATATCCGGCCCCTGACCGTTCAGTTCGGTCTCAACGCCGGATCTTATCTTGACGTTTATACGGGAATTACCGGCAGGAAGTCTGATGAAATCCGTTTCTATGCCCATTGCACGGGCGCCGTTCTCAATAGCCTCGCCCGTAAAGCCTGCCGTGAAGCCGAGCGCGACCGAGCGCACACCGAGCTCCGCAAGAACTATCGAGACATTTATGCCCTTTCCGCCGAAAAACATATTCTCGGATTCGGCGCGGTTAACGCTGCCGGGAACGAGCTCTCCCGTACGTACAACATAGTCGATAGCAGGATTGAATGTGACTGTATATATCAAAGTACCATCACCTTATCAGAATTTATCTATCAGTCCGAGTTTGAATTTCTGTATGAGAAGTGCATCAGAATTTGAAAGGCCCTTCTTTCCGTCAACATCAGCGTTTATCTCGCCCTGAGCAGTTATGCTGAGTTCAGACTTGCCCTGTGCGTACTTGTCGGGGTTCGTAGCGGCCTGCATAACGAGCACAGCATCAGCTATATTGACATTATTATCGAGATTAGCATCACCTGCGAGAGTTACTGTAAGTTCAACATATGTTTCAGTCTCAGTTCCTCTAGCTTTGAAATCACGGCCATACTTCTTGGCATATGCCTGAGCTGTCGAGTTCGAGAAACCGCATATAGTACCTGTAAACGAATAGCTGTAATTGTACATATCATCATGACCGATGATATTGCAGATAGTTGCTGCATTTTCATAGATCTCACAATCAGGATTCAGAATAGTTATTTTAGCCAAAGAAGGGCATTCGCTGAAAGCTCCTTTACCTATACTCGTAACCGAAGCAGGGATAGTTATCGAGCTAAGACCAGAATGTGAAAAAGTACCATCGCCTATCTTTGTGACAGTATCAGGAATAGTGATCGAATCTAAAGAAGAACACATATCAAAGGCGCTGTCGCCTATGCTTGTTACTGAATTCGGGATTTTGACCGACCTAAGGCCCAAGCACCAGCCAAAAGCATTCTTGCCTATACTTGTTACCGAATTAGGAATAGTCACAGCGTCCAGACTTCTGCACTGATAGAAAGTCCAGTCATTTATTATTTTCAAAGAACCAGGGATATTTACTGATTTCAGTTCAAAGCATCCTTCAAAAGCACTTTCGCCTATGCTTGTTACTGAATCCGGTATAGCTGCCGATTCAAGAGCCTCACAACCGCTAAAAGCATAATTGCCTATTGTTTCGACAGAAGACGGAATAACTATCGACTCAAGGCTTTTGCAATCCTCAAACAAACGAAAAGACACAGCTTCAAGACTATCTGGAAGTTCTACTGATTTAAGACTTTCACAGCCAAAGAACGCACTCATTCCTATAACCGAAACAGAATCGGGGATATCAATTGTTTCGAGCTTAGTGCATCCTGAAAACGCATGAACACCTATAGAAGTCAGAGTTTCCGGAAGCACTATTTTTTTGATGTTCTCTCCGTCAAAAGCACCTACTCCGTATAGTGTCCTCTCAGGCAGACCATCGATACCTGTTACAGGAACGCCGTTCACCTCACTTGGAACAACAACTGTTTCCGGATCATTTTCATCGCAGTAATAAAGCAAGAACGCTTCATCTTCATAGACATCAAATAAGAATCCGTCTTTCTCAACACGCTGGCATTCTTTTATCGTTTCTTCAATATCTCTGAAATTACGTCCGTACTTCTCAGCATATGCCTGAGCTGTCGAGTCCTTGAAACCGCATATAGTACCAGTGAACGAATAGCTATATTTGAACTCATCATCATGGCCGATGACATTACAGATAGTGTCTGCACCATCATATATTTCGCAATCAGGGTTCAGAATAGTTATTGAATTCAAAGATGCGCATTCGCTGAAAGCGCCCTCGCCTATACTTGTGACTGAAGCAGGGATAGTTATAGAGCTAAGACCAGCACAATTTGAAAAAGCACCTGCTCCTATGCTTGTAACTGAATCAGGTATGATCACTGAATCCAAAGGACACATATAGAAAGCGCCGTCGCCTATGCTTTTAACCGAATCAGGAATAGTTATTGAAGTAAGCTTTGAACACCACCAAAAAGCACATTTATCTATACTCGTTACTGTATTCGGGATAGTTACTGATGAAAGATTTCTGCATTCATAAAAAAGACCTTCACCTATATTTGTGACTGAATCAGGGATAATAATAGATTTCAGGCCCTCACAGCCATAAAAAGCTTCATTTCCTATGCTTGTTACTGAATCAGGAATATTGATCGTTGTAAGACTTGTGCACTCAACGAAAGCACCTTTACCTATAGTTTTTACTGACTCAGGAATAGTTATTGAAGCAAGTTTTTCACAATAATAAAAAGTGTGTTCAGATATTTCTGTTACCTTATCCGGGATAACTGCTTCTGTAAGGCTGACGCATTTAGCAAAAGCAAACTCTCCTATGCTTTCAACTGAAGTGGGAATATTTATCGAAGCAAGTTTTCCGCAGGAAGCAAAGGCACCATAACCTATGCTTGTAACCGTCTCCGGAATAGTAACAGATTCAATATTTTTGCAGTTTACAAAAGCACGGTCAGCTATGGTTGTAACTGTTTCAGGGATAACATAATCCACTACAGAGCTGCCGCACGGATATGCTATAATAGTTGTTTCATCTTTGCTGTACAATACGCCTTCAATGCTTGTGTAATTAGGATTGTTTTCCGAAACACCGATCTCTGCAAGGCTTGAACAATTTGAAAACGCTCCAGGTCCTATGCTTGTAATTGTCTCCGGAACAGTGAATGACGTAAGACTTGCGCATCCGGCAAATGCTGTACTGCCTATGCTTGTAACAGAATCAGGAATAGTTATTGATGTGATTTTCTTACAATCCTTGAAAGCGCTGTTGCCTATTTTTGTTATCGGCAAACCGTTGACCTCGCCCGGGATAACGAATTCTCCTTCAGTCTCCACATCACAGTCAGTGATCTCAGCATGATCTTTGTACTCGATGTATCGCAGTGGAGAACCCAAATAATAAGTAGCAATAAACTCATTTCCGTAATCATCGGTAAGCGCATTAGCAGTCATAGTACTTTCGGGCGCATACTGACGAGCAGCCGGAAGAGAACCTCCGACTATACACAGAGCAAGAATAGCTGCTGCAATTTTTTTCATGATAAAAACCTCCCTATTTCTTCAAATGTAATTTTTCATGTATAAACGCAAAGGTTTTCATTTACAGCAACGTATCCAGCAACAGCATAGTTCAGATCTGAAAGGTTTAAATCTTTTTCTTATCAGAAGGCTGCAAAGAAAGCCGTCTTTTCTGTCCCTAATAGAATGAACTGCTCAATACATTCCCCAAATGATTATCCCTAAAGCATTTATACTCTAATTATAGCCATATTTTAAGATGATGTCAATATATTTTTACAGTAAATTGTAAACTTATTTATAACAGGCAGCTATTTCTGTTGCTATTTAAATCAATATATGTTATAATAATGTAAATTCTCGAACAAAAGGAGGCTGCTTATGATAATGTGGATAATAATATTCCTGCTCGTCATCATTTTTTCGCTCGGAGCAATAGTTTTTCTTGTCAGGGGCTTCCACAAATTCAGCTTTATTAACAAGCTGGCCAATAAAAACAAACGCCTTTCGTGGACAGCAGCGATAGTTCCGGTCGCTCTCATAGTTGTCCTGTCGGCAGTTCTTCTCAATTACTGGGCGACAATGATAATACTGATACATCTCTTTATCTTCTGGGCAGTTGCAGCCGGGATAGGAAAACTCATCCGAAGAAAGCGCGAAATGAAGCACAACATTGAAGGTGCAGCTGCAATCCTATTCACAGCTGTATACCTCGGCATAGGCTGGTATTTCGCACACCATGTCTACCGGACAAGCTACACCTTCTCCACCAAAAAAGATCTCGGACAGGAACAGCTCCGCATCGTCGGTATCGCTGACCTGCATCTCGGTCTCACTCTCGACGGTGACAGCTTCGTGGAACAATGTGACCGTATCAGCGATGAAAAGCCGGACGTAGTGCTCGTTGCCGGAGACTTTGTAGACGACGACTCCAACAGAGACGATATGATAAAAGCCTGCCGTGCTCTCGGCGCGATAAACGCGAAATACGGTATTTATTTCACAATGGGCAATCATGATGCAGGCTACGGCAATGGACGTGATTTCAGTCTTGACGATCTGACCGACGAGCTGAAAAAGAACCATGTGACCGTCCTTGAGGACGAAAGTGTCCTTGTAAATGACAGCTTCTATATAATAGGTAGAAAGGATACTTCCGATTCCGACCGCCTGTCTATGGAAAAGCTCGTCAGCGGCCTGGACAAGTCCAGATACATCATAACAGCCGACCACCAGCCGAATGACTACGATAACGAAGCCGGACTTTCTGACCTTGTATTTTCCGGTCATACTCATGGCGGACACATATTCCCTGCCGGATACATAGGACTGCTCATCGGAGCAAACGACAAAGTCTACGGCAGTGAGAAACGTGACGGAACAGATTTCGTTGTCACATCAGGTATCTCAGGCTGGGCGATACCATTCAAAACCGGTGCACGATCTGAGTATGTAGTTATGGATATATGCGGCGATTAATTCATTTAACTGTTATTCCCGGGTGTATATTCTAGATATATAATGTAGAGAGAAGTGTTCAAACGCACTTCTCTTTATTTTTATATTTAACTTTAGTGAAGAAAGCAGGCAATCAGAATGTCATAATTTTATTATTTTTGTCATGATTTTTGCATACTTTTCAACACCAACCGTGATATAATATAAAATACTACAGGAGGGTTTGGCACACGTCACAAAACTATACGACTATATTCATATTTTCCACCTAATCTGCACATTGTGGGTTGTGAACAAATAATGAATAGTGTATAATAGCTTTTGACAAGTACGGAATCGTGTGTCCAGTTATTATAATTCCAAGGAGATGATTATCATGAAGAAACACAGATTGCTTGCCGCTGCAACTACTGCTGCTTGCCTGTCAAGTTTCCTGACAGTTCTTCCCGGCGCAGTTGCTCCTTCATATGCTGCTTCTGTTGTAAGCAACAACTTTGAAACTACCTATGAAGGCTGGCATGGCACAACCGATGAATTCCAGATCGAAGCCGTTAACGGTGCAGGCTTCGAAAACTCACGCGGTATGGCTGTTAAAGGCAGAACAACACCTGCCGACGGTGCTGCTTCATCCAAGGGTCTCTGGCTCGAGGGCGGTATCAATTACAGCTATAACCTCAAAGTGTTCGCAAAGACCGATGAAACATTCCACCTCACACTCCTTTACAAGGATATGGAGACAGATGAGGAAACAACTGTTGAGCTCGTAAACAAGGATGTCAAAGCCGGCGAATGGACTGACCTCTCAACGTCATTCAAGGCTCCCGAGAATACTTACGAGTATCTCATGACTCTCACCACAGACAGCACAAACGACTTCTGGTTCGATGATGTCCTCATCACACAGAAGAAGAAGTTCGGTACTGCAAGCGCAGCTCCCTCAGGAAAGGGACTCATGGATGAGTTCGCTAAATACTTCCGCGTAGGTAATATCCTCAACGGCGGTACTGTTACCAACTCAGCTATCACTGCTATCATGCTCAAGGACCACAACGCTATCGAGTGTGAGAACGAGACAAAGCCTGATGCTACTATCGTTCAGAGCGGCTCAACTGACACAAATGTCAAGGTATCTCTCAACCGCTGTGCTGCTATCTGCGACTTTGCTCAGAAAAACGGCATCGGCTTCAGAGGTCATACTCTTGTATGGCACAGCCAGACTCCTGAGTGGTTCTTCAAGCAGGGATTCAGCAACAATAACGGTTATGTAAATTCTGAAACAATGGATAAGCGTATGAAAAGCTACATACAGAATATGTTCAATGCTTTCAAAACGCAGTATCCTTCCCTTGATCTCTATGCGTACGACGTATGTAACGAAGTAATCTACGACGGTACAGCCGGTCAGGGTGGTCTAAGACCTACAAACGGCACAAACGGCGAGAACGGATCATCTGCATGGGTAAGAGTTTACGGAAACAACTCATTCGTAGAAAAGGCTTTCACCTATGCAAGAGAGTATGCTCCAAAGACCTGTAAGCTCTACTACAACGATTATAACGAATTTGCTTACGACAAGCAGAACTGTATCATCAACACAATCCTCAAGCCTCTCAAGCAGAAGGGTGTGCTCGACGGTATGGGAATGCAGTCTCACCTCAACTGTGCTGCAAGCGGCGCATGGGGCGACACACAGTCTTACCTCGCTGCTATGGATAAGTACCTCAACCTCGGCATCGATGTTCAGGTAACAGAGCTCGACCTCTCAACAGAGGGCGGCAAATATTCAGATTCACAGCAGGCTACAAAGTATGCTGCTATATTCAAGCACGCTATGGACTGGAACAAGAGCCACCCCAACGGACCTAACGTAACTCTCGTTCAGGTATGGGGACCCAACGACAATAACTCCTGGGTAGCTACAGACAGAGCTTCCGGAAAGCCCAACAATCCGCTTCTCTACACCGGCAACAACCAGCCTAAGTCAGCTTACAATGCTATCACAGCACTCGTAAATGACAGCGACTGGGGCATAGGCAAACCCTATACAGGCCCCGGTGCAGGTGAGTACATTCCTCCGGAGCCCGTTAAGCCCGATGCTAACGGTTACTACTTCCACCACACATTTGAAGGTACTGACCACGGCTGGGAAACAAGATTCTCAGAGAAGGTCAGCACAAGCGGACGTACTGCTTATCAGGGCAGCGAAGCTCTCCTCGTTCAGGGCAGAACAGCCGGCTGGAACGGTGCTAAGTTCGCACTCGATTCCAATCCCTTCGAGGCAGGCAAGGCATTCAGCTTCTCAACTAATGTTCAGTACCTCGACGGCGATGAAGATTCAGAGACATTCATGATGAAGCTCGAGTACACAGGCGCTGACGGAGAGGTTCACTACGATTCTATCGCTGAGGGCACAGCTCCTAAGGGCGAATGGCTCCAGCTCGCAAATACAAGCTACACGCTCCCTGAGGACGCTACCAACGCATACATCTACGTTGAGTCCGCAGGCAAGGAAACAGACGGCGCTACATACCCCAATTTCTATATTGACGATGTATACGGCGCTGTTGAAGGCACAAAGATCGCCGGTGCAGGCAAGCCTACTGTACGTACTCTCGTACTCGGCGACCTTACATTCGACGGCAGGATCGATGTATTCGATGCTATCCTCGCTCGCAAGGGCCTCACAAAGGGCAGCTTCGCAGATGATCTTACAAAGAAGGCTGCTGACGTTGACCAGAACGGCGTAGTTGAAGCTGCTGATATCGTTCTTCTCCACAACTATCTCCTCGGCAGGATCAAAAAGTTTCCTGTCGCAGAAAAGATAATTGATACCGGAGCTATGGAAGAGATCTTCAAGAGCGTTTCAACCAAGACAAGCTGGAAGAAGGACGGCGAGAACAACCCGCTTACAACTCAGCGTTTCGGCGCTGATCCCGGCTGGCTGGTTCATGACGGAAGACTCTACCTCTACACAACAAACGATGCATTCGAGTACAAGAGTGACGGAAGAATGCAGGAAAACACATACAACTCAGGTACTATCAACTGTGTATCCTCTGCTGATCTGGTAAACTGGACAGACCACGGTGCAATGCCTATCGCTGACAGAAACGGCAGAACACAGAACGGTGCTGCTAAGTGGGCAAGTGCTGCATGGGCTCCCGATGCCTGCTCCAAGACATTTGTGGAAAATGGCAAAACAATAACAAAGTTCTATCTCTTCTTCGCTAACAGCGGCGGCGGTATCGGCGTTGTTATGGGTGACAGCCCGACAGGTCCCTGGACAGATCCTATCGGCGGCGCTCTCCTCTCACACAACTCACCTAACTGCTCAAATGTTGAGTGGATGTTCGATCCCGGCGTATACTATGATGAGAGTACCGATCAATGCTACCTCTTCTTCGGAGGCGGACGAAAGAACGGTGTTCCTGCTGACAAGCCCGGAACAGGCCGAGTTGTAAAGGTTAACCTCAAGTCAAACGGTGTTGAACTTGCAGGTACTCCCATTACTATGGATATTCCTTACCTCTTCGAGGATTCAAGCGTAATCAAGATCGGTGACACATGGTACTATTCATACTGCTCTAACTGGGATGTTGGAAACAAGACTGTAAACGGCGTAAACTTCGGCAATGCAGATATCCTCTACATGAAGTCTAAAAATCCGGAAAGCTGGAGTACCAGCAATCTCGCAGGAAATGTATTCAAGAACACAGGTTCACAGAGAATCGATAACGGCGGTAACAACCACCACTCTATCGTATACTTCAAGGGTAAGTACTATGTAGCTTACCACAGCCGTCAGCAGGCTATCCGTATGGTTAATACAGACGGACTCAAGATCTACAACAACAAGGATCAGCTCACAGCAGACGGTAACTACCGTTCAACTCAGATCAACGAAGCAACCTTCAGCAACGGCAATCTCTCTTGCTCAGGCGATATGAAGGGTACTAAGCAGATCGAAGCTCTCGATCCCTACACCAAGGTACAGGCTGAGACAATGTCTAACCAGTCAAGAGGAGTTTCCGTAACAGGTCTCCGCGATACCAAGGTTACAGGCGGCAAGGGCGACTGGATCAAGGTCAGCGGTGCTGATCTCTCCAAGGGCATAAACAAGATAACCATTAACGGTTCTTCAAACAAGAATGCAGCTGTTAAGGTTTGCGTTGGCTCAACCACAGGCAAGGTAATCGGCTACGTTCAGCTCGAGAGCACAGCTAAGGACGTTACAGTTCCTGCTGTAAACTCAGTTACTGGCAGCAATGACATCTACTTCGTATTCAGTGACGATGTACAGATAGACTACTGGAGCCTTTCATAACTGATTAAGATCGGCAGCCGCTGACTGCACAACAGCGGCTGTTGATTTTAATAAATCTGAACTTTCATATGTAAGGGTATGGACAAATCAGACGATCAGCCGTGTTACTTACACGGCTGAAAACCTTTCCGTAAGGTTGGTTTATTACAAACCGCATACAGCTCACGGTTCCCCTCTCAGACCGTTCAAAGCTGTGTGCGTTTTTTTCTATTTAATTCAAATTTATATTATAAATGTCATAATAGTGGTATATTTTTCTTGAAAGATGTGTTATAATGTCATCATACTACAAAGAAGGAGTGATGATATATGTTAAAGGACAAAGGCTTCTACAAAGGCATCAATCTCGGAGGTTGGTTCTCTCAGTGCGATTACAGTGAAGACCGACTCAACAATTTTATTACCGAAAACGACTTCAGAACAATTGCTGAGTGGGGCGCAGACCATGTGCGCATCCCGTTCGATTACAATATCATCGAGGATAAAGACGGAAATTATATCGAAAGCGGCTTCAAGCGCATCGCTGATGCAGTTGCACTCGCAAAGAAATATGGGCTCAACATTGTTCTCGACCTGCACAAGACTGCCGGTTTCTCCTTCGATTATTATGCAGAAAACGAAAGCGGCTTCTTTGACAGCGAGACTTATCAGGAACGCTTCTACAAGCTGTGGGAGCAGATGGCTCAGCGCTTTGGCAATGATCCCGACCACATTGCTTTTGAGCTTCTCAATGAGGTAACAGACAAGGAGTTCATCGGCGCATGGAACCGCATCGTTCGCATATGTATCGAGCGCATACGCAAATACGCTCCTGATACAATCATACTTGTCGGAAGCTACTGGAACAACAGCGCCGCTACTGTATTTGCACTTGATCCGCCCTACGATGATAAGGTGGTATACAATATGCACTGCTACGATCCGCTCAAGTTCACTCACCAGGGAGCTTACTGGACCACAGATATCATACCCGAAGAAAGAGTGGCATTTGAGGACTCAGGCTGCAGCGTGGAATTCTTTGAAGAGTTCTTTGCATCAGCTATCAAAAAGGCTGAGGAAAACAATGCCGAGCTCTACTGCGGTGAATACGGCGTAATCGATGTAGTCAGCGGTGAGGATGCCGTAAAATGGCTCAGATGCATAAATACTGTATTTGAAAAGCACGGTATCGGCAGAGCGATCTGGAGTTACAAGGAAATGGACTTTGGTCTCACCGGCAAGCATCTCGATAGTGTACGAGGCGATATTCTGAAACTCATCTGAGGCGTCTACCCCGCCTTATCTCCTCCATAAATATATCTTCCATGCAACAGAATATCGCATATATACGGACAGCCGTGAGGCTGTCCGCTTTATTATCCTAAAAACATTAAAATATACGAAAAATATTGATTTTTGAGGATATTTGTGGTATAATATCGTCAGATTGATTTATCGGGGGATGATCACTTTGAATGAAAATACAGAAAAAATGATCGCAGAACACATATTTTCTCAGCGCGAAGCTGATTTTGAACACGCTTCCTTTGACCGTGAGATAGCTTTCTACGAAAGTATCTGTTCAGGCAATATGGAACTCGTAAAACTGTTTATGAAGCCGTTATTCTCGGAAGGCTGCGGACTCCTCAGCGAAGACAAGCTCCGGAACCTGAAATACCATCTTGTCATACTTGCTGCTATCATCGCAAGATATTGCATTAAGGGCGGTATGACGCCCGAAGCTTCTTACAGCCTCAGCGATTACTATATAAATAAGATAGACAAGGCGATCTCTGAGGACGAGCTCAACAAAATACACATCGAAATGATCGAAGGCTATACCAATAAGATGCGCAAGATCAAGCTCAGCGGAGTATACTCAAAACAGATAGTTCATACGATCGATCACATAATGCGTCACCTGCATGACAGAATACTTCTTGAGGACACCGCAAAGCTGCTCAAGATCAGTCCGGCATATCTCTCAAGACTCTTCAAAAAAGAGACCGGTATGCCTTTCGGTGATTACGTAAACAAACTGAAAATAGAAGAAGCTGCTTCCCTGCTGCTATATACTGAGTATTCAGATACGGAGATAAGCGCCCTTCTCGGATTCAGTTCGCAGAGCTACTTTATAAAAGTATTCCGTAAATTCATCGGTACCACACCCAAGAAGTACAAAAAACAATACACATTCAATATGACTTTGGACCGCTGAACAGGCGGTCCGCTGCTTTGTTACATTGATTTTAATTATGACAAAATTTTACTATAAATGTCATTTTTTTAGTATACAAATCAATTTCAACACAATATAATAAATTCACACTAATAATATCAAGGATAAAATGGGTATATTTTATCCGCCTGTAATTTTCGAGAGGGGAAAATTATTATGAAGACCAGAAAAATGAGGCGATTCGCTGCCATCGCCGCTGCCTGTACTATCATGGCTTCTGCCATGCCCGTTGTACCGACAGCAAACTGTGCAGCAGACAGACCGCTTATCAGCAACTCGACATTTGACAAGAATATCGACGGATGGGGCACCTACAAAGAACGCAACGGTGCCTGCACACTCAGCCACGACGACGGAAGGCTCGCTATCAACATCACTAATGTTGGTAAGGTAAACTATTCCGTTCAGGCTTTCTACGATATTATCCCGCTCTACAAGAACGGAAAATACCACCTCAAATACGACATTTCAAGCAGTATTGACCGTCATCTGGAAGTTATGATCCAGCAGAACGGCGGCAATTACACTTCCTATGTTTGGAAGGAACTTGACGTAACTGCTGAGCCAATGACTGTCGAGACAGATTTCACAATGGAATACCCGACAGACATTATGTCAAAGCTCTGTATCAATGCCGGATTCTATGAGGACTATGAGGGTTACCTCCCCAAGCATACGGTTTACATTGACAACATATCGCTCGAACTCGTTGATGACAGCGAAGTTGATTACGATGCTGACAAGCCATACGAGCCAGACATCATCACTAACCAGGTAGGTTACAGACCTGACGCTACCAAGAGCGTACTTGTAAGAAAGACAGGGCTTGAGACTTCATCAGGTGCTATCGAATACAGAGTTGTCAATGATAAGACAGGTGCTGTTGCTTATAAAAACTATCTCGGCCCCGCAACCAGCTACGATGCTGCTGAGGAAACCGAAGACCGTATCGCTGACTTCTCAGAGCTCCGTGAACCCGGTGATTATCACATCGAAGTGGACGGCTGTGACAATTCTTACAGCTTCTACATCGGCGACGGTGTATACAACGGTCTCATCGACGAATCAGTAAAAATGCTCTATTTACAGCGCTGCGGCGTTGAAGTTGAAGACAAGGACTTCGGTCACCCGGCGTGCCACAAGTCTCTTGCAACAGTTTACGGTACTACTCAGAAGATAGATGTAAGCGGAGGATGGCACGATGCTGGTGACTACGGCAGATATGTTGTTCCCGGAGCTAAAACTATCGCTGATCTTCTCTACGCTTATCAGGCAAATCCCAATCTCTTCAGTGACAGCACCGGTATCCCCGAAAGCAGCAATAGTGTTCCGGACATTCTCGATGAGGCACGCTTCGAGCTTGAGTGGATGTTCAAGATGCAGGCTGAGAACGGCGGTGTTTACCACAAGGTATCATGTGCTAAATTCCCGGGATACATCACTCCCGAGAAAGAGACTGACGAACTCATCGTAACTCCCATATCCACAACTGCAACAGCTGATTTCTGTGCTGCAATGGCTATGGCTGCTGAATTCTATGAGCCTTACGACAAGGAATTCTCTGAAAAGTGCCTCGATGCAGCTGAAAAGGCATGGGCATTCCTCGAAGAGAATCCTGACTTCATCTTCACAAATCCCAAGGACATCGTTACCGGTGACTACGGCGACAAGACCGACAAGGACGAGCGCTACTGGGCTGCTGCTCAGCTCTTCCGCACTACCGGAAATGAAAAATACTACAATGCCCTCAGCGGTATGACAACAAAGATCGGTCTCGACTGGTCAACTGTCGGAGACTACGGCAACATCGCTCTCCTTACTATGGACGGTATCGACAAGTCTTCCGATGTATACCAGAATGCTTACAACGCTGTTATCAAACAGGCTGACGGATTTGTCGATGTATTCAAGTCAAATCCTTACGGTGTTGCTATCTCAGAGTTCAACTGGGGCAGCAATATGACTATCGCCAATGCCGGAAATATCCTGTCTATCGCTTATGATCTCACAGGAAAGGCTATTTATAATACAGCTGCAAATACTCAGCTTGATTACCTCCTCGGTATGAACGCAAACGGCGTATGCTTCGTATCAGGCTGGGGCACAGTATCACCTGAGCATCCTCACCACCGTCCATCCATGGCTGTCGGAAAGGCTATGCCCGGTATGCTCGCAGGCGGTGTAAACCAGAATCTTGAGGACAGCGCTGCAAAGGCTTACTGCGCATTCTCACCTCCGGCTAAGTGCTTCATCGACAACGCAGAAAGCTACTCCACAAACGAGATAACTATCTACTGGAACTCTCCGCTCACATATCTCCTCGCTGAAACAGCTTCTGATCCAGTTGAGCTCCCCACTGCTACTGTTGAGCCCTCTACCGAGGCTCATTCCGGAAAATGGGGCGATGCAAACGAGGATGGATCCGTAAATATCGCTGATGCTGTACTCGTTATGCAGGTCGCAACAAACCCTGACAAGTACGATGTAGGCAAGACCGATAAGAGCATTTCCGAAAACGGAAAGAAACTGGCAGACGTTGACGGAAAGAAAGGCCTCACAAACTCCGATGCGCTCGCTATTCAGAAGTTCAAGCTCGGACTTGTTCAGACTCTCCCATATCCGGAATCTGCAGAGGACCCAACAGCTGGCGTTGAAATAATCGACGGTACTACATACAAATCAGGAGAAAGCAGTACGGCCTGATTTATCCTCTTATCAGCACTAAAAACAAATCAGCACCTTTTTGAAGAAAAACAGTTTTTTACAATCAAAAGACCACCTGTAAAAGGTGGTCTTTTTGCTTGTTAGGGAAATACGGTTTAATGAAACACAACGGGCGGATAGTATCCGCCCTACATTGTGTCAAATCACATATAGTCAGAATAATATGGCTGCTCTTTCAGAGGAGCGTCCTCCTTTGAAAGCCGGTTCACTTTACGTGCCGCACTTATTACCATAAGCACATCGAACGCAAGGAAGATACCGATGAACTTTCCGCCATCCATGGACAGACAAAAATCATAAAAGCCGTGAAGCATTACCGGCACAACATAAGCCATCATACGGTTAGATTCGTCAGATGATATCCTTCCGTTCACAGCAGCTTTCTTCGCACGGCTGTAGTAATAGCCCATATATACCGCGAATACCACGTGCCCCGGAACTGATAATACAGCTCTCACTATCGCTACGCCAAATCCTCCGCTCAGAACATACAGGATATTCTCAACAGTCGCAAAACCAAGTGATACAGCTACCGAATATACAACGGCATCATAGGAATAATTGAATTCCGGAGAATCCCACGTTTTCTTCTTTAGTATGAAATACTTGCCGCCCTCTTCTGCTCCGGCTACAATTATAAAGTATTCTATCAGCTTATAAACAGTCTCATCGCTGTCGTAAAAATTATCGAGTATCTTAGAACCTATAATCTCAAGTATTACGGCGCTGATAACGGTGAGTGCTCCGAATATCGCAAGCTTTATGATCATATTTGCCGGTTCCTTTTCGATCTTGTCCTTGCGATAGATATATACCATTAGCAGTAACGACGGCAGTACTGCTGCAAAAAGAAGTACCCTCATTTTTCACCTCATTCATGGGTTTACCCGTATTATTCTATGATCTTACTACCAATACAGTTCCGGAAGCCACATCGAGCACGGCTTTTTCTCCGGTTATCTCATTGCTTACGCCCAGTGGGAACGCAGAAGTCAGGGTATGCTCTTTCAGCGGATATTTCACGCCGGAAAGCTCCCTTATCTCAGCGGCAGGAGTATACGCAAAGACGGCGAAGTATTTCATTCCGCCGCTTGTATACTCACAGCGTCCTGTCCCCTGGATCGTTATAATATTGTCGCTGTCTGCTATCGTCATGCGGCAGCCGTTCTCAAGCGCATATGCAAGCGTCTGAACATTTGCCATTGTGTGATCGAAGCGTCCTCCAAGAGCACAACAGAGCGTTATCTCGTCCGCTCCCCTGCTTATCGCAAGCTTTACCGCAAGCATAGTGTCGGTATCGTCTTTCTCGGGAATGCTCCTGTGAAGCTCTATGCCATCCGGAAGTTCTCCCGTGTAGGAATCAAAGTCCCCGAGAAGTACATCAGGCACTATCCCGAGCTCCTTTGAATAACCGTAGCCTCGGTCAGCGCTTATCACCATATCCGCTGCAGAAGCTGTCTCTTTCAGAGTGGTGCGGAAGTCTTCTTTCAGGTCACCGCCTGCTATTATAAGGCACTTCATTTCAGCTCCCACTCCTTTAACTGCTTAGCTTCCTCGTACATCGTACAGTAGCTCTCGTGGCGGCTGGCAGGTATCTCGCCGCGCTCCACCGCCGCACATACTGCACAGCCCTTTTCGCATACGTGGGCGCAGTCATTGAAACGGCAGTCCTCGACATAGTCCGCAAATTCACGGAAACAGCCTGCAAGCTCCTCCTTACGGACAATATCGTAGCGGTTGGTCTCAAAAGTCGAGAAACCGGGTGTATCTGCTATGTAGCCGCCCTCGCTCAGCTTGTAAAGCTGTGCGTGACGTGTGGTGTGCTTACCTCTGCCGAGCTTTTTGCTTATCTCGGCTGTCGGAATGTCAAGCGTCGGATCAACTGCATTCAGCAGAGTCGACTTGCCTGCACCGGAATTGCCTGTGAACGCGCTTATCTTGCCGCGCAGCATATCTCTTACTGCCTGTATGGAGTTTTCATCGTTATAGTCCACCTCGAGCACATCAACGCCGATGCTGCCGTAAATGCTCTTCACCGGGGCGCTGTCTCCAAGGTCGGTCTTTGTTATCACCACGACCGGCTTTATGCCCTTGTACTCAGCTATCGCTATGAACTTGTCGAGTATGAGGTAATTCGGTGACGGACTGCACGTTGACACCACGAATATAAGCTGGTCAAGATTTGCGAGCGGAGGTCTTATTATACTGTTCCTGCGTTCTGCGATGTCCGCGATGACTCCATCACGGAGCTCTACTGTATCGCCTACGCAGGGGCTTATACCTCTGTTGCGGAATACTCCTCTCGCCTTGCACTCATATATACCGTCAGGGGACTCTACTGTGTAGAGTCCCCCTAAGCATTTTGTTATTATTCCGCTTGTATTGACTGTATCAGCCATTACTGGTTGCCACCATTGTTCTGCTGATTCGGATCAGGTCCCTTACTAAGTGTTACATGGATAACTGTACCCTTAGGCACTTCAGAACCTGCGATATAATCCACCCAGAAAATACAATTATCACCATAATCAGAATAAACCTTCTCGCCAACAGCTTCAAAATTAAAGTTACTGCCGTATGTTGCTACTGCCTGGCTGAAGTCCATTCCTATAAGACCATCAGGTACTTTCACCATTTTCGGCTGTGTAGGCTTAGTTGCCTGTGTTGTAGGCTGTGTAGGCTTGGGAGCCTCAGTCTCAGGCTCTGTAGGAGCTTCTGTCGGAGCTTCTGTCTCAGGCTGCGGATAACCGCCTACATTTGCAAATGCCTGCTGGAAGTTCTCTGATTCAACTGTGATCTCCTTATCAGCAAAGTTGAATATATAGCTTCCTGCCTTCCACTGCTGGTTTGTGTTGAGGTTTGTGAGCATTGCTGTTACTCTTACCTTTTCACCTGAACCTGTTACCTTCTGAGTGTAGCTTGTATAAGTCGGGAGACTGAGTGTAGGTGTTGATACGGTAGTCTTCATTGAACCGTCATCACCTGCGATGATATAGTCGATAACGAAACGTCCTACCGGCTGATTTCCGTTTTCATCTGCCGGGAAGTTTGCTGTGATCTCAATGTCTCCGTCAGGAGCCTTACCGTTACTGTAGTAGAGTATGATCTCAGTACCCTTGTCTACCATTTCGTTCTTCTCGATGCTCTGCTCAACGACTGTCTTTTCCTTCTCGTAAGAAGCCTTTTCCTCAGTCTTTACAGTAAGACCGCTGTATTCAGCCATATATGCAGCTTCTTCAACGTCTCTTCCAACGAAATCGTCAACCTTTACAGTACCGTTGTTCGGTCCCATACTAACCTTGAGGACTATCTTTGTACCCTTGGGAACTTCTGTGCCCTCCGGAGGATCGGATTCGATGACGTTGCCTGACGGGATGTCCGGATCAGGCTTACGCTTGATCTCGCACTCGAGGTTGTGGCTCTTGAGCTGCTGCTTAGCAAGCTCGAGGTTGATGCCCTTTACTCTCGGAACTTCAACTGTTTCGCGTCCCTTGCTGACTTTAACCTTGAGGGTATCGCCCTTGTTGAATTCCTTTTCCGGCTCGATACTCTGCTCGAATATTCGGCCTTCGTCAAGATCGTTGTATTCCTGTGCTTCAACTTCAAACTTGATGTTGTTTCCGTACTGGCTCTGTGCCTCGTTGAAATCAACATTGTAGAAGTCAGGCATTCTGTAATCGCTCTTTTTGCCGCTTCCCTTGAGGAGGTCGCTGAGGAGGAGCGCTACGAAGATAACTGCACCTACGATAACTACTACGACTACCGCAGTAAGTACCGGTACTACGAGCGATGAACGCTCTTCTTCCTCTTCTTCCTCTTCCTGGTCGCCATAATAGTCATCGGGATAATTGCCGTCCGGATAACCGTCGCCCATTCTCTGAGGCGGCTGCTGGTTCTGATACATAGCGTTTGCGCCTGCATATACAGGAACGCCTGCGCCGTACTGCTCTTCGCCGACTGGTTCCTCGGACTGTACTTCGTTGTTTACAGGTGCCGGGAAGTTTATGGTATCTTCTGTGCTTTCTTCCTGATAATAGCCGAATGTGCGTGTAGGATCAGCCTTGAAGGCTTCGATGTCGCTTATCATTTCAGCTGTTGTCTGGTATCTGTCCTCAGGAGCCTTTTCCATAGCCTTGAGAACGATCTCCTCAAGTCCGTCAGGTATCTCGGGGTTGATAGCTCTCGGACGCTCCGGAATATCGTGCATATGCATTACTGCGATAGCAACCGGGTTGTCGCTGTCGAAAGGCTTTCTGCCTGAGAGCATCTCATACATCATAGCGCCGACAGAGTAAATATCGCTCTTGGCGTCGGTAACGTTTCCGCTTGCCTGTTCAGGACTGATGTAGTGAACGCTTCCGATAGCCTGATCGGTAGCTGTCTTGCCCTCTTCACGGGCAAACTTTGCAATACCGAAGTCCATGACCTTGATAGTTCCGTCAGTGAACATCATTATGTTCTGAGGTTTGATATCACGGTGAACTATGCCCTTGTCATGTGCGTGCTGGAGAGCACGGAGTATCTGTATTACAAAATGTACGGTATCCTTCCATGTAAGGATCTTCTCGTCCTCGATATACTCCTTGAGAGTGATACCGTCGATATATTCCATAACGATGTACTGTATCTTCTCTGAGAAGCCTACATCATATATCTTTACGATGTTAGGGTGAGAAAGAACAGCGATAGCCTTGGATTCATTCCTGAAACGGCGCAGAAATTCTTCATTCTCTGCGTATTCCTTCTTCAGGATCTTTATCGCAACTGTTTTGTTGTCAATGACATCGACGCCCTTATAGACTTCAGCCATTCCGCCTACGCCTATAAGCTCGGTTATCTCATACCTTCCGTCGAGCTTCTTGCCGATATTCTTGTCCATTTCCTTTCCTCCTGGATCAATCAGAAATTACCGCTACTGTTACGTTATCGCGGCCGCCCTTGCTGAGTGCGAGATTAATTAGTTCGTCTGCGACGTCATCAAAGGAAGAATTGAGGATAACGTCGTAAATTTCATCGTCGCTGCAGTATCCTGACAGTCCGTCAGAGCAGAGCAGCAGTCCGATCTTGTCTGTATAATTTATCATAAAGGTATCCGTGAGCACCGTTTTTTCAACACCCACAGCCCTTACAAGCATATGTTTCTGAGGATGGTTCTCCATTTCCTCTTCTGTTATCTTGCCCTGTTCAAAGAGCATTGAAGCAACATTGTGGTCCTCAGTTATTCTCCTGAGTCCCTTGTCACCTATGAGGTAAGCACGGCTGTCGCCGACGTTTGCTATAAATACCGAATCTTTGTTTACAAAAGCAGCAACACAAGTAGTTCCCATACCGAAGTTCTTGAAATCGAGCCTTGCCTTGGTGTATATTACTGAATTCGCCGCAGAAACAGATGATATAAGCAGTTTGCGGATCTCTTCATCGCCGAGACTTTCTGAGTAACCGGCTGAAAAGCGCTGGAAAAATTCCTTTATGGCGAGTTCGCTCGCTTCTTTTCCGGCACGTTCTCCGCCCATGCCGTCACATACGACAGCAAGGACATTATGTCCGTAATACTCACATCTGACAGCATCCTGATTTTCTTCGCGCTTCAGACCTATGTCTGTGCCGAATCTGAATCTCAATTATCCGCACCCCCGTTTTTACTTTGCTCTGCAGCATCTCGTCTGAGCTGACCGCAGGCAGCTTCTATATCGCTTCCGAGAGTTCTTCTCACGGTCGCGTTGATACCGCGCTTTTCAAGGCGTTTCGCAAAATCAGCAACGCCTGAACGCGCAGTTCTGAAATTTCTTTCCTTTACCTTATTTACAGGTATCAGGTTGACGTGACAGTTCAGTCCTCTAAGCAGAGCAGCAAGCCTGTCCGCGTCAGCATCAGATGAATTCACATCATCTATAACGGCATACTCAAAGGTGATACGCCGTCCTGTCCTGTCGATGTAGTACCGGCAGGCTTTTATAAGCTCGTCTATATTATATGTCCGGTTGACCGGCATTATTTCACTTCTTTTGTCATTATCAGGACTGTGCAGGGAAATACACAGCGTAAGCTGCAGTTTCAGCTCTGCAAGGTCATATATCCGCGGCACTATGCCGCAGGTTGAAAGTGAAATATGTCTCAGACTGAGATTATTGCCGTCCTTGTCGGAAATAAGTCTCAGGAATTTTATCACATTGTCATAATTGTCGAGCGGTTCGCCGATACCCATGAGAACAATTCCCGAAGCTCTAACTCCGGCATCGCGTTCAGTCTCGTAGATCTGCATAAGTATCTCTGATGGTTCAAGGCTGCGGACGTATCCTGCGATAGCAGACGCACAGAACTTACAGCCCATTTTACAGCCGACCTGAGTCGACACACATATGCTGTGACCGTAGTTGTATTCCATCAGCACAGTCTCGACAAAATTGCCGTCAGAAAGCCTATATAGATATTTTACAGTATTATCCATAGCGCTTTCAAGCCTTTTCTGCACAAATAGTCCTTTTGTACAAAAATTTTCTTTTAGCCGCTGCCTCAATTGGACAGATATATCAGTCATTTCATCGAAATCAAACACTCTTTTTACATGCAGCCATTGAAATATCTGCTTTGCCCTGAATTTCTTCTCTCCCTGTGCCACAAGAAGAGCCTCCAGTTCACTCAGACTCAGACTGAGAATATCTGTTTTTTCCAATTGATCACCGCCTTACTTTTCTGAATTTTGCAATGAAGAATCCGTCATCGAAGCCGTACATCGGAGAAAGTGTTGCATTAGTGCCAAACTTTCTGAGAAGCATCTCAGGAAGCTCGACCGGTTCTATCTCGGGATGTTCCCTGAGAAGCCTTTCGACTACCTCTTCGTTTTCGGCTTTACGAACGGTACAGGTCGAGTAGACCATTTCTCCGCCCACCGCAAGATAGCGCAGGGCATTTTCTGCGATACTGTACTGTATCTCCGGAAGTCTTGCGAAATCCGAGAGTGGTTTGTACTTTATCTCCGGTTTCTTCCTGATGACTCCGAAGCCCGAGCACGGCACATCGCACAGTATCTTGGTGAACTCCGGCAGATCAGCGTTGTATTTCGTCGCGTCCCCTGCCGCAGCCTGTATATTTGTAAGTCCCAGACGTTCAGCGCCCTTGCGTATCAGCTCGGCACGCTTCTCGTGCAGGTCAAAAGCATATATCTTTCCCTTGCCGTTCATCATTTCCGCCATAGTGAAGGTCTTTCCTCCCGGAGCGGCACAGATGTCCAGCACAAGGTCGTTTTCTGTCGGCGCAAGCGCCTTGCAGCAATACTGTGAAGCCAATCCCTGAACGTGGAAAAAGCCTTTCCTGAAAGCCTCGGTCGCCGTAACATCACCGTTTTCGATGACGTGAGAACATTCCGGCAATTCAGGGATACCGCCGCTCAGCAGCCTTATTTTGCCCATAGTCTTCTGAAGTTCTTTTTCATTGCAGCGAAGCTGGTTGCGGCGAAGACATACTGCCGGCCTTTCAAGCGAATGAGCAAGAAAATGGAAGGCAAAATCCTTGCCATAGTCATTTGTGAGACTTTTAACAAGTTCCTCCGGACAGGAATACACGATCGACATAGCCTTGACATTGTCGACGTTTCCTTCGTATATCTTCTTTTCCTGACGGATGAAATTACGTAAAACAGCGTTTACCATGCCGGCAGCGCTGGTCTTGCCGAATTTCTTTGCAAGCTTAACGCTCTCATTGACAGCCGCATTGTCAGGAACAAGATCCATATACGCAAGCTGATAAATACCGGCACGGAGTATATTCACAACTATGCTGTCCATTTTCTCGATAGGCCGCTTGGACAGTCTGCCTATCACGTAGTCAAGACTTAGCTTAGTCTGGATAACACCGTAATAAACCGCTGAACAAAGTCTTTTCCCCCGATCATCAAGATCGGAGGAATCAAGACCTGCCTTAAGCTGGATATTTGAGTAACTGCCGCTCCTGAAAGTCTTATCGAGGAGTTTGACAGCGAGATAGCGGGGATCCGTCATCTTCTCTTAGCAGCAGCTAAAAGTCTGAGAAGCTGAATGATAGATGTTACAAGTGCAACAACATAAGTCAGCGCAGCTGCCTTGAGCACCTTGCGAGCCTGTGCAGTTTCGCCCGAATCAAGTATCATATCGTTCTCGAGAGTCTTGAGTGCTCTGCCGCTTGCGTCAAACTCAACAGGGAGTGTTACAAGCTGGAAAAGAACTACTGCTGAGAACATGATGATACCAGCCCAAACGAGCTCGGGGAAAGCCTCGAAGAAAATGAGTCCAAGAACGAATGCGAGATACCAGAACTTTGAGCAGATATTTACTGCCGGAACGATAGCTGTTCTGATCTTTATAGGAGTGTAATCCTCAGCGTGCTGACAAGCGTGACCGCACTCGTGTGCTGCAACACCGATAGCTGAAACAGAAGTCTTTCCGTAAACAGACTCGGAAAGTCTTACTACGTTTGCCTGAGGATCATAGTGGTCTGTGAGGTTTCCGGGAATACGCTCGATACCAACATAGGTAAGGCCGTTGCTGTCAAGTATCTGACGAGCTACCTGTTCTGCTGTGAGTCCTCTTGAATTGTGTACATCGCTGTACTTGTTGAAAGTTGACTTAACATTGATAGATGCCCAAATCGGGAGAATAAGCATTACAAGAATAAGAAGAATCCACATATTAATACCTCCGTTAGTTAAGTTTTTCGCCTTTGGCGAGTTTTTTTCCTCTGAGGAAGTCCTCAGTTTTCATACGTTTTTTGCCTTCGGGCTGAACTTCAAGGAAGGTCACGCCCTTTCCGTCGCCGCACTTTACTGTGAAGCGTTCTGTATCGACAACTGCGCCGTTCTCTGCGTCCGGAGCAATATTGTCCGAAATTTCTGAGTGGTAGACCTTTATCCTCTTGCCGCCGAGCATTGCGAATCCCGTAACACCGCGAATGGTATTGTGTACCTCCGCAGCAGTCTTCGAGAAGTCGAGAGCGCTCATTTCCTTGCGTATCATCGGTGAGTAGCATGACTGTGAATCGTCCTGCACTTCCGGTGAGAGCTTGCCCTCAGCGATAGCGCTGACAGTATCCATAAGGACCTCGCCGCCCATTTCGGAAAGTCTTGCGTAGAGTTCCTCATATGTCTCGTTTTCACCGATAGCCGTTGCCCTCTTTATGAGCATATCGCCTGTATCGAGTCCTTCGCTCATCTGCATCGAAGTTACGCCTGTTTCTGTCTCACCGTTTAGGAGCACCCAGTTGATGGGAGCAGCTCCCCTGTATTTCGGGAGAAGTGAAGCGTGTATATTAACACAGCCGTACTTTGGCAGCTCGAGTATCTCCTTCGGAAGTATCTGTCCGTAAGCCGTTACGACGATAAGGTCAGGAGCTATATCTCTCAGTATCTTCATCGACTCCTCTGCATCGTCGCCCTTTCTCAGCGAAAGCGGCTGGTATACCGGTATCCCGTACTCCAGTGCCTTTTCCTTGACCGGAGTCGGTATCATTTTGTATCCTCGTCCCTTAGGCTTGTCAGGCTGTGTAAAAACAGCTTCAACTTCACAATCGCTCTCGGCAAGCACTTTCAGACACGGAACAGCAAATTCCGGAGTTCCCATAAATACTATTTTCAATCTCATCCCTCCTCGGGTACAAAGAATTCCTCCACGATCTCAGTAAATACATGACCGTCAAGATGGTCATTCTCATGGCAGGTACACTGTGCTCCGAGCTCTGTAAAATCACGCTCGAACCAGTTGCCGTTTCTGTCCTGAGCCCTGAGATGGCACTTCATAGGTCTTGTGACGTATCCCCATACATTCGGGCATGAAAGGCAGCCTTCCTGAACGCGCTGCTTTCCCTCTTTCATTGTGACCTCTGGGTTTATAGCTTCAACTATGCCCTCCTCAAGGTGCATGATGAATATCCTGCGGCATATGCCTATCTGCGGAGCTGCAAGACCGAGTCCCTGAGCCTTTTCAAGAGTCTCGTGCATATCATCGAGCAGAACAGCAAGCTTGTCATCAAACTTATCCACAGGCTTGCATACCTTGTGAAGTATCTCGTCCTTATCAGTAAGAATCTTTCTTAATGCCATTTTTATCCCTTCCTCAGACGCCGGTGTCGCCGTTCATATCGGCGTAGAGCGTGACGTCCTTCATTTGCTTCAGTTTAGCCGAATCTCTGAGGATATTGCTGATAAAGCTCCTCATCTCGGCTGTATTCTTGCATTTCATAATAATGCGCCAGCGGAATTTTCCGCCTATCTTTCCATATGATGCCCTTACCGGTCCAAGCACGCGCACCGGAGTTTTCGGTGCGAGCTCCCTGAGGCGACTGTTCATAAGACTTATCACAGCCTCTGCCCCTTCCATTACGCTGTTCTCGTTCATGCCTGTAAAACAGAATACACACATATCGCACAGCGGCGGGAATATCATTGCGCGTCTTATGGCTATCTCCTCGCGGTAGAAGCCTTCGTAGTCCTGAGCTGCTGCAAGATTCATGATGTAGTGCTCCGGCATAAATGTCTGGAGTATCGCTCTTCCCTGACTGCCGCCGCGTCCTCCGCGTCCGACTACCTGGGTTATGAGCGAAAATGTCCGCTCATAGCTCCGAAAATCTCCTGCATACAGCGATTTATCAACAGAGAGCACGCCGACCAGCGTAACATCCGGGAAATCGAGTCCCTTGCCTATCATCTGAGTACCTATCATTATATCGTACTCATGCCTGCGGAACGCATCGAAACCTTTCTCATAGGAATACCGCGAAAAAGTCGTATCTGCGTCCATTCGCAGCACTCTCGCCGACGGGAAGAACATCGAAAGCTCTTCCTCGAGCTTCTGAGTACCGAAGCCCATGTTTTTAAGGTGCTGTGAACCGCACGACGGGCATACTGTGACAGGCTCGCTGACATAGCCGCAGTAATGGCACATCAGCTTGTCGTTTTTCTTGTGGTAAGTCAGCGGAACTGAACAATTCGGACAATATACCGGCTGATAACAGTCGCAGCAGCTTATTATCGTGTGGTAGCCGCGGCGGTTGAGCAGCAGTATGGTCTGTTCACCGTTCTTCAGGTTAAGGTTTATCTCCTCAACAAGTTTCCGGCTGAATTCAGTTGGATTGCCGTCCTCACGCTCGGAGTTCATATCGACTATATCAACTTCCGGCAGAGGAGTGCTGTGGTAGCGTTTTTTCATCGTAAGCAGAGTATACGCGCCTTTTTCGGCAAGGTAATAGCTCTCTATCGAGGGCGTTGCCGAAGCAAGCAGAAGTACTGCACGGTGATAAGCACAGCGCTGCTTTGCGATGTCGCTTGTGGTATATCTGGGAGCGCTGTCCGATTTGTAGGAACGCTCTCCCTCCTCATCCATAATTATGAGTCCTATATTGTCAAGGGGAGCAAATACTGCGCTTCTCGTACCGATAACGATGTCCGCTTCTACCCGTTTTATTCGTTTGTATTCATCAAGACGCTGTCCCATTGAAAGTCCGCTGTGTATAACTGCGACTCTCTCTCCGAACAGCGATCTGAATCGCCTTAGTATCTGCGGAGTAAGTCCGATCTCGGGTATGAGCAGCATTGCCTGCCTGCCCAATTTTACTGTATCGGCTATCAGCTTTTCAAAAACTGATGTCTTACCGCTGCCTGTAACGCCGTGAAGCAGAAAAACCGCCGGTTCTTTCGCGTTTATCTTCGCCATTACTGCGCTGTGAGCCGTTTGCTGTTCTTCCGAAAGAACTACCTTTTCAGGATCTGTCCTCTCCTCTGAACCGTCCTCGACACCTCTGAGCACTTCCATTTCGTACTCTTCCGCAGCGCCGTTCACGATCAGTCTTTTCACAACAGCAGCCGTAACTCCGCACATATATGCTGCTTCCTTTGTAGAAGCCGTGCCGTATTCTGCAAGAAGTTCTGCGACTTTTTTTTGTTTCGGCGTTAGGTCAAAGCTCTCAGGCTGAGAAATATACTTCCCGGTCAGCCTTACCATTCTCACCTGAGCGTCGCCAACAGCCTGTCGGAAAATATTGTCAGAAACAAGCGCCCCTGCGTCAAGGAGCTCGTCAACAGCTTTTCTGCCGCTGACACTTATATATGACGGGATATACTCATTCGGATCTCCGCCGCACACGCGCAGCTTTTCGTATAATTCAGCCGCTTCATCACTGAGTTCTGCGTTTTCAGGCAGCTTTCCGAGAATGAACCGCTCCTCCGCACTTACGCTCATAGCCGGCGGAAGCATAGTTTTCACCGCGTCAAAATAGGTACAGAAAGTATTGTCGTGAAGATATTCCGCTAACCCGAGGAGTTCCTCTGATACTACGGGCTCGGTGTCAACGACTGCAGAGAGCTTTTTCAGTCTCTTTGCGTCGCCCTGACCAAGCTTCATCACAACGCCTATACGCCGTCTGTTTCCCCTGCCGAAAGGCACGTATACCCTGCATCCGCAGGAAACGAGCTCCGACATTTCATCCGGAACGGCATAGCTGAACAGCATATCAAACGAATACGCCGCTCCGCTTACAGCAGTTTCCGCGATAAGGGACATTATTCAGCGTTTTCCAGTGTAGGATTAACTATCTTGCACTTGCCGCTTGCGATCTCCTCAACAGCGGTCTTAACGGGTTTCTCTTCAAGAGTCTCTCCGTTCTCGTAGAGCTCCTCGGATATCTCTCTTGCACGCTTTGCAACAGCGATAACGAGTGAGTAGCAGCTCTCGTTCTTTGAAATGATCTGGTTTACAGCTGGTCTAAGCATTCTTCAACACCTCATTGATAGTATTCTCTGAAAACTCCGCTTTGAGCTTCTCTGCACGCATTACGGCAAAGAAGTCACTTACAGCGTCTTCAAGAGCGTCGTTTACGATTATGTAGTCATATTTTCCGGCAAGCGAGATCTCTCCGGCTGCCTGGGAAACACGTTTTTCAATGACCTCATCGGTCTCTGTACCGCGCTTTTTGAGTCTTCTGCGAAGCTCGTTCACAGAGGGGGGCGCGATAAATATGAACAGCGCGTCAGGTCTCTTTTCGCGGATCTTCATTGCCCCCTGGACTTCTATCTCCAGGATAACATTGATGCCCTCATTGAGTCTGCCGTCCACCTCGCTTGCGAGTGTTCCGTAGTAATTGTCGCAGTATTCAGCGTGCTCGAGGAACTCGTTGTCCACTACTTTCTGAAGGAAATCTCCCTTACTTATGAAGTAGTAGTTCACGCCGTCAACTTCACCTTCACGCGGTTCGCGGGTAGTAGCAGATACTGACACGCAATAATTCTCATCTTTCAGTATCTCGGCAAGCATCGTGCCCTTTCCGCAGCCTGAGGGCGCAGAAAAAACGATAAGTCTGCCTTTATTCATTGTCATCTGTACCTCCTGTTCCGTTGACTCTCGCCGCAAGTGTATCTGTTATAAGCGATGAAAGGATTATGTGACCGCTGTCCATTATAACAACGGCTCTTGTCTTTCTTCCGTAGGTCGCGTCGATAGCTCTGCCGGAATCCCTCGCCTCCTGGACAAGTCTCTTTATGGGAGCTGATTCAGGACTGACGATAGTGATTATCCTGTCGGCAGAGATCATATTTCCGTAACCGATATTAATAAGCTTCATAGGCGATCACTCTATATTCTGTATCTGTTCGCGGATCTTTTCTATTTCAGCCTTTACGTCAACGACGATCTTGGTGATATCGAGATCCTGAGCTTTTGAACCTATTGTATTTGTCTCGCGGTTCATTTCCTGCACTATGAAATCAAGCTTTCTTCCGATAGTTTCTTCAGACGAAAGCATAGTTTTCAGCTGACCGATGTGGCTTCTAAGACGGACTGTTTCCTCATCGACTGCCACCTTCTCTGAGAATATTGCTGCTTCGGTAACTATACGCTGCTCGTCAACGTTCTTGTCCTCGAGCACCTCAGAGAGCTTCTGATAGAGCCTGTTGCGGTAATTCTCGACCGTCTTCGGAGAAAGCTCCTCGACCTTAGCCACCATAGTGAGGATAAAGTCTGCTTTTTCGAGAATATCGCTGCGAAGCTTTTCACCTTCGGTTATCCTCATCGAAACAAAACGCTCGAGCGCTTCGGAAGCAACCTGTGACACATCGCTCCAGATCTCCTCCTCGTTGTCGGGAGTCTTCTGAATAGTGAAAACATCCGGGAGCTTTGTAAGGTTTGAGAGTGCAAGGTCATCTTTCAGACCGAGCTCCTCGGCAACACTACGGAGAGCCTTTACATATCCCTCAGCAACGCCCTTATTGATAGCGATCTCGGTGTCTTTGCCCTCGATGTTGTTTATCGTTACCGATACCTCGACCTTTCCGCGGGAGATACCGGATTTAAGGAGAGCCTTGAGCTTATCGTCAATATACGCATATGCTCTCGGTATCCTTGAAGAATACTCATAGTATCTATGATTTACTGAACGGATTTCAACAAGTATGTCTCTGCCGTTAAGAATCTTCTGTGATCTTCCGTAACCGGTCATACTTCTGAGCACTATACCGCCTGCTTTCTGTTTATTATCATATCATACCCTGCTTTACCGTAGCGGCACACTCAGGGGAGATTTCAGTTTTATCGCATAACTATGCTATTATATTATTATATCACGATTTTTTACGAAATGCAAGCATTTTGAAAAAAATAAAGGGACGCCGAAGCGTCCCTTAAAATCGTATGAGCATATTTGATCTTTAAAAGATCTTTAATTAAACTTTAGGTGTGTGAAGACCGAGCTTGTACTTCTGGATGAGAAGAGCGTCAGAGTTTGAGAGACCCTTCTTATCGTCAACGTCAGCATTTACTACGCCCTGAGGCTTGATGCTTACAGAAGACTTACCTACTGCGTACTTATCAGGGTTTGTAGCAACCTGCATTACGAGAACACAGTCAGCGATATTTGTAGACTTATCGAGGTTAGCATCGCCCCACTGAGTCATCTTGAGCTCAGAGCCTGTATCTGGTTCTGAAGTCGGCTCCTCTGTATAAGGCTGAACATCAGGATAGAGAAGAGTCATGCCGCCGTATGCCATGATAGCATCACCATGGTGCCAGAATCTGTGGAGGTAGTACTCGAAGTCCTCAACGTTATATTTGCCGTCTCCGTTGTTATCAGTACCCTGTCCCTTGTAGTACTTCTCGCACTCCTGATACATTGTATCCTTCTTGTAAGACTCACGGATAGAGCTGAATGTTGCACCCTTAGCGAGCGTAGAACCATCAGGCATTGTGCCGGAGTAGCTTGAAGGAATATATACTGGCTGAGTGAAGAGTCTTGAAAGGCTTCCGTTGTGATCCTTGAATGCGATACCGATATCATCACGGCCGAGGTTATACTGAGCTGTGAGGAGCTTGTTAGCAAGGAGGAGACCCTTTTCAGCTACTGTTGTACCCTCTTCCTGAGCGTACTTAGCATCAACCTTGTTAGCAGCAGCATAGTACATAAGTGTGTTACAGAGTGAAGATACACAACCGATATCTCCCTGGCCGTAACCAGTAATAGTACAGTGGAGCTTCTTGTTAGCAGTCTCGCTGTATTCGCCCTTCCATGTATCAGGTACACACTTGGAGTCAGTGTGGTGTCCGCCATCGCCCCAGTCAAGGTTTGAAGGAATAGCGTATTCCATGATATTGCCGTGATCATCAGCCTTGTTGAACTGGGTGTTCTCCTCGAACCACTTGATCCATCTCTCAAGGAGCTTATCAAGAGCTTCTTCAAGTGAGAGTCCGCCGGGCTTGCACTTGCCGTTTGTCTTATCGCCGTTGATCTTTACATCGTAGTAAAGCTCAGCAAGACGCTGTGTAGACCATACCTGGTTACCGATCCAGTGGTTTGAACCCGGGTCAGCATATACAGGGTGAGCTGTAAATACCATGTCGTAGAAAGTAGGAAGATCTGAAGGATACTTGTCGTAGCGTCCGTTATACATATTTGTACAACCACCAGCGAAAGGACCTTCCTGAGACTGGAGCCACTGATACATTTCGATCTGTCTCTTGAGAGACTCTTCGTAATCAGCTGTTGCACCGTCAGCCTTCATACCGCCGTTGATATCCTTATCATAAAGGAGAGCGTAAGCAGCGAGAGGATTCTGGTAGAACTGATGTGAATGTGAGCATCCGATCTGCCATGCCCAGTCGTAAGAACCGCCGTAATATGTGTTAAGAGCTCCGCCCCATGATGTATACCAAGCCATGAGGTAGTGCTGGCTGTCGAAGTTACCAAGTGTCTTGGAAGCATCAGAATCTGACGGAGCAGAAGCTGACTGGCAGCCGATTGCCTTATAGTACTTATCGAACATGTCGTTACGGCACTGGTCACCCATCTTACCAGCAAGAGCAGATACATCTGATGAACCTGCACCGTATCTGTTTGCAAAGTAAACAGCCTGGATAGCACGGTCCTCAGCGTCAGGAGCGTTTGTGAAAGCATACTGCTCCGGAACAGGTTCGCCGTTGAAGATACCCTTGATACCGCCTTTCTCAGAACCGTACTTGAGTTCTTCTATACAAGGCTGAGGAACTGTCTCGAAACAGGACTCTTCCTCACCTCTCTGGAATGTATTGATGAAAGTGAACTTACCTGTGCCTGCACCAGGTGTGCCGCCGCCGAAACCATACCAGTCATCAACGTCAGCGAGCCAGTGCATGAGGTAGTAACCGTTATCGCTTGAATATGCAGCTGCGAATGTCTTGAAAAGCGGGTTGAGAGCGTTCTCACCAAGCTTCTGCTGCTTGTCAGGATAGTTCTCAGGTGTAGGCTCTTCTGAAGCAGGGTCAGCCTTGAGTCTTGACTGAGTCCAGATTGTGTTGTACTTGATTTCCTTGTTGATGCCTGAAGCCTCAGACCAACCAGGAACGATAGCCTCAAGAGTCTTCCATGACTTAGCGAGATCGCCTGTTGAACCGCTGATGAGTCCCTTCTTAGCGAGTACATCATGCATAGAAGCCATCCATACGATGTAAGACATAGCCTCTGAAGTTGTCTCGTGACCATAGTCAGGAGCCTCAACTACGAGTGTTTCAACAGCGTGGTAAGGGATTCCGAAGGAACCGCTTCCGTTTGTCTGGCTGCTGAGGTAGCCGTTCTTGACACCGTTTGTAACAACGTCATCATAAAGTGATTCAAACATTGCTGCATAGGACTTGTTTGCATCTCCAGCCTTAGCATATGTGTTTGTTGTGTTTTCAGCTGTTGTAAGAGCACTTGCAGCAGTAGGAACGATAGCAGCAGCTGACATTCCTGCAGCAAGGATGCTTGCAACGAGAGCCTTGTTCTTTTTGCTTATCATTTGTTTTTTTACCCCTCTCATAATAGATTTGGATTAAAAGTGGTTTGAAAATGAATAAATATCTGCACCGCCTTTGCAGACGGATACGCATACGAAAATACTTCGTACACTGCGTGGACTTCACGAAGTCAACACACAATTCTCAAACTATTTTCGACTTTAATTATATGCTACATTTCATATTCTGTCAACAGTTTAGAAACTTTTCATTTTTGTCAGATAGCGATTTTGTCGCAATGCACACATAGCTGTTGGCATTTTTGTACAAATTGCCAACTTACCATTTCAGCCGCAAAAACTGTTTATTAATATTTTGTGAATGATTTATCTCATTTGACTTTATCACGTAAAACTCATTCCATCCACAATAAACTTTCACAAAATCCACACACAGAGACGATAATATTTAGCTGTTAGTTAAATCATACTCCAGGTGTGCCTTGCCGCCTCGACTCGAATTTAACATTTTGTTCATCATTTGTTCATCAAATGTACACATAATTCTGCAATAATGAAATAGTGTGTTTTTTCCCGGCAGCATAAATTCCCCGCCGGAAACATCAACTGCTATCATTAAATAGTATATTTTATACAACGGAAAGGAGCAGCTTATGATCACTATTGAAAATCTGACTAAGTATTACGGCCAACATCGTGCTGTCAATAACATCAGCTTCACAATAAATGATAATGAGATACTCGGCTTTCTCGGCCCTAACGGCGCAGGAAAGTCAACGACTATGAACATGATTACCGGTTACCTCCCCATGTCGGCAGGCAAGGTAGTCATCAACGGCGTGGATATCACACAGGATCCCGTCAAAGCTAAGCGCAACATCGGCTATCTCCCCGAGATACCCCCTGTTTATCCGGATATGAAAGTAAAGGAATACCTCAGCTTCTGTGCCGGACTCAAGCGTGTCCCCTTCACCAAGAGAAAGGCTGAGATCGAGCGAGTTATGGATCTCCTCAAGATCAAGGACGTCAAGGGCAAGCTGATACGCAACCTCTCCAAAGGTTACAAGCAGCGTGTGGGCTTTGCGCAGGCTCTGCTCGGCAACCCGAAGTTCCTCATCCTTGACGAACCGACAGTAGGTCTCGACCCCAAGCAGGTAATCGAGGTAAGAAACATCATCCGTGACCTGAAGAAGCAGCACTCTGTTATATTCAGCTCGCACATCCTCAGCGAGGTAAGCGAGATCTGCGACCGCATAGTCATCATCAACAAGGGAGACATCCGCGCTATCGACACGATCGAGAACCTTGAATCCAAATTAAATGCAGAGCTCGTTCTTCATATTAAAGTAAAAGGCAACAAGACTACTGCCGCTTCAATAATCGAGCTCACAAAGGGCATCAAGGAGATCACCGCTATCGACGACGAAGGCAGCGAGATCTATTCATTCACAGTCAATCTCGAAGGCGATGCCGATCAGATACGCAGCGAGCTTATGTCAGAGCTCCTCAAGAATCAGGTAAATATCCTCGAAATCTATACGGACAAGCCTAACCTCGAAAAGGTCTTCATCGATCTTATCAACAGTCCGTCAAAGAAAAATAATCTCCAGGATCTTCTCGACGAAATGGGCCCTGCTGAAAACGCAGGCACCGCTTCAGAAGACAGTCCGGAAGAAAAGGAGGAAAACTAAAATATGTTTTCTATTTATAAGAAGGAGCTGCAGTCGTTTTTCTATACGCCTTTCGCATATGCACTGACTGCCCTCTTCCTGCTGCTGTTCACTTATATGATAAGCGGCAAGATCGCTGACCTTAACGATCACATTGCATACTTCTCTTACACAGAAGTTTTCTACAATGTTATCATCTACTTCATATTCCTTATCCCGATAATGACAATGCGTACTTTCTCCGACGAGAGAAAATTCGGCACAGAGGTCCTGCTTATGACCTCGCCGGTAAGCGTTCTCAAGATAGTTCTCGCAAAGTTCTTCGCTAACGTTACTGTTTTCCTCTTCATGATCGCAGGAACTGTTATGTACCCGATACTCACCGAGCACTACGGCAGCGTTGTTTACAGCCAGCTTATCTGTGCTTACATAGGTTTCTTCTTCTGGGGAACAATGTTCATCTGCATCGGTATGCTCATTTCGTCATTCTCCGAGAACTCCATCATCGCAGCTATCGTTGGTGAGATGATAATGTTCGGATTCCTGTTCCTCGATGACTTCTCCAATTCAGGATTCATCTCACAGTATCCGAAACTCCAGTCAGTTCTCTACTCATTCGCTGCACAGCCCAGATTTGCATACTTCTCGGCTGGCTTCATAAGACTTTCCGATATAGTATTCTTTGTTTCTTCAATATTAGTTCTTCTCTCATGGACATACATCTCCATTGAGAAGAGACGCTGGAAGAGGGGGTGAGCACGATGAAGAAAAAAGCAAACTTTTCCGGCACTATCGCCATTATAGCATCTATCCTCGTGCTTGTAGTTTTCGTACCGATAAACCTTATCGTCAACTACAATGACAAGGTATTCGATATGACTCCTGCAAAACAGTACACACTCAACTCAAAGACAATCGAGCTCCTCGATGAAACATCCGACAAGGACATCGAAGTATACTTCCTCCTTGACGACCTCAAGCGTGTAAAGGACAACCCCGATTACCTTGCACTCTACCACACACTTTCAGAGCTTAAAAAGCGTGATAATATCACTCTTACCTGCTTTAACCCGAACGAATACCCCGAAAGAGCACAGGCTCTCGATCCTACCGGTCTTCTCGGTGTTGAAGAGGGTGACGTATTCGTAAAATGCGGCGAGACTGTAAAGCGTGTCGCTCATAACAAGATCTATCAGACCAACAACGGTTCGGTAGTCGAGTACGCAGGTGAAGACCTCATCGCAGGCGCATTACAGGTCTGCACAGCTGGTTCTCTTCAGACAATGTATTTCCTTACAGGTCACGGTGAAAAGTCAATAAACAGCGAATACAAGAAATATGCAGATAATGTAAAGACAGACAACTACGCTGTTGAGGAACTCAACCTCGACGAAACAGGTTCTATCCCCGGCAACACAGCTGCTATTTGGCTTGCCGGTCCTCAGAAGGACATCACAGACAAGGAATTCCAGATACTCACAACTTATCTCGAACAGGGCGGTTCACTCGGTATCCTCGCAGGTCCCTGTGAGACAGAGGGAAGATTCAAGAACATCGATACTCTCCTCAAAAACTACGGTATCGAAATGGACTACAACATCATTTCTGAGACCAGTCCTTCAAACCAGTTCAATGATAACAACGACGTACAGAATCCCAACTACTTCCGTATGTCAGTTGTTCCCAAGACAGACGATTTCACACAGGATCTTACAACTGACCTGATGACTGTAATCGCAGCAAACTATAATGTTTCAGGAATCTACAACACAAGATCTTTCGGTCAGCTCCCTGAGACTCAGTATGATTCCGCAAGCATTGAAGTATGCTCTCTTCTGAGAAACTACGCTGCACCCGCAACCGACGGCAGCGATGCAGTATACTATACTACTGTCAGCAAAGCAATGGGCGGCGACGAAGACACCAAGAAGTACGCCAACACCAAGCTCAGCAATACACAGCTCGACTTAGCTTTCTATGCTTATCACAGAGTAAATGGAAGTAAATTATTCGTTATAGGTTCAAACGACATCATCGACTCCACCCTCGCTCCCAAGGACGACGAGTACGCTTCAAAAACACTTGTTACATTCGCTAACACATGGCTCTATGACAATGACATTCAGATGGGCATCGGCAACAAGGTAACAGCTTACGATACTATGAATTTCAAGAATGCTGATGAAGCTAAGCGCGTTATGGGAATCACAGCGATCCTCCCTGCTTCTATTCTGCTCTTCGGTATCGCTGTATGGCTCAAGAGGAGGCACGCATAATGAAAAGACGCCCTGTTTTAGCCTTTGGCGCACTCCTGGCTGCTGCCGGCATATCAGTCGGAGCATTCTTTGCAGCCAAGGACAATAAGGATAAGGACGACAAGAAAAAAGCTGCTGACGAAGCTGATATGCAGCTCTTCAATTTTGACGGCAGCAACGTCAACAAGATCAATTTCAACTGTGCCGACGGAGATTTCACCGTAGAACTCGACGAGGAAGACGGCTGGGAACTCGCCAGCGGCGGCGATTTCGCCCTCGATCAGACTTATATCCAGAATGTCTGCACTTACGCTGGCAATCTTAAGGCTGAAGCAAGCTATTCCAACGACGCAGACCAGCTCGCTTCTTACGGCCTTGATTCGCCGACAGTCATCGAACTCTTCACCGATGACGACAGCTACAAGATAAACGTTGGAACTCTCAGTCCCACACAGGACTATTACTACGTCTCAGTTGACGGCAGAGATAAGGTCTATACAATAGATTCGCTCTATGGCAGCGTTCTCAGAGCAAACCACCTTATGCTCCGTTCAAAGACTCTCGTTCCCTACAAGAGCGGCGAAATTACTCATATCACAATGAAGAAGGGCGACGAGATCACCTATGATCTCACCCATGACATTGAAAACGACAGATGGTCGCTCCCGCCTGAGTACGCTAAATTTGATGTTGATCAGACAAAGGCTCATTCACTCAGCCTTGTGCTCCCGAAAGTACAGGCTGCTCTTGACAATCTGAGAGAGGCTGATCCTTCTGAAATAGGACAGTACGGTCTCGACAAGCCCACATATACAGCTATTGTCAAGGGAGCAGACGGTACAGAGCGCAACATCCTTGTAAACTCAAACTTTGATCCTGAAAACGGTTACTCCTGCGTATACGTAAAAGAAACCGGACAGATAATGCTCTTTGCAAACAGCGATATCGCATTCGTTGAAAGATCATATCTCACATTCATAGCTGACAGCGTTGTTCATTCTGACATCACAAGCAGTCCCGGATTCGACCTCAAGACAGGTGATATCGACATAAAGCTTGAACTGGATTACGAAAATAAGACCTGTGCAGTAGACGGAAAGACCGTTGATCTGACAGATTCTTCAGCAAACAATTCATTCTATGCTTTCTTCAATGCAGTTGTTACAGAGAACATCATAAGCCTTGACATCAAAGCAAAGCCTGAGCTCAAGGATCCTCAGCTCACCGCAGTACTCCGCAGCAGTGACGGCAAGGAGCTCACATATCAGCTCACAGACGCCGGAAACGACAAGAGCTATGTATTCATAGACGGTGAATACACCGGAGCTCTTGTAAGCAGCGATATAGTCAGCGGTCTGAACTCAGTACCCGATTTCTACAAGCAGTTCGCTGAGAGCGCAGGACTTGACAAGTAAAGATCAAAAAGCACCCGAAAGGGTGCTTTTTATTATGCAGAATAATGCTCTGAGCAGACCTCTGAATACTATTGTACACAGTCAGCTGACATATGCTACTGCAAAATGTACTAAAATATCCTTAACAAAGCACTATAATTCATTGCACAACTAACATAAATAGTGTATAATGATTACAAATGTAAATAATGTTCATTTGTCTTTCAGGAGGGATATTAATGTACGGAAGAACCAAAAAACTCGCCGCACTGCTGACGGGAATACTGACTGTGTTTTCCTGTACTTCCGGAATAGTTCCGGAAAAGAACAACAGCAGCGCCGATGCGGCTTCAATAGGACTGCTCGCCTTTCCGGGAGCAGTTGGCGGCGGCAAATATGCTACCGGCGGCCGCGGAGGCGAAGTGTATCATGTTACCAATCTCAATGACAGCGGCGAGGGTTCTTTCCGTGATGCCGTAAGCAAGTCGAACCGCATAGTAGTATTCGATGTAAGCGGCACAATCGAGCTCGAAAGTGCAGTATCCTGCATGAGCAACGTGACAATTGCCGGACAGACTGCTCCGGGCGGCTCCGGCATAACTCTCAAGAACTACAAAATGGCTTTCGGCGGTGACAATATCATATGCCGCTACCTCAGCTCGCGCCCGGGACCGTACAAGGCTACTTCATCAGGAAACGACGCGTGGGGCGGCTCGAAAGGTTCCAACTCCATCATTGACCACTGCTCGCTCGGCTGGGCTTCTGACGAACAATGGGGACTCTACTCAAATAACTCCAACTACACGGTGCAGTATTCCGTTATCGGACCTGCAAACTCATGGGGCGGTCACGATAAAGGTGTTCACGGCTTTGCGATAATGATGGGCAACAGCAGTCTTACCTACGACCACAACCTCATCATACACAATGTTTCGAGAAACTTCCGCGGAAAAGTTCCCGGACAAGGCGTTGCGGACTTCACTAACAATATCATCTACGACTGGGGCTATCAGACAGCCTATGGAACTATCGGTCACCTCAACTATGTCAACAACACCCTGAAGGCAGGAAATTCCACAACAGGCGGCTACAACTGGGTAAACGTTGACAGCACCACAAAACCTGAAAACTTCAAAGTATACTGCAGCGGCAATCGTCTCATCAACAAGGACGGTTCCACCCACGGTATCACCTATAACAACTGGGACGGCATAACTGTAAAGAGCGGCATCGGTATCACAAAGGATAACCTCTATTCCGCTTCTCCTTTCCAGATAAGCAACAACGGCGAGAATGTCTCAACAGCCGGTACCTGCGAAAGCGCAGCAGCTTCCTATGACCACGTTATAGACTTTGCCGGAAACGGCATCGCTCCTAACAAGAGAACTGCTATCGACCAGCAGTGTGCTTACGAGACTAAGTCCGGAACAGGTACTTGCAGCGGTACAGCAGCTTATGACGGTTCTGTTTCTGACCTAAACAAGTACAGTATCAAGTGCGGCGTATCTTACAGCTATCCATCTTCTGTGCTGAAAAAGGAGATCACCGACAACGATAATGACGGCATGGACGACAGCTGGGAACTCGCAAGAGGTCTTGATCCTACCGATCCCACCGACTACAAAGGCGACTACTGCGACCAGGGATATATGAACATCGAGTACTACATCAACGATCTGACTGTGGACTCTTTCCCATCCGGCACAGTTAAGCTCTCCCCTGAGCAGTCTGCTCCCCCGACTCCTGCTGTATCAGCTTTTGAGACTATCGAAGCTGAAAGCTTCGCATCTCAGGACGGCGTTCAGATCGAAGATCTCGCATATGGTGGTCAGAATATCGGCTACATAGAAAACGGCGACTGGATAATGTTCCGAAAGGTAAACTTTGGCGACGGCGCAAGATCATTAAAGGCTAAGCTCTCCGGAAACGCTGCCGGTATCGAACTATACACCGACAGTCTCAGCGGAACTCCTGCGGCAACTGTAAAGTTCGCCGGCACAAGTGGTTTCAATGACTATCAGGAAGTCGAATTCAATATCCCGGCTATATCCGGTACTCATAACCTGTATATGAAATTCACAGGCGGTGAAGGCTATCTACTCAATGCAGACAGCTTTGTTTTCAATGAAAATGCGATACCTCTCAGCGGAAGATTCTTCAAATACGTTGAGGTCGCAGAGGGGGCTTATCCGCTTTTATGGAAGATAGGTCAGAACGCATCAGTCGGCTCACCGATCTTCGGTGACCGCGACTTCACAATAGGCGAACTCCAGTCCACGCTGGAAGGCGCAGAAATACTTATGACTGCCTGCGATGCAAAGGGCAGTACAGGCAATACAGCCATTTTCTTAGCCGGAGAAGATATGACTCTGCATATAGCTCTTGACAGCAGAGTCGAGAATACACCTGAATGGCTCTCAGACTTCACACTTATGAGAACTTATCTCAAATCATCAAATGATGTTACATTCAATATATACGACAAACATATCCATAAGGGCGAAAAGATAATCCTCGGAAGCAACGGTCAGACCTATATGTGCGTGAATTTCTTTGCGCTCGCAACACCGGACGCTTCTCACGAGAAGATAGCAGGCGATGTCAACGAGGACAATTCTCTGTCAATTGCTGATATAGTATGCCTCAGCAACTATCTGCTTGGCAGGACTCCCCTGTCGGATTCACAGAAGCAGACAGCTGACCTCACACTCGATGGCAAGATCAACGTATTCGACCTTATACTGCTGAAAAGAGCAGTCATCAACAACAGATCGTAATGCTTCCGGAACTGCACTCTCCGGGGCATTTATGATACAGCGTATGGCAAGTCAACATACGCATAAGGGACAAATCAGAAAGAACAAAGGCGGTTCGTAAAACGGAACCGCCTTTGTTCTTTATAATGGATATATTCTTTTTATCACAGGTATTGAGGTGCATACGGTCAGAAAAGCCACAAACAATAAGGTCATACCGAACGATACCGGACGTTCTTCCATATTATGCTGATATATTACGAGTTCGGACCAATAAACTGCAAGACCGCTGACGAAGAGCTTGTTCAGATCGAGCAGTCCCCGTATCTCCTCGCGCAGGATGCTCTCGCCTTTTGCATTTGTTTTCACACCGAGCTTAACTTTTCGTGCCGCTATGTCGCCGAGCTGAAGCAGCAGCAGAAACACTATGCCCACTATATACGGATAGGCAACGTATTTCTTGCTGGCATACACATCAAATTCACCGTCGCTGTCAAAGTGAACTCCTGTTATCTCAGGCATATTGTTCCACTTGAAGCATAGATGTATGAACGCCGCAGCGAGTATTCCCCAAGCGATAATATTGATAAGGAGATGAAACTTCTTCATCAGTCAAGCTGCCATTCCTCGCAAAGTCTGTTTATAGCCTCTGTCAGCTTGCGCATATCGGCATTTGCCCTGCCGTCAGACAGCTTTATCATTCTGTTCAGACGATCGGCAGCTGCAACGAGGTCGCTGTAAGCAACGCTCATATTTGCTGTATTTATAGCCTTCTTCGGTATCGGAATAGGTTCAGCATCAATAGTTATCTCGCCTGCGGCAATGTCAAATTCCGCACCGCTGTACGGCGCATAGGTATCAACACCGAGTTCCTCACGAAGCTTCTGTGCAAAGCTGTCTGCAGAAGCCGCATCACCGTGATTGATGAAGAATTTCTGTACGCCCTTGATAGCCTTCGCCCACTCGAGAAGTCCGTTCAGGTCTGCGTGGCCGCTGATACCGGGGAGCTGCTTTATCTCAGCTGCAACACGGACTGTTTCACCGAACAGCTTGACTTTCTTTGCGCCCTCGATAAGACCTCGTCCAAGAGTATTGTTAGCCTGATAGCCTACAAAGAGGATAGTATTCTCAGGCTTCCAGAGATTATGCTTGAGGTGGTGCTTGATACGGCCGGCCTCACACATACCGCTTGCGGATATTATGACCTTAGGACGAACATCTTCATTTATAGCGCGCGAATCATCGCTCGAAACTGTTCTGATAAGGTTATCAAATGTTATCGGGTTGATACCCTTGCGCACAAAGGCAAGGGCTTCCTCATCGTAGCAGCTCTCACGGTTGTTTATGAATATATCAGTCGCTTCATTAGCAAGCGGACTGTCCACGTATACCGGGAATTCATCGTGTCCCTTGATAAGTCCCTGTTCCTTGATCTGACGAATGAAGTAGAGCATCTCCTGTGTTCTGCCTACTGCGAACGAGGGAATGATAACGCTTCCGCCGCGGTCAAATGTAGTCTGTATCACTTTTGACAGAGCAGTAACATAGTCTGTCGGACGATCATGGATACGGTTTCCGTAAGTGGATTCCATTACGACGTAATCAGCACTGTCAATGTACTGCGGATTGCGTATGAGCGGCTGCATAGAATTTCCTATATCACCTGAGAATACAACCTTTTTGGTAACACCGTCCTCAGTTATAGTCAGGATTATGCTCGACGAGCCGAGAAGATGTCCTGCATCACGGAACGCTACGGTAATACCCTCACAGAGTTCAAACGGCGTATCATAATTGTGCGGTACGAAGAGCTCAATAGCTCCGATAGCATCGTCCATTGTGTAGAGCGGCTCATATTCTGCCTCACCGCGGCGCTGTCCTTTACGGTTGCGCCATTCAGCTTCAAATTCCTGTATATGCGCACTGTCGCGAAGCATTACGCTGCAAAGATGCGAAGTTGCAACAGTTGCGTGTATCTCACCTGAGAAACCGCCTGCGTACAGGAGAGGGAGCATACCTGAGTGGTCAATGTGTGCGTGCGTCAGAAGAACATAGTCGATATTGCCCGGAGCTGTCGGCACCTGAACATTCTCGAAAACATCCTCTCCCTGCTGCATACCGAAGTCCACTAGGAACTTCTTGCCGCAGGCTTCGATATACGTGCAGCTTCCCGTTACTTCGTGAGTTGCACCGATAAAAGTCATTTTCATAGATCTTGCCTCCATCCGTACTTATTTGTACAAGATAATTATACCATATTGCTCCGAAAAAGTCTATACCATTTTGTTAATTATAAACTAATTATTTGATATTTTTCTCTTGCTATTCACTATGAATTGTGATATAATCTAAATATAATTGTTTTAGGGTGGTATTATGACAGGATCATGTAAAAAAAGAATATCGGCTTCTCCGTGTATAAGTCACGCTGTACCGGCTTTCTCCGGAGTGTCGCCGGAGCCTTTTCTCGCAAATAACGGTGACTATTCAGCTTACTGGGATTGTTCTGTACCTGACTATATCGCCTATGACCTCTCTGCCGTACCTCCGCAGCTAAGATATAAAGTTATTGCTGTATGGTATAACAAGAGCACCTACTTCCCTATCGGCGGTTTCCAGACAAGAGATATGATACCTGAAAACTATACGATAGAAGTCAATACTGCTCCAGGCGGACTTTGTCCCCCAAACGGCTGGAAAACAATTCTTACCGTGACCGGTAATAAATACAGCTCCCGACAGCATATCATAGATCTCAGCGGCTGCAGCTGGATAAGAATGAAGATCTCATCAGCAAGCGGCAGTACCACCGGACTTGCTTCCCTGGTTTTCGACATTCATAGCTTGACCGACAGTTTATACGACAGCTGGCTGTTTCTCGGTGATTCTATCACAGGCTGCGGTATGAACAACTGCTACGGTACAAGTTTTGCCGCATTTATAAATCAGCTTGACGAGCGATTTTTCCCCATTCAAGAAAACGGAGGCATAGGCGGAACAACATCCGCTGACGGCAGAGCACATATCGACAGATGGCTTGATGATTCTCCGGCGAGATTTATAAGTATCGCCTACGGAACTAACGATATATGGGGAAAAAGCGTCACAGCCGACGAATATCTCGACAACAACCGCTGTATGATAAACTCTGTTCTTCGTCACGGCAAAATACCGATACTGCCGAAGATACCTTTTGCAGCTGACGAAGCCGTCGGAAAGAGCATACCGGCATATAATGCCGCTGTTGAAAAGCTGTGGGCAGAGTTCGGCGATAGCCTGATAAAAGGACCTGACTTTGAAGCTTTTTTCAGTGAAAGGCCACATCTTCTCTCAGACGGAGTCCATCCGACTCAGGAGGGATACGAAGCTATGCGACGCCTGTGGGCTGAGACCATGTTCGAAAACATATATAAATAAAAAAGCCGGGGACGCAAAGTCCTCGGCTTTTTTTGTATATTTACTTGAGATCTGTCTTCTTGAATATTCTGACACCAATAATAGGAAGTCCGATAATATATGCAAGCGCAAATACCGGCATAGCATATCTGAGGAGTTCGCTGGGATATTTACCTACAGAAACGCCGTGAAGGAGTTCAGATGTCTGCATATCGAGGATAGCGCAGCTAATGAGATCCACGAGCTTTTCATGATCATTCAAAGCAAGCATAGCTATCGCACCGAATGTGCTGAGGAGCGTATTGATAATATAAGCAATAATAGCTCCGGAAACACCGCGGAGAAGCATACAAACAAATACTGTCATTGATGAATAAGCAAGAATGAGAAGCACACTGTGGATAGAATAATAGATCATACATCCGTGTGCAAGGCTGTTCATACCGCCAAGTATCACAGCACCAAAAATAAATGAAGCCAGGGTTGCTACAAGGTGATAGAACATTGCAACTGCGTAAAAACAGAAAAGATGAGCAACATAAATATTTGTTCTTGAATGGCCGCATATGATCTTATTGCGGACTGTGTTCTGAGTGAAGTCACGAACTACAAACATCGCCGGAACAATAGCCATAAACAGGCTCTGATTACCAAGCATGCCAAAGATAACATCTGACAGAACAGCCTTTGACTCAGATTCTGCCAAATGTTCATTGATGGCGTAGTTGAGAAGCACCTGAAGGAGTGAAAGTCCGATGAGTATCCATGTGCAAATCCAGAATCTTTTAGCGTTTCTTGCTTTGGCGAAGCCTTCTGAAATCAGTCTTTTCATTTCTCAACACCTCCAATAAGATTGATAAAGAAGCTCTCAAGACTTTCGTGGCGCTCGGAAAGCTTCTTGACTTCACATCCCATTTCATGAAGTCTTAATACAAGAGGTGTAACGGTGATCTCTGAATAGATCTCAGCCTCTGTCTCGGAAAGTATCTTGTAATCAGCATTCATTTCCTTGAGAACAGTTTCAAGAGGCTTTGTATCGTTTACTGTGAGGTAATTTATACGGCGACATACATGCTCGATCTCCTCTGCACTCATTTCCTTGATCATCTTACCGGATTCAATGAAGCCGTAATGTGTAGCGAGCTTTGCAAGCTCATCAAGGATATGGCTTGAAATTAGGATAGTGATGCCGCGCTCTTTGTTCAGCTTGGTGAGCAGTTCACGAACTTCGATAATACCCTGAGGATCAAGTCCGTTTATAGGCTCGTCAAGTATGAGAAACTCGGGGTTGCTTACGAGAGAGAAGGCAATACCAAGTCTCTGACGCATACCGAGTGAAAAATTCTTAGCTAATTTTTTACCTGTATCGCCAAGTCCGACAAGTTCAAGTATGTCCTTGACACATGAAAAGTCCTTGCCGAGAACTCTGCACTGCTGTTTGATATTCTCCTCAGCAGTCATATCCAGGTAAATTGAAGGTGTCTCAACAACTGCGCCCATTTTTGAACGCGCACTATTGATCTCCGGAGAAGTTGATTTTACACCGAAAAGGTCGAATGTACCCTGAGTGGGAAATGCTACTCCTGTGATGATTCTTATAAAAGTTGTTTTACCAGCACCGTTCCTACCAACGAAACCGTAGATAGACCCCTTGGGAACGTGCATGGTGATGCCGTCGAGAGCCTTGAAAGCATGATAACGCTTGCAGAGGTCCTCAGTCTGAATTACATATTCCATTTTATCAATCCTTATTCCCATTTATCGTTTTAATTTTAACAATGATTTTTTGATAAAACGGCGGCCATGCCAAAGCACGACCGCCGATAGTCGCTGTTTAAATTTTCAAAGAAAAATTATTCGTTGATCTTTGTAACAACGCCGGAACCAACTGTTCTACCACCCTCACGGATAGCGAAACGGAGTCCCTCTTCGATAGCGATAGGAGTGATGAGCTCAACGTCCATAGCTACGTTATCGCCAGGCATACACATTTCCTTGTCTGCAGGAAGTGTAACAACACCAGTAACGTCAGTTGTTCTGAAGTAGAACTGAGGTCTGTAGTTGTTGAAGAAAGGAGTATGACGGCCGCCCTCTTCCTTCTTCAGTACGTAAACCTGACCAGCAAACTTTGTGTGGGGGTGAATTGAGCCGGGCTTACAAAGAACCTGTCCACGCTCAACCTGGTCTCTTGTGATACCACGGAGAAGAGCACCAACGTTATCACCAGCCTCACAGAAGTCAAGAGTCTTTCTGAACATTTCAAGACCTGTAACAACTGTGTTGAGCTTCTCGTCAGAAAGACCAACGATCT
>JAEEGJ010002563.1_pt1 | contig 89467 bp, 82 predicted proteins | sample 8958761 | NCBI WGS metagenome assembly JAEEGJ01 (sample SAMN16246546, study PRJNA631951) | gut metagenome | biome: gut microbiome; feature: rumen; material: RS-attached | host: Bos | place: Iran: Karaj | collected 2018-10
AGATAGGAGTGAGGTGTAAGCATGGTAACATGTTCAGCTGACACTTACTAATCGGTCGAGGGCTTTTCCAGATAAGGTTTGTTTAGATTGGTTTAGATTGATTCGGTATCGGTTTTGAAGGTACAAAATTTAATCACTGCAAATTTTTTGCAGTGATTTTTTTATTCGATAATTTGAAAAAAATACTATTTTTTACTATCTTTTTCTTGTATTTGTGTTATAATTAACGTAAAATTAATGATAATACTATCATTTTCTAATTTTTATTAGAAGCAGAGAGGTGAATCTATGGATACCAATATTTTGATGGAAAGCGGAACCAACGAGCTGGAAGTGCTTGAATTCTCACTAAATGGTAACTCCTATGGTATTAACGTTGCCAAGATTAAAGAGATTATCAATTACATGCCGGTAACCCCGGTTCCTAATGCACACCCGTCTATTGAAGGAATTTTCATGCCAAGAGACACAATGATTACTGCAATCGATCTTAAGAATTGCTTGCAGCTTGGCAGTTCTGAACCGGGTGGTCTTTTTATTATCACCAACTTTAATAAACTGGATATTGCTTTCCACGTTGATTCTGTTCTCGGAATCACAAGAGTTTCCTGGAAAGAGATTATTAAACCCAATGCCACCGTTAATATTCAGGAAGCAGGTGTTGCTACGGGTATTATCAAGATTAATGAAAAGCTGATCATTATTCTTGATTTCGAGAAAATTGTTTCCGACATTAATCCTGAAACAGGTCTTAAGATTACGGATATTGATGCACTCGGTGAGAGAAGCAGAAATGATATCCCTATTCTTATTGCGGAAGATTCGCCTTTACTTAATAAACTTATTGTTGATTCTCTTCATAAGGCCGGATATACAAACCTTATTCCCAACGAGAACGGACAGCTTGCATGGGATAAGATTTGTGAGTTCAGAGATGCCGGTAACTTAAGAGAGAAAGTCGGATGTGTGGTTACTGATATTGAGATGCCTGAGATGGACGGCCACCGTCTGACCAAACTTATTAAATCTAACGATGACACAAAGTTCCTTCCTGTAATCATCTTCTCATCACTTGTTAATGAAGAGATGAGACGAAAAGGCGAAAGCTTAGGTGCAGATGCGCAGCTTTCAAAACCTGAGATAGGAAATCTTGTGACTGAAATCGACAGATTGGTTAACATGAAATAAAGATATACACTCGATAAAAGCCCAAGGATTTCTTGGGCTTTTTTGTAAGCGAATATGGGTTTTATCAAATACATAAAAAGGAGAAGAGAAGTATGGGCAACAGTACTGCGCGCAAGCAAACCAAAATTAAAAACAAGCTTTTGATTTTCTTACTTCCTGCAGTAGTAGTAACTATTCTTGTATTGGTATTGATATCAGGATATCTCTCCAGGAAGAGCTTGTCAGAGATGGCAACTGCACAGTTAAGTGCATCCATCACAAACCAGGCCGATAATATCGAGTCTTGGCTTAAAGAGAATTTACAGAATTTCTCAACAGTTAAGCTTTTGATTGAGAAAACCCAGCCCACCGCCGGTGAGTTACAGGAGATTATTAACGCCAACTATGGATTCAATAAATACTGCCGTGACGGCGTTTATCTTGCAACGGGCGGAGGAACCATTTATCAGGCGGCTGAGTCAAGTAAGAAGATTTCTCATCCCGCTGAGCAGCCCTGGTTTAAACAGGGTATGACCAGAGTTAACATGGCATATGGTACTGCCTACACCGATGCAAATGGAGCATCCATTATTTCAGCTTCGGGTCTTGTTAACGACGGCTCCGGCCAGCTTAAGGTTATAGCTGCAGATCTGTCCCTCGACCAGATCAGTATAATCGTAAACTCCGGCGTTAAGATGGAAGATGCCGCAGCTTTCCTTGTTGATATTTCCGATAACACAATTCTTGCACATCAGGATCCTGCAAGGGTATCAACCAAATTAACCACTTCCGACACCGATCCTATGATGGCTAAGGTCGCAGAACAGTTAAGCGCCCGTAAATGGGACAATTTAACTGCGGCCGGTTATGTAATTGCCTTCAAGGAGATCACAGAAACCGATTGGGTTCTTGTATCATATGTACCCGAATCAGCAATTATGAGTGATGTTGTAAAGCTTACATATACACTTGCCATTGCCGGTGTTATAGCCATTGTTCTCATTGTATTGATTATCAACTTCCTTGTATCAAGAGTAATTGCTCCTCTTGGCGGAATTACAAAGAACATTGCGGACATGACGGAAGGTGACTTCACAATTGCCGTTGAACATAATACCAATGATGAAATCGGACTTATGAGTACCAAGGTTTCAGAATTCGTTGAGTCTATGAGAAAGATGCTTTCATCCATCAACAACGAGTCTAAGAAGCTGAAGGAACAGTCCGATAACTCAGACAGAGTTTCAAAAGATATGTTCGAGGCATCCCGGGCACAGTCAGATGCAATGCAGAATCTTAATAATACAGTAGATCAGCTTGCAGCTGCTGTCGGAGAGATTGCCAACAATGCAAGTACATTGGCCATGGTTGTTTCTGACACCAGAGACAATTCCAATCAGGCTAATATCAGCATGAAGGAAACTGTTGAAATCAGTAAGAAGGGCCGTGCGGATATGGAGCAGGTATCTGCTGCAATGCAGGGCATCAAGGAAGGCAACGACGAGCTTGTTAAGTCCATCAATGATGTAGGAAAAGCATCTGAAGAGATTACCAAGATTGTTGAGGTTATCGGAGAAATCGCCGATGAAACCAACCTTCTTTCACTCAACGCTTCAATTGAGGCTGCCAGAGCCGGTGAAGCCGGAAAAGGATTTGCAGTTGTCGCAAGTGAGATTGCAAAACTTGCTCAGAACTCAGCAGCCAGTGCGGACAATATCGCAACTCTTATCGGCGAAGTTCATACAGCTATTAAGACAGTTGTATCTCAGGCCGAAATCAGCGCTGAGAGTATTGATAAGAATACGATGCTAATTAATACAGCTGTAGAGACCTTCGACCAGATTTATCAGAATATTGAGAAGTCCAACGAACTCATTGATTTGATGATTCAGGATGTTGAAAAGGTTGATGATGTTGCAACCAATGTAGCAGCCATTTCCGAAGAGCAGGCAGCCAGTGCGGATGAAATCCTGGTTACCAGCCACAGAATGGTTGAACAGGCAAATAACATTACGCAGAGCAGCCAGGAGGTGGCAGACAACTCTCACGAGCTTGCCAGCACTTCGGATACTCTTACGGCGTATGTTCAGCAGTTTAAGATTTAGGAGGTGGCAGCATGAGTAACTTTTTGAAAAAGACATTAACTGTTTTGCTGGTTACGGTGCTTATGGCCGTTTCCGTATGTGGATGTGGAGCTTCCTCTGCAGGTGGCGGAGGAGGAAAGGGCAAGATTCTTCTGGCTCTTCATGATGATACAGATACCTTCCTTAATGTTCTTGTCACAGCTATGCAGGAGAGAGCACAGAAGGACGGACTTAACATTGATATTGTTTATGCTGCCAACAGTACAGATACTCAAAAGCAGCAATTGGAAGATGCGGCAAAGGCCGGATATTCAGCAATCATATGCAGACTGTGCGATGCATCTACAACTCTTCAGATGGAAGCAGCTGCGGGAGATGTGCCTATTGTATTCATAAACAATGAGCCTTCGGAAAGCTTCTTAAAGCCTGACAAATATGTATATGTAGGCTCCTTTGAACAGGATGCCGGAAGATTCCAGGCTGAGTATATCTGGAATGGTCTTGGCAAACCCTCAAAGCTTGATGTGGTTCTTCTTATGGGAGATCAGGGACACTCTGCAGTTGAGCCCAGAACAGATGCTGTAAAATACTTCTTCTGGGATAATAACGTAGATCTTAATGTGGTATTTTGTGACTATGCTACATGGTCAGATACATTGGCATACGAAAAACTTGATATGTTTAAATTGACCGATCAGCATTTTGACTGTATCATAGCTAATAACGACCCTATGGCAATCGGCGCAATCAACTGGCTTAAGGATAACGGATACGATACACATAAATATCTGGTTGCCGGAATTGATGCTACAGAGAGTGGCCGTCAGGCCGTTGCTGACGGCGATATGTACATGACAGTTCTTCAGGATACTGCAGGCCAGGGTAATGCGGCAATAGATGCAGCGTTAGCTCTTGGCGGCGGCGGTTCCTTAAAGGATGTGGAAGGTGCAACCGAGAATCTTAAGTATGTATGGGTTCCTTTTGTTCCTGTTACAAAGGACAATGTCGGGAGCTTAAAATAATTATGTAAGGATGTCTAAGTTATGAGTAAAGTTTTGGTGGCGTATTTCAGCGCCGGGGGAACCACGGGAAAGGTTGCTATTAAGCTTGCAAAGGCTATTGAAGCTGATGTTTATCCTATTACCCCAAAGATTCCGTATAAGGCGGCAGATCTTAACTGGATGAACAAGAACAGTCGAAGCAGTGTGGAAATGAACGACAGGAGTTCAAGACCGGAGATAGCTAACAAGCTTCAGAATATGGAAGATTATAAAGTGATTTTCCTTGGATTTCCCATTTGGTGGTACAGAGAGCCATCAATAATTGACACTTTTATGGAATCCTATGATTTCAAGGGTAAAACCGTAATCCCCTTCTGTACTTCAGGAGGGAGCGAAATAGGCGAATCGGGAAAGAATATTGAGAAACTTGCTCCCGGTGCCAATGTGAAGGAAGGCAAACGCTTTAAGAGAATGGTAAGAAGCACAACTCTTAAAGAATGGGCTTCACAGTTTATTTAAAATAATTAGGAAGATTTTCAGGTTAAGTGCAACACCTTCGTTGCGCTTAAAACACGACATAAATAAGATACTTGATTAAAAATTCATTATAAAGGTTGGCGAAAACCTAAGATTTTGTGGTTTTATCTGCCATCCTTTTTCTTTTCCGCCATAGTAAGTGCAACGGCTGATTTGGTGTTGCGTTAACTATGATGGAAGATTTTGGGTGAAAGGACTATATCCTGCGGAGGTATCTCTTCCTGCCCGAGCAGTATGAAGAAATCTTCAGGTAAGACTGCTTTAGCTATATCAAAGGCGCTCCTGCCAAACAGAGCCTTTCTCTTGTAGCTGTTTATGTGATTCATCATTAAGGAAATATCACCCTGATTAAAAGGTCTTAAAGATGTCCCCTTTGGGATAAAGTATCTTATCATCTTATGGTGATTCTCACAGGTGCCTTTCTCATCGGAACGATTAGGCTCGCAAAAGAAGATTTTGGTGCGCTTGCCTCCAGAAATAGACTCTTCCATTCTGAAAACATCTGCAAATTCACTGCCGTTGTCCGTAAGGATTACTGGAAAGATTTCCCGAAAAAGTTCTGTGCCAAGAGACAGTTCAATCTTATCTAACATAGAGATTACATTATCTGAATCCTGTGCTTCTATAATGAAAGCAAGCTGAAGTGAAAACTCCTTAAACGTCAAAGTCAAAAGTGCTTCCGATTCCGTTTGCTTTCCTTCAACGCAATCCATCTCAACTGTATGAACATCATGAGATTCTATGTATGAAAGATAATCGGAATAAAAATGACTGATTTTGGATGCTGATAGATACTGTTTCCGAGAGGCGTTATTGGTCGTCCGCCTTGGATTCCTTTTAACCTTATCCCTTAAATCTATGTTTCTGGCATCCAGTTCACATTTGTCTATCATGCGCCTTAAAGTAGATTCGCTCACAGGCAACTCATCACCATAGGTCTGCTTGACATGATAAGGCGAGGTGCCGTTCTTAATCATGGGTGAAGCCAGCTTGTTTATCTTTGCCATTTCATCTGCGGTTAGGTCAAAACCTTCACGGGCTGATTTTAAAGTCTTGTGATAAGTATTATCAGCAGTAATAGCATTGTAGAAAGTCTTTTTCCTTTGGCAGGAAGGGAAGGTTCTGCATCCATTACACATGCCGTTAATCCGTTTGGGACATTCTTCGCCTTCATAATCAGGGCAGTATGCTGAACACTTTACATTGCACTTTGAACAGTGTCGCCTACAGTATGCTACATTGCAAAGATTAGTGCGGACGCAGCCCTTACGGTAGATACAGTCATTGAAATGAGCCTTGGTGGTGATAAGGTGACGGGTTATTTCCCTTTGAATTGTAGACGGAGACACGTCCAGTTCTCTGGCAATGTTCCTTATAGATTGTCTGTGATTCAGACGGTCTTCAATAAGAACCCTCTGTTCTACGGATAGGTGTTTGTACAAGAAGAATACCTCACTTAAATAGAGTCGCAAGCCAAACACCCAACGTAAAGAAATCCATTTATCCTTGACAGGACGAGTGGAAACAGAATAGTATAATATACAGATAACATAAATTTAGGTGTTTCGACATCTAAAAAGAAAGAGCATCGGACGGTCGCCAAACTTCTCTGATGCTTTTTCTTTTAATGCGCTGTATTTAATTGTAAAGGAAATATTTGGTTAGTCAAATCTAAGAATCCAATTTTCTACCACATATAGGACAGTAATTTATCTTTATATTGAAGTCACTACAAGTGTTTTCGCTTCGCTTCTCGGTTCTTATCCAGAGGAGGCCTTTATTAACAAACTCGGTTATTATCATTCCGAGAGATGGTGATGTTGATATGCAGAAAATAGGTTCTTCCGTTTGACAGCATGAACATTGTTTTTTCATTTTATTCTCCTTATAAGCAAGAAAGGTACATGTATGGCTAAAGAAGCAAGAAAAGATGAACCCCTAGTAGGAACCATTGTTGAGGCTATAAAAGAGCCCGCTAACGAAAAACATGACTATTATTGTAAGTGTGACGGATGCTCTGCTCATATGTATGCATATGCTTTGGGCCAAACCAATGCAAGATTTGTTTCTTACAATAAATTTGAACATGTTTCAATCTCATGTATTCCCGTCGAAATGGAGTTTGACCCCACTGCACATTCTGAAGAGCTGTTTGATATGGATACCTATATCATGAATGTGTGTGGCGAAGTTAAGCACATTGATAGGGGCGCAAGGATTCCAACATCTACAGAACATCGACATGTTCATATAAAAACAAAGCCCCTTACTGCCATAAATACCACAAATGATTTATATCTACAGTTCTGTCATGCGGGCTTAGAGGCAAGTTATAATGGTTATTCTGTCAACGAATTCTTTGCCTGTCGAAATAATTACGAAGAAAAGTCCCACGGGTTTACAGGATTTCAGCTCGTAGAAGCATCGTTCTATAAATACCATCCATACACGCAATATATGGATTTTAATTTTACACCTTATGGTAAAATCACTTTTGAACCAGTCCATATTCGCCTTGATTTTGGTGATAAAGATAAAGCATTTGGATTTTATAAACAGCATTTTGCAGATAAAAAGACATGGAAACCTAAAAAAGGTGTTTATACTAGGCTTATCGTAATCGCAGGCGTATGGGAAAAATTAAATTCCTCGGATATTATCAGTATATGTAAAATAAATAAACTTACTCAGATAAAATTTTACGATTAAGTACGCAACCACATATCGGACAAAACGCAAAATCAAAAAAAATCTGCTCCTCTGCAATATCATCACTCAAACATACTACGCCCTCTCCTTCATGATTAATAACAGGCCTGTTTGTTTTATCTCTACTTTGAGGCGTTGGAATCAGAGGTTTAATACCGTTACAAAAATCACACATATGTATTTCTTACTCCATTCTTTGTCATAGTAAGTGCAACACTCCACCATAGTTAGTGCTACAAGGGTGTTGCACTTAGTTTGGAAATGTGCCATTTAAAATAATTAAGGCTTGTCAAGTAAAAATACTTGACAAGCCTTTTTGGTTTATGTATTATAGGAAAGGTGTCAAAATGTTGCGAGGGTTTCACAATGGAGAAAATCGTTGAACAAGGCCTTCTCTATGATTATTATGGAGAGCTTTTGACAGAGCATCAGAAGAAAATATACGAAGATGTTGTTTATAATAATTTGTCCTTAAATGAAATTGCCGAGGATGAAGGAATAAGCAAGCAGGGAGTACACGATCTCGTTAAGAGATGTGACAAGACCCTTTCCGAATATGAAGATAAGCTAAAGCTTATTGAGAGAGGGAAGAAGGCATCGGCAATTCTGGATGAACTTGATAAGATGAATCTTCCGGCAGAAGCTTTATCAAAGCTTAAGGACATAAGAGAGTTAATATAAGGATCGATACATGGCATTTGAAAGCTTATCAAATAAACTGCAGAATGTTTTCAAGAACCTCAGAAGCAAGGGAAGACTTAACGAAGTAGATGTAAGGGCCGCTCTTAAAGAGGTTAAGATGGCACTTCTTGAAGCGGATGTTAACTTCAAGGTTGTTAAGCAGTTTATTAAATCAGTTGAAGAGAGAGCCATCGGCGAAGAGGTTATGAATGGACTAAACCCCGGCCAGATGGTTATAAAGATAGTTAATGAGGAACTTGTTGCCCTTATGGGTAATGAGACCACAGAGCTGGCATTTCAGCCCGGAAAGGCTGTTACCGTCATTATGATGTGCGGTCTTCAGGGTTCAGGTAAGACAACCTCTACAGCCAAGATTGCAGGCAAACTTAAGACCAAGGGCAAGAAGCCTTTGCTGGTTGCATGTGATATATACAGACCCGCTGCTATTGATCAGTTAAGAATTAACGGTGAGAAGCAGAATGTTGATGTTTTTGACATGGGTACTGATTATAAGCCCTGGGAGATAGCTGAATCAGCCATTGCCAAGGCAAATAAGGAAGGCTATAACGTTGTAATCCTTGATACGGCAGGTCGTCTTCACATTGACGAAGAGCTGATGCAGGAACTTGTGGATATCAAGGAGAAGGTGGATGTTCACCAGACACTCCTTGTTGTAGACGCTATGACCGGTCAGGATGCTGTTAATGTTGCGGAAGAATTCAACAGTCGAATCGGAATCGATGGAGTTGTTCTTTCCAAGATGGATGGCGATACAAGAGGCGGTGCGGCTTTATCAGTTAAGGCTGTAACCGGAAAGCCCATTTTGTTCGTTGGTATGGGTGAGAAACTTTCCGATTTGGAACAGTTCTATCCCGACAGAATGGCAAGCAGAATCCTTGGTATGGGTGATGTGCTTTCACTTATCGACAAGGTATCCGAGGCCAATCTTGAACTTGATGAGCAGGCAGAGAAGGACAAGATGTCCCGCCTTAAGAAAGGTAAATTCGACTTTGAGGATTACCTTGATTCCATGAAGCAGATGCGCTCTATGGGCGGCATCGGTTCGATTCTTGGCATGATGCCCGGAATGGGAGCAAAGATGGGAGACATTGAGTCGATGGTTAACGACAAGCAGCTGGCTCATACAGAAGCAATTGTCCTTTCCATGACAAAGAAGGAAAGAAGAGATCCCAAGCTCCTTAATCCCCAGCGAAAGTTCAGAATCGCAAAGGGTGCGGGAGTCGACATCGCTGAGGTTAACAGATTTATCAAACAGTTCGAGCAGACTCAGAAGCTTATGAAGCAGTTTGGCGGCGGCAAGAAGCACGGCGGCTTCGGAGGACTTGGAGGAATGCTTGGCGGAATGGGCAAAGGCGGTAGATTCCCCTTTTAATTAACTTGAGATATAGAGAATATGAACTCTTTATCGTATATAAATATTAATATCAATTAGATTTTTACGGAGGTAAAAAAATGGCAGTTAAAATCAGATTAAGAAGAATGGGTCAGAAAAAGGCACCCCTTTACAGAATCATCGTAGCAGATTCAAGATCACCCAGAGATGGTCGTTTCATCGAGGAGATCGGTACATATGATCCTTCTACAGATCCTTCAACCTTCAAGGTAGACGCTGAACTTGCTAAGAAGTGGTTAGCAAACGGCGCACAGCCCACAGAGGTAGTTGGCAAGATCCTTAAAGCAGCCGGCATCGAGAAGTAATTTAATCTTTTTTCGAAAATAACCCGGAGGTAAAACAATATGAAGGAATTGGTAGAGGTTATGGCAAGAGCCCTTGTTGACAACCCCGATGATGTGGTTGTTACCGAGTCTACCGAGGGCAAGACAATTAAGGTTAAGCTCAAGGTTGCGCCTTCCGATATGGGTAAGGTTATCGGCAAGCAGGGTCGTATTGCTAAAGCAATCCGTGCCGTTGTTAAAGCGGCATCTTCTAAGGACAACGTCAGAGTTGACGTTGATATCGAAGACTAGTCAGTAATTAAAGGGGCATTTTTATGCCCCTTTATTGCACTTGAATGAAAAGGGAAATATGGAAGACAGATTTCAGGTAGGCGTTATTACTCAGACACACGGTGTAAGAGGAGAGGTAAAAGTTTATCCCACAACCAGTGATGTCAAGAGATTTAAGAAGAATATGGCCCTTATATTAGATACGGGCAAAGAGAATATTGATTTGAAAGTTGAGGGAGTTAAATTCTTCAAGCAGTTTGTTATACTCAAGTTTGAGGGATATGATTCCATTGAAAGCATAGAGAAGTATCGTAAGAAGAGTCTTTATGTCACCAGAGAAAACGCTGTAAAGCTCAAAAAGGACGAGTATTTTATCGCGGATTTGATGGGATGTAAGGTTTTCGACGATGAAGGAAATGAAATCGGCGAACTTACAGAAGTTATGCAGACCGGCGCAAATGATGTGTACGTGGTAAAGACTTCCGACGAAAGGGAGGTCCTTTTCCCTGCAATCAAAGAGTGCGTCAAGGAAGTGAATGTTGAGGAAGGCAAAGTTATCGTTCATGTAATGGACGGTTTGATGGATATTTAGGAGGCCTATGAATTTCCATGTTATGACGCTTTTCCCGGATATGGTAAAAAATGGTCTCATGACCAGCATTATCGGAAGAGCTGTGGAAAATAACTACATAACCGTCAATACCTATGATATAAGGGATTATACAACCGATAAGCATAGGAAGGTTGACGATTACCCTTACGGAGGCGGCGCAGGCATGCTTATGCAGGCACAGCCCGTGTTTGATTGCGCCAAGGCTGTAAAGGAGCGTATAGGCCATGAAGCCAGAGTTATCTTCATGACTCCTCAGGGAAGAACCTTTAACCAGCGTATTGCCGAGGAACTGGCAAAGGAGGAAGACCTTGTTTTCCTTTGTGGCCATTACGAGGGAATTGATGAGAGAGTTCTGGAAGAGATTGTAACTGACGAAATTTCCATAGGTGACTATGTCCTGACAGGTGGCGAGATGGCAGCCATGATTGTGATTGATGCGGTTTCGCGCCTTGTTCCGGGGGTCCTTAGCAATGAGGACTCAGGTGTAATTGAGAGCTTTTCGGGGAACCTTTTGGAATATCCCCAGTATTCAAGACCTGAAGTCTGGATGGGCAAAAGCGTTCCGGAGGTTCTGCTTTCCGGGAACCATAAGGAAATTGAAAAATGGCGCCTTGAAACAGCCAAGGAAAGAACCTTAAATAAACGCCCTGATCTTTATAAGAAATACGAGAGAGAATGCGAAATTATAAAGTATCTCAATTCGGAGAAAGCCATAAATGCCGATATGACAGAGGCAATAAGGCTTAACCGGTTAAGAATTATATATGATTCCAATGACGTTATAGCTCTTATTGATATTGGCAAAACCAAAATATCTCTGTATGCGAAAGATGACAAGGGTATTGGAGAGTTTTACGATTTTGCCAAAGAAAATGGCTTTATAGGGGTTCCGGTACTGTTAAGAGGTACGGATGCAGGTTCCCTTTTGGATAGAGGATATAAGTTAACGGGAGAGTTTAAGGAAGTGGCTTATACCAGGGGTGTACCCATCGGTACAAAGGAGGTCACTGACGAGGTTACAGAAAATATCAGAAGCGAAATTAATGATTTGCTTCTTTCGGGAGAACTGCCCATTAAGCTTGTGCCTTTTGGTGATGTGGAAACCCTTGCGGTATATGAGAAATTACAGTTCAGAATAAGTAAAAAAAGCCTTTACTTTTGTGAACCTTTGTGCTAAAGTATTAACGTTGCTATAGAAATAGATGGTCCTCTGTTACACATACGTATTAAGAACATCCATTAAACAAGGAGATTTAAGATGAACGAGATTATTAAGAACATCGAAGCAGAACAGTTGAAAGCTACCGTGGATGAGTTTAACGTAGGTGATACAGTTAAAGTTTACGGTAAGATCAAAGAGGGTAACCGTGAGAGAATTCAGATTTTCGAAGGTACCGTTATTAAGCGCCAGGGCGGAAGCAGCCGTGAGACATTCACAGTTCGTAAGAACTCCAACGGTGTTGGCGTAGAGAAGACTTGGCCTCTTCACTCCCCTAACGTAGAGAAGATCGAAGTTGTAAGAAAGGGTAAAGTAAGACGTGCTAAACTTACATACTTAAGAGATCGTGTAGGTAAGAGAGCTAAAGTTAAAGAGTTGGTTCGTTAGTTTGTTCTTGAGAGCGCTTGCAGTAATCTGCAGGCGCTTTTTTGTTGCCTCATCTTAATACTTTTTTAATAGATGGCTCTATCGATTTTTAAGGCCGTATATGGTATAATTTTTCTTGTTTAAGCGTAGGAGAATCAATATATGGCCAGACATAAAGGGCTTAGTTTTTATACCAAAAAGAAGATAATAAGTTCTGCCCTTATCAGGGAGATTATCAGCTACATATTTGGTATTGTTACCACCACATTTATTGCGGCGGTAATAGTATATATGATGGGCATTACCACCGGTGTAATAGGTAACTCCATGGAGCCTTCCCTTTACAGCGGACAGACCGTTTATATTAATAAACTTAAATACCTTTTCGGTCAGCCCAAGGCAGGAGATGTGATTGTTTTTCTCCCTAACGGTAACGTTAATTCCCATTACTATGTTAAGAGGGTGGTGGGTACCCCGGGAGACAGCGTTCAGATAGTGAATGGTAAGCTCCTTATCAATGACAAGGAATATGTGGACGGAATTCAGAGAGATAAAATCTCCGATCCCGGTATAGCAGCGGAGAGAATCGTGCTTGCGGGGGATGAATTCTTTGTCCTTGGAGATAACGCAAACAACAGTGAAGACAGCAGATCGGCCAATATCGGTGTGGTGAAGAAAGAGTTCATTATCGGTAAGGCCTGGTTCAAGAAGAGCGTCGCAGGCGCCAAAATGGGGTTTGTTGATTAGATTATGAGTGATAATAAGATAAACATTAACTGGTATCCGGGGCATATGACCAAGGCGAAGCGAATGATGCAGGAGAACCTTGGACTTATTGACCTGGTGATTGAACTTTTGGATGCCAGAGTGCCAATCAGCAGCAGGAATCCTGATATAGACGATCTTGCAAAGAACAAGTCGAGACTTATTCTTTTAAATAAGTCAGACCTGGCGGATGAGAGGATGAACAATGCCTGGATGCAGTACTTTGAGGGCAAGGGATTAAACATTGTCATGATTAACTCTCAGACAGGCAAGGGCGTAAAGAGCGTTTCGGCTGCGGTTAATGAGGCCTGCAAAGAGAAGCTTGAGAGAGACAGGAAGAGAGGCATCATAGGTCGTCCCATAAGGGCAATGGTTGTGGGTATTCCCAATGTTGGTAAATCCACCTTCATTAATTCCTATGCCGGAAGGGCCTGCGCCAAGACCGGAAACAAGCCCGGTGTTACAAAGGGCAAACAGTGGATTAAACTGAGTAAGACTTTGGAACTTTTGGATACTCCCGGAATTCTTTGGCCCAAGTTTGAAGATAAGAATGTGGGACTGAGGCTTGCCATGATCGGTTCCATTAATGATGATATATTAAATAAGGACGAACTTGCCCTTGATTTAATTGAGTTTCTGAAGGAGAACTACAAAGGACTTCTTGCAGAAAGATATGGAATTTCCGAGGATGACGGAAACGTTGATATCCTTACGGGAATTGCTGTAAACAGAAAGTGTTTTAAAGCCGGTGAAGAGCCGGATATTTCGAAGGCTTCCATGCTTCTTCTGGATGACTTCAGAAAAGGGCGCCTTGGCAGAATAAGCCTTGAAAGGCCCGAATAATAAGGAATGGAATAACGATGAAAAGTGTTTTGAAAGAAATTCTCAGTACAAGCCTTTACCTTCTTTGCGTTCTGGCAATATGTTTTCTTTTGATTAAATATGTGGGTCAGAGAACACAGGTTGAAGGTTCCTCAATGGAAACCACACTTTGCGACGGAGATAACCTTATAGTCGATAAGATTTCCTACAGATTTCATGATCCCGAGAGATTCGATATAATAGTTTTCCCCTACAGATACGAGGACAATACTTATTACATCAAAAGAATCATAGGTCTTCCCGGTGAAACGGTTCAGATTGACTATGACGGAAATATCTATATTGACGGAGAGCTTCTTAAGGAGAACTACGGAAGGGAAGTTATTCAGAAGCCCGGAAATGCGGTTAATCCCGTTAAACTTGGAGATGATGAGTACTTTGTGCTCGGAGATAACAGAAACAATTCAATCGACAGCAGATTCGAACAGGTAGGCAAGCTTAAAAGAAGCGAGCTTATCGGCAAAGCATGGGTTCGTATCTGGCCTTTTGATAAATTTGGAAAGGTAGTTCACCAGTAAATGGATAAGACTTCGTTTATCAAAGAAAAATTGCAGGCGGCTTCATATAATGAGCTGCCTTCATTTATATCGGAATATTCTTCGGATGAGAGGAAAGCGGTAATCAATCTCGTTGAAAGCGCAAAAAAGAGAATGGCGGCTTACGAGAAAGAACTAAAAAGGCTTGAAACCATGCGTATTTATGAACATAAATACGAGGATCAGGGGCTTATTTGCGGTATTGATGAGGTTGGTAGAGGTCCCCTTGCAGGCCCTGTGGTTGCGGGAGCTGTAATTTTACCGAAAAATTGTGAGATTTTATATATAAACGATTCGAAGCAATTGTCCGAGAAAAAAAGAGAAGAGCTTTATGATGAAATAATGGAAAAGGCTATTGCAACGGGAATCGGAATGGCCTCCCCCGAAAGGATCGACGAGATAAACATTCTTCAGGCCACATATGAGGCAATGAGAGAAGCCATAAGTAACTTAAAGGTAAAACCGGCGGTTCTCCTTAACGACGCCGTGACAATTCCCGACGTTGACAAATCCATCTGGCAGGTGCCAATCATTAAAGGTGATGCAAAAAGCGCGTCCATAGCAGCCGCCAGTATCATAGCAAAGGTCACCAGAGACAGGATGATGGTTCAGTATGAAGAAGTGTTCCCTGAGTATGGATTTGCAAGCAATAAGGGTTATGGCGCAGCCGCACATATAGATGCACTTAAGAAATACGGCCCCTGTCCAATTCATCGAAGAAGCTTTATAAAGAATTTTGTTGATATAAACAGCTTGTAAGGAGATTTCCCATGTGGCTTAACAGTCTTGTATCCGGAATGCAGAATACGGCTTCAAACTATGGAATCGGAAATGGCAAGAACGAAGATCCCGCTGCAGCATTGAAATTAAACCGCTATATTGCCGCGATGAAAGCCGGCCAGACCATCCAGGGTGAAATTGTGTCCAAAACCGGAAGTGAAGTGGCCATTAAATTAGCTGACGACATGGTTTTGAATGCAAGGCTTGAGAATGATATGGAGCTGGAGCTTGGAAAGCTTCTTACACTTGAAGTAAGGTCCAACATGGGAGGCACCCTTTCATTAAGCCCCTTGTTTGAAAACGTGGGTCTTGATGCCAATGTTTTAAAGGCTCTTGATATGGCAGGCCTTCCCACAAATGACAGAACAATAGAGATGGCTGATTCCATGATGAAAAACGGAATGAGCGTTAGCAGAGAAAGCCTCCAGGAGGTATTCAAGGAGGTTATAACCTTTAAAGATGTTCCTCCCTCAGATATTGTAAGCCTTCATAAACTTGGGGTTGAAGTTACAAGGGAGAATCTGGAGCAGTTTAATAACTATAAGAATCTAAATCATCAGGTAATAAGAGGCGTTACTGATGTGGTTAATGAATTGCCGGAAGCCTTTAATACCCTGATGCAGTCGGGCGAGCCCACAAAGGCTGTGGCTTTGTTTGATGCAGTTATAAATACCGTTATTCTGGAGCAGGAAGTCCCTGAGGAGAATATTGAAGGCAGTGTTAAGGTTCTGGAGCAGGAAGCTGCTCCTGAAGCTGTTACGGCCCAAAATGAGCCTGTATCCGTTACGGCGCAGGAGAATGTGAATACAGAGCTACCTGTTCAGGTTGCGGCGCAGGCTGAAGGAGAATTAACTGCTGCCTCTAACGATGTGAAGACTGAACATCAGGCTGTACTTCAGGGTGAAGAGAATGCAACACAGACAACAGTAACCGGGGCACCCAATGAGAATCAGACTTTAAATATACAGAATCGAATTATTGAAATGTATACGGCCGCCAAGACTCCTGAAGACAAAGCTGAGCTTTTTGCGGATAAAGAGTTCCAGAATCTTGTGAAGGAAGCCATTGTTAACAAGTGGACTCTTACGCCGGAGGCAGTTACGGATAAGAGCAATGTGGAGGCTCTCTATCAGAGACTCAGAACAGGCTTAAGCCATCTGGAACTTGAGGCCAGAGAGACCGCAGGTACCAATGCTCCTATAACTCAGGCAGTAACCAATCTTAACAATAATATAGATTTTATGAATCAGCTGAACCATATGTATACTTATATTCAGCTGCCTCTTAAGATGCAAAACGGGGAACAGCATGGAGAACTTTTCGTTTATACCAACAAGCATTCACTGGCTTCCAAGGATGGCAGTGTAAGCGCTTTTTTGCACCTTGATATGGATAATCTTGGCCCTGTGGACTGCTTCGTTGCCATGAAGGACTCAAAGGTTAACACCAACTTCAGGCTTAAGGATGATGAGACCTTAAAGTTTATTGAAGATCACATGGATATACTTAACAGCCGACTGGAAAAGAGGGGTTATTCCCTTAACGTGAAGTGCAATCTTATGGATGAAGAAACAAGCGGAATGGAGGAGATTCTCAAGACTGACAATCTCAAAGTCTTTGGCGGACACCATTCCTTTGATGTGAGGACTTAAGGATGGCAGATAAAGAGAAAGTAAAACAGGCGGTAGCTCTGGAATACGATCCCACGGATGATGCCCCCAGAGTCATAGCTTCAGGTAAGGGTGCTCTTGCGGAGAAGATCATTTCGGAAGCTCAAAAGGCGGACGTTCCCGTTCACAGGGATGACAAGCTGGCGGACACACTATCCAAACTCGAGATAGGAGACATGATTCCTCCCGAGCTTTATGAAGTTGTGGCTGAAATCCTTCTGTTTGTGGATCACATGGATAAGATTAAGAATAAACTCACAAAGCTAAACTAAATGAACAAAAGAAGTATTGGAAACAGGGGAGAAGATCTTGCATATGATTTTCTCCTGCAGAATGGAATAGATATCCTGGAAAGAAACTACAGGTTTCATAAGACAGGAGAAATCGACCTCATTGGAAGAGACGGAGAGTATCTTGTCTTTTTTGAGGTTAAATACAGAGAGGGAGCAAATAAGGGAAGGGCGTCTGAAGCAGTTACTTTTGCCAAGCAAAGGCAGATAAGCAAAGTGGCTGTATCTTATCTTTATGTCAAGAAATTTCCCATGGAAACTCCCGTAAGATTTGATGTTATCGCCATAGACGGCGATGAAATAAAATGGCACAAAAATGCATATGAATATGTGGGGTAGAAAGATGATTACAAGAAACAGCAAAATCAAAGAAGCCTTTAATACACCTGTTGGACATGATGTTATTTCAAAGATCCTTCTGCAGGCAAACATTAAGGACAAGTATGTAAAGGGCGGAATCATAGGGAATCTTAAGTTAAAGACCCTGGCTAAACTCAGTGGAGGAAAAGTCAGTGAAGGCTTTCTTAACACTTTCATTGACCTTTTAAACAGAGATGACTCAAATGAAGCTCCAAAAGACGGCGAAATCAGCCACAAATGGTGGAAGGAGGCTGTGTTTTACCAGATATATCCGCGAAGCTTTAACGACGCCAATGGAGACGGAATCGGAGACCTTAGAGGCATAATAGAAAAGCTGGATTACATTAAGGATCTGGGAGTGGACGCCATCTGGCTTTCTCCAATCTATGATTCTCCAAATGATGACAACGGCTATGATATCAGAGATTACAGGAAGATAATGACGGAATTTGGAACCATGGAGGACTTTGATGAACTCCTTAAGGGAATTCACGACAGAGGCATGAGATTAATTATGGATCTGGTGGTGAACCATACTTCCGATGAACATCCCTGGTTTCAAGAGGCATTAAAGAATCCCGACAGTCCCTACAGAAAATATTATCTGTTTAGAGAGGGGGACGGGACTACACCTCCCAATAACTGGAAGTCATTTTTCTCGGGAAGCGCCTGGAATTATTATGATGAACAGAAGGTCTGGGCACTTCATCTTTTCTCCAAAAAACAGATGGATCTCAACTGGGAATGCGAGGAGATGAGAAAGGATGTAATTGACATGATCAAATTCTGGCTGTCTAAGGGTGTTGACGGCTTCAGAATGGATGTCATCAATTACATTTCAAAGGATGAGGGACTTCCCGATGGTGACAAAGCCATAGGAGAGTTAATGGGTTTTACCGGAGTGGAGCATTATTTCTACGGCCCGAAGCTTCATGATTACTTTAAGGAAATCAGAAAGGAAGCCTTTGATCCTTTTGAGGCCTTCAGCGTGGGCGAAACTCCCGGAATCGGCCTCAACATGGCAAGAAAGGTGACGGGAGAGGAAAGGAAAGAACTTGATATGGTCTTTTCCTTTGACCATCTTGAGACTCCCGGGCATACCAAGTTTGAAGACTATAAATACGATCTTGATTATCTGAAGAAATACCTGGATAACTGGACGGTCAACTACGGAAATAACTGCTGGCAGGCCTTCTTTTACAACAACCATGACAATCCAAGGATGATAAGCAAAATCGACACCGATCCCAGAAGACGCTTTTATCTTGGCTCCATGCTGGCGGTACTTCAGTTTACCGTTAAGGGTACGCCCTTTGTTTTCCAGGGAGATGAGATGGGTTTGACCAATTATCCCTTTAAATCCATGGATCAGATAACGGATGTGGAGGCCAAAAACTATTACAAAGAGCTTCTGGATATGGGCAAGACTCCCGAGGAAGCCTTTAAGATTATTATTTCCGGAACCAGAGAGCATACAAGAATGATGCTGCCCTGGAAGCCCGGGGTTCAGGTAATTGACCCCACCATGACTGAGGCCTACAAGGAATTAATCAGAATCAGGAAAGAGAATCCCTTGCTTGTATACGGAGATTATGAGCTTTTGATGGGAGATAAGGGCAGATATACCTACGCGAGATTTGACAAGGATACTTCCTATGTAATTGACTGTAACCTTACAACCGGTGAAATTCCGGCTCTTGATGTACCTGACGGAAGACTGATGTATTCCAACTACGAAGAGCCCTATGCGGAGGTGTTAAAAGCCTACGAAGGCCGTATTTGGGTGGTTTAAGAATTTCTTAAGTATTTTCGTAATCTGTTGTTAAAAATCATATGTTTTTATAATAGAGAACACTCAATGTTCTTTATTAGGAAAGAGGGAAAAATGGACAAGATTCTTGTTTGTGATGATGACAAAGAAATAGTTGAAGCAATTGAGATTTATTTGCAACAGGAAGGCTTTGAAATTGTTAAAGCCTACGACGGAATGGAAGCTTTGGATGCTTTGAAGGACAACGAAGATATCCGAATGGTTATTCTCGATATTATGATGCCCAGACTTGACGGAATACATGCGGCACTCAAAATCAGAGAATTCTCCACAGTACCCATTATTTTCTTATCTGCGAAATCTGAAGACTCAGATAAGGTTTTGGGACTTAACATCGGTGCGGATGATTACATTACAAAGCCCTTCAGCCCGCTTGAACTTATTGCAAGGGTTAAATCCAATATCAGAAGATTTACAACATTGGGAAGCTTAAATGTAACCAACAACTCACTTTTCAGTGCAGGAGGACTAATCATCAACGACGAAACCAAAGAGGTGACCGTTGACGGTGACATTATCAAGCTTACGCCTATCGAGTACAACATACTTCTTTTGTTAGTTAAGAACCAGGGTAAGGTTTTCTCTATCGAGCAAATCTATGAAAACATATGGAACGAAGAAGCCATCGGTGCAGACAATACCGTAGCGGTGCATATTCGTCATATAAGAGAGAAGATAGAGATTAACCCCAAAGAACCCAGATATTTAAAAGTAGTTTGGGGCGTTGGCTATAAGATTGAAAAACAATAATAGCCTGCCGGAAAGGAATGCCATGGGCAAAAAAGACAATACTAAAAAAGCTGTATTGCATAGAAGAAAACCCATATCTAAGTTTAAGAAAGTAGTTATATTCTTAATCGCTCAGTTGTTGTTGGCTTTTTCCGTTTTGCTGATGCTTATTACACAGAATCAGACAACGTATCAGGCCGGCGATTCATACTATGGCTTCACGGTTCATGAGGATATATTTGCCTCAGATGAGGTGTTTGAAGATTCAAACGTTTTTGACAACCTCTTCAACAAGTCCATGGATGACGTAATATACCTTTCGGTTATTAAACATCAGTTTGAGGAAAAAGGCTTGTTCAGCGGTAAGAAACAAGTCGATATTACCAACTATGCTCACAGAAGAGATATGGCGGGAAACAATGATATAACCGCTGTATTCTACCTTGAAGATTTACTGAAATGGGCCAATGCGGGCGTAGATTATGAAGATGCTTATGTAAGCATATATAATTACGGCGTATCAGCCGAGAACCTTGACATGAATGTTCAGATTCCGGAATATGCTCACCTTAAGGATAAGATGGGAAACTATATTCCTGACACCTGGATGCTTCAGCCGGTAAACTATGCCCTTGAAAGTGACAAGATATTTGATGTTACCGAAGACGGCATGGGTAACTATTATGGACATACCAATATTCTTAAGAATAAATACCGCACAATAGACGGAAAGAATATTGACCAGCTGGTTAACAATTGGGCTGATTACTATACCCTTATAGATGATCTTAACAAGACCATTAATAATGTTTATACCAACTATATCCAGTATCAGTGGCTTGGCCCTCTTTACTTTGAGGGAAATACCAACGTTTTGTACTGCGTCAGAATGACTGACAGCGACGGAAAGAAGGTATACCATACCAATATCGAAGATGCGGATAAATTAAAAGAACGTGATCTGGACAAGTACTTTGAGGATAACAGCAGTAAGTATATGTATTATTCCCCCAATGATTTGATTGTTCAGACCAATACAGGCATAAGAAATGAGGATATCAGAGCAATCCTTATAAGCCATGATATAGAATACGCTTATCCCGATGATTCCAAAATCTGGATAGGTATTGACAAGAACTATTCCGTTGAAGATGAGTACTTTGCTGCAAGGAAAAAATTTAACTCAAAAGCATTACCCACAGCAGCATGTGCTATAGGAAGTATTGTATGTCTGGCGTTCTTTGCGGGATTGATGATTTATCTTGCGGTTAAGACCGGATGGGTTAAGACGGAAGAGGGAGAAGCGGTTCTGGAACTTAACGGAGCCGACGATATTCCTTTGGAAATATTCCTTGGAATATGCGCACTTCTTTCATTCCTGCTTTACCTGATAGCGGCTGCGTTTACTTACGACTTTAATTATATTGAAACAATTATGAATTCCCTTGGAGCTTATACATTGCCTGTGTTTGGAGTCTGCTTCTTTGTGCTGGCATGTATGCTTGGCGTGGTTTTCTTAAGCCTTATAAGAAGATGCAAAGCAGGCACATTGCTTAGCAATTCACTGGTTGCCATACTTGGCAAAAAAGTGGTGGGCGGATTCGAGAATGCCAGCGGACATCACCCGGGAAGTTTAATGATTATTCTTTCCTATATTCTGTTTCTGATTGTGAATTTTTTCGCTGTTCTCTTTGCGGTTCTTTTTTCGGACTACAGTGAAGAAATAGTCGGATTTTTGATTATAGTTTTGATGACTGTTATTGACATTGCCATAGGTCTTTTCCATGTGAAATGCAGAAAAGAGAGATTTGAAATCATAGCCGGAATCGAAAGAATAAGAAACGGAGAGACCAATTTTAAGATTAATCCTTCCTATATGCATGGGACCAACGTGGCTCTTGCCGAAGCTGCCAACCATATCGGAGACGGCATTCATGCAGCTGTTGAGACCAGTATGAAGGATGAGAAGATGAAGGCGGATCTTATTACCAATGTTTCACATGATATTAAGACTCCTTTAACTTCCATAATCAACTATGTGGATCTTCTTAAGCGAGAGAATATCCAGGATGAAAAGGTTAAAGGCTATATCAAGGTTCTTGATGAGAAGAGCCAGAGACTTAAACATCTTACCGTTGACCTTGTGGAGGCCAGCAAGATTTCATCCGGTAACGTTGTTTACGAGATGAAAAACATCAATTTCCCTGAGCTTATTAATCAGGCCGTGGCGGAATTCAGTGATAAATTTGAAGAGAAGGGCCTCAATGTTGTGGCTGAACTTGAATGTGACAACCCTATTGTTGTTGCGGACAGCAGACACATGTGGAGAATTATTGAGAACCTTTTAAACAACGTATGCAAATACGCTATGCCTCAGACCAGGATTTATATTAATCTGAAGACTGAGGAAATTGCCAAGGTGCTGTACACCTGGGTTTCAATTAAGAATATATCCGCTCAGGCATTAAACATTAATGCAAATGAGCTTACTGAAAGGTTCATAAGAGGAGACGTTTCCAGAAGTTCGGAAGGAAGCGGCCTTGGGCTTTCAATTGCCAAGAGCCTTACAGAAGGACAGAACGGTAAATTCAACATTTACCTGGATGGTGACCTGTTTAAGGTTACCGTGGCTATGCCGGCTTCGAAGGAATAAAATCCTTCATAGAATAAATAGTGTGTCACCTAAGAAAGGCGTCCGCATTGCGGACGCCTTTCGCATTAAGAAATAATTGATTTACTGTAAAAATTCTTCGCCGATACGGTTGTTGTACTCGGTTAAGTACTCCTTAATCTTCTCGGTAGGCTCATGAACGTTGGCAAGAGATATGTCGTGGTTCATGAAGTCAATAATTGATGCAAGGAACTTGGACATGTTTGCTTCGGCATAGTAGGGCTTTTCAAGAAGCTCGGGAATTCTGTAATTAAGGTTGGTGGTAATTACCTTATCGAAGTAGCACTTCTCATAAGCCTTGTCAAAGGCATCAAGACCGTTTGTAAACAATCCGAAGGTACAGCAGATGAATACACGCTTTGCATTCATTTCTTTAAGCTGTCTTGCGGTATCAAGCATTGAGTCGCCGGAGGAAATCATGTCATCGATAATGATTACATCCTTGCCGTCTATTTCGTCTCCAAGGAACTCATGAGCAACGATGGGGTTTTTGCCATTAACAATGGTGGAGTAATCGCGGCGTTTGTAGAACATACCGGTGTTTACTCCAAGAACGTTGGCAAAGTAAATTGCACGTCCCAGAGCACCTTCATCAGGGGAAATAACCACCAGATGATCTTTATCAACTATTAAGTCATCCTCGCTGCCTAATAGAGCTCTGATGAACTGATAGGGCGGTGTAAAGGAATCGAATCCGCTTAAGGGTGTTGCATTTGCAACTCTGGGGTCGTGGGCATCAAAGGTAATGAAGTTGTCAACGCCCATATCACGTAATTCCTGAAGCATATAAGCACAGTCCAAGGACTCTCTTGTGGTGCGTTTATGCTGACGGCCCTCATAGAGGAAGGGCATGATTACGTTTATTCTCTTGGCCTTACCGTTGGCGGCTGCAATGACTCTCTTAAGGTCCTGATAGTGATCATCGGGAGACATATGGTTAATGTAGCCGTTCATTTTGTAAGTAAGGCTGTGGTTTGTTACGTCCACAATTATAAAAAGATCCTTACCTCTGATGGATTCGTTGAAGACACATTTGGCTTCGCCGCTTCCGAAACGTGGAACTTCGAATTTGGTTAGGAAATCGTCGTCAATGTAACCGTGGAACGCAGGATCTTTGGTTATTCTTGATTTAATGTCATGTCTGAAACCTACCAGATACTCGTTTACTTCATCCGAAAGATACTTGGAGGATTCAAGCGCTACAATCTTAATGGGAGCGTAGGGTAAAGCTTTCTCAAGTTGCTCTAAATTTGCCATTTTTAAACCTCGTTTGTAGTGTTATTACACTAAAGTTTTACCATTTATATTAGTGACACGTCAAGGGTTTTGGGGTAGAATAATTGTGTATGCGTATATTCTAAGAGGTTTATGTTTTGAAGGATAATAAACACGTTGTTGCCAGGATTAAACCCGGTTCAATAGCTGAAGAAATGGAAATTGAGGTTGGCGATGCCATCCTTTCCGTTAACAATAAAGAAATAGAAGATATATTTGATTATCAGTATCTCACCGAGGACGATTACCTTGAAGTCCTCATTGAGAAGCCCACAGGGGAGCAGTGGATTCTTGAGATAGACAAGGACCCTGACGAGGATCTTGGTATCGAGTTTGAGAATGCATTGATGGATAACTACAGGTCCTGCCATAACCAGTGCATTTTCTGCTTCATTGACCAGATGCCAAAGGGCATGAGAGAGACTCTGTACTTTAAGGACGATGATTCGAGACTGTCGTTTTTACAAGGCAATTATGTGACCCTCACCAACATGTCCGACCATGATATTCAAAGGATTATAGATTACAGGCTCGGGCCCATTAACATATCTTTTCAGACCACCAACCCCGAACTTCGCTGTATGATGCTTCATAACAGGTTCGCCGGGGAGGCTCTAAAGAAGGTTGATAAGCTCTATGAGGGCGGAATAGTCATGAATGGCCAGATTGTTCTTTGCAAGGGCGTTAATGACAAGGCTGAACTTGACAGAAGCATAAGGGATCTGACCAAATATCTGCCTTATTTAGAGAGCGTTTCGGTGGTTCCCGTTGGCCTTTCCAAACATCGAGAAGGCCTGTATCCTCTGGAGCCCTTCAACAAGGAAGAGGCGGGAGAGACCATTGACATAATCGAGAAATGGCAGAAGAAGATATATGCCGAGCATGGAACCCATTTCATTCATGCTTCCGATGAGTGGTATATTCTTGCGGACAGAGAGCTTCCCGAGGAAGAAAGATATGACGGATATCTGCAGCTGGAGAATGGCGTAGGGATGCTTCGACTTCAGCAGACCGAGTTTGCGGATGCTGTTGATAAGCTTATTGCTTCCGGGCAAAAACTTAAGAATCCCCGCCATGTGTCTATAGTGACAGGAAGGCTGGCTTATCCTTATATAGTAAGAATGGCCAAGAAACTGGAGGAAATTGAGCCTTTACTGAAGGCTGACGTATATGCCATAAGAAATGATTTCTTTGGAGAACTTATTACGGTTTCCGGGCTTTTGACCGCCCAGGACATTATGGCACAGCTTAAGGGAAAGGATTTGGGAGATATTATGTTTTTACCTCAGAATGTACTTCGTTCCGGGGAGGATGTTTTCCTTGATGACATCCATCTTCCCGAGGTTGAAAGAACTTTACAAGTAAAGACCGATATTGTAAAATCAAGCGGATACGATTTTGTTAGTTCAATTACCGGTTTAAGTTTAGAATAGAGGATTTTGTATGGCTAAAAAGAAGACAAAACCCGTTGTTGCTGTTGTGGGTCGCCCCAACGTTGGAAAGAGTACCTTATTCAACGTTCTTGCAGGGGAGAGAATCTCAATAGTACAGGACACTCCCGGTGTTACAAGAGACCGTATTTATGCGGACGTGGAGTGGCTTGACAATCATTTTACATTGATTGATACGGGTGGAATAGAACCCGATTCAAAAGATATAATTGTTTCTCAGATGAGAGAGCAGGCTCAGATTGCCATTGATACCGCGGACGTTATTATGTTCATGGTGGATGTGAAGCAGGGCCTTACAGACGCAGACTCCAAGGTCGCGGATATGCTTAGACGATCTAAGAAGCCTGTGGTTTTGGTTGTTAACAAGGTTGATGATTTCAAGAAGTATGAGTGCGACGTTTACGAGTTTTATAACTTGGGAATCGGTGAGCCTCATGCCATTTCTTCCGTTAACAGGCTGGGAATCGGAGACATGCTTGATGAGGTAATCAAGTATTTCCCTGAGGATACAAGTACTGATGAAGAGGATGACAGAATAAGAGTTGCTATTGTTGGTAAGCCCAATGTAGGAAAGTCATCTATAATTAATAAGCTTCTCGGGGAGAACAGACTTATTGTTTCTGATATTGCAGGTACCACAAGAGACGCTGTAGATACAGAGATTACCTATAATAAGAAGCAGTATGTGTTTGTGGATACCGCAGGACTTCGTAGAAAGAATAAGATTAAGGAAGAGCTGGAACACTACATGATAGTCAGAACCGTTACGGCGGTGGAGAAGTCCGATGTGGTGGTTCTTGTCATAGATGCGGCAGAGGGCGTTACCGAGCAGGATGCAAAGATTGCCGGCATAGCCCACGAGAGAGGTAAGGCGGTTATCATTGCGGTGAATAAGTGGGATGCGGTGGAGAAATCCGACAAGACCATGAACGAATTCACCAAGAAGGTAAGAATGACCTTATCTTATATGCCCTACGCAGAGATTATTTATATTTCTGCTCTTACAGGTCAGCGACTGGGCAAGCTTTTCGAGACAATAGACGTTGTCAGTGAGAACCATGCGATGCGCGTTGCCACAGGTGTTCTTAACGAGATTATGGCGGAAGCCGTTGCAATGCAGCAGCCTCCCACAGATAAGGGTAAGAGACTTCGACTCTACTATATTACTCAGGTTGCGGTTAAGCCCCCTACCTTTGTAATTTTTGTCAACGATAAAGAATTAATGCATTTTTCTTATACCAGATATATTGAGAATCAGATTAGGGAGACCTTCGGATTTAAGGGTACACCTTTGAAATTTATCATTAGGGAAAGAGGAGAGGAAAAATGATTTTTGTTGGACTTCGACTGATAAGCATGATTGTAGGTTATGTTTTTGGTACGATTCAGACGGCGTATTTCTACGGGAAAGCACATGGTATCGATATTAGAGAACATGGAAGCGGAAATGCCGGAACAACAAACACTTTAAGGGTTATGGGGCCTAAAGCGGGACTGGTTGTATTTGCGGGTGACGCAGGAAAGTGTATTCTTTCCGTACTTCTTATCAGATTTACTCTGGGAGAGATTTATCCCGATTTAAGCTATTTGTTTGTTATGTATGCTGCCCTGGGAGCAATTCTCGGACACGATTATCCCTTCTTTATGGGATTTAAGGGCGGAAAGGGAATTGCCTGCACCGCAGGTCTTTGCCTTTCGGTTAATCCCTGGTTTATTCCCGTTGCGGCATTTATGTTTATAGTTCCTTTTGCAATCACAAAGTACGTTTCTTTGGGAAGCCTTCTGTTAAACCTCGGTCTGTTTGTTCAGATGATAGTCATGGGGCAGAGGGGCATGCTTGGAACCTCATCTCAGGCTACACTAATTGAAATATACATAATTACTTTCTTTATTGCCGCCCTTGCTTATTATCAGCACAGAGCTAACATCGGTCGTCTTATTCACGGCAACGAGAGAAAGACATATCTTTTTAAGAAGAACGAAGCAAAGTAAATTGGAGATTAAAACATGAGCGAAACTTCCAGAATCAACGAAAACGGCTTTGCCGGAACAGGCGAATATGTTGCAAGCGAAGAACTTTTAAGCGCTGTAAACGTAGCCATAGCACTTAAGAAACCCCTTCTTATCAAGGGTGAACCCGGAACCGGTAAGACAATGCTTGCTGAAGCCGTTGCCAAATCCCTTGGAAAGAAACTTATTATCTGGAACATCAAGTCAACCACTAAGGCTCAGGACGGCCTTTATATGTACGATACCATTCAGCGTCTCTATGACGGACAGTTTGGTGTGGAAGGCGTTGATGACATTGCCAAATATATTAAGCTTGGTAAGCTTGGTGAGGCCTTTTCATCAGAGGAGCAGGTTGTGCTTTTGATAGATGAAATTGATAAGGCAGATCTGGAGTTCCCCAACGACTTGCTTTGGGAGCTTGATCAGATGGAGTTCTATATCCATGAGACCAAGGAGACTGTTAAGGCGAAACAGCGTCCCATAGTTATAATCACTTCAAATGCAGAGAAGGAGCTTCCCGATGCTTTCCTTCGCCGTTGTATTTTCCATTACATTGCCTTCCCTGACAGGGATTTGATGGAAGAAATCGTAAAGGTACATTATCCTCAGGTTGAGGAGAACCTCCTTAAGAATGCAATGGATGTTTTCTATTCAATCAGAGAATTCAGAGATATAAGAAAGAAACCCAGCACTTCAGAGCTTATTGACTGGGTTAACGCTTTGCAGATTGGCGGAATCCCTGCCGATCGCATAAAAGAAGCTCTTCCCTTCGTTGGCGTTATAGTCAAGAAGGACGAAGATTTGGAACTTGTAAATGCTAAAAAAGGTGAACTGTAGTAATGTTTGTTAACTTTTTCGAGGCCCTTAAGGACAAGGGATTAAAAGTTACATTAAGTGAATGGCTGACTTTGCAGGAAGCCCTTGATAAGAATCTGGCGGGTTCAAGCCTTACAGATTTTTATTATCTTGCCCGCATGTGCCTCGTTAAGAGTGAGACCGACTTCGACAAGTTCGACATGGCATTTGAATCCTGCTTTAAAGGCGTGTCCATGGAGCGTGAAGTTACCAGCGAAATGCTTAGGTGGCTTGATCGTTCCGATGAGATGAACGATATGGCAGGAGAGATGGAGAAGGATTATCTTAACCAGATGGAAGAGACATCCTTATCCAAGGAAGATATTGAAGAGAAATTTAAAGAGCGCTTGAGAGACCAGGATTCCGAGCATAACGGCGGTTCCTTCTGGATCGGCACCATGGGTAAGACCCAGTTCGGTAATACCGGCGGAAACCTTGGAGGCGTAAGAGTGGGCGGTACCACAGGTTATCAGTCTGCTTTTGCGGTAATCGGCGCCAGAAAATACAGAGATTTCCGAGACGACAGAGTCATGGATAACAGGCAGTTTACCCAGGCTTTAAGGAAACTTCGCCAGTTTTCCAATCGTCTGGATATTCCGGAAACGGAGCTTGATATTGACGGAACCGTAAGAAAGACCTGCGATAATGGCGGGTGCCTGCAGATTGTCATGGAAAAGCCCAGAAAGAATGCCGTAAAGCTTCTGCTTTTAATGGATTCCGGCGGAACCATGATTCCATATACCAAGCTTTTAAATGATCTTTTCCAATCGGTACATAAGTCCAATCATTATAAGGACGTTAAGGTATATTTTTTCCACAACTGTATTTACAGTAAGCTTTATAAGACACCGGAATGTGAGAACGGTGATTGGATTGATACGGAGTGGATGTTCAGGAACCTTGACAGCGACTACAAGGTCATAATTGTAGGGGATGCTGCGATGGCTCCGGAGGAACTTTATTCCGTTGACGGCAACTATAGGGGGCCGAACGGAGGACTTTGTGGTTATGACTGGCTTAAACTTGTAAAGAGTCACTACAAAAAGGTCGTTTGGCTGAATCCCAAGATGGCACCGGGACATGCTCCCTGGAGAGAAGCGGAGACAGCGGTAAAAGAGCTTATTCCCATGTTTAAACTGACTGTTGATGGTTTGAACCGTGCCATGCAGAAGTTGATGGTTAGTAGATAAATTGAGAATTATTGAGAATTATTTGGAGGTTTTACTATGAAAATATATGACGAACTTGTGGCGAGAGGACTTATTGCCCAGGTTACCAACGAAGAGGAAGTAAGTAAATTAATTAATGAGGGAAAGGCCACATTCTACATCGGTTTTGACTGTACAGCGGATTCACTTACCGCAGGTCATTTCATGGCTCTTACTCTTATGAAGAGACTTCAGGAAGCAGGAAACAAGCCCATTGCCCTTATCGGCGGCGGTACCACCATGATTGGTGACCCTTCCGGCAAGTCAGATATGAGAAAGATGCTCACCATCGAAGATATTAATCACAACGCTGAGTGCTTTAAGCGCCAGATGGAGAAGTTCATCGAGTTCGGCGAAGGCAAGGCAATGATGGTTAACAATGCTGACTGGCTTCTTAACCTTAACTACATTGAACTTTTGCGTGAGGTTGGTGCATGTTTCTCCGTTAACAACATGCTTAGAGCAGAGTGCTACAAGCAGCGTATGGAGAAGGGCTTAACCTTCCTTGAATTCAACTACATGATTATGCAGTCCTATGACTTCTACACCTTATTCCAGAAGTACAACTGTAACCTGGAGTTCGGCGGAGACGACCAGTGGAGTAACATGCTTGGCGGTACCGAGCTTATCAGACGTAAACTCGGTAAGGACGCCCACGCTATGACAATTACCCTTCTTACAGATTCCAACGGAAACAAGATGGGTAAGACCGCAGGAAATGCAGTATGGCTTGATCCCAACAAGACATCACCCTTCGATTTCTACCAGTACTGGAGAAACGTCGGTGATGCTGACGTACTTAAGTGCATTAAGATGCTTACCTTTATTCCCATCGAAGAGATTCAGAAGATGGAAGATTGGGAAGGCGCTAAACTTAACGAGGCAAAGGATATCCTTGCTTATGAGCTTACCAAGCTTGTTCATGGCGAGGATGAAGCAGAGAAGGCCAAGGAAGCTTCAAAGGCCCTCTTTAGCGGAGCAGGAAGCCTTGAAAACATGCCTTCCACAACTCTTAAGGATGAAGATTTCCGAGACGGCAAGATTGATATCGTCGGAGTTGTTGTTGCCGCAGGTCTTTGCCCTACACGTTCAGAGGCAAGAAGAGCCGTTGAGCAGGGTGGCGTAACCGTTAACGATGAGAAGGTTACAGATCCCAAGACCTTATACGATCCCGATTTCTTCAAGGGTGAAGGCGTGATTGTTAGAAGAGGTAAGAAGAACTACATGAAGGTTGTAAAGTAGAAATTGAGTTTTTACCGGGAGGATACAGAATGAGCGAAGTACATGATAAAGTAAGAAGCTGTTACGAGCAGCTTAGAAAGATTACAGATTTCAAGCCCAGAGTAGGTATAGTTCTGGGATCCGGCCTTGGTGATTTCGCATCCGAAATCAAGGTTGAGAAGGAGGTTGCATACAGCGAGCTTAAAGGCTTCCCTGTATCCACCGTTCCCGGACATGACGGAAAGTTCATTTTCGGATATGTAAATGATGTTCCCGTTGTATGCATGAAGGGAAGAGTACATTACTACGAGGGATATCCTGTTACGGACGTTGTACTTCCTACAAGAATTATGGCGTTAATGGGTATTGAGACCCTTTTCCTTTCAAACGCTGCAGGCGGAATGGGAGATGGCTTTAAAGCAGGCCAGCTTATGATGATTACAGATCATATCAGCTGCTTTGTTCCCAGTCCTCTTATCGGACCCAATGATGAGTCCTTTGGCGTAAGATTCCCCGATAATTCCAATGTTTATCGCAAGGAACTTTGTGAGATTATAAGAGAAGAGGCCAAGAAACTTAACATCGACCTTAAGGAAGGTGTTTACTGCCAGCTTACAGGTCCCTGCTATGAAACTCCTGCCGAAATCAGAATGATTAAGGCCCTTGGTGCTTCAGCCGTTGGTATGAGTACCGTTGTCGAGGCTATTGCAGCCAACCATATGGGCGTAAAGGTTTGCGGAATTTCCTGCATCTCCAATCTTGCCGCAGGATTCTCACCTGTTCCCCTTTCACACAAGGAGGTTCAGGAGGCTGCCGATAAGGTGGCGCCCCAGTTTAAGGCCCTTGTAAAGGCAGTGGTATCCAGATTCTAATTTGACTTTGGAGGTTTTATATGGAACTTTCTAAGGAAACAGTATTTAAGCTTATAGATGAAGCTACCAAAGCAAGAGATATGGCTTATGCTCCCTACTCTAAATTTCATGTAGGGGCAGCCCTTCTTCTTGGGGATGGCAGCATCGTTACAGGCTGTAACATAGAGAATGCTTCTTTCGGCGCCACTAACTGCGCTGAGAGAACCGCAATCTTTAAGGCTGTCAGCGAAGGCCATCGAGATTTCAAGGCTATTGCCATCGTTGGCGGCAAGGCAGATGAGCCTTTGTCTGATTACGCATATCCCTGCGGAATCTGCAGACAGGTTATGTGTGAGTTCTGTCCCGATGACTTCCCTGTTATTGTGGCAGTTAATAAAGAAAAGTATTACATCAAGCCTTTGGATGAAATGCTTCCGGGACTTTTCAGGGGAGATAAAGTACTTTAGAACGAGGTCTTTTTGAAGGTGAAGGAAACCGACGAACAATTATACAGCCGATTTCTGTCCGGGAATGAGGACGATGCATTGGGTATCCTCTTTGAGAGATATCACGTTCCTCTGACCCTTTTTATCAACAGAATCGTTCACAACATGGATGATTCTGAGGAAATCATGATGGATTGCTTTGCTATTGTGATTTCCCGTAAATCCGGTTTCCTCGGTTTGAATAATTCACTGTTTAAGACCTGGCTATATTCGGTGGCTGTTAAACAGGCCTCCAGGTTTTTGAGAAAGAATCTGAGAACTGACTCCGTACCTTTTGAAGACTATGAGGACATATTGAAGGATCCGGAAGTTGCGGAGACAGTGACCATTAAGAGTGAAAGGGACAAAGCTTTATACAAGGCTTTGGACAAACTGCCCCTGGATTATAGAACCGCTTTGTATCTGACCTATTTTGAAGATATGGACGCTGATACGGCGGGGAAGGTCATGAGAAAGACCAGAAAGCAGGTTTATAACCTCCTTGCCAGAGGCAAAGCTTCAGCCAAAGAAGAGCTTTTTAAGGAAGGCTTTGAATGGGATATGTAAGAAATGGAGAAGGACGATAAGTGAGCAGCGCAATTATTCTTGAAATTGCTATATTTACTGTGCAAGTCTTTGTGCTGATACCTATCGTTTATGGCGGCATCAGGCTTTCCGGACGCTGCCGTAATTCTGTCCCCATTTCTTTTTTTATTTTTGCAATGGTAAGTTACAGCCTTGAGGATCTCTACTGGATTGTTTATGATTTCTTAAGGCCTCATACCAGAATGCCTTTTTCCTCCGATGAAATAGCAAAAACTGCTACATTACTTCTTTTGGGAGCCTGTCTTACCCAAATCGCCCATGAATCCAAAAATCTACACATCGAATCTTTGCTTTTTTCCATTTTGTTTATTGGATTAAATATTGTTCTTTGGATACTGTGGTCAGGTGAGTGGGTGCAGGACATTGTATGCAGTCCGCCCTACATATATTTTCTTTATGTGGTGGTTTCGCGCTCCCATAATGCCGGAGTGTATAAGAAAAGTGAGAAGGCAGTTGCAGTTGCAGGCACCTTTGCCGTATTTGCGTTGAACTTTGCAGCTATTATTTTTAAGGAATACCGGGTTGAACTTGACATTGCAGCCTATGTTGTGATGTTTATTGTTACCGGCCTTGCAGTAGCCTATGATTATAAGGGTTTATTGGACAGAGACAAAGACAACGTTATGAAGGCTTTGTATACGGCATTTTTCGTATTCTTTTGGAGTGACCTGGTTTTATTTATGTGTGAGGGAGTCTGGTACATCATAGCCTCTGCCCTTAACATTCTTACGTTACCTGTGTTGTATTTTGCTCTTAAAAGGTGGGCACTCAATGATATACGCTGAGAATATTCTTATCTGCATAGTTGGTCCCCTCATTGTAGCCCTGGCTTTTACAAAGGATAAAACCAAAAGGTTTATCGGTGCTTTTGTGGTTGGGATGTTAGCATGTCTCTTTGCTGCCTATATAGGAGGCTTTTGGGAACTTAAAGCCGCCCTGGGAAGAGAAGATACGTCAATCTTTATCTCTCCCGTGGTTGAGGAAATAGTGAAGTTTATTCCCATGCTTCTCTATGTTTTTATGTTTGAGCCTAATGACGAGGAACTGATTCTGACCTGCACCGGACTGGGCACCGGGTTTGCAACCTTTGAAAATCTGTGCCAGCTTTTGGCTGCCGGATCGGAAAGCCTTCCCTACATCCTGATCAGAGGCTTTGCAGTAGGCATAATGCATATAGTAAGTGTGCTGATCATGACTTTTGCCTTTATCATGTTAAGAAGAAAGAGCGCCCTTTCAGTTGCGGTTATCATGGGTGGCTTAAGCCTTTCAACCAGTGTTCATTCCTTATATAATCTTCTGGTGTCGGCTCCGGGATTGTCTTCATACATTGGATATGTGCTGCCTCTGACCATGGCGGTGATACTTTACTTTATAAGAAAAAGAATAGCACGCTGATGCGTGTTATTTTTTTGCAAAAAAATATTTTTGAGATTTGGTGAGTAATATTTCTATTTTCTGCAACTAACATAATGAAGGGATGAATCCAAAAGGAGGAAATCTATGAAATATACAAAAGAAAAGGCAATTTCAGAGATTAAAAGGCGCAGTAGAGAAATAAAAAAAGACAGGGAAAAGAAAATAAACAAGGGGTTGATGGCATTAAGCTGTTTACTGGTCATGGTCATTGTAGGTGATATAGGTCTTTTGACCGGTCCCGGATCAGATTCCGGTGCTATGACAGCCTATGGCTCATTCTTATTAACCCCGGAATACAGTCTATACGTAATAGTCGCTGTAGCAGGCTTCCTGTTAGGCATAGGCGCAACTTTACTTGTTAAATATTTCAGGGAAAAAAGAGATAAATAATTTGGAGGGTTTTTGTAATGGAAACAAAAATGGACTTATATCGGGATTTTTGAAAATTGAATTGTCGATGCGGGATTTTGCCCTATTTTGATTAAACAAGTGCTATTTTAAATAAGATAAAAAAATTACTTGTAAAAATTCTTAAAAAATTTTGTGATTGGGTGAGTAATATTTTGATTATCGGTAACTAATTTTACAAAGGGATTGATTTACCTTGAAAAAAATTGATATTGGAGGGAAGAAAAATTATGTCAGAAAAATCATTTTATGTTATTGCACACCATTGCAACAATCGAGGAGATATTGAGAAGGTTCTAAAAAAGGGAGCCAATGCAATCGAGTGTGATGTAAGTTATGGGGAAAAAGACGACAAGTGGTGCGTGAATCATGACGGATATTATCCCAAGTCTTCTATGATGCTGGATGAGTGGTTTGAAGAGATATACAACGCGCCTCATCGGAACAGATTATGTTTTGTTTACTTGGATATTAAAAGCAAGACTCATTTGGATAATTTGATAAGTTCAGTTCATCTTTGTACTAAGAAATTTATTGAAAAAGAAGGCAGAATACCTGTTCCTGTAATATATTCAATTGATGATTTTAAAGTGGCTGAAAAACAGTTTTTGGCAACAGCGGGATCTTTAAAGAACTGGGAAGGGTTTAATGTTGATTTCGAAAATGATCCGGATACTGTGAATGATAAATACAAAAAAATCATTGAACATGAAAAGGTTGAAGGTCGGTCATTTAATCGCTTCTTTTACAGCGATGGAATTTCTGTTTTATCAGATAAATCTGTTAGACGAAGAGTTGCCAGGGGATGCCAACTGCGAGATTGTGAACAGGTTTTTAAGAAGATATTTTCATGGACAATTGACAAAGAATCTACTGCTTTAGAATATCTCCACATTGGTGTTGATGGAATTATGACAGATGCAGGAACGTGGTTGAGTATTGATTGTATTGACAATATTTTGAATGCTATTAACGTGCACAACAAAACATACCCCGAAAATGCAGTACGAATAGCAACTCCGGATGATAACCTATTTGAAGTATATGGTTCAGAACAATAAAAAGGTGATGCTGAAAAATGAATACAAAAACAAATAAAAAGATTATGTCCATTGCTGTCGAGGTGATTGTGGTGGTTATATCAATTGCCGGTATCCTGCTGCTGACCAAGATGAGAGCAATGGCTGCTGGAACTGGGAAGAATTTGCGGATCGGTTCGGCGGTTTTGATGCCGGAAATGTCTGATTCGGGAGAATATTATGACCGGGATACAAAAAACAGGGTAACGACTGCGCAGACGGTTTATTATGGCAGTAACGGAACACAGAAATGGCTTGTAATAGGGTATAACGGAACAGGTGCAGTAAGCTCAGCAAATACCGCAACTCTTTTCGCAATTGATTACATGGGAACAGCCAAGGAATATCAGGCCGCAGGAACAAGCAATTCTTATGTGAATTCCGATATCCGCAAAATATTGATAGGTGAAAGCAATGAAAACGGTGAGGGCGGATATTACCGTGATAAGTTTGACAATGTTGAAAAAACCGTAATCCTTGGAAGAACACTGAGTCAGGGGGGATACGGGAATCCCGGTTCACCTGATTATATTATTAGTGATGGTATTTCCGATTCGAGCAACCCTGTAGACAAACTTTGGCTTTTGTCTTCTAAAGAGGCTGATTTACTGAAACAGGATTATCGTACCGCATCTGGGTGGCTGCGCTCCCCCGGTGACAATGATATTAACGCGGCGGTAGTCTTCGACAATGGCTTCGTCTCTTTTTCCGGTTACCCTGTAGATGACTTGGCCAGGGTACGGCCCGCTTTTAATTTAAATCTTCAATCTATCATCTTCACATCTGCCGCCGCAGGCGGAAAAACTTCCGGCACCGTAGGTGCTGACGCGTTAAATCCTGTGGAAGATTTGGGTGGCAGCACGGAATGGAAGTTCACCATATATGATTCTTCGCGAAGTGGATTTGGCGCAAGTCGTATGGATTCAGATACACTTACCGCAGGTGGAACCGTAGAAATATCATATAGCGGAGCCAAGACCGGAACCGGTGAATACGTATCCGCAATCATAACAGATTCTTCCGACACAGTTTTATACTATGGCAATATTGCTTCCTGCACATCAGCTTCCGGAACAGCAAGCATAAATATTCCTGCAGGAGCTCCCGCAGGCTGCAAGCTCTATGTGTTCCAGGAGAAGTGTAACGGAAACTATATGACGGATTATTCATCAGGGCTTATTAATCTGACAGCACCGGGATCTTCGGGGGTAGGAGCTGTTGCTGCAACACCCACGCAGACTTCCGAAGAAACCCCAGAGGAATCTGAAGATATCCCTGAGTTCAATTATCTTGACCCCTTAGAGGATTTACTTGATTATGCTATATCCCTGGGCGGTGAGAGAACGGTATATTGGCGAGGAGGAACAGCCCTTCCCTCAAATATCATGAAGACTTTGGAAGAGAATCCCCAGCTTACCCTTGTATTCTCATACACCTACGAATATAAGGATTATGAGGTAAGCATCCCTGGAAAGAAAGTCAAGACCGACCCTAAAATTCCCTGGTACGGCCCATTATACTTGTACGGCCATTACGGCAAGTAGGGCATTACTTTATATAACATTACAAGATCCTGACCGTATCGACATCGGGCAGATTATCAGATGCTAAACCGGTCCAAATGGCTCGGAAGCATCGGGATTTTTGAAAATTGAATTATCGATGTCAATTTTACGTGAATTCAAATTAATAGGGCATCGGGAAATGATGAAAGTCATTTTCCGATGCCCGTTTTGATTAAATTGGGTGAAATTTGGCATCGGGAAGAGGATTATTTGCAATCCCGATGCCGGAGGGCGAATCGCGTCGCCATCAGCCAACACACACAAGAGCCACGACGCTTCTTGCTTCGATGACGAAGCTGCCGGAGACAATTGTTCCTTCTTTCATGGGTTTGTCGGAGCTGTCGAGAGCCACTTTCCATTGAAATTCATTTGGAAGAGAGGGGAGTTCCACAGTCAGATCTTCCCAGTAGGTGTTCATGGCTACATATACGATATCTTCGGTGCCGTCTGAAGCCTTTCCGGCAAACATAACACCGAGGTAGCGGTCATAACCCTGGAAGTTATCCTGCCAGGCCTTCACGCCGTGGAAGGATGTTTCGGGGAAGCCAAGGCCGCTGGTGCCAAGGTGCTCTCTGAGAATAGGATGTTTTTTCCTGAAAGCAATTGCCTTCTTTGCAAATTCAAATACACTTTTATTTTTCTTAAGTAAACGCCAGTCAAGCCATGAAATTTCATTGTCCTGACAGTAGGGATTGTTGTTTCCAAACTGAGTGTTTCCGAATTCATCACCGGCCAAAAACATGGGGGTTCCCCGGCTTGACATCAGTACGGCAAAGGCGTTTCTCATCATCTTTCTTCTAAGGGCATTTACTTCGGGATTATCGGTTTCGCCCTCAGCGCCACAGTTCCAGCTGTGGTTATCATTTGAACCGTCAGTGTTGTTCCAGCCGTTGGCTTCATTGTGCTTTTCATTGTATGCAAACAAATCATAAAGAGTGAAGCCGTCGTGGCAGGTTATGAAGTTGATGGAAGAGTTGTGAGTGCTGTCCTTATAAATGTCGGGAGAACCGATAAGACGCCAGGCGGCGCCAAAGATAGAGCCCTCATCGCCTTTTAAGAACTTTCTGATATCATCACGATATTTTCCGTTCCACTCAGCCCAACGGTCGTTCCAGGTAGCAAAGGTACCTACCTGATAAAGCCCGCCTGCATCCCAGGCTTCAGCAATAAGCTTTACGTTACCAAGAATCGGATCGTAAGCCAATGATTGCATTAGAGGAGGGTTGGCCATGGGAGAACCGTCGTCATCACGACCGAGAATGGAGGCAAGATCGAACCTGAATCCGTCAACTCTGTATGTGATAACCCAGTATCTTAAGCATTCAAGAATAAGCTGCTGAACCACAGGATTACTGCAGTTCATGGTGTTGCCGCAGCCGCTGAAATTGTAATAAAATCCCTCCGGAGTCAGCATGTAGTAAAGCTGATTGTCAAAGCCCTTGAAGGAGATTACGGGGCCGTGCTCATTTCCTTCGGAAGTATGGTTAAATACAACATCAAGAATTACTTCGATGCCGTTATTGTTAAGCTCGCTTACAAGCTGTTTTAATTCGTTACCTTCACGGTTATACTCGGTGTGAGCCGCATAACTTGTGTTGGGAGCAAAGAAGCATGTGGTGGAGTAGCCCCAGTAATTGCAAAGCTGCTTTCCGTTATACTCACGCTTATCCAGAGTTTCATCGAATTCAAATATGGGCATCAGTTCCACTGCGTTGACACCAAGTTCTTTGAGGTATGGAATCTTTTCACGGATACCTTCAAAGGTTCCGGGGAACTCAACGCCTGATGATTTATCTTTGGTAAAACCACGAACATGCATCTCATATATTATTAAATCTGATATGGGCAGGCAGGGGTCAGCAAAGTCTTTCCAGTCAAAATCGTCCTTTACGACTCTTGCTCGATACATATTGCCCACGGGACCCTTTTCGCCCCATACGCTCTGACCTACAACAGCCTTGGCATAGGGATCCAAAAGGGGAATTGTTTTGTCAAAAATCAGGCCCTTTGAAGGATCATAAGGACCGTCCACATGATATGCGTATTCAAAATCATAGATATTCAGTCCGAATACAATCATGGAGAACACATTACCGATACGGTAATGAGAGGGAAAGGGTATAACGGCGAAGGGCTTGTCCTCGGATTCGCCGCGATGATAGAGCAATAGCTCAACAGCTGTTCCGCCTGTGGTATGAACGGTGAAATTTACTCCGCCGGGAATTGCGGTTGCCCCGTTTATATCATAGAAACCGGGGCGAATATCAAAACCGTCCACATGGTCAAAGGGAATAAGGTGGTACTTCTGATAAGTGGCAGGCATGTTGTTGGAGGAATGACCATGCTCAGCGGAATTATCAGCTTTTTTCTTTGATAACTGTGCCATAGTTATGTAACCTCCTTTCTCTTATAATACATCAGATATTAAAAAAGGGGAAATATGAAAGTTTAGTGCATCTTACAAAGCAATAGTGCATCTTGGCTCCTTGCCTATTGTATGGGCAGAATTTATGGGTTATATTCCACCTAACGACACGAAAGAAAGGAATAAACACATGAAAAAACTATATGAAAAGAGTGAAGTAAGATTTGCAGTTATAATGATTGTTATTTATGTAATCGGAACAAGCCTTGGAGAGTATATTTCGGAGGCAACAGGCACATTCAAAGTTGCCTCTGCAATTTTCCACGTGGCCTTTGGTATTTTCCTTTTCTCCTGGATTAAAAGAAACAGCCTTATGGAAAAATACGGACTGGTTAAACCGGCATACAAATTGTATAAAGCCTGGTTCTTCATTCCCCTTTTCCTTATCGGATGCAGCAGCCTGTTCTTCGGATTAAGATTTAACTACTCATCTTTTGGAACGGTTTGTTATTTGCTTAGCATGTTTGGGGTAGGCTTCCTTGAGGAAATTCTTTTCAGAGGATTTCTGTTTGAAGGAATGGCCAAAGATAATGTAAAGGCAGCGATTATTGTTTCTTCAATAACCTTTGGAGTCGGTCATATCGTTAACCTGTTAAACGGTCAGGATTTGTTTGAGACACTTCTTCAGATTGTATTTGCTGTGGCTGTGGGCTTTGTGCTTGTTACACTTTACTACAAGGGTGGAAGCATCATTCCCTGTATGATATTCCACGCAGTAAACAATTCCTGCAGTGCTTTCAACAAACCTGAGGTGTCTGCACAGTTTTTCGGCGGAGCCATAAATGAAATGATAATCACCGTAGTTGCTGCAATTGTTATCAGTGTTGTTTACAGCATTGCCATGTGGCTTAAACTGGAAAAAACAAAGTAATCTGCTATAATGGTTTCATGGAATTGAAACTGAAAAAGGTTCCCGCAGAAGAACCTGAAGTCTTGGAAATCAGATGTCATAAAGTAACAGATAACATACAGGAAATAATTTCCTTTGTAAAATCTAGGCAGGGACAGCTATGCGCCTATGTAGAGGGTCAAAGCATAGAGGTTCCTGTTATTGACGTGTTCTATGCTGAATCAGTAGATAACCGGCTTTTTATCTATACAGCAAAAGAAAGCTATGAATTAAGAATAAAGCTTTATGAACTTGAGGAAATGCTTAAGGGCAAATCCTTCATAAGAGTTCAGAAGGGAATGCTTTTAAACCTTTTAAAGGTAAAATCCATTAAACCCGCATTAAGCGGCAGATATACAGCTCTCTTAAAGAACGGAGAGGAGATTGTTATTTCCAGAAAATACGTGCCGGATTTCAAGGATACACTTAAGGGGCGGAGGTAACAGATGAATAAATTCAGAAAGAGATTTGAAGAGGCCTTCAGGCTTTACTTTATATTGGTTACATTAATATCAATCCTTCTTATGGTTTTGGGATTAATGTTTGACAGCGACAGGGTGTTTGGATATGAAGTTTTTCTTTCACCCTTAATCTATGCTGCCATTGGGGTGATTCCCTGCTTCTTTATCAACACCGAAAGAGAATTATCCATGAAAATGCTTATCATAAGAAGGGCTGTTGTTCTTTTGGTGATTGAGGCAATGATGCTTACACTGGCATATTCAGCGGAGTCAATACCCACAGAGAGAAAGGGTGTTGTGCCGGGAATTGCAATAGGAATAGTTATTGTATTTATTCTTTCATCAGTGATAGAATATGTATTTGAGTTGGCAGGGGCCAGAGAATTGAACGAGGCCTTGTCAGTCTATCAGAATTCAGAAAGCGATTTGAAAGAAGATTAGTAATGAAGAGACTTAATGCATGTAAAGCGGGCAGTGTGATACTTAAGATTTTTCTTATCACAACCTGTCTGTTTATCTGCTGTTATGCATATGATTTGTTTAAGGAGCCCTTTGGCTTCTCGGGATACAGAGAATCACCTGCGTGGTTTGTGACAAAACTTGTGTTGATTTTTATCCTTGAATTTATACTGTTCTGGATCGGAATAATTCTTGTATATATCAGCTGCAATCAGCTTGGAATTAAATGGAGGGTTCTGGGGGCGGTATTCGGACTAGTCCCCATAGTGCATTTGATTCTTCTTTTCAAAATCATCAGTACCGCCGATGCGGAATATAAGTTTGAGAAGGCGAAGATTAAACTGGATGAAATCCGCAAGGATAAGCAGATATGCAAAACCCAATATCCACTTTTGATGGTACACGGCATATTCTTCAGGGATTTCACACATCTTAATTACTGGGGACGAATTCCTGAGGAGCTTATAAAGAACGGTGCGACAATCTTTTACGGAGAGCATAACAGCTCTGCCAGTGTGGCGGAATGTGCGGCTCAGCTTGCTTCAAAGATTAAGGAAATCAAGGCTCAGACCGGATGTGAGAAAGTCAATGTTATTGCTCACTCCAAGGGCGGCCTTGATATGAGATATGCAATTGCCAAGTGTGGCGTTGCAGAGGATGTGGCTTCTCTTACAACAATAAATACGCCCCACAGAGGCTGTGAGTTTGCCGAGTATCTTCTTAATAAGGCTCCGGAGAGCCAGAAGAATGCCATTGCAAAGGCTTACAATGCCGGAGCTGCAAAGCTTGGAGATGTTAATCCGGATTTCCTTGCAGGAGTTACTGACCTTACCCATTCATCATGCATGAAGATGAATGAGGAGATAAAGGATGTGCCGGGAGTTTATTATCAGTCTGTAGGTTCCTTCCAAAGCAGACCCGGAGCAGGAAAGTTCCCTTTAAATATGTCCTATCTTCTGGTTAAGTACTTTGACGGCAAGAACGATGGCCTTGTTGGTGAGAAATCCTTCCCCTGGGGTGAAAAGTTTACCATGCTGGAGCCCAAGGGCAAACGTGGCATCTCCCACGGTGACATGATTGATCTTAACAGGGAGAACATCAAAGATTTTGACGTAAGAGAGTTCTATGTAGAACTTGTCAGTGACCTTAAGAACAGAGGATTTTAGGGTGCTGCTTGACTTTTTCCTTAAATGCGCTTAGAATGGCTAAGTAATAAGTAAAGGCATTGATGGTGCAAAGTAGCATCAGGGGTCCATTAGAGAGTGAAGCTCATCGGCTGGAAGGCTTCGCGGCAACCTTTTGAATTGCGAAATTTCACACCGGAGTCGTCGAAATGAAGCGAAAGTGAGTAGTTTCGAACGTCAGGCGCGTTAAGCCCTAATGAAGAGCATGATTTATCATGAATGCGGGTGGTACCGCGGATTATAGAGTATATAATTCGTCCCTCATTGCAACAAAGCAATGAGGGATTTTTTATTTTCCCAAAGAGAAACAGGAGGATATCATGAAGGAAAAGCTTGAACAGATCAAAGCAAAAGCATTACAGCAGATTACCGAGAGCGACAGCCTCGATAAGTTAAACGATGTGCGTGTAATGATTCTTGGTAAGAAGGGCGAACTTACCGACGTTCTTAAATCCATGAAGGACGTTGCCCCTGAAGACAGACCCAAAGTCGGCCAGATGGTTAACGACGCAAGAGCAGAAATCGAGGCAAAACTTGAGGCTGCTGTTAAGAAGATGGAGTCTGCCGCAAGAGAGGCAAAGATGAAGGCAGAGGTTATTGACGTAACCTTACCTGCAAAGAAGAACATTACAGGTCACAAACACCCCAACACCCTTGCTCTTGAAGAGGTTGAGAGAATCTTCGTAGGTATGGGCTATGAGGTTGTTGAAGGTCCTGAAATTGATAAAGATTACTATGTATTTGAGGCTCTCAATATTCCTGCAGATCACCCTGCAAAGGATGAGCAGGACACATTCTATATTAACGGAGACATTCTTCTTCGTACTCAGACATCATCAGTACAGGTTCATGAGATGGAGAAGGGCAAACTTCCCATCAGAATGATTGCTCCCGGAAGAGTTTTCCGTTCAGATGAAGTTGACGCTACACACTCACCTTCATTCCACCAGATTGAAGGCCTTGTAATCGATAAGAACATTACATTCGCTGACCTTAAGGGAACTTTGGCTGAGTTTGCCAAGGAGCTTTTCGGAGAGGATACAAAGGTTAAATTCAGACCTCATCACTTCCCCTTCACAGAGCCTTCTGCAGAGGTGGATGTAAGCTGCTTCAAGTGCGGCGGCAAGGGCTGCAGATTCTGTAAGGGATCCGGCTGGATAGAGATTCTTGGCTGCGGCATGGTTCATCCTCACGTTCTTGAGATGAGCGGAATCAATCCCAATGAGTACACCGGTTTTGCTTTCGGTGTAGGTCTTGAGAGAATTGCACTTCTTAAGTACGAAATTGACGATATGAGACTCCTTTATGAAAACGATGTTCGTTTCTTAAAGCAGTTCTAAGGGAGGAGACGAAAGATGAATACTTCATTATCATGGATTAAAGCATATGTGCCTGACCTTGAGTGCACCGACCAGGAGTATTGTGATGCAATGACTCTTACAGGAACCAAGGTTGAAGGCTTCGAGGCACTTGATAAGAACCTCGAGAAGATTGTTGTAGGTAAAATCGAAAAAATCGACAGACATCCCGACGCCGACAAACTGGTAGTTTGTCAGGTTAATATCGGAAGTGAGACCACACAGATTGTAACAGGAGCTCCAAACGTAGAAGTTGGACAGCTTGTACCCGTTGTTCTTGACGGCGGAAGAGTTGCAGGTGGCCATGACGGCGGTCCTTTGCCTGAGGGCGGAATTCCCATTAAGGCAGGTAAACTTCGCGGAGTTGAGTCAAACGGTATGATGTGCTCTATTGAGGAACTTGGTTCCACAAGAGAGTTCTATCCCGAAGCACCCGAAAACGGAATTTATGTATTTGGTGCTGACGATGATGTTAAGCCCGGTGATGACGCAGTAGAGGCTCTGGGCCTTCACGACACAGTCTTCGAGTATGAAATCACAAGTAACAGAGTTGACTGCTACGGTATCATGGGTATCGCAAGAGAAGCAGCTGCAACCTTCAAAAAGAAATATGTGGCACCCGACGAGTCTGTTAAGGGCTGTGGCGGCAATGCGGCTGATTATATCAGTGTAGAAATAAAGGACACAGACCTTTGTTCCAGATACTGCGCAAGAGTTGTTAAGAATGTCAAAATCGGCCCTTCTCCCAAGTGGATGCAGCGTCGACTTTCCTCAAACGGCATCAGACCCATCAACAACCTTGTTGATATTACAAACTACGTAATGCTTGAGTATGGCCAGCCCATGCACGCATTCGACTACAATACAATCGCAGGCAAAAAAATCGTTGTAAGACGTGCCAAGGACGGAGATGTTTTCACAACTCTTGACGGACAGGAGAGAAAACTTGACTCTGAAGTTCTTATGATTTGTGACGGCGAGAAGGAAGTGGCAATCGCAGGTATCATGGGCGGTGAGAACTCCATGATTACTGATGATGTTGATACAGTTCTTTTTGAGGCTGCAACCTTCAATGGTCCCAATATCAGAAAATCTGCAAAGAGAATCGGCCTTAGAACCGATGCATCAGGTGTATTCGAGAAGGGTCTTGACCCTGTAAACGCTGAGGCTGCAATTAACAGAGCATGTCACCTTATTGAGGAGATTGGCTGTGGTGAAGTCGTTGACGGAATGGTTGATGTTAAGAATCCCATTAAGCCCCTTGTAAGACTTCCTTTCATGCCCGAAAAATACAACGCACTTCTTGGCACAGATGTTAAGAAGGATCAGATGCTTGAGATTTTCAAGGCTCTTGAAATCAAGTATGATGCTGAGAAGAACGAGCTTGTTTGTCCTTCCTTCAGACAGGATTTGCTTGGTCAGGCTGATATTGCTGAGGAAGTTGCAAGATTCTTCGGATATGACAAGATTCCTGAGACTCTTCCCAAGGGAGAGGCTACAACAGGTAAGCTTTCCTATAAGCTTCGAATCGAAGAGATTGCCAGAAGCGTTGCAGAGTACTGCGGTTTCTCACAGGGAATGACATATTCCTTCGAAAGCCCCAAGGTATTTGATAAATTAAATCTTGACGCAGACGATAAGTTAAGAGATGCCATTAAGATTCTCAATCCTTTGGGTGAAGACTTCTCAATTATGAGAACCCTTCCCTTAAACGGAATGCTTACATCTCTTTCAACCAACTACAACAGAAGAAACAAGGACGTTAAATTATACGAACTTGCAAACGTATACATCCCCAAGAGCCTTCCCCTTACAGAACTTCCCGATGAGAGAATGCAGTTCACATTGGGATTCTACGGAGATGGCGACTTCTTCACAATGAAGGGTGTTATCGAGGAGTTCTTAGAGCACGTAGGCATGTTTGACAAAATCACCTATGATCCCAATTCCGGCAAGAAGTTCTTACATCCCGGAAGACAGGCCAACGTAATTTACGGCGGCAAGGTACTTGGATATCTCGGTGAGGTTCACCCTGCAGTTTGCGACAACTATGAGATTGGTGATAAGGCATATGTTGCTGTACTTGAGATTCCTGAGATTTTACCATTCACAACCTTCGACAGAAAATACGAGGGAATTGCAAAGTTCCCTGCAGTAGGCAGAGATATTTCAATGCTTGTTCCCAAGGATGTGCTTATCGGTCAGCTTGACGATGTAATCAGACAGCGTGGCGGAAAGATTTTAGAGGACTGCAAGCTCTTTGATATTTACGAAGGAAGCCAGGTAAAAGAAGGCTACAAGTCAGTTGCTTTCTCAATCACTTTCAGAGCCAAGGACAGAACCCTTGAGGAGAACGACATCACAGGAGCAATGAAGAAAATCCTCAATGGACTTGAAGGGCTTGGCGCATCGCTTAGAATGTAAATTGAAGCAGTAAAAGGAATATCACTAACAGACTAAGGAGTGTGATATATATGGAAAGAAAGAATTGTTGGGAAGACATTACAACAAGAGCTAAAGAGAAAGAAGTTGACAGATTTGCCAAGGGCTATATTGAGTTTCTCAATAACGGTAAGACCGAGAGAGAGTGTGTAGACCAGATTGTAAATCGCATTGAGGAAGCCGGTTACACAGAGCTTTCCAAGATTGGCAAAAAGAAACTTAAAGCGGGAGACAAGGTTTATGCCACATGGATGAACAAGACCCTTGTTATGTTCCAGATCGGTAAGAAGCCCTTACAGGAGGGGCTTAATATCCTTGGAGCACACATTGATTCTCCCAGACTTGATGTTAAGCAGAATCCTCTTTATGAGGACAACGGAATTGCTTACCTTGATACCCATTATTACGGCGGAATCAAGAAGTATCAGTGGGTTACATTGCCCCTTGCAATTCACGGCGTGGTAGTTAAGAAGGACGGAACCACCGTTGAGCTTGCCATTGGCGAGGACGAGGATGATCCCGTATTCTTCATTTCTGATTTGCTTCCTCACCTTGGAGCAGAGCAGATGGACAAGAAGGCTGCTAAAGTTATTGAGGGTGAAGCCCTTGACCTTATTGTAGGCAACAAGCCCATTATCCTTGATAAGAAGGCCAAAGAGACCGAAGAGGGCAAGAAGGCTGCCAAGGAAGCTGTTAAGTCAGGGGTTCTTGATATTCTTAAGAACCAGTATGACATTGAGGAAGAGGATTTCATCTCAGCTGAGCTTGAGATTGTACCTGCAGGAAAGGCAAGAGAGGCAGGATTTGACAGAAGTATGATTCTTGGCTATGGCCAGGACGACAGAGTATGCGCTTATACTTCCTACGAAGCTATGCTTGAGATCGGTGCCGTTGAGCGTACCGCATGCTGCATCCTTGTGGACAAGGAAGAAATCGGATCTGTTGGTGCAACAGGTATGCAGTCCAAGTTCTTCGAGAACACTGTGGCTGAACTTATGGATGCCTGCGGAAGTTATTCAGAACTTGCTGTAAGAAAATGCCTTGCAAACTCCTACATGCTTTCATCTGATGTTTCTGCTGCTTTTGATCCTTCATATGCTTCCGCATTTGAGAAGAAGAATGCCGCAATCCTCGGAAAGGGTATTGTATTTAACAAGTTCACCGGCGCAAGAGGAAAGAGCGGTTCCAATGATGCCAATGCCGAGTATATCGGAATCATCAGAAAGGTACTTGATGATGCAAAGGTTAACTTCCAGACAGCAGAGCTTGGCAAGGTTGACGTAGGCGGTGGCGGAACCATTGCTTATATCCTTGCTTTATACGGAATGAATGTTATCGATTCCGGCGTTGCAGTTCTTAACATGCATGCTCCCTGGGAAGCAACCAGCAAGATTGATGTATATGAAGCAAAGAGAGCATACATTGCATTTTTAAATGGTATTAAATAAATGAATTCATTAAAAACTTCTGATTTTTACTTTGATCTTCCGGAGGAACTGATTGCTCAGGATCCTCTGGAGGACAGAAGTTCCTCAAGGCTTCTGGTTCTTGATAAAACCACCGGAGCTACGGAACACCATATATTTAAAGAAATAGGGTCATTTTTAAATCCCGGAGATTGTCTGGTACTTAACAACACCAAGGTTATTCCCGCAAGGCTTTACGGAGCAAGGGAAGCTACAGGCGGTGCGGTGGAAGTACTTCTTTTAAAGAGAAATGCAGACGATGTCTGGGAAACTTTGGTTAAACCCGGCAAAAAGTGCAAACCCGGCACCAGGCTTGTATTTGGAGATGGCAGACTTAAAGCCGAAGTTCTTGAAACAGTGGATGAGGGAAACAGGCTTATAAAGTTTGAATATGAGGGAATATGGGAAGAGGTTCTTGATTCTCTTGGTGAAATGCCCTTACCTCCCTATATTACCCATAAGCTTCAGGACAAGAACAGATATCAGACTGTTTATGCCAAGTACGAGGGAAGCGCAGCTGCGCCTACGGCAGGTCTTCATTTCACAAAAGAACTTCTTGCCGAGATAGAGAACAAGGGCGTTAAGATATGCTACGTTACTTTGCACGTGGGACTTGGAACCTTCAGACCCGTTAAGGCTGAGAATATTTTGGAGCATCACATGCACACCGAGGTTTATCAGGTTACTGAGGATGCCGCCAAAATGATTAACGAAACCAAAGCTGCCGGTGGAAGAGTAATCTGCGTTGGAACCACATCCTGCAGAACTATTGAATCGGCATCGGATGAATCGGGAATCGTTCACGCCGGAAACGGAGATACTTCGATTTTTATATATCCGGGATACAAATTCAAGGTGCTTGATGCCCTTATTACCAATTTCCATTTGCCGGAATCAACGCTTGTAATGCTTGTGTCAGCCCTGGCAGGAAGAGAGAACGTTCTAAACGCTTACAATGAGGCAATAAAGGAAAGATACAGATTCTTCAGCTTCGGTGACGCAATGTTCATAAGATAAGTTTTCGCACTATTTACATTTTTTGAATAATAAAGTATTATTAATTTAGTGGTTTAAACTTATGGGAGGTTACCATACAATGGATGAGAGAAGAAAGAGCAAAAGAAGCGAATTACACTCTAAACTGATTGTTAAGAGACTGGACGGAACAAGCTCAGACGAGGTTGTTATCGATATTATCGATGTTTCCAAGACCGGTATCGGATTCGAGAGTGAAGATAAACTTGAGATCGGCGGAATCTACGAGGCTTATCTTACCATCTGGACCAAAGAAGTAATCCACGCTTTCCTTGAGATTCGCAGAATTGAGAAGGTTGGTTCATCCACATTCAATTACGGCGCAATCTTTATCGGAATGCCCGAGATGGATATGCAGAGAATTCAGGTTTATCAGACCATAGAGGAGAACACCTGATTTTTACCATCCGATTAATTGATTTATATCAACCGCTGCCTTAAGGTGGCGGTTGTTTTTTGCCCAAATTATTCTTATAATGTCCTTGATTAATGGACACTTTTGTGGCAATATAATATTGATATTTATTTAACATATTGAGAGGAACATTATGAGAGGAATAGACACTCAGGTTCGCAAGGTCAGAAGACGTGTCTTTAAAGAAATAGCCAATCTGGCTTATAATTCTACCAATCTAATCGATGACATGGAAGCTCTTCCATACGAAATCATCAACTACGACGATGCAGTTTACAGAGAAAGTGTATATAGAGAACGAGCAATTGTAAGAGAGAGACTCAGACTTGCAATGGGACTTTCCCTTCGCCCGGAGGATAAACCAAGCCACTTAACACAGGGCCTGGAGGAGAGTAATGTAGACGAGAAATACTACGAGCCCCCTCTTATGCAGGTTATTCCTTCTGCCTGTAATTCATGTCCCGTAAACCAGTATTCGGTTTCCGATAAATGTATGGGCTGCGTTGCTCATCCCTGTCGAGAGGTTTGCCCCAAGGGTGCCATAACAATGGTTAACGGCAAGTCCTATATCGACCAGGAGAAGTGTATAAAGTGCGGTAAATGTAAAGCAATCTGTCCCTATGATGCCATTTCACATCAGGCAAGGCCCTGTTCGGCAGCCTGCGGTGTGGGTGCCATTAAATCGGACGAGAGAGGACGAGCTTATATTGACAATGATTTGTGCGTAAGCTGCGGACAGTGCATGGTAAGCTGCCCCTTCGGTGCAATTGCCGATAAGAGTCAGATTTTCCAGCTTATAAGAGCCCTTCAGTCGGGAAGAAAGATAATTGCTCAGGTTGCACCTGCTTTTGCCGGTCAGTTCGGACCCAACGTTACGGCCGATATGTTTAAGACAGCTCTTAAGGAACTTGGTTTCTATGATGTATATGAAACCGCCATTGGTGCGGATTTAGGCTGTGTTGCAGAGGCGGAACACTATGTTCATGAGGTCGCTTCAGGGAAACAGCCCTTCAGTTTAACAAGCTGCTGTCCTTCATGGTCAATGCTGGCCAAGAAGTTTTTCCCTGAGACAATAGATAAGATTTCTAATGAGTTAACCCCCATGGTGGCCACAGCCCGTATCATTAAGGAAGAACATCCTGATGCTGATGTGGTATTTATCGGCCCCTGTGCCTCTAAGAAACTTGAGGCATCAAGAAGAACGGTTCGAAGCGATGTGGCTTTTGTCATAACCTTTGAAGAACTGGTTGGAATGTTTGAAGCCAAGGGTATCCTGGTGGATGAGATCAAAGCCATGGATGAGATGAAAGACGCCACAAGCGCAGGCCGTGGATACGGTGTTGCAGGTGGAGTTGCCGAGGCTATCGAAAAGGTCATCAGAAAGAAATATCCCGATGTGGAAGTGATGATTGAGCATGCTGAAAGCCTTGCGGAATGTAAGAAAATGCTTATTCTTGCCAAGGCAGGAAAGAAGAATGGCTGTCTTATTGAAGGAATGGCGTGCCCCGGAGGCTGTGTAGCCGGAGCCGGAACCAATCTTCCCATCGATAAAGCCAAAGCGGAAGTATGTAAGTTTAAGATGCAGGCAGAAAAAGAACTGCCTGATGAGTAATAAGTAACGGAGGAATACAAATGAAAATCAGAACAAGATTTGCACCCAGCCCTACCGGAAGAATGCATGTGGGCAATCTTCGTACCGCTCTTTACGAGTATCTGATCGCAAAACATGAGAACGGCGATTTTATCTTAAGAATAGAGGATACGGACCAGGAACGTGAAGTTGAGGGTGCTGTGGATATTATTTATCGTACCCTTGAGAAAACCGGATTAAAGCATGACGAAGGTCCCGACAAGGATAAAGGCTTCGGTCCCTACGTTCAGAGTGAGAGAGTTAAATCCGGCCTTTATATGGAATATGCCAAGAAGCTTGTAGAGCAGGGTGACGCATATTACTGTTTCTGCGACAAGGAGAGACTTGAGAGCCTTAAGCAGGTAGTTGAGGGCAAGGAGATAGTTGTTTACGATAAGCACTGTCTTCACCTTTCAAAGGAGGAGGTTCAGGCTAACCTTGATGCCGGAAAGCCCTTCGTAATCAGACAGAATGTGCCCAATGAAGGAACAACAACCTTCCACGATGAGCTTTACGGAGATATTACCGTAGATAACTCTGAGCTTGATGACATGATTCTTATTAAGTCAGACGGCTTCCCTACATATAACTTTGCCAACGTTATTGATGACCATCTTATGGAAATCACTCATGTTGTAAGAGGTAATGAGTACATTTCCTCATCACCCAAGTACCAGAGACTTTACGATGCTTTCGGCTGGGAATCACCCAAGTACATTCACCTTGGACTTATCACAGACGAGAATCATAAGAAGCTTTCAAAGAGAAGCGGACATTCCTCATTTGAGGATCTTTTGGAGCAGGGCTTCCTTACAGAGGCAATTATCAACTATATTGCACTGCTTGGATGGTCACCTGAGGACAACAACGAGTTCTTTACTCTTGATGAGCTTGTGAAGGCTTTTGATTACAAGAAGATTAACAAGTCCCCTTCAGTATTTGATGTTAACAAGCTTCGCTGGATGAACGGCGAATACATCAAGAAGATGGATTTTGACGATTTTTACAAAATGGCAGAGCCCTACTTAAAGCAGGTTCTTACGAAGGACTTTGACTTAAAGAAGATTGCAAACATGGTGAAGACCAGAATAGAGGTATTCCCTGATATTAAGGACCATGTTGATTTCTTCGAGACCTTACCTGAGTACGATCCCGAGATGTATGTTCACAAGAAGATGAAGACAACAAAGGAAAGTTCTCTTGAGGTATTGAAGGATATTTTACCTGTGCTTGAGGCCTGTGATGACTACAGCAATGATGCGCTGTATCAGACACTTCTTAAGTACGTAGAAGAAAAGGAAGTTAAGAACGGCTACGTTATGTGGCCCATCAGAACAGCAGTATCCGGTAAACAGATGACTCCTGCCGGTGCTACTGAGATTATGGAAGTTTTGGGCAAGGAAGAATCCCTTAGAAGAATCAGAAAGGGAATCGAACTTCTTGAAGGAAAATAAAGCTCAATATGAAGCTATCCGGCACAATAAAGGTCCTGCCAGAATCCTGGCAGGACCGGGAGCCGGCAAGACCTACGTTCTGGTCAATCGAATTTCTTATCTTATCGATGAATGCAACGTGCCTCCTGACAAAATTCTTGTCATAACCTTCACCAAGGCAGCTGCCAATCAAATGCAGCAGCGTTTCGCCAAATTAAGAGGCACAATTCTTCCTGTTCATTTCCACACCTTCCATTCGTTATTCTATTACTTTCTAAAACAGAGTCATATTTATTCAGATTTTTCTATCCTAAGCAATCAGGACAAAATCCGTACAATCAATCACATCAAAAACACCATTAAACACAAGTTCCCTGATGAATCATATGTTAGTAACGATTACCTGGCTTCGATTATTGCTTACTATCTGAACAAGGGATGCTTTGACAGAGAGGAGACCGTACTAAAAGAAGAAACTACAGACTTTGCAATATCCCAGTATCTTTCTTTGATAACTGCGGAGAAAAAAATAGATTTTGACGATTTTGCCAACAAAGCGTTGGAGGTATTTGTGAAATACCCCAAGCTTTTGGAGAGAATCAAAGCGGGCTATGAATACATACTTATCGACGAATTTCAGGACATCAATCCAAGACAGTATGAGGTTATCCGTCTGTTGGCGGCGGGAGAGAGAAACTTGTTCGTTGTGGGGGATGACGACCAGGCCATATATGGCTTCAGGGGAGCCGAGCCATCGATAATGAGGCAGTTTGAGGAGGACTACCCTGACTGCGCAAAGATTCTTCTAGCCTCAAATTATCGCTGCTCAAAAGAAATATTGGATTTTGCCAGCGAATGTATTAAGGGCAATAAGGACAGGGTGGAGAAGGAGCTGATTGCCGAAAGAGGCGAGAGATGCCCTGTGGTGTTAAGACCCTGCAAAACTACCAAGATTCAGTCGACTGAGATTGTTTCGTTTATTAAAGGGTATCAGGGAAATCTGAGTGATATCGCGATTATTTGCAGAACAAATGCAATGCTTGATCGGTATGGAATGGTTCTGTCTAAAGAGGGGATTTCGTGCTTCATGAAGGACAACTACTTCAAGGGGATATGCGATATCGGAATTACGAAGGATATTCTGGCGTATTTTAGAATTGCCTGCGGCAGGGCGGATAGGACGGATTATCTTCGAATAATCGACAAGGGCTGTCTTAATGTAGTCAGAGGAATATTTGGAAAGCATGAGGTGGATTTTAAGGCCATTATAAGGGCAAATAAGGAGGATTTTGTTTTGCGGGAGTCGTTGATGTCTTTCGAGAGAAAAATGTCTCTTATGCGCCGTATGGACCCTCTATGCGCCATTGGATATATCATGAAGGCGTTAAAGTATGAAACCTATTTGATGGGCTTAAGGCTCAGGAATCCATCTGAGTGCTCGCTTTTTGAAAGGACTTTGGAAACTGTAAAGGAGTTTGCAGAGGATTTTAATTCTATTAGGGAGTTTGTTGACTTCATGGGAGAGTATGGGACCTATGAGAAGGAGAAGCTTGAAAGAGAGAGGTACCTTAATGCTAGCTCTTCGTTGGAAGCCAGGGTTGCGGCGCCTAATCAGGTGAATCTCATCACCATGCATGGCTCCAAGGGCCTGGAATTCCCCTGCGTAATTCTTCCTGATATCAACGACGGCAAGATGCCCCACACCAGGTCCTCTAATCCCATCCTGATTGAGGAGGAGCGGCGTCTATTTTATGTGGCAATGACCAGGGCCATAGATGAGCTTCTTATTACCTTCATCGGGGCCCCTGACGACTTCAGGAATCATCCTTCGAAGTTTCTGCCCGCGCGGTCCGTGGAAAAGGCCATGGCCCAGGCCTACCCGCGCGGGGCTTCGGATGGGGCTTCTGATGGGAGTGGCGGCCCGAAAGGGGTCTCGGAACCGGGTTAGAGAACACGCGGCTTGTGGGGAATAGCCGCAGGATACTAATGCTTGTGGCATTGCAAGGATTTTGTTAGTGGGCATTAATGTGGGAATTACCACCGGATACTAATGCTTGTGGCATTGCGAGGATTTTGTTAGTGGGCACTAATGTAGGTATTACCACCGGATACTAATGCTTGGGGAATAGCGAGGATTATGTTAGTGGGCACTAATATTGGGAACTGCCTGCGGCACTAATACTTTAGTTAATATGCAAATTTGTTAGTGCGAAATTTGCGGAGTGTACTAACAACTATGCCATCAATTGATTCTTGTTAGTGGAGTTTTGAATAAAACTACTAATGATTTGCAGGAAGACAAAATTCATTAGTCAGAAAGAGCCATGAAACACTAATGAGATTCAACATTCGGTTTCTTGTTAGTGCAAAGGCACTTTTTTGCCACTAACGTTTTGGATGTTTTCACGTTTTGGTAGTCAGAAAGCAAGCTGAGGACTGGATTGTGGGGCAAGCAGAGGAATAAGTCAAAGATCGGTCCAAAGATTGGGCAAAAAGTTTGGGCCATAGATTGAGCTGGAGATCAATCCAAAGATCACGGAGAAAGCATGTAACTATTAAACACTAAAAAATGGAGGGTTATTAATGATTCAAGATGAATTAAACAAAAGACAGGATTATCTCAGAAAGATTATAAGAATATGTGATAGGGCAACTGCTAACATGCCCGAGGGATCCTTAAGGGTAACAAAGTGCAGAACGACGACTCAATACTTCCTAAGGAAGCCGGGGGAGAATGCTAATGGAGTGTATTTGGCGAAAGATAATATGAAGCTTGTCAAAAAACTGGCTGAAAAAGAAGTATTTGATAAGTTGAAAAAGGAAGCTGAAAAGGAATATAAGGACAACGACGCCTATCTTAGGAAGCATCCCATAGATACGCTTATTGAAGCTTATGGAAAGATTCCAAAATTGAAAAGGGAGTTGGTTGATTCGCCGGTTCTAAAGGATGAGGAGTTTGTTGAAAGATGGCTTCATGAAGAATATGAAAGAAAAGGGTTCATGGAAGAAGCGCAATCATTTATCAATTCTAATGGTGACAGGGTAAGATCGAAATCGGAGGTGATAATTTCGGAGATTCTCAAAGAGCTGGGGATTCCGTATCTTTATGAAGCACCGCTGAAATTAAAGGGTGTGGGAACTGTTTATCCTGATTTCAAGTTGCTGAATGTTAAGGAGAGAAGAACAATCTATCTTGAGCATTTTGGGATGATGGATAATCCGGAGTATCTGGAAGGATTTTTCAGAAAGCAGAATTCGTATGTGGCCAACGGAATTGTTCCGGGAAGAGATATCATTTTTACATATGAATCTTCGAAGAATCCCTTGGATATTAATGCTGTCAGAAACTTACTTAAAGTATATTTTCACAAATAGATTAGGAGCCCGATTTCTTAGACCCAATCAATTCGCTTGCGGCGGAGGAAAAGATGATAAGTATAGCGCCAATCCAGCCGTATAAGTCAAGAGACTGGTGTAGGACGAAAACGGAGCCAAGTACAGAGACCACAGGCTCAAGATAACCCAAAACCGCGATGGATTGAACCGAAAGTGCTCCGAGGGATTCGAAGTAGAGGCAGTAAGCGACTCCTGTATGAACGGCGCCAAGCAGAAGCACAAGTAGGATTGAGCGCAAATCAAAATCGATGGATTTACCGCGGTTGTTATAAAGAACATAAGGAAGGACAGTGACTGCGGATGCTGCAAGCTGAACGATTGCTTTGTTGTATGAATCGATGCCTTTAAGTGATTTGTTGCAAATTACGATGCCTACGAAGGCGAGGGCAGCAAGAACAGGCAGGGTAATACCAATCAAATCCACATTTCCTATTCCGACGCTTACTATTCCGGAGGTCAGAACGACACCTATAAAGGCGGTAATGATGCATATGGCTTTTATAGGTCTGATGCGCTCTTTGTAAAGGAAAGGCGCAATGATTACAACCATAATGGGAGCGGTGTAGTTAAGCAGACTTGCGACAGCTACAGAAATTCTTACGTAAGCTGCAAACAAAAATACCCAGTTTAAGCCAAGGAAGAATCCTGAAAGTATAAGAGGACGAAGATTTGATTTGATGGCTTTAAGGTCAACTTTTCGTCCAAGTATTTTCATAAAGACAAGTATGGATAAAGTTCCGATAACGCCTCTGGAGAAAACAACAAGCTCAGAGGGAAGGTTAATGAAACGCAAGATGGGTCCGATAGTTCCGTATATTACAACGGCAAGAATATATTTAAGTGTATTAACTTTAGAATTTGAGTTACTCATTATTATTTTTTCCAATCATATTCAGTCTGCAAGTAATGATAGATGGTATATGCATAAGAATCAAGCAATTTTTTGTTTATATTATAAAATGTTCATTTACATATTCATATTTAGTGTGATATACTATCTAACGAACGTTAGGTAGAACTACAAATAAAGGAGTAACCCATGACCAACGAAAACACCAAGGAACTGATACTTGATAAGTCAATGGAACTGTTTGCAAAAAGCGGTTATGCGGCCGCGTCTATGAGGGATATTTCACGGGCGGTTGGAATCAAGGCGAGTTCGATTTACTACCATTATGACAGCAAACAGGCCTTGCTTGATGCGATGATTGAGAGGGCAGACGATTTGACCAGTGAGTTAAAAGACGTATTCAGCAATGCTCTCAAAAAGACAGACAAGGTCGGAAAAGAAATGTTCGTACTTACAGGGCTTCATTTTTTAAAGGGGTATTTGATGAACAAAAAGATACAGCCCTTATTAAGAATACTTGAGTGCGAGAGATTCCATAGCAAAGACGCAGATAAAATGTGGAAGAAGATGATGTTTGATGCGCCCATGGAACATGAAATGAAGACTTTTGAGGAACTTATGGAACGAGGGATTATCCCTAAGGCAGATGCTTCAAAACTTGCTTTTGAGTATCAGGCAATTATTTCCATGGGGTATTTCACAGGGAACGACAAAACGACAGAAAAATCGCTAGGCGATTTTTATGATAATTATTTTTTATAGGAGCGGAGTAATGAAGGTATACAGAAGTAACAGAGCGGGAATCAAAATATTAAGAACTTACGACAAACTGTTGGAGCAGTGGGGGTGCGAAAAGAAGGAGCGGGATATTGACACACCCTACGGATTTACACATGTTATCGAATGGGGAGATACAGATAAAAAGCCATTGGTGCTTTTTCACGGAGTCGGCGACGATTCGGCGCTTATGTGGATTTATAATGCAAAGGCTCTTGGCGAGAATTTTCACTGTTTTGCAATTGATACCATCGGAGGCCCGGGGAAAAGCCTTCCGGGAGATGGCTATAACAAAACTTTCGACGACGTTAAATGGATTGACGATGTTCTTTCTAAGTTAGAAATAGAAAAAGCATATTTTGCCGGAGTTTCAAACGGAGGTTATCTTACACAGCTCTATACATTGGAGAGGCCCGATAAGGTTTTAAAGGCCATAAGTTTATCCTGTTCTGTGCCTACAGGACCAAACAAAAATCCCTTAAAAACCATGATGAAAATCTTTCTCCCGGAGGCTTTGTTTCCCACAAAGAAAAATACCGAGAAACTAATCAAAAAGCTTTCAGGGAGAAATTATCGGGTTTTTACAGAAAACGATACTATCATGAACCATTACAGGGCGCTGCTTGTTGGCTTCAACAACATGGCCATGGCATATCACAAGGTGCGTTCCTTTGAGGAGGATGAATTTGAAGGGGCCCTTAACAGAATCAGAGATAAAGTGGTTTATCTTGTGGGAGAAGAAGATCCCTTCGAGAAAATGGGCGGCAAGGAAGCCCTAATCAGCAATAATATGAATGTCCGGTTTTTTGAGGACGCCGGCCATGGACTTAACCACGAACTTGCTGATACAATTAATGAAAAGATAATCAGCATTTTCAAGGAGACATAATGATTAAAGCAATCAGAGCCGATATTACGAAACTGGATAACGTAGATGCCATTGTAAATGCTGCCAATGAGTCTTTGCTTGGAGGCGGCGGGGTTGACGGAGCAATTCACAGAGCCGCCGGCCCGAAGCTTTTGGAAGAGTGCATAACACTGCATGGATGCCCCACCGGACAGGCAAAGATTACAAAGGGATATAACCTTCCTGCAAAATTTGTTATTCACACCGTGGGCCCAATATGGTATGGTGGTAATAATTGCGAGCCTGCTTTACTGGCATCATGCTATACCAATTCTCTGAAAGTTGCAGTGGAATATGGCATTAGAAAAATCGCCTTCCCCTCCATTTCCACAGGAGTTTACGGTTACCCCGTGAATCTCGCGGCAAAAGTTGCTGTGGGCGCGGTAAGGGATTTTTTGAAGGTCAATCCTGACGCCTTCGATGAGATTATCTGGGCATGCTTTGATGACAGAACATTGGCGGCATATGAAGGAGAGATAGAAAATTGAAAAAAGGATTTAGTTATCTGTGTTATTCACTGTTGGCATTTGGAGGAATCGGCCTTGAAGCTGTTCTTGCGTTTGGAATAGAGCCCATGCTTTTCGGCGCTGAGATGGCAAACTGGACTACACCTCAGCACATTATTCACTGGGTGGCAACATGCGCTTTGTGGGGATTTGTCGCATGGCTTTTAGTGAGGTCTTCTTGTAAAAACTTAGATTTCGACATTTTTGCCAAAGGTAAGAAAGTTACAGCCTGGCAGTGGGCGTTGGCAGCTTTATTGGTGATCTTCAGCCTTGTGGTTTCATATTTTGACTGGAATGGAATTAAGGTTGTTAAGGAATTTAACGCAAACGGAGCTTTAAAGTTTGTATTCCAGTATATTTATTATTGCTTTGAGGTGGCTCTTGTCACATTGATTCTTGTGTTTGGACAGAAGGCATTCGAGGAGTGGTTTCATAATGACAAAATCCCTTATGGCGGCATTATTCTTGCACTGACATGGGGAGCAGGCCATTTTTATACCAAGGATTTTTCTACAGGAATTGTTACCATGATATCCGGACTTGCCTTCGGAAGCATGTATCTTCTCATGAACAGAGATATTAAGAAGACTTACATATTTTTATGGTTTATGTTTGTTTTATAATAATTGATGAAAATCCGGCAGTTGATTGGCCGGATTTTTTCTTGACGGAAACAATATAGATGTTATCATGGATTCATGAGCTTTTTTGCAAAAGAATTTGATGAACTTACAAGTAAAGAGATATATGAAATCCTTAAATCCCGCGGAGAAATATTCCTGATGGAGCAGGGTATTTTATACTTGGATGAGGATAATGTAGACTTTAAAAGCCTTCATGTTTTTTCAATGGAGGACGGAAGAGTAACTTCGTATCTTCGAGCTTTTTATGACGATAAAGGTGTACTTAAGATTGGAAGAGTACTGACTTTAAAACATGGCGATGGCCTTGGTAAGAAGCTTATGGAGTTTGCATTGAAGGAAATTCCAAAGAGAATGCCGTCGGACAGAATTTGTATGGATGCTCAAAAGCACGCCATTGGATTTTATGAGCAATTTGGTTTTGAGGTTACCTCCGATGAATACATGGAGGAAGGCATAGTTCATGTTGATATGTGTCTTAACTTGACTAGGCGTGTTTCCGAAAAGTATTATGCTTATATAGTCAGATGTGCTGACGGCACCCTTTATACAGGTTATACCGACGATCTTCAAAAGAGGATTGCCACACATAACGAAGGGAAAGGTGCCAAGTATACCAAGGCAAGGCTTCCTGTTGAATTGGCGTATTACGAAATCTTTGACAGCAAGGAAGACGCCATGAGCCGAGAGTGGCACATCAAGCATGATTTGACCAAACAACAAAAAGAGAAATTGATTGACGGAGGAAAGAAATGACCGAGAAATACGAAAACGACGGCGCTGAAGAAGAAATGACAGTTGAACTTGATATAGACGGTGAAATTATCACCTGCAGCGTGGTAACTATCTTTACTGCACCCAACAAGAAAGATTATATCGCTCTTTTACCTCAGAATGAAAAGGGTGAGAATGAGGACGGCGAAGTCTGGATTTACGGTTACAGTGAGAATCCCGAGGATCCTAATGAGGAGCCGGAACTCAGATACATCGAAAGCGAAGAGGAATATGAGATTGCTTCGGATGCTTTTGATGAATTCCTGGATAATGTTGAGTTTGATGAAATGATATGATGTGCACTTCTTAGCTATTCTTTAGTTGTTTTCGGCGGTCTTTGTAGTCGGGGAGGACACGTTCAACTTCCTGCCAGAATTCCTTGGAGTGGTTCATGTGAATCCTGTGGCAAAGTTCGTGGACAACAACATAATCAAGAAGCTCAAGGGGCTTAAGGACAAGTCTGAAGCTGAAATTCAGGTTTCCGTCTCTTGAACAGCTGCCCCAGCGGGTTTTGGCATCCTTGATTGCAATTCTATTGTAGCTGACACCTACAATGGGAGCATAATATTCCACTCTTTGAGTGATGAGAATTCGCGCCTGTTTTACCAGGCGCTTTTTTTCTTCGGGTGTAAATTCCACGGGCTTTGGAGCAGGATTCTCCAAAACTCTCTTTACATTCTTATTTATCCAATCTTCCTTTGACTCCACAAACTCATTAATTCTTCTTGTGGATGCCAGAAGAGGAGCTCGAACGATTACCTGTCCGTCAGACTTTACAGTTATGGAAACGGTTTTTCTTTTGCTTCTAATCAATTCATATTCAATCATGAGACAATTATAATACTTTTGATGCCTCCAAAGTGTTATAATTTCGAAGGAAATAAAATAAAGATTCAGAGATTTAGCTTATGACAAGTTCAGAAATACAATACAAGAAAATGACGGAAACGCCTATACCGAAGCTGATTCTTAGCCTTGGACTCCCTACGACCTTGAGCATGCTTGTAACCAACATATACAACATGGCTGACACTTATTTTGTGGGAAGGCTTGGAACCAGTGCCAGCGGCGCCACAGGGATCGTTTTTGGCCTTATGGCCATACTTCAGGCCTGCGGATTCATGTATGGTCAAGGCTCAGGAACTGTGGTTTCAAGGCGCCTTGGAGCAGGAAAGAAGGATGAGGCCAGTGAGTATGCTACCATGGGCTTTGTGGCTTCTCTTGTCACAGGCATTCTGGTACTGATTCTTGGTCTTACTTTTGTGAAGCCATTGATGTACCTTCTTGGAAGCACTGAGACGATTTTTCCTTACGCCAGAACCTACGCAATTTGTATTCTTTTCGCAGCTCCGGCAATGCTTGTAAGCTGTACATATAACAACATCTTAAGATACGAAGGCAAAGCCACCTACGCCATGATTGGACTTATTAGCGGCGGGATTTTAAATATCTTTCTTGACGCACTTTTTATCGTAGGCTTTGGAACCGGCATTATCGGCGCCGGTATTGCCACCGCAGTTTCCCAGTATGTAAGCGTTTTTATCCTTCACAGAATGTATCGAAACTGTGAGTCCAAAATAAGCAAAGAATACTTCAGAAAAGACATTAAGATTTTTACCAAGATTGTTAAGGGCGGCTTCCCAAGTATGGTAAGACAGGGCCTTGGAAGCATTTCGGTCATGGCCTTAAACCATGCCTGCAAGCCCTATGAAGATGCGGCAATAGCAGCAATGAGTATTGTTTCAAGAATAGTCAACTTCTTATTCAGCGTTGGACTTGGCGTTGGACAGGGCTATCAGCCTGTGGCGGGCTTTAACTATGGCGCCAAGAAGTACAGCAGGGTTAAAAACGGCTTTTTCTTCACCTGGGCCTTCGGAACCGGGCTTCTCGGAATTTTTGCAATCACTGCATTTTTCTTTGCAGAGCCCTTGGTACACCTTTTCAGAGACGATTTAAAGGTTATGGAAATAGGAGCGGTAGCCATGAGATATCAGTGCCTGTCCCTTCTTTTCCTTCCCTTTAGTGTATGTAACAACATGATGTTTCAAAGCACGGGCAAATCCTTGCAGGCTTCGATTCTGTCAAGTTTTCGAAGCGGATTGTTCTTTATACCTGTAATTCTCGTATTCCCGCAAATCTGGGGATTGTTTGGAATACAGATATCCCAGGCAGTGGCGGATGTGCTTGCCAGTGTATTCAGTATTCCTTTTACCGTGTCATATTTCAAAAATCTGCCCCCGGACGCAAATTCATGATATAATACCACTATATTTTGAATTGGAGTTTGGTTAAGATGGCTAAGGCATTTGAAAGCATTAACTCGAAAAACATATATCCCATGGGAGTTTCCCTTAAGGAAGGCATATTGCACGTATGCCTTGAAAGAGTCGGAAGCGCCTTTGGGATTATTTTATTTGACTCCAAAAAGAATGAAATCGCAAAGATTGACCTGACAGGGGCTAATCACATAGGAAAGGTCTATTACGGCGACTATAGCCTTAAGGGATACAAAACCGTTCTTTATAAGATTTACGCTGACGATAAGTTCGTTGGCGACTTCTACATGAAAGATTATGAGGGTAAAAACGACTTCGGTTTCTCCCTTAAAGAAGACGAGGTATATTTTGCCGCAAAAGATACTGACTATGACTGGGAAGGGGATGCTAATCCTTTCCATCCCTATAACGAGACCAACATGTACCTTATGCATGTAAGAGGGTTTACCAAACACCCTTCATCCAAAGTTAATGCCAAAGGTTGCTTCGGAGGAGTAACAGAGAAGATTCCTCATCTTAAGAAACTTGGAATTAACAGCATCGAAATGATGCCTGTTACAGAGCTCAGACAGAATAAGAAAACCACCCTGGACCCCACGGGTTCCCTTAATCTTAAGCCAAATTACTGGGGCTATCAGAATTCATTTTATTACTGCCCTAATAAGTCTTTGGGTAAAAAGGATGCTGTTACCGAATTTAAGGACATGGTGAAGGCACTTCACAAAGAGGGCATTGAGGTTATCCTTCAGTTCTATTTCCCTGATGAAGTGAAAAGAGGAGAGATTAAGGATATTCTTGTGTTCTGGAGAAGCGAATATCATGTGGATGGATTCCGCATTAAGGGCGATAATATTCCGAAGCGCATGATCAACGAGACTCCTGAGCTTAAGGAGTGTAAGCTTATTTACGACTATATTGATCAGTATGAAATAGAAGAGGACGAGGAGATAAAAAGAATCGCCTCCTATCAGGATGATTATATGTACGATATGCGCCGTTTCCTTAAGGGAGATGAGGGCGTTACTGATATTGCATTAAGACATATGAGGGAGAATCCGGAGAAGTTTGGAGTAATAAGATTTTTCACAAATTACTATGGATTCACCTTAAGAGACCTTGTAAGCTTCGACAGAAAGCATAACGAGGATAACGGCGAGAACAATATGGATGGTGCAGCTTCCAACTTAAGCTGGAACTGTGGCGCTGAGGGACCGAGCCGCAAAGCCTCCATCAATAAGCTTCGAATGAAGCAGACTCTGAACGCCCTAACAATGCTGGCATTTACCCAGGGAACACCTCTTATTTTCATGGGTGATGAGTTTGGAAACAGCCAGAAGGGTAACAACAACCCCTATTGTCAGGACAATGCAGTGACATGGCTTAACTGGAACGATTTGGACAAGAACAAAGATCTTTTTGAGGAGACTGTAAAGCTTTTTGCATACAGAAAAGCCAATCTTTGCATACATCCCACAAAGGCACATCGAATGATGGATTACATTTCCTGCAGTTACCCGGATTTGTCATATCATGGGGAAGAAGCATGGAAGGCTGACTTATACAGTTATAACAGACATGTGGGAATTCTGTTTGCGGGAAGATACACAGGTGATAACGACAAGTTTATATATTTGGCCATAAACATGCATTGGGAGAAGCACGATTTTGCCCTTCCCAATTTACCGGAAGGACTTTGCTGGAAAAAGAAATTTGACTCGGATGAGTTTGACAGGGCGTTAAAGGAAGATATTTCTGATGAGGGTCGCATTTCATTGGCTCCAAGAAGCGTTGTGATTCTAGAGAGTATGGGGGAGAGTGCAACAGATAAAAGAAATGTTAAGAGAAAGAAGAAAGATATAAATGCTTAAAGCCTGGCAGCACTTTAAAACCATCACACATCACAGAATTCTTGTTTGCAGAAACTGCTTTAAAGTAGGACTTATATGGCAGGGACTTACTCATGATCTGTCCAAGTACTCTTACACTGAATTCAGAGTAGGGGCCAAGTATTATCAAGGGGACAGAAGCCCCAACAATGCAGAAAGGGAGGACATTGGTTTTTCCACTGCATGGCTGCACCATAAAGGACGCAATAAGCATCACTTCGAATACTGGGTGGACTATGGCCTTGTTGAAGGAAAAATAGGCGTTATTCCGTGCCCTATGCCAAGGAAATATATAGCCGAGATGGTGATGGACAGAATCGCCGCATCAATGGTATATCAGGGGGATAAATACACCGATTCCTCGGCTCTTGAGTATTTCCGTTATGGTAAGAGCCTTGGAAACAACCTGATTCATCCCGATACCGAGAGGGATTTGGAGATGATTCTTAAGATGTTATCCGAGAAGGGCGAGAAGGATACCTTCAAATACATCAGAAAATATCTGAAAGAAAAATAGATTGGAGCTAACAATGGAAAGTGCAACCAAGGAGCAAATCTCGAAATTGGTGGCAAGCCAGCGACAGTATTTTAAATCCGGCGAGACCTTTGACATCAATTTCAGAATTAATCAGCTAAAGAAACTTAAACAGATGGTCATTGACAATGAAGAAGCAATGACAAAGGCCATGTACGAAGACCTTGGCAGACATTATGTTGAGGCTTATTTTTGCGATATAGGCAGTGTTATCCTAGAGATTAACGAATATATTAAGGGCCTTAGAAGATGGGCGAAGCCTGACAGGCATTTTTCCGGCTTTCACTGTTTTCCCAGTTTGGTTACCAAGGTTTATAAGATTCCTTACGGCAATACCCTTATTATAAGCCCCTTTAACTTCCCCTTCCTTTTATCCCTTGGGGTTCTTGCAGCGTCAATGGCGGGAGGAAATACGGCAGTTATTAAGGCCAGCTCCAAGACTGTTCACTGCAGTGATTTGCTTGAGAAGATGATTGGGGAAACCTTCCCCGAAAACTATATATCTGTTATTAAAGGCGAGCATGAAATTGCAGATTACTGTCTGGAAGAACGTTACGACAAGATTTTCTACACCGGCTCACCAAGAGTTGGAAGGCACGTTCTTGAGATGGCTTCAAGGAACCTTACTCCTGTGGCTTTGGAACTGGGAGGAGAGAACGGTAACTGGTGTATAGTAAGAAAAGATGCGGATTTAAAGGATGCCGCCAAAAAAATCGCTTTCTTTAAGGCCTGCAACAGCGGACAGGTCTGCATTAATATCAACCAGATTGCTGTGGCAAAAGAGGTGGCAGGAGAGTTCATTAAAGAACTGAAGGCTGCCTTTGAAAAAACGGTGGGAGTTGACCCTGTTAACAGTGATGAGTACGCCAAACTTGTAACTGTTGATGCCTATGATAAATGTGCCAAAGAGGCGGAAGAGTACCGTGACAGAATTGTTTACGGCGGTTTTGGAAACAGGGACAATCAAAAATATGCTCCTACCATTATCTATCCCGTAAACAGGGATGACACCATTATTAATCATGAGCTGTTTTGTCCTTTGATTCCAATTGTTCCCTATGAGGACGATAAGATCGATGATATGGTTGATTTTATCGAAGAAAGAGAACACGGCCTTGCCCTTTATATTTTCACCAGAAATAAGAAATGGGCCAACAAGGTGTTTAAGACATCCCAGTACGGCGGAGGCTGCTACAACGAAGTGATTCTTCATCTGATGGTTAAAGGAGCTCCATTTAACGGTACTGGTCATTCCGGAATGGGAGCTTACCACGGGAAATATGGCTTTGATGAATTCACCCATCCTTCAACGGTTCTGTACGGCAGTCGATACTTTAATCTGCCCTTAAGACTGCATCCCTATGAAGGCCATGACAAGTGGAAATACAGATTGCTTAAGTTTTTTGAGAGATAAAAATAAGCGTTCGGCTTCAACCAAGAAACCGAACGCTTTTAATTTGTTTATTTATTTGGATTTAACTTCTTTCCAAAGTTCATTGTAGAGAGCGTCGCCGTCCTCTCCAAGATAAACATAGGTCTCAAGGTTGTTGTACTTGGAAAGATCAGGGAATGCAATCTCGGAATTCCTGATTTCCTCATCCTCAATGAGAGCTTTTGCGGCATCATTGGGAGTAGAGTAGGTGATGTACTCAAAGTTCTTAAGAGCAATGTCATCACGGCACATGAAATCGATGAATTTCTCGGCGCACTCAACGTTCTTTGCATTCTTGGGAATTACCCATGAATCAATCCATACGTTGGTACCTTCCTTGGGAATAACGTATTCAAGGTTCTCGTTCTCGCGCTGTGTGTAGATTGCCTCGCCGGAGTAGATAACACCGATGGCAGCCTCATCACCAATCATCTTGTCACGAACCTGGTCGATAACGTAAGCCTGAACAAGGGGCTTCTGCTCAATGAGAAGATCCTTTGCGGCATTAAGTTCAGCCTCATCGAGAGAGTTCATGGAAGCACCATTAAGCTTTAATGCAACCATGAAAGCATCACGAACGGAATCCTGCATAAGAATGTTATCTTTGTATTTCTCATCCCAGAGAACTGACCATGAATCAATGGGCTCGTCAACCATTGTCTTGTTGTAAAGAATACCTACGGTACCCCAGCAGTAAGGAATGCTGTATTCGTTTGTGGGGTCATATTCCTTGGCTGTCTCATAGTACTGAGCACCAATGTTGGCCTTGGCATTGGGAATATTATCAAAGTTGATTTTCTGAAGAAGATCGTTCTCGATCATCTTGCTGATCATGTAATCGGAAGGACATACAACGTCATAAACGGCTGCACCTGCCTCAACCTTGGGATACATGATTTCGTTGGTCTCAAACTCATCATAAATAACCTTGATTCCTGTTTCTTCTTCGAACTGATCAAGGACCTCGGGATCAATGTACTCACCCCAGTTGTAGACGTAAACTTCTTTTTTACCTCCACCATTTGCACCACAGCCCACAAGGGTTGCCATGCACATGCTCGCCAATAAAAGCACTGCGATAACTTTTTTCATAATTATTTAATCTCCTTTTTATTTTCCTTTGGCATGTAATTTACCAAGAAAAGCAATACTAATACAGATATGAAAATAATGGAAGAGAGGGCATACATTTCAGGTTTTATGCCTTTTTTTACTTCCGAATAAATTTTGGTTGAAAGGGTATCTATACCGGCACCCTTTGTAAAGTGTGTAATGATAAAATCATCAAGTGACATTGTAAATGCCATGAGAAATCCTGATAATACTCCGGGGAGAATATCAGGGAAAACCACCTTCATAAATGCTTTGAAGGGTGATGCTCCAAGATCCAGGGCTGCCTCATAAGTACTTGGATTAAGTGCTTTAAATCTTGGAAGAACACTCAAAATCACATAAGGAATATTAAAGCTTATGTGGGCCAGCAGTATTGTTAGGAAACCAAACCTTATTCCTAAGGTTATAAACAAAAGCATCAATGAGATACCTGTTACGATATCGGCATTTAGCATTGGAATATTTGTAATTCCGATAACGATGGAACGGGATCTCTTTTTCATTGCCTGAATAGCGATGCAGGCGATGATTCCGATTACAGTTGCCACAAGTGATGATACAAAGGCGATAAGGAGAGTGTTTCCCAAAGCCGCCATAATATCGTCGTTCTTAAACAATGACAGGTACCATTTTCCGGTGAATCCGCCCCATTTAGCTCTGGTTTTGGACTTGTTAAAGGACAGCACAATCAAAGTGACAATGGGAGCGTAGAGGAAAATCAGTATAAGGGTAATATATAACTTCTTAAGGGCATTTCTCATAGCATTGTTCCCTCCCCGTCTTTATCAGTAATGGCGGTGATGAGCATATTAACTATGATAAATATCATAAGGACTATGGAAAGTCCGCTGCCCAAATGCCAGTTGCCGGTCTGAGTGAATTCCTGCTCAATAACATTACCGATAAGCAAAATCTTGGAACCTCCAAGGAGAGTACTTATAACGAAGGTTGTAAGAGCGGGAACAAACACCATGGTAATTCCGCTTATGATACCCGGAGTACTCAAGGGCAGCATAATCTTAAGGAAGGTTTGAAAACCGTTGGCTCCCAAATCTCTTGCTGCATTTATAACGTTCTTGTCAATCTTTGAAAGAGAGTTATAAATAGGCAAAACCATAAAGGGAAGGAAGTTATAAACCATACCGAGAATGATGGCTCCGGAAGTATTGATTATGTTGATTCCGGGTAAGCCAAGAGTCTTAAGTATAGAGTTGATAACGCCGGTTTTCTCAAGCAATGTCTGCCAAGCGAGAGTTCTTAAAAGGAAGTTCATCCACATGGGCAGAATAAAAATGAACACAATAAAACTGTGCTGATTAACGTTAAGCTTTGAAAGAATCATTGACAAAGGATAAGCGAGAATCAGGCAGATAATGGTGCTTTCTATTGAAAGCTTAATTGCAAGCCAGAGAGCCTTTGAGTGCTCAACTGTAGCAATTGCCAGTATGTTTTCTAAAGTAAATGCTCCGGACTTATCTGTTAGGCCGTAGTAGAAGACCATCAGCAATGGGATGATGATGAAAACTACAGACCAGAGAAGATAGGGAGCAGAGAGTATCTTCTTATTCATCTACTCCGATAGCCTCCTCATCCTCTGAAGCAGGTTTATTCATTATCTGAATGTTGAAGGGATCAACCTGGATTCCAACCTTTGTTCCGACATGGAAGCACTTTGTGGACTGAACAAGCCATTCAAAACCGTTAGCCATAACTTCCATCTCGTAGTGAACACCCTTGAAAATTACGTGGCTTACAACACCCTGGATTGTTCCCTGACCTTCGGCAACAAGCTCCACATCCTCAGGTCTTATTACAACGTCCACAGGGGTATTGTTACCGAATCCCTCATCTACACAGGCAAATTTCGCACCAAGAATCTCAACCAGTTTATCCTCAATCATAATTCCGGGAAGGATGTTGGAATCTCCGATAAAGTCGGCAACAAATGCGTTTTCGGGCTCGTTGTAAATCTTTTCAGGGGTACCGATCTGCTGAATATAACCCTTGTTCATAACAACGATGGTGTCGGACATGGTAAGGGCTTCTTCCTGATCATGTGTAACATATATAAATGTAATTCCAAGTTCGTTTTTGAGGCGGATAAGTTCGTACTGCATGTCCTGACGAAGCTTTAAATCAAGAGCACCGAGAGGCTCATCAAGCAAAAGAAGCTTAGGCTCATTAACGATGGCTCTTGCAATGGCAATTCTTTGCTGCTGACCGCCGGATAATGAATCGGGCATTCTGTTTTCGTAGCCGTCAAGGTTAACAAGCTTTAAAGCGTACTTAATCTTATCGTTAATATATGACTTTGATTTGTTCTTTATCTTTAATCCGAAAGCAATGTTTTCGGCAATTGTCATATGTGTGAAAAGAGCATACTTCTGAAAGACCGTGTTTAATGGTCTTTTGTTAGGAGGAAGCTTTGTGATGTCGGTTCCCTCGAATATTACTTTTCCTGTATCGGGAGTTTCAAAGCCGCCGAGAATACGAAGAGTAGTGGTCTTACCGCAGCCTGAGGGACCAAGAAGAGTAAGGAATTCGTTTTCTCGAATATATAAGTTTAAATCGTCGATGATCAACTCACCGTCAAATGATTTGGAGATATTCTGAAGATCAACAAGCTTTTTCATACGTTTGCTTCCTTTATGATTAGAATGATGGAGGCGTGCTTACCCAAATAAGGGAAGCTCCTGTCTTATCGTTTGCTTTAATATAGTGACCGGAATCGGAGGTAAAGTAGAAGGACTCGCCTTTTTTAACCTTCATGGCTTTTCCACCCACAAATAAAGTGATGCTTCCTGAAAGAACGTAGCCGAATTCCTCGCCTTCATGAGGTACATCGGGATAAGTTGAACCGCCGGGCTTAAGGGTGAGCCTTATGGGCTCCATAATGTTCTTTTGGGAATTGGGAATAATCCACTCGATTTTGTTTCCGAGAGAATCATCGTTTTTTTCAAAATAATCGGAATCGTGGAAGACAATCTGTTTGTCTTCGGAATCCTTAAAAAATTCCTTTAAGTCCGTTCCCAAAACCTGAAGAATATCAACCAAAGTTGCAATGGAAGGGGAAGTGAGATCTCTTTCAAGCTGTGAGATAAAACCCTTCGAAAGCTCAGCTCTGTCTGCAAGTTCTTCCTGTGTAAGTCCGTTTAATACTCGTAATTCCTTGATTTTATTACCGATTTCCATGTCTTAATCACATTCCTCAAATATTAAACCAAAAGTTTACTTTTACTAAACACGCCGAGACTAATTATACATCTGTATAGACATTTGTCAATTGTTATTTTGAATATAGAATGGTATAATTTTTTTACATGTAGGAGGCTGTTATGAACGGTACAAAGTATGTTGCATATGTCTCAACTTATACAATGGGAGACAATCACGGAATCAAGATTTATGACGTAGATATGAAGAAGGGCAGATTTACCGAGAAAGCCCAGGTTGAAATCACCAACTCTTCATATGTTACACTGGCCAAAAATAATAAATATCTGTATTCCATCACGGACTTTGGCGTTGAAGCTTATGAGATTCAGAAGGATGGAATGTTAAAGGTTATAAATATGGCCCCAATAAATGGTATGAGAGGCTGTTACCTTACAACAGGTAATGCGGATAAGTTCCTTTTTGTTGCCGGTTATCATGACGGAAAGGTTACAATGCTTCGTCTCAATGATGACGGCTCTGTTGGCGAGATTACCGAGGAAATTTTCAATAAGGGCATGGGAATTGCCAGTGAGCGTTCCTTTAGACCCCATATCAGTTGCGTTAAGATGACCAGGGATTCCAAGTTCCTTTGCGTCGCCGACCTTGGAATGGACCACGTTGACGTTTATGCCATCGATTATGAGAAGGCTAAACTTAAACACGTGGATGTTATAAGAAGTGAGCAGGGCTCAGGTCCCAGACATATTAAGTTTTCTCAGGACGGAAAATTCCTCTATATTGTTCATGAGGAGAAATGCTATATAGATGTGTACAGCTATGAAGTTAAGAATGATATGCCCTTCTTTGAGAAAATCCAGAACATCTCAACTTTGAACAACTATCATGCAGGCGGATCGGTTGCAAGTGCTCTGACTTTCTCAGAAGACTACAAGATTCTTATCAGCAGCAATGCGGGAGACAATTCGGTTGTTGCCTACAAGGTTGACACCAAGACAGGGCTTCTTACCAAGTCCCTTTGCCTGCCTATCAGCGGTGAGTATCCTAAGGATGCTGCAATTTTCCCTGACAATAAACATCTCGTGAGCCTTAATCACGAATCAAATACCATGACGTTTTTCTCCATTGACATGAACAAGGGAACCCTTGTCATGAATGGACCTGAACTCAAAGTTGAAAGTCCTAACTGCGTAATCTTTAAGAGTATAGAAGGCTAAGCAATGGCTAATACTGCGATGAAGAAAACTTTCCTTGATAAACTCAGGGAAAAAGTTAACGGTTGGTATCGAAAGAACCCTGCATTAAGGCCTCTCTACAAGGCCTTTGTTGTAGTGGTTCTTTTTTTCTATCATATAGTTATGCACTTCGCCGGTAACGGCAAGAAGTATCTTTGCGGTATTGCAGTGGTTGCTGTTTTTATTGCCAATGGAAGCTTCACATTCTACGGCAACGGAGAGGTTATTCATGCCGAGGCAGCCAGCAACTCGGATATTGCTCTGGTTACGGAGAAGGAAGTAGAGACTGCTGATATTTTACCTGAAGAAGCGGACCCTACAGCTTATGGCTCAGGTGATTATCAGGTGGAAACCACAGAGGATTCCTTTACTCTGGAAGATATCTGGGATGAGCACGCCACCTACCTTGAGCAGGAGGATGCGGTGATTCCTACCGATAACTCCTATAATAATCTTAGCTTTGACAAGGACGACTGGAGAATTATTCTTGTTAACAAGCAGCATCCCATTCCGGACGATTATGAGTTTGAACTTGCGGTAATCAAGGATTGGATGATGTGTGACTCGAGAATACTTGAGAACCTCCTTCTTATGATGAAGGATGCCAGCAAAGACGGATATACTTTGGCTATCAATTCGCCCTACAGAAGAATGTCGGATCAGGTTTTCTTGTTTGACAGAAAAATTAATAAGTTTATGGACCTTGGAATGTCATATATGGACGCTTATAAAACCAGCGCTTACTCCGTTACCGTTCCCGGTGCATCTGAACACCAGCTTGGACTTGCCCTTGACCTTGTGGCTGCCGGGCACAATGTATTAAGCGAGGCATTTGGAGAGACGGGAGAGGGAATATGGCTTAGGGACAATTCCTATAAGTATGGTTTTATTTTGAGATATCCAAAGGGCAAGGAGCATATTACGGGAATCGAGTACGAGCCCTGGCACTTCAGATATGTGGGCGTTGAGGCCGCCACTATTATTTATGAGAATGATTTATGCCTCGAAGAATTCTGGGAGGAATATGTTTATTAATGTATAAATTAATCAAAAAATGCGGCATGGCCAAAAGAGGAGAGTTTACCACAGTTCACGGCGTGGTTCAGACTCCTGTATTTATGAATGTGGGCACTGTGGCCGCAATAAAAGGAGCTGTTTCAACAGCAGATTTGGAAGAAATAGGGACACAGATTGAATTATCTAACACCTACCACTTGCATGTGCGTCCCGGTGACGAAGTGGTGAAGAAGCTTGGAGGACTTCATAAGTTTATGAGCTGGAATAAGCCAATTCTTACAGACTCCGGCGGCTTCCAGGTTTTCTCCCTTGCCAGTCTTAGAAAGATTAAGGAAGAGGGAGTTTATTTCAACTCACATATTGACGGCAGAAAGATATTTATGGGTCCTGAACAGAGTATGCAGATTCAGTCCAATCTTGCATCCACAATAGCCATGGCCTTTGATGAGTGCCCGCCGGCTCTTGCTGAAAGGGACTATGTTATCAGGTCTGTTGAGAGAACCACCAGATGGCTGGAGAGATGTAAGACTGAGATGAACAGGCTTAATTCTCTTGAAGATACCATCAACAGGAATCAGATGCTTTTTGGCATTAACCAGGGAGCAATTTATAACGATATTCGAATTGAGCACGCCAAGAGGATTTCGGAATTTGACCTTGACGGATACGCTGTAGGAGGCCTTGCTGTAGGCGAAAGCCATGAGCAGATGTATGACGTGCTTGATCATGTGGTGCCTTACCTTCCGGACAATAAGCCTACTTATTTAATGGGGGTTGGAACTCCTGCGAATATCTTAGAGGCAGTTGATAGAGGCGTTGATTTCTTTGACTGTGTATACCCTTCACGAAACGGAAGACATGGGCATTTATACACCAATCACGGAAAGATTAATCTCTTTAACGTGAAGTATGAACTTGATGACAGACCAATAGAGGAAGGATGTCAGTGCCCTACATGTAAGAGATACTCAAGGGCTTATTTAAGACATTTGTTAAAAGCCAAAGAAATGCTGGGCATGAGACTTTGCGTTACACATAACCTCTATTTCTACAACAAGATGATGGAAGAAATAAGGGATGCTCTTGATGAGGACAGATTCCCTGAGTATAAAGCCAGGAAACTGGCTGCAGTTTCGGGAGAAATATAGACTATATTTTTAGAGGAGGACTGAATGTATGAAAAGAATAATTTCATGTATGCTGGTCAGTGTGTTAGTGGGTGTAGTCTTTGTGGCATGTGGCAAACAGGAAGTGAATGACACAAGTAAAACTCAGGTGGAAGTGGTGGATGAACCTGAAACAAATGTAAATGGGGAAACCGAGTCGGGAAAAATGACCACCGATGCAACACTTCCATCGGCTGAAGACATGGAACTTGCTGTCAAATCAAGAGAGGCCTACGAGAGATTCCTTAAGGGAGAGGAACTTCTTTATTTTGACAAAATCAAAGTTCTCGCCAATCCTGATGAGCCTGAAAAGAGAAACGGCATTTTTGCAAACGCAGGAGGCCTTACCCTTGAAGAGTTTAACAGGGATTACTGTGGCGGCATGACCGAAGAATGGGATGAGGAATACAAAACTACAGATATTCTTTACTCATTCATTGACTGCGGAGCGGATGAAATTCCTGAACTGGCCCTTGAATTTACAGGCGGAAAACTCTGGGAGAGCGAATACACGGACATATTCGTAATTAAATATATTGATGACAAACTTGAACTGTGCTATCAGGATAACGCAGGATACAGATCGTATTGTGGTCTCAACAAGTTTGGTTATGCTTACAGGGGTGGATCCAACAGTGCGTTTTCACACAGTGTTGAATACCATGTTGTAGATGCTGCAGGTGATGAACATTTCGTATATAACGTGGAATATACCTATGGTATTTCCTCTGTTTATTCACCCTCGGCAGATTTTGACCTGTATCAGACAGCTGTTGATGCAGGCGTCGAAGATGATGTTCAGGTTAACATCTACAATCTTAATTATGATGATGAAGCATTCTCGAATGATGATTTTGATTATGATGCTTACGCCAACAGCTGCTTATATACCTTCTTCAGGGTTGATGAAGAGGGATTTAAAGTAGATGACACAAGTATATATGAGGCTGACAGCCCTTATATGACAATGTGGAATTCCACAAAGCTTCCTCTGTATACGGAAGAAGAAATAAATGAAGAACTTTGGGAGAGAAAGGCCTTGTTCGGAATAACAGAGAAAATTGAGAACGGGGCAGATATAAACGATTGGAAATCAATAAAGTAATTAAGAACAATCACTTTAACTTAAGACAGATTGCTTTATCAGGGCAATGCTTCAGATTCAGAGAGACTGATGATGGAGATTTTCTCATTGTTTCCGGCATTAAAGCAGTTTATGCAAGACAGATAAGCCCTAATGAAATAGGGCTTTCTTGCTGTGAATCAGAGTATGAAAAATACTGGCAGAATTACTTTGATTATCCTGAAAGTAAAGAAGACCCCTATGGAAAAATTGAGAACCTTATTATGGATTCTCAAGATGATTACCTTAAAAGTGCATTTGATTTCGGAAGCGGTATGAGAATTCTGAGGCAGGATTTGTGGGAGAGCATAGTCTGCTTTATTATTTCTCAGAACAACAATATAAAGCGTATCAAGGGTTCCATAGATAAAATCTGCGCGAAGGCGGGGATAAAGGCTTCGGAAGGAATATACAAGATTCCGGAAGCTGACGAAGTAGATCCTGGGTTTTTTCTGGATAAAGGTCTGGGACTGGGCTACAGAGATGTATTTCTGTCAAATCTTTTTGCATATACCAAAGATAATCCCGGTTGGTATGAAGAACTTAAAGGTCTAAAGTATGAAGATGCGATGAAGCGGCTTACGGATATAAATGGTATCGGTCCAAAGGTTGCAAATTGCATCTGTCTTTTCGGTCTACACCATATTGATGCGTTTCCCATTGATACACATATTAAGCAGATTCTAAACACTCATTATCCTAAGGGATTCGATTTCGAAAGATACAAAGGTGTAGCCGGAATAATACAGCAATATATGTTTTATTATAAGATTAGTCAGTGATGTGCAAAATTTCCATAAATTACTTGTATTATAGTGCTGTTTTTAGTAAAATATACACATGGAGTTTTGTATTAGGGTAAAAAAACTTAACACAATTCCACAAAAATATCTCGAGTTGGAGGAATTTCTATGAAAGTTTATACAACTGACAAAATACGTAACGTTGTTCTTTTGGGACACGGCGGTTCAGGTAAGACCAGTCTCACAGAGGCAATGGCGTATCTTTCAGGCATCACATCCCGTATGGGTAAAGTTACAGATGGAAACACTGTAAGTGATTTCGGAAAAGAAGAGCAGAAGAGACAGTTCTCAATTTCCACAGCAGTAGTTCCCATCGAGTGGGAAGGATATAAGATTAATGTATTCGATACTCCGGGATATTTTGATTTCGTTGGTGAAGTAGAAGAAGCAGTTTCTGCAGCAGGTGGTGCAATTATCGTTGTTAACGGCAAGTCAGGTGTTGAGGTTGGCACACTTAAGGCTTGGGAACTTTGCGAGAAGTATAAGATTCCCCGTATCATTTATGTAGATAACATGGATATCGACAATGCTTCATTTAAGAACGTTGTTGAAGATATGACCAATATGTTTGGTAAGAAGATGGCTCCCTTCCATTTCCCTATCAGAGAGAATGAGAAGTTTGTGGGCTATGTTAATGTAGTTACCGAGACCGGCAATAAGTGGGAAGGCAAAGAGGTTAAAGAATGCCCTGTTCCCGATTACAGTAAGGAGAACCTTGCTACATACCGTGACGTATTGATGGAGACCGTTGCTGAGACCTCTGAGGAGATGATGGATCGTTATTTTGCCGGAGAGACATTCTCTGTTGACGAGATTCGTGCAGCTCTTCGTACCAGCGTTTGCGATTGCTCAATTGTTCCCATGACAATGGGTTCCAATACACTTTGCCAGGGCGTATATACATTGATTGATGATATTGTTAAATATCTTCCCAGCCCTGAGAACAGAGAGATTGCAGGTATCAACCAGAAGACCAATGAGATTTATCATTCAGATTATGAGTTCTCAAAGGCTAAGGCTGCTTACATCTGGAAGACCATCGTTGATCCTTTCATCGGAAGATATTCACTTATTAAGGTTGCTTCAGGCGTTCTTAAGACAGATGATCTTATGCTTAATGTTGACAGTGATGTTGAGGAGAAGATTGGTAAGCTCTATGTAATGCAGGGTAATAAGCCTATTGAGGTTCCCGAACTTCATGCAGGTGATATCGGAGCTCTTGCAAAGTTATCAGATGCGAAGACCGGTGATTCCTTAAGTACAAAGGGCACGCCTATTAAGTTTGCAAAGGCTGAGATTTCCAAGCCTTACACATATCTTCGTTACAAAGCAAAAGAGAAGGGAGATATCGACAAGGTTGCTCAGGCGCTTCAGAAGATGGCAGCCGAAGATAGGACCCTTAAGCTTGTAAATGATGCCGAGAACAGACAGAGCCTTATCTATGGTATGGGCGAGCAGCATCTGGAAATCGTAGCTTCAAGACTCCTTAACGAATATAAGGTTGAGATTGAACTTGAGCCTGCAAAGATTGCTTATAAGGAAACAATCAGAAAGAAATCTGATGTTGAATACAAATATAAGAAGCAGTCAGGCGGTCACGGCCAGTATGGTCACGTTAAGATGCGCTTTGAGCCTTCGGGCGACCTTGAGTCTGCATATGTATTCGAGCAGGAAGTTGTAGGTGGTGCAGTTCCCAAGAACTACTTCCCTGCAGTTGAGAAGGGTATTGCTGAATCAGTTGTAAGAGGTCCTATGGCAGCTTATCCTGTAGTAGGTGTTAAGGCAGTTCTTTATGATGGTTCATACCACCCTGTTGATTCATCCGAGATGGCATTCAAGACAGCAGCTATCCAGGCCTTCAAGAAGGGCTTCATGGAAGCCGGCCCTGTTCTTTTAGAGCCTATTGCCACATTGAAGGTTACTGTTCCTGATTCCTATACAGGTGATGTTATGGGTGACCTTAACAAGAGAAGAGGCAGAACCCTTGGCATGACTCCTGTTCCCGGTGGAAAGCAGATTATTGAAGCTGAAATCCCCATGAGCGGACTTCACGGATACTGCACAGACCTTCGTTCCATGACCGGTGGACGCGGCGAGTATGAGTATGAGTTTACCCGTTACGAGCAGGCGCCTTCAGACGTTCAGGAGAAGGAAGTAGCAGCCAGAGCAGCAAAGGTTGCCGAGAATAATAAAGAAGAATAAAATAAATAGATTAAGGAGCCGAAAAGATTCGGCTCCTTTTTTATTTTTTTAAAAATCTCACATATAGAAATGAAATATCGAAAAATAATAAATAATTCTTGTAAAATTCCGAAAGAATGTATAAAATAGAAAATAAGTCGGAAGATTCCGGACACAGGCACTCTTAGGCACAAGGAGGATATGGCATGAAAAATCTGAAACTGTACATAAAGATTACACTTTTTGTTTTACTGGCTACTGCAATAGGAATTGGGGCGCAAAGTGTCATTTCTTCGCGTAATATCTCAAATATTCTTGAGAATGACGCAAAGGAGAAACTTATAGGAACAACTAATTCTAACGCCACTTTGCTTTCTCAGTATATTGCGAAAGAGTTCACTTATTTGGATGCCTATATGATAGATGACAGCATGTATGACCTTATGCAGGAATCTAACAATCCCACACCCGAAGTTGTGGCTAAGGCGCAGGAAGCCACCATGAGAATGGCTTCCATTGTTCCTAATCTTGACAGCATATTGTTTACGGCGTATGAAGGAACCTGTCTTGTTCATAACGTTCCTGAAATGGTGGGCTTTAGAAATCCGGATGACCTTATTGAGATACTTAACTCATATTATTATAATGAGCAGAAGACACCTTTATATTCTGCCATGGCCCTTCTTTCTCCCGCTACAAACTCAATTACCTTCTGTATGGCCAAATCCGGATATACAGCAAGCGGTCAGCCTTCCGGTTATGTTTCTGTAACTGTAACATCAGAAGAACTGAATTCTATACTTAAATCAATAAATGTAAGCCCTAATCAGGATGTAACTTTGCTTAGTATCAGTGACGGAAGTGTTATTTATGATACCGACGAAAGTTTGATTACGACTACTATAGAATCCGGCCCGGTATTTGATTTGTTTACAAAAGTTCAGAATGGGGAAGAGGTTACAAACGGAATACTGGAGTACAAGAGTGCAAAGACCGGAAATAACATGCTTGGAAGCTATGTTGTTCTTCCTCAGTATCAATGGCTGTTGTTTATAGGTGCAGACACTTCTGCATTATATGGTGAGGCTAAAAGTGCCCAGAATTCCATTCTTATTACGGGGCTTATTTCTCTTATTGCTATAGCAGTTGTTCTCGCTGTAATTATAAAGATGTTAACAGCACCCCTTACAAAGGTTCAGAATGTACTTACCAGAGTTGCAGAGTATGACCTTAAGGTTGAGGGCGAAATTGACGGTTACCTTAACAGGGGCGATGAAATCGGTAAGTTAGCAAATGCAACAAAGAGTGTTATCGGAATGCTTGATAATGTGGTTGATGTCTTGAGAAACTGCAGCGAATCCTTGAATGGCAGCTCTGACAATATGAATCAGACGTCAAGGCTTCTTGTTAATGTTACTACGGAAAACAATGCCGTTGCCGATTCGCTTTCTGACAGTATTAACAGAACCAATTCCTCCATCGAGAACGTTAATGTTGAGATTAACAATATTATTGAACTTGCCAAGACCGTATCCGAAAAGGTCGACCTTTGTAAGAAGGATTCGGACGAGCTTCTTAAAACTGCGTCCAGCATGAGCAATAAGATAGATGCGGATGTCAAGAACAGCATAGAGATGCTTGATAATACGGTTGAGGATATGCAGGCTGCCATTAAGAGCCTGGAAGCTGTTGAACAGATCAACGAGCTGGCAGATGCTATTATGAGTATTACATCACAGACCAACCTTCTTTCTCTTAATGCTTCTATTGAGGCGGCAAGAGCAGGAGACGCAGGTAAGGGCTTCGCGGTTGTAGCCGGTGAAATAGGTGCATTGGCTGATCAGTCAAAGAATACCGCATTAAGTATTCAAAAGATTGTTACCGAGAGTAATGAATCCGTTGAGAACGTTAGAACACAGGTAGGCAAGCTTATTGAATTCGTCAAGAATGATGTGGTCGGAAACTTTGATATGTTCGCTGAACAGAGTAAGGAATATGACAATGGAATCAGCACAATTCAGGACGCTGTTATTTCCATCGGCGAGGCAATGGATTCCCTTAACAATTCCGTTGACGGAATCGCTGGTGCTGTATCTGCGGTTAACAATGCTTCAATGGAGAATAGCACAGGTGTTGCCGACATCATTGATAAGAATGAGAAGACAAACTCTGTTACAAGACAGATTGAAGACCTCGCAGCAAGCTCCAAAGAGAATGCCGAGAGCCTTGATGAGGTTGTCAACAAGTTTGTAAAATAACAGTCCGCTCTTGACTTTTAAAGGTTTTGTGATTAGAATAACTCAAAGAATACATTATTTTCACAGGCTGTGAAGAGGAGTATTAAGGAATTTGACTTTTCAGAGAGTGGTCGGATGGTGTGAGACCATAAGAAGGATTCCCCAACTAGCCTCGGAGCTCCGGATGCGAAGGGAAACCATGAGTGTTCGGCGGGAATTCCCGTTACAGAATTAATGAGTGCGATTTAGATCGAATCAGAGTGGTACCACGGAGTTAAAGCCTTCGTCTCTGTCTATGGAGACGAAGGCTATTTTTTTATTTTTGCCTAACATATTTGAGGAGGAAAGACATGGCAGAACCTTATAATCACAGAGAACTGGAACAAAAATGGCAGAAGATTTGGGACGATGAGAAGGCTTTCAAGACAAGCAACGATTATTCCAAGCCCAAATACTATGCTCTTGTTGAATTCCCTTACCCTTCAGGACAGGGACTTCACGTAGGCCACCCCAGACCCTACACAGCACTTGATATTGTAGCCAGAAAGAGAAGAATGCAGGGCTACAACGTACTTTATCCCATGGGTTGGGATGCTTTCGGTCTACCTACCGAGAACTATGCCATCAAGAACCATATACATCCCAAGATTGTTACCAAGAACAATGTAGAGAGATTCAAGAATCAGCTTCATTCTCTTGGATACTCCTTTGACTGGGACAGAGAGATTAATACCACAGATCCCAATTACTATAAGTGGACACAGTGGATTTTCCTTAAATTATTTAAAGCTGGCCTTGCATATAAGTCTGAGATGCCCATTAACTGGTGTACATCCTGTAAGGTAGGCCTGGCAAACGAGGAAGTTGTAAACGGCGTATGTGAGCGCTGTGGTTCCGAAGTTGTTCGTAAGGTTAAGAGCCAGTGGATGCTCAAGATTACAGAGTATGCAGACAAGCTTATCAAAGACCTTGATATGGTTGACTATATCGAAAGAGTTAAGGTTTCCCAGAAGAACTGGATCGGTAAGTCAGAAGGTGCTGAAGTAGACTTTAAGATCAAGGATAAGGAAGACCTTCTTACCGTATATACAACACGTCCCGATACACTTTTCGGTGTTACATATATGGTTATGTCTCCCGAGCATCCTCTTATTGATAAGTACAAGGATGAAATCCGAAATTTCTCAGAAATCACCGAGTACAGAGAGGCTGCAGCAAGAAAGTCTGATTTCGAAAGAACAGAGCTTGCCAAAGAGAAGACCGGCGTTTGCATCAAGGGCTTATCTGCAATTAACCCTGTAAACGGCAAAGAGATTCCTATCTGGATTTCTGACTATGTACTTATGTCTTACGGTACAGGTGCTATCATGGCGGTTCCTGCACATGATGAGAGAGACTGGGATTTTGCCAAGAAGTTCAACCTCCCTATAATTGAGGTTGTTTCCGGCGCAGAGAAGAGCGTTCAGGATCAGTGTAACCCCGATGTTGCAACAGGTATTCTTGTTCACTCTGATTTCCTTGACGGATTAAACGTAGAGAACGCTAAACAGCGTATTATCGAGTACTTAACTCAGAAGGGTATCGGTCACAAGAAGACCAACTTCAAACTTCGTGACTGGGTATTCTCCAGACAGCGTTACTGGGGCGAGCCTATTCCCATCGTATATTGTGAGAAGTGCGGCTATGTTCCCATTGATGAGTCAGAGCTTCCTTTGGAACTTCCTGAGGTTGAAAGCTACGAGCCCACAGACAATGGTGAATCACCTCTTGCAAAGATGACTGACTGGGTTAACACAACCTGTCCCTGCTGTGGCGGACCTGCAAAGAGAGAGACAGATACAATGCCTCAGTGGGCAGGTTCTTCATGGTACTACTTAAGATATACAGATCCTACCAATACAGAGGCTCTTGCCAGCAAGGAAGCACTTGATTACTGGCTTCCTGTTGACTGGTATAACGGAGGAATGGAGCATACAACACTTCACCTTCTTTACTCCAGATTCTGGCATAAATTCCTCTATGATGAGAAGGTTGTTCCCTGCCCCGAGCCTTATCAGAAGAGAACTTCACACGGTATGATTCTCGGCTCCAACGGCGAGAAGATGAGTAAGAGCCGTGGAAACGTAGTTAACCCTGATGATATCGTAAGAGATTACGGTGCAGATACACTTCGTACCTACGAGATGTTCATCGGTGCATTTGACCTTTCTGCTTCATGGAGTGAGGACGGTGTTAAGGGTTGTCACAGATTCCTTGACCGTGTATGGAAGCTTCAGGATATCCTTGTTGACGGAGACACATACTCCAAAGACCTTGAGACAAAGATGCACCAGACCATCAAGAAGGTTTCCGGTGATTTTGAGTCCCTTAAGTACAACACAGCAATTGCTGCAATGATGTCGCTTATTAATGACTTCTACAAGGCAAACCAGATCAACAAGGCCGAGTTTAAGACATTCCTTACACTTCTTAACCCTGTTGCTCCTCATATCACTGAGGAACTTTGGCAGATTGCAGGATTCGAGGGACGTATTTACAATACAGTATGGCCTGAATTCGATGAGGAGAAGACCAAGGAGAGCACTGTTGAGATCATGGTTCAGCAGAATGGAAAGAACCGTGGAACCATCAATGTGGCTGCGGACATCTCTAAGGATGACGCAATTGCAGCTGCTAAGGAACTCCTCGGCGACAAGCTTACCGGCACAATCGTGAAGGAGATTTACGTTCCCGGCAGACTTGTTAACATTGTTGCTAAACCGTAATTTGTTGCAGGTTTTACTATCTTGATTACCTTCGGGGACCTGCGATATTTATAAGTTTTTCTGACACGCTTGCGCTCAATCTCGGAGCGTTACGCTACTAAGCTCGTGAGAAACCTCGCTAAGTAGCGACGTCCTGCGAAAGGTCTGAAAACCTTATAAATATCACAGGTCCCCTTACTATTACAAAAAGATTCTATGGAACGTAGAATATTTATTTGACGGATTATACGAATTGGGTGTTAACTTAGATAGGGGTGTACGGTATTATGATTACAGAACAGCTGATGCAGCTGCTTCAAAGAATGAAAATGGAGGAAGTAATCATGTTACATTTCGTACACATCGCATTTGGTTTTCTTAAGTAAGATGAGATTGAATAGTAAGGAGATTCGAAATGAGTAAACTTGCCGAGAACATCAGAAATTACAGGAAAGAGATGGGCTTTACCCAGGAGGAGCTGGCCGAGAGGCTTGGGATAACCCTTGGAACAATTTCAAAGTGGGAGAGAGGCAGCTCTGAGCCGGACATTGATTACATAATGGATTTGGCTGAGATATTCAGAATTTCGGTGGATGTTCTTATTGGCTTTTCCATGAAGGGAAATACACCTGAGATGGAGGTTGACAGAATCGATAAGATTATTGAGGCCAGAAATTTCAATGAAGCCGTTGAAGAGTATGAGAAGGCTCTTTTGAAGTTTCCCAATGTCTTTAAGATTGTATACAGAGCGGCTTGGGCTTACTACTACAAGGGTGTTACCTATTATAAAGATGATAATAGGGACTTCCTTAGAGCAATAGAATTGCTTAAACATTCTCTTGAACTTATTGGACAGAATAACGATCCCGAAATCAATGAAGTTAACATTAAGAATCTTATTGGCTCCTGCTACAGTCATATGAAGGACTATAAGAAGGCTATAGAAGAGTATAAGAGCAACAATGTTAACGGAATAAATAATGATGTCATCGGGACCCTTCTTATAGATGATTTAAATGAGAATGAAGAAGGCAGAAAATATCTGATTAAAGCCTTTTTCAAAATATTGACAGAGACTGTTACCGTGTCTTCGGGATTTATAAATTATTACAGAAACACAATGAATGCGGACAAATGCCTTGATTCCGTTAAGTGGATAAGGAATTATGTATATTCTTTAAAGATTGATCCGAAGGCTACTTCTTTTGCGGATAAACTGATATCGGTTTTTTACCTGGTGGAGTCTTTCGTACATGACAATAAAGGGGACTTAAAGATTGCCAAGGAATTCATTGATAAAGCAATAGATGTGGCAGCAAACTTTGACAGGAATCCCTGTTACAATACCGAGAATATAATTTTTGCCAATCATTTGGCGGATGAAGCCAATGTGTTTGATGATTTGGGTGAAACGGCCTTAAAGGGACTTGTCAGACAGGTTGAGGAAAGAGAAAACTTCGATTTGTCCAAGGAATATCTAGACTATTTTTATAAGGAGATTAAGAAAAATGAAGGGAAAAAGTCTTAAAAGTGCATTCTGGGAGAGGAATAAGGCACTGTTTGTGGTGGCATTGATTGCTGAGATGATAATGCAGGGTATGAATATTCTCCTTTCCTATTTTTTGCAGGTGGTAACAGATATTGCCGCAGGTATTGACGGATCGGGAAGCCTCAAAACCGTAGCAATTGAAGTCGGGGCTATGTTTATTACTATGGGTGTTGTCGGAACCATAGCTGCCAAAACCAAACTTAAATTCATCACAAAAGGTGTAAAGCAGTATAAGAGCCGCCTGTTTGAGGGAATTACCATGAAGGGTATTTCTGCATTCAGAGGGGAGAATACTTCCAAATATACTTCAGCATTAACAAACGATATTGCAGTAATAGAAGAAAACTATGTTGCAAGCAATTTTGATATTGTTACACAGATATTTATTTTCATAGGTGCTCTTACGCTTATGTTTTACAGCAACTGGGTTCTGTCTCTGGTAGCGTTGGGAATGGTGCTTCTTCCTGTCATTGCCAGCGTATGTACAGGAAATGCTCTTGTTTCGCTTGAGAAAAAAGTATCCGAGAAGAATGAAGGCTTCCTTGGGCTAATTACTGAGGTTTTAGAAGGTTTTTCCGTAATTAAAAGCTTTAAAGCCGAGGATACCATAAGGAAAATGGTGGACAAAAATAATGCTGAACTTGAAAAGGCTAAAAGAGTCAGAGGTACAAGAAGGTACATTGTAAGCCTGATCGGTGGCGGCGCTCATTTTGCCGCTCAGATTGGAGTATTTATTGTTGGTGCACTCCTTTGCCTTAATGGAAAAGGAATTACTCCCGGTATGCTTTTCATGTTCGTAAACCTTATGAACTTTGTAATTCAGCCTGTTGCTCAGCTACCCGGCATTTTTGCAAAGAAGAAAGCTGCATATGCACTTATTCAGAAGATGGAAGAGGCTATTGCCGTTGATGATGAAGCTGATACAAGAACAGAAGGTTGCACAATCAATGAAGGCATCAAGCTTAATAACTTATCCTTTGGTTATGAAGAGGGCAACAATGTAATCAACGGCCTCAGCTATGAATTTGAAAAAGGCAAGAGCTATGCGGTTGTTGGCGCCAGCGGATGCGGTAAATCCACCATGTTCCAGCTTATGCTTGCGGGAATGGATAATTACGACGGTCAGATTATGTATGATGACAAAGAGCTCAAGAATATCAGCCCTGAATCACTGTATGAAGCTGTTGCGACCATTCAGCAGAATGTGTTTGTATTTAACGCTTCAATAAGAGACAATATTACAATGTTTAAGGACTTCCCCAAGGAGGAGGTTGACAGGGTTATTAAACTTTCGGGACTTGAGGAGTTAATTGAGAAGAAGGGTGAAGATTATCTTTGCGGAGAGAATGGAAACGGACTCTCCGGTGGAGAAAAACAGCGTATCTCCATCGCAAGAGCCCTTCTTAGAAATTCCAAGTTATTGTTGGTGGATGAGGCAACTGCGGCACTTGATGCCGAGACCTCAAACAAAGTTATTAATGCTATCCTTAAGTTGAAGGATATGACAAGAATCGTAATTACCCACGATCTTGATGAAGCGTCCCTTAAACAGTACGATTCCATCATTACACTTAAGAATGGAAGAATAGTAGAGAACGGAAATTTCGACAAGCTTATCAATGATAAGGGATATTTCTATTCATTGTTTACTGTGGCATCCTGATTGCCATCAATGGTTTCGTGATTTACAACGCTTTTGGCCATGCTTATTTTATCGATGATGTCTGTGATTTCCTGAACGGAGTCAAAACCGAGAATGGAAGCAATTCCGCCGATAACATTGGCTTTGTCAACGGCGTCCATATCGCCTTCCTTAATGGTTTCGATAACTTCCTTGCCATTCATTGCGGCATCGAGAATATCAGAAACATAAGGAATGCCAAGAGCATCGGCAACACTGCCTATGACTTCAGCAGCATTTTCACCGTTAATTTCAGGTTTAAACAAAGGAAGTACAAGCTTAATAAGCTTTGCTTCCTTTTTTGCTGTCTCAGGAACAAAGCCGGTGATTTTCTTTTCTTCCTTGATTGCGTTTAACTCTGCCTCGATGTCTTTGTAGATTGAATCGTCCACGATGAGAGCGAAACTGTCTTTTTCCGAAGATAATTTCTTGAATTCTTCGAATTCCTTCAAGGTATTTAAATCAAGAACAATAAGGTCGGCCTTTTCGTCATTAAGCTTTTCTTCAAGCTCATCATATTTGTCAAAACCGATTGCTTTCTCCTCAATGAATTTCTTCTTGTTGAAGTAGTCTACCAGATCACGGTTTCCTGTTGTGTCTCTCAAACAGGTAACAACAGATTTGGGTTCGAATTCAATCTCGGGGCGCTCGAAATCGGAATCGCCTTTATCTCCCTTTTTCTTCTTTTTGTTATTGTTGTTATTACTGATTTTCTTTTTGCTTTTAATTATTGATTTAATAAGGCTTTTGCAAATATGGTAAAAAACATCAACCCCTACGATTGCACCTAAAACTTCGACTATTTTCTTTTCCTTGTCGTTCATGCTTTCCCATATTCTGGAAGCTCTTTCTTTAAGACTGATTCCGGGTTCAAAGGGATCGGGCGCACCTTCCTTCTTTTCTAAGAACGGTAAAGAGAATGTACCGGGTTCTTTCTTGGGAGCAGGAGTGGTAACTGCCGTATTAGCGTTATTGCTATCAATATTATTGCCTATGTTTACAATATTTGAATTGTCGTTGCTTTCGTTAATGCTGGTAGAATCATTGCTTGAATTCTGGTCGATACTTTGCCCGGAATCATTGCCGGAATTCTGGTTGTTGCTTTGCCCGGAATCATTGCTCCCGGATGATGATTGATTCTGGCTCTGGGACTGTCCGCTATCTGCAGAGTCAGGATTTGTGGGACCGTGTGCAACATTTTCAGCGCTTCCGGTATTGGAGCTGGTGTTTGCATCGTCAGAGCCTTCGGGAACTGTGTCATACTCATCATCGTCAGAGCCTTCGGGAACTGTGTCATACCCATCATCGTCATCATCATCATCGGGATTAGCATGACCTCTGGGCTTTTCACTGTCATCTGTAGAACTTGATGTAGTGCCATCCCAGGGAACAACCTGGCCATCAACAATCATCGCGTAGGATTTTATGCATGGAGAAATCATTAATAGAAATGCTGCAAACAGCAATATATGAAATGATCTTAAGATAAATTTCTTGTTCATATTAACCTCCCGAAAATACAAAATAATTATAACACATATTATTGATATTATGTCACCTTTCATTCCACAATATATTGTAAAAATACTTGATTATTTTAGCAGATATAGTTAGAATAAATATGAATATGGGTAATTATGAGGTTTATTGGATAAATGACTGAATCAGGGTTTTATGTTAACGGGAAAAGGTTCGCCTCAAAGTCTGATTATGAGGCGGCTTTGGACGACAAGAAACTGATTGACGATATACGTTCTAAGTACAATTTGAATAATGCGGAATCTGTCCTTGAATTATACAGGGATATGAGTGCAAGTAAATTTAAGTTTAAATCATCACTTGGTACGGATTTCGACGATGAGATATATGAATTAACCAGACAGATTAAGGCAGGTACCTTTGAACCTGAGATTGAAGAGGAAGAAGTTCCTGCTAAGAAGAAACGTTTTTTTTCTGAAAAGAAAGAGAAACCGGCAAAGAAGGTTGCAGCTAATAAGGCAGCGCCGAAAACTTCAAGGCCTAAGACGAAGAAGGAGTCAGATGATCTGGATTACATGTCTCCTTCAATGAGAGAACAGGTAATCAAAGAAATAAAGAAGTCGGAGCGGAAGAGGAGAATCCTGCTTTTTGCCCTGGCAGGATTGTGCGTGGCAAGTCTCGGCTATTTCTGCGTTTATTACTTCTATATTGAAAGAACGGAAAGAACCTACGACCAGTGGGCGGAAATACGTGAAGCAGACAATGCAAGGGTGACTCCTGAACAAAGAATTGAGCAGAAAAAGATTAATTATTCAGACCCTACAGTTGTTCCGGATATCTTAGAAAAATATAAAACTTTATATAATAAGAATAAAAGTCTAATCGGATGGATAAAAATAGCCGATACAAATATAGATTACCCTGTAATGCAAACTTCAAATAATGAATATTATTTGGATCACAATTTGAATCAGGAATACGACAAGAACGGCTCCATCTTTTTGGATATGGGCTGTGATGTGCTTAAACCTTCAACAAATCTTATTTGTTACGGCCATCATATGCAGTCCGGGAAGATGTTCGGCAAGCTGGGAGATTATGAGAAAGAATCCTATTATGAAAGCCATAAATTCATAGAGTTTGACACCATCTATGAAGAGGGCCTTTATCAGGTAATGTACGTTTTCAGATCTCATGTTTACACCAGCGGAGAGATTGCATTTAAGTATTATCAGTTCATTGACGCCACAAGCGAAGAGGAATTCAATTCCTACATGACTGAAATGAGTAATCTTTCTTACTACGACACGGGAGTAACAGCCACCTACGGTGACAGGCTCCTTACCCTTTCAACCTGTGATTACCAGGAAAAGGACGGCAGATTCGTTGTCGTCGCCAAGAAGATACAGTAATTCTTATTCCTAAGGGAGGAAAAGCTTAATGGCTAAGAAAGCTAAGAGCAGAATTAACAGAAAGACTAAGAGAATTATAAGGAGAAG
>JAEEGJ010002564.1_pt1 | contig 89373 bp, 83 predicted proteins | sample 8958761 | NCBI WGS metagenome assembly JAEEGJ01 (sample SAMN16246546, study PRJNA631951) | gut metagenome | biome: gut microbiome; feature: rumen; material: RS-attached | host: Bos | place: Iran: Karaj | collected 2018-10
TGATCTCACTAAATTCATCCATCATAGTCTGAGTATATATTGCTTAGCACTCGCATGTCAAGAGTGCTAAAATATATCTCTCCAATCTGAATTTTTTGCGCAATATATTAATAAAATATGAGTATAGAAACTGGACCTTTATTTATAAAAATACGCTACCGCGCGAGCAGATTGAGGTTTTTTATAAAAACGCCCGCGACGATGTTTCTCTTTAAAACATGGGAATTCGATAAAGAAATAATCGATTATATCTTCTAGGCGCTGATATGCCTCATCTGGGACCCGATGGTGGTCTAATTTGCTACGCCTGGAATTTGGATTAATTGGCGTATACGGATAAATTTCTCCAATAAATAAATCCACTCCTACGCCTAAAATATCTTCTTTGATGCTCCCTATTTGAACTAGAGCTTCTCGCAAACGTGCTATATATTCATCACCGGCTGCGATAATTGCTTTTTTAATATCTACTGCTACCCAAATATAACCGTCAAATTTTCTCTGGACTTCACTGACCTCGTTTGATAGGAACCTTAATTTTTTGATAATCATTTTTTTATCCTTTCTTGTTTGTTAAATTTTGCTTATCTTTTATCATGCGTATTTTTCCAAAACAAGCATAAGTAAGATGCTACCTCTGTTAATTTTGCTTGTGTTTATTTAATCTAAAAATAGTCATAAAAAAGTCTTGCATAAGTTATCCTTTTGCGCTACAATAAGATACAGTTTTATTCAAGTTCTATTTGAACCTCTGAAAAAGTCAGGTAACTGCGAGTCTGACACGAATTCTGTAAGATTTTACGTGAGTTTGTTGAGGCTCTTAAAATGTGTTCACCTTTAACAATTTGAAGACAACGAAAGAAATTTTTAATTGGCGGCGCTAGAGTATTAATTTCTAGCTAAGTCAATGCATAAAAAGGTACTTAAGGGCACTGATAGTGGATGCCTTGACAATCAATACCGATGAAGGACGTAGAACTCTGCGATAAGTCTCGGGGAGCTGAGAGCAAGCTTTGATCCGGGAATCTCCGAATGGGGCAACCTAATACGAGTCATGTCGTATTGCATTTATCTGAACACATAGGATAAATAGACGGGAACCAGCCGAACTGAATCATCTTAGTAGGTTGAGGAAAAGAGAATAACCAATGATTCCGAAAGTAGTGGCGAGCGAAATTGGAACAGCCCAAACCTTAAGATAACCTAACGGTTTAACGACCTGAGTTATTAAAGGGGTTGCGAAATAAGATAATTTTTGGACAAAGCCGATTCTGTCGGTTTTGTCTAAAAAGAGACAGCGTTAACTGAGCTCATAATGTAAAAAAACCTAGATCGTAGCAGAAGTTTTTGGAATGAAACGCCAAAGAGGGTGAAAGCCCCGTACGCGAAACGGTCTTAGACATTATATATCTTTTTTCAAGTAGGACGGGGCACGAGAAACCCTGTTTGAATCCGGCAGGACCACCTGCCAAGGCTAAATATATTGATTGATCGATAGCGAACTAGTACAGTGATGGAAAGGTGAAAAGAACCCCGGGAGGGGAGTGAAATAGATCCTGAAACTCAGTGCCTACAAGGTGTCGGAGCGGATTTATCCGTGACGGCGTGCTTTTTGTAGAACGATCCAGCGAGTTAATGTTGTTGGCGAGGCTAAGTCAGATGATGGAGCCACAGTGAAAGCGAGCCTGAATAGGGCGACAAGTCAGCAGTATTAGACCCGAAACCGGGTGACCTAACCATGAGCAGGTTGAAGCGACGGTAACACGTCGTGGAGGACCGAACCAGGGTACGCAGTAAAGTGCTTGGATGACTTGTGGTTAGCGGTGAAATGCCAATCGAACTCGGAGATAGCTGGTTCTCCTCGAAATAGCTTTAGGGCTAGCGTTTAGTAGTAGCACATGGGGGTAGAGCTCTGAAAAGGTCTGGGGCGGGCAACCGTACCCATCCTTATCAAACTACGAATACCGTGTGTGTAATCTAGGCAGTCAGAACGGCGGGGCTAAGCTCGTCGCTCAAAAGGGAAACAGCCCAGATCATCGTCTAAGGTCCCTAATTAATACTAAGTGGGAAACAAGGTGAGATTTCTTAAACAGCTAGGATGTTGGCTTAGAAGCAGCCATTCATTTAAAGAGTGCGTAACAGCTCACTAGTCAAGAGATTTTGCGTGGAAAATGTAACGGGGCTCAAGTATTAAACCGAAGACATGGATTGTTGTATGGATTCGTCCATGCAGCAGTGGTAGAGGAGCGTTGATATCGCGGCGAAGCAGTATTGTAAAGTATTGTGGAGCGTTATCAAGTGAGAATGCTGGAATCAGTAACCTTAAGACAGGTGAGAATCCTGTCGGTCGTAAGAGCAAGGTTTCCAGGGCCACAGTAATTGTCCCTGGGTTAGTCGGTCCTAAGCCGAGGCGTATTAGCGTAGGCGATGGACAGCAGGTTAATATTCCTGCACTGGTAGTAGTTGTTAGCAATTCACGGAGAACATCTCGGAGCGGATTCATGGTATATATCCGTCCAAGGCTCTTGGGAACAAGAGTTGAGTGAAAGTTATCCTTCGGGATGACGATTCTGAGGCAGGCTCTGGCTAGAAAAGTTGACTAACTTAGGCTGCTGCCAACCGTACCGCAAACCAACACCGGTGCTCGAGTCGAGTAGACTCAGACCTACGAGGGAACCTTCGTTAAGGAACTCGGCAAAAAAGCGTCCGTAACTTCGGAATAAGGACTGCCCGCTCGCAGTAAGCGAGATTTGCTTTAGAGAGTGACTCAACGAGTAAATTTGTACCTATTGTTTACGAATTTTCTTTGTTGAGACAGAACACTTTCTTTGGCAGCTCAATCGCGCTTAGCGCGAGCGGGCCGCAGCTAAAGAGCCCACGGAACTGTTTACCAAAAACACAGGTCTCTGCTAACGCGAAAGCGGATGTATAGGGGCTGACTCCTGCCCAGTGTCGGAAGGTTAAGGGGAGAACTTCACGGTTCGAACTGAAGCCCCGATGAACGGCGGCGATAACTATGATCGTCCTAAGGTAGCGAAATTCCTTGTCTGGTAAGTTCAGACCCGCACGAATGGAGTAATCATGTGGGCACTGTCTCGACGAAGGTCTCGGTGAACGTGCATTGGCGGTAAAGATGCCGTCTGATCATGCCAGGACGAGAAGACCCCATGGAGCTTTACTACAACTTTGCATTGATTGTTGGGATATTTTGTGTAGCATAGGTGGAAGACTTTGAAGCAGATGCGCCAGCATTTGTGGAGTCGCAAGGTGAAATACCACCCTAAGTGTTTTAGCAATCTTACTCTGACCGTGATCCGGTTAGAGGACCGTGCATGGCGGGTAGTTTAACTGGGGCGGTTGCCTCCTAAAGAGTAGCGGAGGCGTTCAAAGGTTGGCTAACTACGGATGGAAATCGTAGTGATAGTGTATGCGCAAAAGCCAGCTTGACTGTGAGGGCTACAACCCAATCAGACACGAAAGTGGGAGCAAATGACCCGCTGTATAGAACTTCGGTTCAATTTACGTGGGAAAGACAGCGCACACGGATAAAAGTTACCCTGGGGATAACAGGCTGATCGCGCCCAATAGTTCACATAGACGGCGCGGTTTGGCACCTCGATGTCGGCTCATCACATCCTGGAGGGGGAGCACCTTCCAAGGGTCCGGCTGTTCGCCGGTTAAAGTGGTACGCGAGCTGGGTTCAGAACGTCGTGAGACAGTTCGGTTTATATCCGGCATGATCGTTAGGAATTTTGAGGAGATTTGCCTCTAGTACGAGAGGACCGAGGTGAACGAACCTCTAGTGTATCGGTTGTGGCCACCTGCTGCATTGCCGAGTAGCTATGTTCGGTATAGATAAGCGCTGAAAGCATATTAAGCGCGAAACTGACTCCAAGATAAGAATTCCCTATGACCTCCCAGAAAGATGATCTGGTTGATAGGTGCAAGGTGGACGCATGGTAACATGTGGAGCCGAAGCATACTAACAGAGGCATTGCCTTTTTATGTTCTACTTATTGTTTTTATGCTTGCATAACGACGATAAGTAGGGTAGACTTAACTAGTAACTGGTGTTCAAGCACCACGTCAATTAAAATTTCATTGCATCTTACATCGAGATAAGATACTAAAATAGAACCATTGGATTTGCGGTTCGCCCTTAGTGTCTTTTCTCGGTGTCCATAGCGCCAGGGAAATACCTGTTCTCATTCCGAACACAGAAGTCAAGCCTGGTAGCGGCGATTATACTGCTTTGCGGGAAACTAGCAAGATGCCGAATTATACAAACAGGCCACCTCAACGGGTGGCCTTTTGTCTTGCTTGCAAGAATAAAAGGCCAAGCGGATGAGGTGAAATGAAGCTTGCTTCATGAATTGCGCAGCAATTACCTGTTTGTATAACGACCGGGCGCTTCAGCCCCGGGAGCATTATACAATGATGATCGCCACCTCAACGGGTGGCCTTTTTGTCTATTCAAATGAAATTGTAATCGCTTTACCGTGGTACAATGAAACAGATATGAATAAACAAGAATACTTAAAGAAACTTGACGATTTAAACCTAGATAAGAGTAGATATCGAATCCTTGCTTCGGGCGTTATGCTGCTGTATGGACTGATAGATAAGACCGCTGATATAGATATTAAAATTCGCCCAGACTATTTCGAGGAACTCAAATCTGTTTTTACATTTAAGAAATCTCCAAAATACTGGTATCTGTATGAGATTAGTGATGATATAGAAGTGGCGGTTCTCGACTATGACGACAAGGATACCGACTTCGTAGATGGCTATCCTGTCGAGTCGCTCAAGCTACAACTAGACTGGATGCTAGAAAATCATAGAGAAAAAGATGTAGAGAAAATAAAAATCATAAAAGACCATTTAGGGATTTCATGATAAAACGACGAGCTAAAAAAGGCGACAATAAAGAAAAAACCTATAACGCATTCGAAATATTTCGCAAATCGGTAAAATACTGTGAAGGTTACCGGCTAATTATTGTATCCTGCATAATTTGCTGCGCCATTGCGGCGGCGGTTGGCGTAGTGATACCAATAGTTGCTTCCCGTATTATATTGCAGATTACGGATGGTTTAATGACACAAGTGTTATATTCCGCTTTCGTGGTAATGTTAATTCATTTCGCCGATGCGGCCATGCGCTATATGCGCGAGCGCAGTCTCGATAAGTTAAAAGTAGGTATGCTATTTGGACTTCAGCAAGCGCTGGTGCGCGAAATGCTAAAAATGGAAGCAGCCGAAATAGATAAGATGGGCACCGGTAAAATAATCGAGCGTTTGACCTCGGATATAGACAAAGTAGCATCCATCTACCAAGATTATGCATTTTGGATAGCATACGTAGTCACTAATGCTGGCGTTTTATTTGCCGTCCTAGTGCTGAGCAAGGAGATGTTCTACTTGTCGCTAGTGATTGCAGTGGCTTGCTTTGTTGTTAGTAGAATGCGTATAAAACGTCTTACGAATACGCGCAAGATTCTTCGCGCGAGCCGCGACGAGCGTACTGGTATGGTTACGGAAATTGTGCGTGGTTTTAGGGATGTTAAAACTCTAAATGCCGGCGAAGCAATTGCACGCGGAGTGGGGCGCAAAGTGCGCGAGACTTCCGATCAAGAATATGGCATCTATGCCACAAATCGCCGTTTTCGCTTTTTAGAGCTAGTTGTCTATAATTCGTCTGAGTTTGTTTATCTTGCTTTTGGCTGTTTCTTATTCTCGCAAAACCTTTTAACTATACCGGCATTTATTATCGTCTACAATTATCTAGATCGAATTCGCGACTTATTCTACGGGCTAACGCAAATTATTGATGATAATGAGCAGATATCCATATCGGGGAATCGGATTTTTGAAATTATTGAGAATAATGTTTATCGCAAAGAGCATTTTGGCTCAACTAAGACCGATCATCTTGACGGCGATATAGTGTTTCGTGATGTCAAGTTTTCTTTTGGCAAGAAGCAAATAATCAAAGGCCTTAGCCTACATATCAAGGCAAACCAAAAAGTTGCAATTGTCGGAAAGAGTGGTGCCGGTAAGACTACCATAATGAGCCTTCTAACTCGCATATATGATGCCGATGAGGGGGATATCCTTATAGACGGAATACCAATTCGCGAATTGGATCGCGACTCGTTACGTGGGAATATATCAGTAGTAACTCAGCAGCCCTATGTTTTCAATTATTCGGTGAAGGACAATTTGCGTCTCGTTAAGCCAGACGCAAAAATGAGCGAGATGCGTGAGGCCTGTCGACTTGCGCGCATAGATGACTATATTATGTCGTTGCCGAATAAATATAGCACTATCCTTGGCGAAGGCGGTGTTATTTTGTCCGGCGGCCAGAAACAACGTATCGCAATCGCGCGCGCATTATTAATGAAAGCAAAAATCATCTTATTCGACGAGGCTACTTCCGCACTCGATAACAAAACTCAGTCGGAAATACAGGAAGCCATCAATAATCTAAAGGGCGACTATACGCTAGTTATAGTTGCACATCGCCTATCGACCATTATTGACAGCGATAAGATATTCGTCATTGAAGACGGCGCTTTGGTCGACAGTGGAACTCATCGCGAACTATTGGAGAGGTGTAGTACTTATAAGAGCCTATATAACAAAGACGGAAAAGAGATAGGCGTCTAGCTTTTTGTTCTTTTTGTCTTTTTTCTTGGCGTGACAGCATTCGGTGCGCCTGCACTAGCTAGCCAAGCAATAATGATTGACCCTATAAAATTCCCCAATGCACATAACGGAATGGTCCAGCTCCAGTTTACTGCCGCGCCGGCCGTTATGACGTTGGCGATACTGTGCTGAAAGCCGGCTAAGATAAAAAGCGGCACGCCAATAAAGACGCCCCAAATTGAGCCCATTTTGTAACATTTTACTGCAATATACATAATCATACCGCAGAAGATGCTGCGCAGGAAAAAACCGAGTGAGAATTCCCACGAATTAAACTTTAATATTGCCGCGTCATGTATGACTGGATCAGCCATGCTAAAAGCCCAACCTATCATCCAACCCGCCACCATATTGACTAGAAGAATAACCCCTAAATCAATCCATTTTTTATTCTCGAGTATAAAACCGCATTTTCCAGTAAATAGATTAGCGCTCAATAAACACACGCCGTATAGGCCCAGTGCAAACAAAAATGCCCCCAGCGGTGCGCCAACTTTGAGTAATACGTAATCCCCCAAACCTATCAATATGCTCGCCAAGACGGCGCCTTTGATTAGCTGTTTCATTTACCTCCTCTTTAAAAATAGTCTACTACATAGTAGAGATATATTCTATTGCTTATGTTAAAATAAGATTATGGCCACAAGCAGAGGAAAAGACGCAATAGCTTTTCAGAAGACAAATTCCGCCAAAATTATATCGGAACGAAAGAGTACGTTATTTTTTGCTTGGCTAAGCATGTTTATTTCCTTTTGCGGCAACGCGATTGGCGTTGGTATTTTTATGCTTTTTTCGATTAACTATAAAGCAAGCGGCCGTAGCCTAGCGGATATTAGAAACCTCTTTTCGTCACTATTCTATTCAACACTTGTGCCGATAGTGCCCTTTGTCGTGGCAACGCTGTTCGGAATTTATTCAATTCATCGCGCCGTAGATGAGCGCACGGGGCATATTGACGCAATTATTGACCTATTAAATGTCTCAAATACATTCATGGTTATGATGATACTATTCCCCTTTATGGCGATATTTAGGCTAGCGCTATTGTATGTGCTATTGTTGTTTCTTTATACATTATTGTGTTGGTTCGAGGTATTTCCGAAGCTAAAGATTCGTCGCAAATATGACGAGGAGTATGACGAAAAAAGAGCCCACAAGGTCGGCATTCATATGAATATATCATTATTAATATTAATAACGATGTGCATAATTGGCATTTAGGATGCCAATCGTATTATATCGCCACGGCGGATTTGGCCGCGTTCAATCCCCTCCAGTAGTAATCCCACATTTTCGCCTGCTTCAGCCACGTCTAACTTTTTGCGAAATGCTTCAATGCCTATAATTTTCGATTTTAGCTGAGTGCCATCTTGGTAAACGATTACTACGGGGTCATTCAGGCGAACCGCCTGAGTTAATCGTCCCGTCGCAACGGTGCCACGTCCTACGATCGAGAAGACATCGCTAATTACCATAATTCCATCTCCAGCATTCGGTGTTTGCGTGGAAATATTTTTACTCATTTGTTGAGCGGGCGGATTAACCATAATATTATCGTCTCGTCCTAGTAGCCTACTTAGAAAACCCATGTATTATATCCTTATTTTCTTTATAATTTTACTCTTTGGAATTTGGGTCCATACGTAGTCGATGACTTTTGTCATCCAGCGCAATATTACGATTGAGAATAGTGCCAATGTACCACAAACCACCCAGCTTTGCAGCGTCATCCTTGTCATGCCGAAGAAAGTTGGAATAGCAGCATAGCACAGTGCTAGGCCGGCAATACAAGCACCGATTACGATACGCTTGTATCGATCTAGCGGCTTCGAGGCGCGCGTGACCATCATGATGCCAACGAACATTAGTAATAGTGTGCAGCAGGTAGAAGTATCAACCTGTGAAAGACTAAATATTCTGCCTGCAATTACCATTAGTACTACTGCTATCATATCCGTTAATCCTCCTGGTGCGGCGCGTTTTAGAATATTACTCACGAAGCTCCCTCGGATTAAATCGTGGTTCGGTGCCTGCGAGAGCAAGAAACCAGGAATGCCGATTGTAAATGCACTAATTAATGAGATTTGTGCGGGAATTAGAGGATAGGCAATGGCGAAAATTATCGCAATAACGCTAGTCATGAACGAAAAGATATTTTTTACTAAAAATAGGCTTCCTGAACGTTCGAGGTTGTTTACTACGCGTCGTCCCTCGGCTACCACTTCGGGCATGCGCGAAAAATCGGATTCTAATAATACCACTTGTGCAGCCTGAACGGCCGCATCGCTACCGCTTGCCATTGCGACTGAGCAATCGGCATCTCTTAGCGCTAGGACGTCATTGACGCCATCTCCGGTCATGGCGACGGTCTTACCGTCGGCCTGCATAGATTTGACGAATTTGCATTTTTGGTCAGGCGTTACGCGCCCGAAAACAGTATATTTTCGCATCGCCTCGTCGATTAAGGCATCCGTATCTAATGTTGATGCATCAATATAGTTCTCAGCACCTTTAATCCCAGCCTTTCGAGCGACTTCGGATACTGTGCGCGGATTATCTCCAGAAATAACTTTGATGTCGACGCCCTGCGCGGCGAAAAACTTAAATGTTTCAGTTGCGCTTTCGCGAATTGGATTCGTAATCAAAACAAGAGCTAATGGTGTAATCTTGCCAGTCAATTCCCGTCCATCGGCGGATCCTTCATATTTGCTAAACAGCAGTACTCGATAGCCTTTCCCGCCATAATCTTCGATTTCTTTTTGGTACTTTTTGTAATTATCACGCAAGACAAATTCCGGAGCACCCAATACAAATGATTCGTCATTAAAATTTACGCCACTGTATTTAAATTCGCTAGAAAAACCCGAAATGCTGGCTACTTCTCGGCCGCTAGGTTTATTGAAATATGCCTTCATCGCTTTCATTGTGATATTGTCCGCGGCTTGCGCTGTTGCGAAATCGCTCAATAATGCAAAGATAGCTTTTTGGTCATAATCATTGCATAGCAATACGGTGTCGTCTACGACCATGGTATTATCCGTAATTGTTCCAGTTTTATCGACGCAGAGCACATTGACGCGTGCGAGTGTTTCAATACTCTTCATGTCATGTAGAAGCACTTTCTTTTGGGCTAGCTTGGTTGCGCTTACGGCCAGCGCGATGCTAGAAAGCAAGAAAAGACCTTCCGGTATCATGCCGATAATTGAGGCGACGGCGGATTGGACACTACGCTGGAGATTTAGTTCGTTTATGAAGAAATTTTGGCAAAAAATGGCAGCACCGATTGGTATAATGGCGATGCCAGCGATCGTTACAATTTTATTGAGCGAGCGAATAATTTCTGACTGTTCTTTGGTTTTTATTTTTTTTGCCTGTAATGTTAGTTGAGAAATATACGATTCGGCGCCTACTTTTGTAAGTTGAGCGTAGCATTCTCCGGATACAATGAAGCTTCCGCTCATTAATTCGTCGCCTTCGGATTTTAGAATCTCATCAGCTTCACCGGTCAGCAACGATTCATTAACCTTCGCCTCGCCATGGATAACTACCGCATCGGCAGGGATTTGGTTGCCAGCCCTAAATACAACCACGTCATTTAAGACAAGTCTTTCTGCGTCGATAATTTTCTCGCGACCATTGCGAATAGCTGTTGCTGTTGGCGCATTAAGCATCGTGAGGCGGTCGAGAACAGTTTTAGCGCGCATTTCCTGAAAAATACCGATTAGTGCGTTTGCAATAATGATTGGCATAAAAGTAATGTCGCGGTATGATTTCACGGCTATCAGTAGAATTGCAATAATCAAAAAGACAAAATTAAAATACGTAAAAACGTTGCCAATCACAATCTCTTTTACGGTCTTACTGGGTGGTCTGACGGCGACATTAGAAAACCCCGCGCGGCGCATTGCGTGGACTTGCTTTTTTGTTAACCCCCTAGCGTAGCTGACCTTAATTTTTGTCTTCACTATATAATTATATATTAAAAATTAAGGATGTATAATAATAAGCGTAATGGCTAATTATTATGAAAAGGACATCAAGGATATTGAAGCAGAACTCAAAACCAGTAACTCTGGTTTAAGTTCAACTGAAGCTTCGGCGCGCCGACGAAAATACGGCCCGAATACTTTGCCGAAAAAGAAAAAAGATAGCATTATAAAAATTTTTTTCCACGAGTTTGCCGACCCGATTGTATTGTTGCTAGTAGTTGCAATTATTGTTTCGCTTATCGTGGGCGAGATAATTGATGCAATCGCGATTCTGTTAATTGTTTTAGTTGACGCTATCATTGGCACCTATCAAGAAAACAAAGCTAACAATACTGCCGATGCTTTATCGAAGCTCGTAAAAGACGAAGCTCGCGTAATTCGTGACGGTAAGGAATGGTCTATTTCTGTAGAACAACTAACAATCGGCGATTTAGTCCTGCTTGAATCTGGCGATAAAATTGGTGCAGACATGCGCATTGTTGAGGCTCATAACTTTACGGTTGACGAATCGATTTTGACGGGCGAGAGCGTGCAAGTCTCAAAAATAACCAATCCAATAGCTAAAAAGAATGTGTCTATTTCCGACCAGACGAATATGGCTTTTTCTGGCACAACTGTCGTTACTGGACGCGCAAAAGCCTATGTAACCGAAATTGGGCTCGATACGGAGCTGGGTAAAATAGCCGACAGCCTCGCGACAACTGAAGACGAAAAGTCTCCACTAACTATTCGGGTTGAGAAGTTTAGCAAACAAATTAGCATCATGGTTCTCATGGTGGCTATTGCGATTGCGATTCTTCTGATAGCGAAGCATACCCCTGGCCACGAAATACTATTGACTGTCATTGCTTTTGCGGTTTCCGCAATGCCGGAAGGATTACCGCTCGCATTGACGATGGCACTAACAATCGCGGCCAATAAAATGTCTAAGAAAAATGTGATCGTACGCAAGCTAAATGCTGCCGAATCGCTCGGTAGTTGTACGGTCATCGCTTCGGATAAGACCGGTACGCTAACCGTAAATCAACAGACGGCAAAATGTATCCTATTGCCAAACGGTGAAGAATATCAGATTTCCGGCACGGGGTACGAACGCAAGGGCAAGGTTACTGGCAATGTTATGCGTTATGCTGAAGAAATCGGTCTATATGGCGCACTGAATAATGAGGCTGACATTTCTGGAAAAACTCCAATCGGCGATTCGATCGATATCGCATTCTTAGTTATGGCCGAAAAACTCGGCGTTAAAACTCATGGCATAAAAATACTCGAGCAAATACCGTACGAATCCGAAAATAAGTATTCCGCCGTGTTTTACGAAAAGGACGGCAAGACATACTGCACCGCAAAGGGCTCGTTGGAAGTTATCCAGAAGTTTTGCAGTAAAATAAACTTTGCGAATGGAAAAAATACAATCAAACTCGAACAGCAAAATGAATCGCTAGCCAAGGACGGATATCGCGTAATCGCGATCGCTAACAGTGAAGTACAAAAGAAAGAGAATTACGGTACGAACGATGTTAAGGGGCTGACCTTCATGGGTTTAGTTGGCTTTATTGACCCTATCCGTAAAGAAGCGGTCGCGTCCATCAACGAATGTCGCGAGGCGGGTATTAAGGTATTAATGGTCACCGGCGACCATCCTCTAACAGCATTCTCGATTGCTAGGGATTTAAAATTAGCTGATAATCTCTCGCAGGTTGCTACTGGCGACGAAGTAGCGGACGCTTTGCGCGGCACGAAACGCAGTTTTGATGATTATATTTCAGGAAAGACGGTATTTGCGCGTGTTGCGCCGTTGCAAAAACTAAAAATCATCGAATCACTAAAACGCCAAGGCGAATTTGTGGCAGTTACCGGCGATGGCGTTAATGATGCGCCAGCTCTAAAAGCCGCAAATATTGGCATTGCTATGGGGTCGGGCACAGATATTGCGCGCGAGACTGCTGACATGATTATTATTGACGACAATTTTAAATCGATTGTTGCAGGAGTAAAAGAAGGAAGGGTGGCCTTTGCGAATATTCGCAAGATTATATACTTTTTGATATCTTGTGGCCTTGCCGAAGCGGCGTTCTTCTGTCTTGCTATCGCATGCGATATGCCAATGCCATTAGTGGCTGTGCAACTATTATGGCTAAATGTCGTGACGGATGGCATACAGGATTTGGCGCTCAGCTTTGAAACCGCCGAGCCGAGCATTTTGAAAGAGAAGCCTCGCGATCCTAAGCAGTCAATCTTCGACAAGCGCCTCGTGCGAGAAATCGCCGTTTCCGGCGTAATTATAACTGCGGTCGTATTTGCCTTTTATTGGTTCTTGATTAATCGGCTAAATATGGAAATTACTTCTGCTCGCGGATACGTAATGTGCCTAATGGTCTTCATTCAGAATATTCACGTATTCAATTGTCGCAGCGAAAGCCGCTCTGCTTTTACTGTTCCGCTAAAAAGCAACTGGTTCATTGCCGCGGGTATCTTTTGCACCTTGTTACTGCAGATCCTTGTCATGAAAGTCCCAATCTTCTCGACTTTCTTGCAGGCCGTATCTATCCCAGCTTGGGCGATTTACTGGATTTTCATCATCGCGAGTTCCATTCTAGTTCTGATGGAGCTATACAAGAATATTATTTCCCGTTTTGATAAGAAATGAAAAAGGCCTTCACTCAGGAAGGCCAAAGAGGTCATAAGGAGTAGTAGACTATTATTGTCGCGATTGTGGCAATAATGTCAATGCCGAGGATGATATAGTGTACCTCGCAGGGCGCGTCGAAGAATGTATTTGCGATAAGGCTCGCAATGCCTGTAACGATAGAGCAGAGCATAGCCGCTACGCCGAAGACGAAGACGAACTTGAGCCAAGTGGCCAGATCCAGAGCCAGAGGCAGCATCTGACCGAAAATCAATGCTATGCCCCACAGAACTAAGCCGACGGCGCCGACGACAAGAGAAGCCATTGTTGCCAGAGAGAAGATTTCTGTTGGATCCTCCTCGAACTTGTCTAAAATAAACCTCATTTTATTACCCCCCCTATAGGAATGTACTCAATAATGCTTTTATTATTATATCACAGAATACGCAAAAAATCAAATATAAGTTAAAATATATACAAACATGGAGAATATATGGCAGAACTAAAATGTCCACATTGTGGTAAAACCTTTAAAGTTGACGATACGAGCTATGCTGATATTTTGAGTCAAGTTCGCAATAGGGAATTCGAAGAAGAGCTACATGCGCGTTTGAAGGATGTCGAAAAACAGGCGCATGCCGACAGAGACTTGGCGCTCGCCAAGCAAGAAGCGGCACAGACGAAAAAGATTGCTGAACTTGAAGCAAAGCTAAAACAGGCCGATACGGATAGGGAACTTGCAGTTGCACGGGCCCTGGCTCCAGTCGAAAGAGAACTAGAATCGACCAAGTCTGACCTCAGGACGAAGACTTCTGAAGCCAAGCTACGCGAGGAGTCGTTGGCGGCGCAGGTCAAGCTGCGCGAGTCGGCCCTCAAAACACAATACGAAGGTGCGCTAAAGCTCAAAGATGAAGAAATTGATCGTCTCAAAGATCTCAAATCTAAGCTAAGCACAAAAATGGTCGGCGAATCACTTGAACAACATTGCCAAACGGAGTTTAATCGTTTGCGCGCGACCGCATTTCAGAATGCTTATTTTGAAAAAGACAACGATGCGCGCACCGGTAGCAAGGGCGACTATATTTATCGCGAAAATGACGGGCAGGGCAACGAGATAGTCTCGATTATGTTTGAGATGAAGAATGAGAATGAAACTACCGCCACGAAGCATAAAAACGAAGACTTCTTTAAAGAACTCGATAAGGATCGCAAAGAAAAGAATTGCGAATATGCAGTATTGGTTACTTTGCTAGAGGCCGATTCTGAACTTTATAACACTGGCATTGTTGATGTGAGCTACAGATATGACAAGATGTATGTAATTCGCCCACAATTCTTTATTCCGATGATTACACTTCTGCGCAATGCGGCACTCAACTCTTTAAAATACAAGCAAGAACTAGCCGTAGTACGCAATCAAAATATCGATATTACGCATTTTGAGGAAAATATGGAGAACTTCAAGCAGGCTTTTGCGCGTAACTATGAGCTTGCCAGTAAAAAATTTAGTACTGCGATTGAGGAAATCGATAAGACTATTGCTCATCTTCAAAAGACTAAAGAAGCACTTTTGAGTTCCGAGAATAATCTTCGTCTGGCCAATAATAAGGCTGAAGACCTGACAATTAAGCGCCTCACGCGCGGTAATCCAACTATGGCGGAGAAGTTTGCTGAATTAAAAAACTAAGCTTGCCGCCTTGTATAAAAAACATAAGCAGTGCTAAAATTTAGCTAAAATGTATAGCAATGATAAAACATCAAAAGGCGTTAATAAGGTTCTTCATACATTCTTTATCCTGTTTATTATCGTGATGATTGGTATTCTGGCCTCGACCATATTAAAGCGCGTAGATGGTGACACTTTGACTGTCACGTCTGGCGAAAAAACGCAAGAAGAATGTGGGGATGCGCAAGCGCAACGCGCCATGAATCGGGCAGGTATAAAAGCGCCGGTTAAGTGCAGTAAAAAGAGTCGCAACTAAAAAAGAAGCCCTGCGGGGCTTCTTTTTTTGGCAAATTCTACTCTTCGGCAGATTCGTCTTCGCTCTCTTCGACTGCAGATAGCAAGGAATCTTCGACGTTTTTCTTTTTCTTTTTCTCTGGCGCCTTGGCGATTTCGACGTCGATTTCGTATCCAGTCAATTTAGAGGCGAGGCGAACGTTTTGTCCAACGCGACCAATTGCAATTGATTGCTGATCTTTAGATACATAAACAGTAGCATGGTCGACCATTTCGCCTTTTTTGTTCTCGATTTTATCGGTCTCAACTTTTTGAATTTCGGCTGGGCTGAGAGCTTCGCGGATATATTCAGAAATATTATCGCTCCAGTTAACGATGTCGATCTTTTCGCGATCGCCGATTTCATTCATGACGGCCTGTACGCGTACGCCGCGTCCGCCAACGAAGGTGCCAACTGGGTCGATGCCAGGCATAGTGGCAGCAACGGCAATCTTGGTACGACGGCCAGCTTCGCGCGCAATAGCCTTGATTTCGACTGAACCATTCTCGATTTCTGGAACTTCTTGGCGGAAGAGATACTCGATGAATTCTGCGCAGCCGCGGCTTAGGATTAATTGCGCACCACGTTCATTGCGCTCGATTTCTTTGATATATACCTTCACACGTGAGCCAACTGCGTAATATTCTCCTTCAATTTGTTCACTTTTTGGCATGATGCCAGTGGCTTTGCCTAGGTCAATGCGAACTAACTTTGGTTCTACGCGTACAATTGTGCCGTTCACGACGCTGCCAATTTTGTCTTCATACATCGTTAATACGGCATCACGTTCTGCTTCGCGTAGGCGCTGAATGACGACCTGCTTCGCGGTTTGCGATGCGACGCGGCCAAAGCTTTCGACTTTGTGTTTTTCTTCAACATGGTCACCAATCTCTTTACCATTAGCTTCGGATTGTGGGACTTCGGTAGCTGGGTTGTAGGCTACGTCGTCTTCAATAACTTCGCGAATAATATAAATATCAGCCTCGCCGGTATTTAGATTGAGTTCGCAACGAACATCCATATCTTTGTCGCCGTTATCTTTGCGCCACGCTGCCGCAATTGCCTGCTGGATCACATCAATCACAGTCTCTTTTGGTAGATTCTTTTCTTCAGCAATAATGTCGACCATTGCGACCATCTGCTTTAAGTCTAGATCCATATTTTCCTTTCGTTGATTAATTACACTAATAAAACCGCCTCTTTTCGAGCCGGTCTTCATCTGTATGTCAACAGTATATCAGATATTGATTTTTTTGTCAAAATGTGTTATACTAGACTAATCGTTGATACTATAGTTAGCGAAGTATTTTAGGAGGTGAAAAAATGGGCAAACGCAAAACGAATCCCGATTACATGAGCGACGGCAAGAAACGCGCAAGAAAGGGGGATTATATCCCTCACAGTACCGCGCATCGCAATGGTCCGATTCCGCCCGATGTCTACTCGAGCGTAGGCGCCACCAGGCGCACGCGTGCTATGGCAAAAGGCATTCTGGTTGCCGTAACGATCATCGTAATCTTTTGTATCGCGGTGGCTTTCGCCACGTCCGCCGAAGAGCGGCAGGTCGGTCTGGTTGAGGACGGTCTTTATATCCGTGGAGATCATATCAATCTGGACGGCTTTCTCAGATCGAAGAAGTTCTTCCCCTGCGGGCTGAGCGGCGTCGATATCCGGTACCAGAAGAACGACGGGACGGAAATTGAGATCATCGATTACGGCGAATCTATCGTCGTGAAGGGCACCAACATTGGAACCAATACTTACGATCCGAGGCGTGGCAATCTTAAAGAATGCCATGTTTGCTGGATTCTTCCGAGAGACAATCCGGAAGACCCTGGGGCTAGGAATATTCTTCTCCCCGTGGGGGCGGTCGCGACAATTCTTGAATCCGAAGGAGAGGGGGTGCGAGTATTAAAATGACAAGTTCGGAAAAAACCGGTTTGGTAATTCTCGCGGCGGTTTCAATCTTAATCGTCGTATTGTCGGTGCTCTACAGTAACCGCGCAGACAACTGGTCTGATGATCAGGCCATCGAGAAACTTGACTACAACTGGTTCGAGGATGGCGTCGATGTTGACGGGTATCTCTGGGGTAAAGGTTTTGAGCCCATCAGTGAGGATGAAGACTGCTACGTCTATCAGAACGTAGAGAAAATCGTCTCCATCCAGGTCTATAAGGATGAGGGCTACGTGCGCATCGGTAACGGTGAAGGCACGTCTCAGCAATATGGACTGAGCTCGGGTCAACTCTACGAGTGCTACCTCTCGAGGCTCAGTGATAATGTCGACTTAGGCGACTATGAAACCTATTGCGTCATCTTGCCGAAAGAAGCTCTGGCCGAGGTGGTCCGTTGGGCCAATCGTTAACCTTCGCCTCCCCCTATGGGGGAGGCTTTTTATTTGACGGCAATAATTATCTTTGGTAAAATATAAACACTAAGTTATTTACTTTTAGCACAATCAGTTCTGAATTATGTCAATCGGTAGAAAATTGTGCCTTAAGTGTGGGAAATCAATAATAGAATTTAATAAAAAGGGGACGAATGGAGAATAAAAAACAGGCCGAGGCAGCACGCCGAGCAAAATTGCTCAAAATGCGCGCCGAACGCCTACCAGACATCAAAAAACAATTCGAAGAAAACCAAAAACGCAACTTTAATGCGAATTTTGCGCCCGGCGGCAAAGACGAAAAACTCGTACGCGGCAAGAGAAAGGCTGCTAGCAAAGCTACTAAGTCTGTAGCAAAAAAGCCTATAAAGAAGAGTAATACTAAAGCCACAAAGGCCACGAAGGCCGCCCCGACCGCTACCGATAAAAAACGTGAGGTTAATTTGCTCGTTAGTACGCGTAAAGGCGAGATGGTTCATCATCAGCGCATGTTGAGCCAGGATGTTAACGCGCAGGCTACGCAGCATATCATCGGTATTCCAGTCAATAAATCTCGCTACAACGGGTATAATGGCCAGCAAGTTACGATGGCGCAGATTAAGTCAGCTCGCCAACATCGTGATGCGGTTCGTATAATTCCAATTGGCGGCCTCGGCGAGTTTGGTATCGGCAAGAATATGACTGCCATTGAGTATCAAGGGGAAATTATTCTCATCGACATGGGTACGCTCTTTGCAAGCGAAGATTATCCGGGCGTAAATTATATGGTGCCAGACGCAAAGTGGCTAGAAGATAACCGCGACAATGTAAAAGCAATTCTCTTTACCCATGCTCATCTAGATCATATTGGCGCTTGTAAGCATCTTTTGCCGTATTTTGGCCCGCTTGTACCAATTTATGCAACAAGCTTTACAATCGGCATGATTAAAAAGCAGATGTCCGAGTTATCCGACGTGCCAGATATGAATTATCACGAAGTCGATCCGTTCAGACACGAAAGCATAAAATTGTCCGAGCATCTTTCGGCAGAATTTGTTCATATCTTGCATTCTATTCCTGGCAATACGTCCATTGTCGTACGTACGCCAAATGGTAATATCTTATTGTCTGGCGACTGGCGCTTCGAGGCTAACCCAATGGGTACGCCGGCCGATTATGACCGCCTCCTTGAGATTCGTGATAAAGAAGGGTATGCCTTACTCCTCAATGAGTCTACGAATATTGATACTCCAGGCACGCATCCGCATTCAGAATATGACGTGGGCGAAAATATGGGCCGCGTCATGGATCACTACGCGAATGGTCGTGTTATTATTTCCTGTTTCTCCTCTCAGGTTAAGCGTATCGAACTAGTCCTAAAAGAGGCGGCCGCACGTGGACGTAAAGTTGCCTTTGCAGGATATTCGATGATTAATAACGTAGAAGTAGCTCTGCGCGCCAAAGCCATCAAGATTCCAAAAGATACCATTATGAAGATGGAAGATATAATTAAGCTTCCAGATGAGAAAGTTACGATTGTCTGTACGGGTTCGCAGGGCGAAATGAATGCAGTTCTAAACCGTATGGTCTCCGGTTCACATCGCTATATTAAGATTAAGGCTACCGATACAATTGTTTTCAGTTCTAATCCAATTCCAGGCAACGAGCCGAAGGTTGTGTCTACTGTTGGTGGCCTCTTGCGTGAAGGGGCGCAAGTAATTCAGAATGGTAAAACCCATTTGACGAATATTGGCCCATTGCATCTATCTGGCCATGCCTACTATGAGGATCACGTTAAATTCGTCACCGATATGCAGCCGAAGAATTATATGCCTTATCATGGCGAGTTTTACATGTTGCAGCATAATGCCGAGATGGCTGAGAATGTTGTAGGTATTCCGAAAGACAACATTATTGTGGCGGACGATGGCGATATTGTTGAATTGATGCCGGATCGGACGATTCATAAAAATGGTCGCATTCATGTCGGTAATAAGCTTTACGATGACGCCGATCGCCAGGTCAACGAAGCTGTCGTAAAAGATCGTATTCATATTTCTCGCGAGGGCATCTTCGTGGTTATTCTTACGCTCAGTAAAAAGACTGGACGTCTCATTAAGACCCCAGATATCGTTTCGCGCGCGTTTATTTACTTAGACAATTCAGAAGAGTTAATCGGCAAGATTCGACATTATCTTCGCGCAAAGACCGACCGCAGCATTGCGTCCGATGATGATATTAAGACTATGAAGGAAGAAATCAAAGAAGACGTAACGCATATCCTCTTTGATGCCACCGGCCATACGCCAATCGTAATACCAGTTATAAACAAAGTCTAATCTTAAAAAAATGCCGCCATATGGCGGTATTTTTAGTTGTGGTATAATTTAACATAAGCAATATAGGAGAATTATGCGCAATGAATAAGAAAGATAAAAACAAGTCGGAACAGTACGGTCAGTTTTGTAGCATTCTGCCGATTTGCGTTCTCGTAAGTATTTTGACTGCAGTGCTAGTAACACTAGTGTTCTCGGTAGCCTTCGTGCGTTCGTTTAAGCTTGAAACTAAAACGCCACTTGATGTTTCTGGCACATTTAAAGAGGCTCTCGAAAATAAAGAAAAAGACGTCAACGGCATTACCCTAGTTGGCGGCGAGGCTGTGGTGGATTTTTTCACTTCTGGAAAAACCGGCTTCATTTTTGCATCAGATGAGGGATGTAGTAGTTGCATGGATTTTGGCGCCCGTCTAGCAAACGTCGCGGCGTCGGCTGAAATATCCGATATTTACCACTACGAACATATTACCGAAGGCGCTGGCAATGCGGAGATAACGGCCCGCAATGTAACTATTGGCAAAGAGGATTCTCCTGTCCTTGTCTATGTGCGCGAAGGTGTAGTCTATGATCGCTTAGATGATATTAATAGCGACTCAGATCTCTCGACCTTCTTGGCTAAATATAAATAATCAATCTGTAAAAAAGAATTGGCCGTCCCGTTAGGGGGCGGCCATATTTTTGTTTATGAGGCCCTTTTCCAATCTTATTGTCCCAATGCTTGTAGTCTATTCTTCAGCCAGACCCGGCTCTTCGACTGTCTGCTGATGTTTATAGCTGTCCAAAACACTGCGTACCCATTCTGGCGGAGTCGGTTCTTCTTCTTTCTCGGAACTATCCACAATGTCGATCTGTTCTGCCATTTGAACGGGGATTCCGACTTTGTCTAGTCCGCTAGATGTCTCAGTTATGCTAGGTCCCCTCGTAATTTCCTCCCATTTAGCTCTTTGTTTTTCGGGGTGGTTTGGCTCTCTTTCCATAATCTTAGTATAACAAACATCTGTTGATATAATATAGCTATGGAACAGATTATATTTGTCGATAAGCCGTCCGGCATGAGTAGCTTTGGTGCCGTTGCGCGCGTGCGCCGAATACTATCTGAGCGAATGGGTCATAAGGTGAAAGTTGGTCATACCGGCACGCTTGATCCATTTGCGACGGGGCTATTAATACTATTGGCCGGCAAGGCTACGAAAAAAGCCCCCGAACTTACGAAGCTTGATAAAGAATATGAAGCAACTATCCGTCTTGGCGCAAAGTCTAGTACTGGCGATCCGGAGGGTGAGATAACTATCACTGACGACAGGATTAATATTTCGCGTGCACAAATTGAGAAGACGCTCGTGCAATTTGTAGGAGAAATCGAGCAAAGACCGCCGATTTTTTCTGCTATCAAGGTCAACGGCCAGCGCGCCTACAAGCTCGCGCGGGCGGGAAAGGAAGTTGAAATTCCGACCCGAAAAGTCCAAATATATTCTATCGACATCATAGATTACGCACCGCCATTCTTAAAAATACGCACCCATGTGGGGAGTGGGACCTATATTCGTACTCTTGCTGAAGATATTGGTAAAGCACTCGGCTGCGATGCATATACGACAGAACTTCGGCGCACCAAAATTGCCGATTATGATATTAATAAATTGCCCCTTTTCGAGGTGCCCGAATAAGAAAAACTAAATCAAGACTATGGATTAAGTTATAATTAATTACATGTTTGACCTTCAGAAACGACTAGACGCTCTTACGGCAGAGTTTGAAGCAACTTGGCAAAAACTCAACATCGACCAGAAGCTCTCCGATATGCAAAAGATAGAGGAAGAGGTGGCGGTTCCAGAAATTTGGAACAACCCAGATAACGCTCGTGAAAAAACTACTCAGCTGTCTAATCTCCATGATGAGCTAGACCCATGGCAACTGTTAAAGACGCAAATTAAAGATATTTCAGATTTAATGTCGCTCGGCGATGATTCTCTGGCAGAAGAGTTTGCGGGACAGCTTGACGCTATGGAAGAAAACCTCGCCAAGCTACGTCAAGCACTACGCTTCACTGGCAAGTATGATCATAATGACGCAATTTTGCGCATTACGGCTGGTGCGGGCGGTACCGAGGCGATGGACTGGTCTAGTATGCTTGAGCGTATGTATCTTCGTTGGGCGGAGCGCAATAATATTAAAGTCCAGATTCTCGACCGCATTGCCGGGGAGGAAGCTGGGATTAAGACTTGCGTAATGGAGCTATCTGGCCCGAATATGTATGGCAGGCTAAAATCTGAACATGGCACACATCGGCTAGTTCGCCTTAGTCCGTTCAATGCCGACCATCTTCGCCAGACATCTTTTGCGCTCGTGGAAGTGCTGCCAGTTATAAGAGACGATTCTGAGGTGCAAATCGACCCCAAAGACCTGCGCATCGATGTTTATCACTCGGGCGGACATGGTGGTCAATCAGTTAATACAACTAATTCCGCAGTGCGCATTACGCATATTCCAACCAATACTGTGGTCGCAATTCAGAATGAACGTAGTCAGTTGCAGAACAAGGAAAAAGCCATGGAGATTCTTCGCGGTAAGTTGCAGCAGATGATGCAGGATCAGAATGCCGAATCCGTCGACAAGCTGCGCGCTGGCGAATCGGCGAGTTGGGGACAGCAAATTCGAAATTATGTTCTCCACCCGTATAAGCTTGTCAAAGATACGCGCACAAAGTACGAGGAAAACGACGCTGATGCTGTACTTGATGGTAAAATCGACAATTTTATCGAAGCATTTTTGGACAATTAATAGCGCTTATGCTACGATAGAGACATGATATTACTCGATGACGTTGTCAAGTATTATCCAGGCGATAAAGAGCCTGCTCTAGACCACGTTTCTTTGTCGATAGAACCAAAGGAATTTGTCTTTTTGGTAGGTAAGTCCGGTGCGGGGAAATCGACGATAATCAAAATGCTTACGCGCGAAGAAAAGCCAACTTCTGGCAAAATCATGGTTGGTGGCATAGATTACGATTATCTAAAAAAGCGCCATATTCCACATCTTCGACGTCGTCTTGGTGTAGTATTTCAGGATTTTAAACTATTGCCGAACCGTACGGTTTATGAAAATGTTGCATTCGCTCTTGAAATCGTAGGTGTTTCGAATGCCGAAATTCGTCGAACCGTGCCAAAAGTTCTTGAATTAGTTGGTCTTGCAGATAAAGGACATAAATTCCCGTCCGAACTATCCGGCGGTGAGCGTCAGCGCGTAGCAATTGCGCGTTCAATGGCGCGTCAACCAAAAATTCTGATTGCCGATGAGCCTACGGGCAACCTCGACCCAGAAACATCTTGGGGAATTGTCCGGCTCCTTGAGGAGATTAATAATTTCGGTACAACGATTCTTATTACTACGCATGATGAGCAAATCGTTAATCAGTTACGTAAGCGCGTGATTACGATTCGAAATGGCAAGATGATTGGCGATCAAAAGAATGATGGTCATTACGACCTCGATGCCGTGCGTACGCGCATCGTCAAGCGTCCGTTGGCTGCTACTCGACGTGTCGCCCCGACCGCAGAAGAAATACGCCGTGCCACTAATTCTCGCCCAGTATCTACCGCACAAGCGCATACTCACACTACTAGACAGACTAACGCTGCAATGCCAAGAAGGAAATTTATTCAATAATGACAAAGAAAAAAACACAAGAAGAAAAAGAAGAGCTCAAAAAGACCGCTGCGGTAAGCAAGGAACGCCTTAACCGCATTACGAAGACTCGTAAACATCATTTGCGCACAAATCATCGCGTGATTAAATATGGCGCCAAGAGCTTTATTCGCAATACTTGGCTAAGCGTTGCTGCCATAGCGATTATGGTCGTCACATTGGTCGTGTTGTCGGCTACTCTTATTGCCGCCGATGCGATGCGCACGGCGATTCGTCAAGTCGAGCACCAGATTGATATCTCAATTTATTTCAAGCAAGGCGCTACTCAAGACCAAATCGATGAAATCGTCAAGAAAATCAAGGCGCTCGATAGCGTTGCGGAAGTTAAAGTGCTCTCTCCGGAGGAAGCCAATAGGAGAACTAATGAAAAAATAATTTCCGAGTTTAATATTACCGACCAAGATTTAATTCGTACGATGCGCGAAGCACCGAATAAGATCTCTTGGACGCTAAACGTCAAGATGGAGAGCCTAGACAATACGGGTGAGCTAGAAGATTTCGTTAATAGGGATGACGCAATTCAAAATCTCCTCGACGAAACCAAGAAGCCGAGCTTTGCTTCTAGCCACCGCGCAACTATCGATAATATTGCTAAGATAATGAACGAAATTCAAATTGTCGGGCTTGCGGCAGCTGGCGTTTTTGCAATCATTGCTATCTTAGTCGTCTTTAATACAATTCGAATGGCTATCTTTAACCGCAAAGAAGAAATCTACATGATGAAGCTGGTGGGTGCAAGCCGTTGGTTTATCGTAGGGCCGTTTGTGGTCGAGGCGAGTATTTATGGCATAATTGCCGCTATCGTATCGTGTGCTGCTATTTATATCAGTGTCTATTTCTTGCGCCCGTATTTTGAAGGAATGCTCGATTCTACCTATGCTAATATGACTCAATATTGGTACTTAGTAGGGGCGGCCTTATTGATAGTGGGCATATTGATTGGCGTTATTTCGTCGCTACTTGCCACTAGAAAATACCTAAAACAGAGATAAAGACGCCTACATCCGTAGTCTCAGTCTCCACAACGGAGCGATTATATGCCCTCCGCACGGCAGTGGGGGCTTTTGCCAGTTGACAGTAAACGAGATTTGTGCTATAATTAAAGTATCTTTTTAAAGAAGTACATAAAGAAGGGGGGTGAGAAAAATGGCGCAGTCAGCGCAGTCGGTGCTTGATTTCATCAACGACTGGAATAGTCCGAAGGATGGATCAAAGCGTAATATCATGTTCCAATCTGATGCTGTCGTCAGAGGTGAGCGCCCGACAACTATTTCGGTGCGTTACTCTGCTGCAAAGTTCAGATCTTTTTGTCTGGCAGAGGAGTGGAGGAATCTCGTCAGCATGGTGCAGGAAAGGTCCCGCAATTTGCTGTTTGTCAGCACAGATGAAAATCTTTTCGCTAACGGAATTGTCAACATCGATGTAGCAACCATGAACCACAATTATTCCGATAGGAATATTATCGGAGTTTTGCGGTGGATTGGGGAAGAGTTCTTCCCGCCTAGGTAACTTATTACTCGCCTCCGCTTGGAGGCGATTTTTTATGATATAATTGCGGGTAGTAACTATTTATTTGGAGGTACTGAACATCCATGTCCGAGTGGCCCACAAAATTCGAACGCATAGAAAGAACTCTAAAGATACTAACGCCCGATCCGCGCAATTTTGGGGAGACTTACGGGGGAGATGATGTTCGCGCTGATCTGGAATTATTAAAAATAGAAAAGAATAAGCCAGAGTACGTGGATACTGGCGAGCGGTCTGATTCGAAAATTCTGGAAAAAACCTTTACGGATGCAGTAGAATCTGATGACTGGTTTTCTGAAGATGATTCTTATGGTGAAGATCCGGATTATCTAGCCCTGACTACGTTTCCGACCTCCGAGGTAGACGATGTTTTTGGCCACATTGACGCAATCGCTTTTATTAAGAATGTAGATACGGATCATGAACTTGTTCCTTTTGCGATAGATTTAACTTATAACACTGACTTTGAAAAAATCGAAAAAAATTTAGTTGGATACACACGTATGGGAAAAAGGCAAATGTGTCAAGTGGCGTCTCCGAGTTTGGTAGAGCGGCTATAGAAGAGGATAATCATGGTAATAAAGTAACCAGAACGAGAAGATTGGCACTAAAAGACAAATATGGCTTAAAAATTCCTGGTTTTGCGTCTGCTAAATATTTTGAAGACAAGAATAATCCTTTGGATCCGCAATATCCCAAAGGCGGGATCCCTGTAATGCCTAGGTTTATTGTCGGATATTCGCCAGATATCGCAAATACAATTGCTAACGGCATGCCGGACAAGAAGTTTAGAGAGAAGTATGGCGACGACACCTATAAGCGCGCTTCTAGTGAATATATGAGGGCAGCATTGCAGGCAAAATGGTGCACGCTACTTGAATGCGCTGGTCAGGCTAATGACTTATATTACATGCTTGATAATTTGAAGCCAGAAGAAACTAAACATATGGACAAAAACGAACTGGAAGTAGCCAAAAAGATGGCTGCGTCCATGGCGGCCTATTTTACGAGAGCATTAGATGCCGCCTATGAGCGTGTAAAATCCGACGAAAAGGAAAAAGCGGCCATGAGGAGCGCTATGAATGATAAGATATGTCAGACGATTACTCTTCGCAGCAATTTCACCTATACGTCAAATCGCGGGCAGGAAAGTAAATCAGCTTGATGCTGAGGCTTGGTACTTGCCAAGCCTTTTCGCTTATGCTATAATTCACACCATGAAAATCTGGCGCAACATTTCCTATATGGCAGTCGCTGCGGCGATTCTTGTTACTAGTTTTACCTCACTTCCGGCTTCCGCTACCTTGAGAGAAGACCTAAACGCCGTAAACTCAAAAATCACAGAGCTTAATGACCAGATTAATTCTTACGAAAAACAGGCAAAAGAATTAGCTAAGCAGGCAGACTCTATCTCTAGGCAGATTGCCGTTTTGCAAAACGAACAAGCGAAGCTCAAGAAACAAATAGAACTCAAACAGGCCGAGCATGATCAAATCGTCTTAGAGATTGAGGCGGTTCAAAAACGTATTAATGACAACTATGAATTAATCGGCTACGTCATAGCGCAATACTATTACAACGATGGTGTTTCTACGATAGAGCGCATTGCTTCATCTGAAAGTTTCTCGTCATTCGTCGACGAGGAAGCGCATCTCAGCAGTGTTTCTGACACTTTGGGCCAAATTGTAGAAGAAAATAAGGCTCTAAAAGAAAGCTTGGTTCAGAAGAAAAAGCGCGCCGAACAAATCCTTGCCGATCTTGATGCGCAAAAAGAACAGCTTGCTGCGTCCGAACAGCAACAGCAGGAACTATTAGCGCAAACGCGCAGCAATGAGAGTAAGTATAATAGCCTAAAAAGCGAGGCTGCCAAAGAGCGCAAAGCTCTTGAAGAGCAACAGCAATCAATTTTGCAGGAATTAGCTCGTCAAAACAATGTGTCGGGCGTAACTGCTGGCGACCCTAGAAAGGGCGGCTATCCGTATAGCGGCCAATGTCCAGCCGCCAGCCTAAACGGAACTCAATACTCTGATCAATGGGGTATGTATATTTGCGAATGTGTTAGCTACGCGGCTTGGAAGGTGTTCCAGAATTATGGCTACATGCCATATTGGGGCGGTCGCGGGAATGCATCGCAGTGGCCAGCTAATGCTCGTGCGGCGGGATATACGGTTAGCAGTGTGCCAAGGGCGCGCACGGTTGGTATTTCTCAAAGTGGCCCTTATGGGCATGCTGTTTGGGTGGAAGCCGTAAGCGGTGGGCGAGTTTATATCTCTCAATACAATTACGCCAACGAAGCAACTAACTGGCTTCCAGGTGATTATTCTGAGCAATGGGTCGATCAAGGCGCTTACGTATATATCTACTTCAAATAGCCGTTCAGCTCCAAACCATTAGTGCCATACTGTGATAAAATATCCTTATGGCTAAAACAACTGCGAAAGAATCTAATAATCCGACGCGTTCTATCTACAATGCGCCGTCCAAACCCGAAAAGAAAGTAAATCTTACTACGACCGTAATTGTCGCCGCCGTTACGATGGCGATTGGCGTCATAGTCGGGATTAATTTCGATAAAATTAGCAATAATATAAATACCGCATTGGGCAATCGGGCTGCCACTAGTATTAGCTTTGATGAGCTTAACGATGTCTACGGCGAGCTTTCTTCTAGTTTTGACGGTTCGCTCGATCGGAAAAAAGTTATCGAGGAGGCAAAGCGAGGCCTCGTCAATGCCGCCGGTGACAAATATACATATTACATGAACGCCAAAGAGGCCGAAGAATTCGATAAGGAACTCGAGGGTGATGTTGGTGCTGGCATTGGCGTAGAGATCGGTGAGCGTGATGGCTTAGTAAAAGTTCTTCGCACTACGCCAGATAACCCAGCTCGCAAGGCGGGGGTTCTCGCGGGAGATATCATCTACAAAGCAGACGACGAAGATATTAGCGGTTTAGGTGTAGAAGATGTAGCGAAAAAACTTCGTGGCGAAGCGGGTACAAAAGTCAAATTGACCGTCATGCGCGACAATAAAGAAGTCAGCTTTGATTTAGTTCGAGAAATCATTAATAACGTCAGTGTATATTCAGACTATAAAGGCGATGCGGCTATCATCACGATTACTCGTTTCGACAGCGACACTGGAAAATTAGCTCGCGAAAAGGCGCAGGAAGCTATTGATAAAAAAGTTAAAAAAGTCATCATTGACCTTCGTGGAAATGGTGGTGGGTATGTCACGGCCGCTCAGGAAGTTGCCTCATTGTGGGTTGAGTCTGGCAAGCTAATTGTTGAGCAAAAATCGCAAAGCGGATTATATAACGAAAAAGTCTATGCAAAAGGTGGGAGCGCCATTCTAAAAAACACAAAAACAATCGTGCTCGTAAACGGTTCAACCGCCTCGGCTTCCGAAATTGTGGCTGGCGCCCTGCAAGATTATGACCTCGCTAAACTAATCGGTGAGAAAACTTACGGCAAGGGGAGCGTGCAGGCGCTTCAAAAACTCACTGGCGGTGAGCTGCTTCGCGTGACGGTAGCGAAATGGTATACGCCCAAAGGCAAAAACATCAACGGCGAGGGAATTGTGCCAGACAAAGAAGTTGAACGCACTTTTGATCAGATCAATAAAGAAGAAGACCCTCAGTTGGACGCTGCATTAAAAGAATAATTTGCTATACTAATTAAGTATAAGGAGGCTAAATGGAGCAAACAGAAGAAGGCCAGGCGGCTGGCCAGACAGAATTTGACGTATTTCAGTGGGCAAACTCCGTCGATGAAGTTAAAAATAACATTTCCGTAGAATTATTTCTATTCAACAAGAACTATACGCCGTATAAGGTGCGCTACAGCGATGTTTTGATGCAGACGATTCGCTCAATGTTTATGCTCGAGGCGGTAGAGTTTGTTATCAAAGAAGCCGACAAGGGGCTAGAATGCCGCGAATATGAGTTATCCGATGGGGAAGACAAGGTAATTTATCGTATCGACCTAGAAAAAGTCGGTCGTGCAGAGACGTTAATCCATCTAATCGAGAACGAATATAAAGACATAGCGTTTTTTACAGATAACGAGTACGAATTTAAACGCATAAAAGGTATCGTGGCAAAGTTCACCTACCCTGGCGATGAGGGGCAGAAGACTTTCTATATTGCCAAGGGTTTAGCGGCTAGCTCCGCACTAAAAGGAAAACTTAGCTGGGAGCTAAACGGCGAAAGCTTTGAGCCGCTTACTGCCGATGTTGCCATTAAGGTACCAGAAGGCAACGAGACGGCGATCGTAGATGGCAATATCGTCATCTTTAATCAGTCCAAGTTTGAAAAGCTCTTCCAATACGATTATAAACAGCAGGTAATCTCCGAGCAAAAGGCCAAGGAGCTTCAGGACGCATATAGCCTCAGTTTCCCAGAAGGCCTAACATTGAATGCTTTGCTAGAAGATAAAAAACCTCTCGTAAAGAAGCTTCAGGCGGTTGAAATTGGTGAGATGAAGCAGGATCAACTTCTGGATTACGCAGACGAAATGCAGCTGGAGCTTATGACCGATGATGACGGCAAAATTATTATTATGGACGATAAAGACCTAAATATGTTCGTGAATTTGCTAAGCGAGGATTACTTCGTTTCGCCCGTCAACGGTCGCCGATATGAGATTAAGAGTAAGAAACTTCTAGACGAACCGGAAGGGGAGCCTCCGCGCGGATAATATGCTTGTCGACACGCATTGTCATATTCATGATAAACAGTTTTTTGACCCGCCATTAGATGCGGCAATTGAGCATGCGCATCAGAACGGCGTCGATAAAATAATCGTAATTGGTACGGACCCACAAGATTCACTAGCGGCACGTGATTTTGCTGTGGCGCATGACGAAGTATGGTGGACCTTCGGCTATCACCCAAACGATTATGATGGAGATCGTGCTAAGCTAGAGCAGGACCTTAAGAATGTTATCGCCAATGCTTTAGATGACTCTAAATTGGTTGCAATCGGCGAAATTGGCCTAGATTATCACTTTGACGGCTATAATCGCGAATGGCAAGCATATTTGCTTGAAAATATGCTACAAATTGCGCAAGATTATAAACTACCCGTAAGCTTCCACGTGCGAGATGCCTTCAGCGATTTTTGGCCAATTTATGATAATTTCCATCTCCCCACCTCTGTTTTGCACTCTTTTTCTGATAACGATGATAATCTTCAGCAAGGCCTGAAAAGGGGATTATATTTCGGAGTTAATGGGTTGTCGACTTTTGCAAAAATCCCACACCCTCCGCTAGAACGAATTATTCTTGAAACCGACGCTCCGTTCTTGACACCAAAGCCATTTCGTGGTACAATAAATAAGCCGGGCTATATAAAGAATATAGCCGATTGGGCAGCGCAATACTATCAAATTAGTTTCGACAAAGTGGCAGATATTACTACTAAAAATGCCGAAAAACTATTTAAAATTTAAGGAGGCTTAATTATGTATGACGACAACGATGCCGATTCGACATTCCACATTCCTGTCTCGAGCGTTATTAAGGCCGCCGTCGAAGAAGCGGAGCAGAAAAAACAACTAATCGCGCCAGAAGTTAGCGCCCCTGTTGTTGCTACTCCAGTGGAAGCCCCACAATCTCCGCAAACGGTGTCCGTAGCGCAAACCACTCCCGTTCAAACGGTTCAGGTTTCGTCTTTGGTGCCAGTTCATTACTCGGCAAAAGCCACTTATGAAGATAAGAAACTCTATAAAGAGCTAAGTGCTGTCTCTGATGAGGTATTAGCATGCCGCAACGCAATATTAAACAACATTTTCTAGGCATAAAAAAGAAAGACGTCGCCTATCCGAATCGAGACGCGCGTCGCAAAACGGTCGAGCGCGACCTAATTAATGCAGAATCAGCGCTCGGGCGTACGCTTTTTGGCGAGGTTCAAAAAGGCCATTCGCGCGAGTTCTTTTGCCTAAAGAAGAATGTTTGGCTCTGGTATGAAGATGGTCTTACGATTCGTTACGAAGTGCGCGAGAACGGCGTATACAAACAGGTCGGTAGAGAAAACGATTACCATAAGGTTACTGGCGAAGAATTAGAAAATTTTCGTAACGCCACAAAGGCATACTTGCGCTTAGTTAAATCGCACATCTACAGCAAGTAGAGTTCGTTATTAGCTGTTTTATTGCGTTTATGCTAAAATATACTCATGCTTCAGAAATTGCGTAAAATGCGCACGAATGAAAACGTTCTGATTGCAGTTGATATCCTGTTGCATAGTAAATCTGCATTCATGAACGTATTTTTAATGGCTTTCATGATCCGAGCCTCGTTAAAAGATTCGCCGGCCAGCTTTTTGATCTACTGCATCGTTCGCTACGCTTTAATGGGGATATTTTCGATTGTCTTGCTTCGCTTGACGCGTCGTCACACTCTACTGGCGTGGCGTACGAGTATGATATTCTCAATCTTTCAGATTATCGGCGTTATTTTCCTCAATAGCGCATCGCCATATTTTCCGTTTGTAATTGCCGTCTTTTCAGCGTTAGAATCGGTACTGTATTGGCGGCCAAAAATGTACTTCGATACTACCGAGATAGCAGACGATCGCCGGCTTCGCTTCAAGAGCGTGGGGCAATCTTGGATAGAACTCGCAAAAGTTGCAATGCCAGTAGTGCTGGGTATCATTATTAGCAATTCGAGCTATGTGCGTACGGCGAATGTTATCTTAATTATATCGATTTCCCAATTGTTGTTATCAATGATGTTTCATCCTGTTAATAAGGACGGCAAAGTTAAAAAAGCCGAAGAACACACGATTATGGATGTAATGCGCTTTATGCTAAAACATGATTCTATGCATAAAATAATCTACCTATCACTTTTGCGCGGAATAATCGTTTCTAGCGCGGGGTATTTAATGGTTGCGCAAATCAATGTCTATCGTAGTGCTGGCTCTGATTTGAATTTAGGCATTTTCACGGCTACCGCTTCGGCTGTTGCTATTGTCGTGCTGTGGCTATATCGGCGAGCTAGCCATCGCGCGCGTCTTCAGAAGACTATTCTTTTTTCAATTCTACCTCCAGCAGTTCTGTTGCCATTATGCGCAATCCTTTTTCCGAATAATCCGGTTATTGCAATTGTGTTTTATGTCTATACGCAATCGATCATCGAGAGCTTTTATAATAGCACGTTGACGATTACGCGCCTGCAAGATATTCTGAGCCGCCACCTACGCGATGACTCTTATCGGGTAGAAATCGAATCAATCGCAGAGGTTTTTCTTTCGGTCGGACGCATAGTTACGATTACGATTGTTCTGACTCTAATTAATCTTGGACTGGATTACCTACTAATGCCGTTTGCACTTTTGTCGTCATTTGCCATCTTCCCGGTTGTTTACTTGACTCTTCCGTCAAAAATGTGGTCTCGTGATAAAATAAGAACATGATTTATCTTGATTACGCTGCGGCGACGCCTCTTTCCGACAAGGCTCTCAAGGCTATGTTGCCATATTTTAGTGAGCGCTTTTTTAACCCGTCCGCCGCATATCTGCCTGCGACCGAGGTTCGGCGCACCTATGAGAAAGCCAAAGATGACATAGCGCACGTAATTGGCGCGAAGGGTGCAGATTTAGTTATGACTTCTGGGGCGACCGAGGCTACTAATCTAGCCTTTTCGGTTATTTCGCCTAGTGCTGATGCGGAGGTTCTCGTATCTGCAACGGAGCATCCATCCGTATTAGAGAATGCCAAGCGGGCCGGAAAATATCAATTAATAAATGTAGATAAGTATGGGCGCATTGACCTTGACGACTTTCGCGCTAAACTGACGCCAAAAACACAATTCGTATCAGTCTGTTTGGTTTCTTCGGAATTAGGAACAATTCAGCCAATTTCGGAACTAGGACGCATAGTCGCCGAGGAGCGCCAGCGGCGAGCTTTTGCGGGCGAGCGAACTCCTCTGTATCTTCATACGGACGCTTCGCAGGGGCTTGGACTAATGGAGGTAAAACTAAACCGTCTAGGCGTAGATTTGCTCACCCTGAATGCGGCTAAAGTATACGGTCCAAAGGGTATTGGCGCGTTATATGTAGGGAGAAACGTAAAGATAAAGCCACTTACTGTTGGGGGTGGTCAGGAAATGGGCTTACGTAGTGGGACGGAAAATGTCCCTGCTACGATCGCTTTTGCGGCGGCAATTACGGATGCGGAAAAACATTTGAACGGAGAGCGCAAGCGCCTAGGGGAGTTAAAACAGAAGTTCCGCAAGAATCTTGAAGATCTACCGAATATAATCTTCCTTGGCAGAGACAAGGGTCAGCTTGTAAACTTTCTGCCAATTAGTATTCCCGGGCTCGACGCCGAGCGATTAATTTATGCACTTGAAGACAGGGAAGTGTACGTCTCAACCGGCGCCGCGTGCGCCGCTAGTAAAGGTATCAAATCTCCCACACTCCAAGCAATTGGTCTAACAGACCCAGAAATATCCGGGTCCTTGCGTATCACTATTGGAAAACAAACCGACGAGCTCGCTATATCCGAAGCTAGCGAGATAATACACGAAATAATACGTGCGGAACTCAAACGAATTCGAAAATAGCTTAGCACTAATTTACTGACATTTACCTGAGCTATAATTGCAATATTTTTTAGTCTGGCTGTATAAGTCGCTGCGAATACTGTTCGGCGACACCACTTGGTTTTGTATATCCTTTAAAGAGTTTTCGTCTATTTGCTTCTCCTCTGGTTTAGTATTAGCATCGTCATCAGCTGTTTGGGTATGGTTCATCATGTCTGCTGCGTCTTCGAGTTTTTTGTTTAAGCGAGTTTCTGCAATCTCTGCTTTGCTATCTTTGCCGCTTGATTCTGCGCCTTTCTTTGCGCAATTGTTATTCAACAAGATAGTTTGGGCTCTTCCGTAAAGCTCCATCGATTTGTTGAAGTTGTTCGATTTTAATAGTTTGTCGGCCTGGAATTCAATACTGAGGGAAAGATTCACGTATATTTGACATAATCTATCTTCCGCAGGTGACTTTTTGAGGCTCTCGGTAAAACTCTTCTCAGCCTCCTCGTATTTTCCCATTTTTAATCTGGCAGCGCCTTGGTTATAATCCGCTATGTACGGCTCGAGTATATTAATAATAAAACGCGTCTCGGTAAAACCTTCGGAAATCGGATAATTTTTACCATTATAGCTAACTAGGTAGACTAGGTTATATATCCAAGTCGAAAGAAAGAATAGCGCAGCTAATAGAAGTAGGGCGAGTGACACGGAATAACGCTTCATGAGTTGTTTGCGTTTTTCTTTTCGAATTTTGTCTTGGTCTAATAAGGACGGGTCAAGATTAATCATTTATTGTTTTACCTCATATTCCGATAGGATTACGTTAAAGCTACTTGCAAATTCCCAAAGCAATAGCACTAGGACTATCAATGCAAAAATCCAGTAGAACTCAGTATTGGAAACCGCGCTTTTATTGGAACTCGTATCGAGTTTACTCTTCGCGGTATCTTTCATATTATTGATTAGTGCCGTGTCTATGTCGCCGTAGCTATGCGTATACTTAAAATGGTAATTGCTCGCGACTTTTTGCAAATAATCTTCATTTATCTTTGAGATGCAAGACAAACAGTATGAATTTTCACTTTTGACTACGCCACGGTTAATATCGCTCACGAAATATGGGACAATACCGCCCTCGCTTGAACCGTACCCCAAAACTAACCCAGCACTTACTGCCTTAAAACTGCTAAATGAAATCGCATCAACTGAATCCGTTGTGGTTTCGCCGTCCGACATGAGTACTACTATGTTTTGCGACTCCGGATGCTTTTTATTGTATTGTTTTATCCCTTCCTGCGCGAATACTATCAAGTCGTTTAAATCGGAGCCTGCACTATCTTGGCTACTTTTAGCATCTAAGGTATCTACCCCGACCATGGTGGCATTAAGATCCGTAGTGGTAGGTAACAATGTGTAGGTAGCTTTGTCCAACGCAAAGATAGAATAGTGAGCGCCCGGAAATGACTTTATTATTTTCAGGGCATCTTTTTTCAAGGCCGACATACGAGTGTCTCCATTTACATCTTCCACATACATGCTATTGGAGTTATCGATAATTAAAAATAACGTTACATCCATACTGACCTGTTGGGCTGTGCCGCCGGCGAGAGAGGGCCTGAGCAGGGTTATTAATAGAAATACCAATACTAAGATTCTGCGTAACGTTGCAACGCTACGGTATTTTTTCTTAATAATACAAAAAACACTAAGCGCTACTATAAAGATAGCCAATAATGCAATGATATAGATGGGTAATATAGGATTCAGAATCATAGTTTAAGTCTCCAAATTGCAACCAGCATTACGATAACAGAAACCAAAGCAAGCGCTGTGGATATTTTTGGCGAATCCGTTTGTATGAACTGCGCAACGTTTTCGTGTTTAGCGGCTTCCTGTTTCATGATGCTTTCTGCTGCCTGTTCTCCATTAATGCCTTGCGTTGGCAAGTTGTAGTACAGTCCACCGGTAGCTCCCGCCGCTCTACGCAAGCTAGCCGCACGGTTGGCTGGATCACGGGCGCCGTCTACAGATACCTCATCTGCGTCTATAGTGTCGATTGCATACAATGTGATGCCGTAACGCGCCAAGTAATTGCCAGCCTGTTCGGCTGTTACGCCTTCTACGTTTTGCAAATTATCCGTAGCGACTATCATCGATTGAGCACGGCCGTCTTCTGTTAATTTATCAAAGCCGGAAGCGCAATTAATTATCCCCGGGCCAATTGCAGATGCGCTACCTAAATTTTTTACGAGGCTTGCGTTATGTTCAACCCCTAGCTCTCTTGCTCTATACAGGACAACTAATTCTTTTAACAAATTCTCGACCGCGACATAGTCGTTTGTCAAAGGCGAGAGAATTGTCGCTTTTTCTGCAAAAACACCAACGCCAATTCTTTGCCCTTTTAATCTACCTACAACATTCGAAAAGTAAAGAATGACATTTGCGATCTCGGTAGCCTGTGAACCGCTAACGTCAATACATAGCATAATATCGCGAGTTTCATAGTCTGGCTCTATAATATCCACGGAAATAGGTCGGGACGCAGTAATTGTGATAGATGCGATCGAAAAGACGAGCGCCACAGCTGCAATACATAATAGAATGCGATATTTTTTGCTAGCTTTTTCGTATTCGGGCAGAGCTCTTATCTTTTTACTGTGCGATATTAATACTGACTTTTTTATCTTTTGTTGGCCAGTTTTGCGATGATATATCGAATAGGCTACAATAGCGATAATTGCAAAAATGGGAAATATGAATAGCCAAGAATATTTCATACCTTCTGCTCCCTAATTAGATTACGCGCCATTTCGGCAGAGTTCGAGACCGAGCCTTTTTCGAGGCCGTCAAATTCGTCTGGGTAATATTTTTCGATCGTCTGCGTTAGGCGCTCATGGCGCGATTTCTTTAAATCTGCAAGCGTTAGAATATCTGCATGAAAGCCCAAGGCCTCGTAATAGAAGAGACGCGCAATTAAACTTAATTGTTGGTGCGCCGTAGATGCCTTCGTTTTATGGTTATTAAACTGTCTTTCTGCTTCGTCTACCATTGCAAGATATTTAGCCTTCAATGCTTCAATATCTATAACCTTTGGCGCTTGCGGTTTTAGATTAGCGATAGTTTTTATCTCTTTCTTGCGAGTTGCATAGAATATCAATGCTACTATCGCAACCGCCAAACCTAGAAACAAAATGCCAACAATTAACCAAATAAAGCTGTAATAAAACGGGCCATACATTAATTCACTTACGTCGCGCATGTTTTTGCTCCTCTAGCATTTTAATAATCGCCGGAATCGCTTCGTCGCTACCACCTACAAAAGTGCTAGTTATACGGAAGTGATGCAATGCTTTTTTTATCTTCAGCTTCTGGTTCTCGCGATATTCTTCTTCGGCTTTGGCGAGCTGCTTATCCCTACGGTAGAATTGTGGCAATCGTATTTTTCCGACTATATCGCGCACGTCTTTTTCATGTAGGAGGCTATTCGTAAGCGGAGAATCCTCTACCATAATGTACATCTGTTCGTGGCGCGCATTCAGCTTGCGGATAATTTCGCTATCAATTGTCTCGGCGCTATCTGGATCGGTGATTACGACAATAAACAAACGTTCACGGTAGCCCTTCATGATGTAGGTTAGAAGGGAATTGAGGTTGCTTTCTGGCCCATCGGTTTTTATCGAGTGAGCATAACGTCCCAAGAAGTTCTCTAGGTAAGCCGTGTCTTCTTTCATGGCATAGCGGGTGTTGCCAGCTTGATTTCCGTAAACCATACCAACCAAGTCGCCATGATGCTGAGCTACGTAAGTCATAACTCCGGCACAGAAGGTTGCCACTTCGCTCTTCGGTTCGCCGCTTGGCGCCAGTGTCGACATAGAGTTGCCGTTGTCGGCCACGATTAAGATATTATGTTTCCGAATGGCGATATAGCGTCTTACCATTATCTTACGCGAACGCGCGGTAGCTTTCCAATCTATATCCTTAACGTCATCGCCGTAATCATATTCGCGCAAATCGTCAAAATCCATACTGCGACCCTTAAAGACGGAGCCGTAGTTGCCAGACAGGACATTCCGCACTCGGCGGAGCGAGTGGATATTCATCTTTTTCTGAACTTTAACTAGATAACTTGCCATTTATATTTCGTGTTTTTCGTTTTTCTGATTAATTTATGGTGTTTGGATTTTCGCAAAAATTGCATCAATGATAGCCTCCGGGTGTACTTCGTCGGCGGCGGCCTCGAAATTCAGAATCACGCGATGGCGTAGTGCTGGATAGCGAAGGCGTTTCACATCATCTGGAGTTACATAGCTACGTCCTTCAATAATCGCAAGTGCTTGAGCGATTTTCATCAATGCGATACCACCACGAGGACTGACGCCGTATTCAACATAGCGCGCCAAGCTCGCATCGATTAGCTCGCGCGGGTTACGAGTGGCCGATACGATATTAATAATATAATTCTTAATAGAGTCATCAACCACTACTCGCGTAGCGTAATCTTGGAGTCTTTTAATGCCAGCAATATCTACCTTTTCACCTTCAGATAATGGTGCGTCAATCACGCCAGAAAGCGTAGAGTTGAGGATTTGCAACTCTTCGTCGCGGCTTGGATAGCTTACAATCTCTTTTAGTAAAAAGCGGTCGAGCTGCGCCTCTGGGAGCTCATAGGTACCCTCTTGCTCGATCGGGTTTTGCGTGGCAAGAACTATAAATGGATCTGGCATTTTATACATAATGCCACCGACTGATACCTGATGCTCCTGCATCGCCTCTAGCATGGCGGACTGTGTCTTAGCACTAGAGCGGTTAATTTCGTCAAGGAGAATAAAGTTGGCATGGACTGGACCGACTTTTGTTTCGAATGCGCCAGTATTGTAGTTGTAAATTTGTGTACCAATAATATCACTTGGCAATAAATCTGGCGTACACTGAATGCGACTAAAAGTGCCACTTGCAGCTTCGGCGATAGTCTTAGCGGCAAGGGTCTTCGCTAAACCTGGTACCGACTCTAGCAAAACGTGTCCACCCGCTATTAGTGCAACGAGCATGGATAGACGAAGCTCGTCCTGACCAACAACCTTCTTTTGGTAGGCGGTTGTTATTTTTTCTATAATGCTTTTTGCATCGATTAGGTTGCTGTCCACGAGCAAACCTTGGTTGTTTTGTTGGTCCATTTGGTCTCCTTTTATGCCCAGTACAGGCTAATATTATTTGCCATTCTAATTTTATCTTCGTCACTAAAACTATCTGGTTGATCGAAATAGTGATCATCTTCAAAGAACGTATTCGGTAAAATATCCATATAAGTCACGCCGTCGGTTTCTATATTGAACTTGTCTGAAATTTCAGTCGTTATATTGCCACAAACGCCCGTGATAAGCGCAGGTTTATAGGACTTGAGGATATTAAGGGCAACTTGAATCTGGAATTGTGTATGTAATATGTCGGCAAAGAGCAAGATATTGCGGTTATTGAATGCGTTTTTGTCGAAAGCTGGGTTTGCATCAGCTCGCGCATTCATAGCCGAAAAGGCATCCCTCTTCCGCTCCTCAATAACGCTCATGAAGTCCATCGCAATATACTCATATTCACCACGCGAAATTTCTGGGTTCAAGACAAAGTCGCCTGTTCGAGTGATAGCTCCTAGTACGCGCGTGATGTCGAACGGATCTTGAATTTCCTGATACTCCAAAATGTAAATATAGGCATGTAGGTGCGCTGCTAGCTCTATGCAAGAAAGCAGGGAACTTTGTTTGAGACAAAAAATAATCGAATCGGTGTCCTTAAACTGAGTCAACTTTTCCGCAAGTTGGTCGCCCAAAACTTGTCTGTTCGGATAGAACACGCCACCTCCAATTAAATAATGCTTCTGCATATATTTTAGCACATGCGTTATTGAAAAATGAAAATAAAAACTCAATTCAGATGTCTAAACTACTATGCTTGAAAAATATTCGAGTGATGATATAGTTAAAGATAATGAAAGTATTCTTGGGCATGTCTGGTGGGGTTGATTCTGCCGTCTCGGCCTATCTTTTGCGCGAGCAAGGGCACGAGGTTGTTGGTGTCTATATGAAGAATTGGAGCAAGAATTTGCCTGGGATGAAATGCCCTTGGGCTGAAGATCTCGCCGACGCAAAACGAACAGCCGTAAAGCTTGGCCTCGATTTCCGCGTATTTGACTTCGAAACGGAATACAAGCAAAAAGTTGTCGACTATATGCTGGAAGAATACAAAAAGGGGAATACTCCAAACCCGGATATCATGTGTAATCAAGAGATTAAGTTTAAGTTGTTTGCTGAAACCGCTTTCGAACAGGGCGCCGAAATGATTGCGACGGGGCATTATGCGCGCACGAATGGCCCCGCCCTATTGAAAGCGGTTGATGAAAACAAGGATCAAACGTATTTTCTTTATCGGATTACTGAAGATGCTATTTCCAAGACTATCTTTCCAGTTGGCGGCATGTTGAAGACGGAGGTTAAGGCGTTGGCTGAGAAGATTGGGCTAAGCGTCGCGCATAAGGCCGAATCAATGGGGGTTTGTTTTGTTGGCGAGGCTAATATGAAAGATTTTCTGGCGGAGTTTATCGAAACAGAGCCTGGCAAAATCATTGAGCTAGAGACTGGCAAAGAACTTGGGGTTCATGACGGCGCTATCTTTTATACATTAGGGCAGCGTCACGGGTTGAATATTCAGGCCGGGCTGCCATATTACGTAGTAAAGAAAGATATGGCGCAAAACATTATCTACGTTTCGCAAAACCTTAACTCGCTTAAGCTTTGGACTAAAGAAGTAAAGCTAAAAGAGGTCATTTTGCGTCACGGCGATGATGGTCGTCATATTCAGGCGCGCATCCGTCACCGTGCGCCACTCGTCGATGCGGATTATATCGATGGCAAACTGACATTTACAGAAGAACAAAAATCTCTCACGCCGGGGCAATCAGTTGTCTTCTATCGCGGTGATATTTGCCTTGGCGGCGGCATTATTGAAGCATGAGAAAACCACTCCCGGATTGGGGGTGGTTTTTGTTGTGTTGGCCCTAGAAGTTGGCGAGGTGCTGAATGGGCTCTCCTGGCCCCTCTTGGAATGGGTCTGGTTTGGGCATTTCTTGAGTGACGCCCTCCTGGCTAGAGTAGGCTTCGAGCGCGCTCTTCCATTCTTCCAGCCCATAGCTGCCGCTCCAGCAACGATATACTGTGCGTTCGGGCGTAATCTCGACCAGTACCGACCAATGGAGAATCGTTAAAAAACAGTTCTCGTCAATTAATTCTCTCCTCAGTGATATCGGTATCTCTGCCCGCTTTTCTTCGATGTATACCTTGGGATCACCAATGGATTCAACGAGACAGTGATTTGATGTTGCTAATTGAGAGAACGTATTGGCCGCCTCGGCTGCCTCTTTCTCGAGACTCTCCCTGAGAGCCTCCTTCTCTGAATAGGTTTTATATTCGCCTCCCAGGCGAAACATGGCAGCGCCGAATGCGATGACGATTAGTATAGAGATTATCCTTTTCACGAGTATCATCCCCCTTCCGAAATGAACTTGCAAACATTAGTGCATAATGTAATTATATCACAAATAGTCAAATAAGTCAATAACGCTCATGTTTTGCCCGAAAATGCAATATGAAAAAGCCCACTCCTTGAGTGGGCCGAAAATGGGCATCGAGCTGTTGTTCATGCGGTCATCTGAAGAATCCACCATTGGCGAGCAAGAAAATGCGTATTGCCTCTCCGATGAGCGTTCCGGTGAAACTTTCTTCTCGATAAAGCGAATCATCGGACAGTCTTATTGCTATACCGATAATAAACAGCACGATGTAGGCAATCTGGGGCCAGTGTATCTCGTCGAAAAAACCACCGGCTGCATAGATGAAGAAAACAAGGAATGCGGAAAAACACGCGCTGGCTCCTGACGGCCTTTTAACGTACTTTCCTGAATTAGCTAAGCTCACTCCGAGCCCTAAGACGGTGAAGAAAACATAAACCCACTGAGGCCACCCCCAATTTGCAACAATGAACATACTCTACCTCCTTTGGAAAGGAACAACATGTAACGGTGCGTATAGTTAATAATAACATACTTATATATATTCGTCAATAGTAGAAGCTTATAATTTACCAAATAATCAAATTATTGTATAATCACAAAATGAATGCAAGTGAAGTACGCCAAAAATATCTCGACTTTATGAAATCTAAGGGGCATGTGCAAATTCAGCCCGCACCGCTCGTACTAGAAAATGATCCTACGACATTATTTACTGGTTCCGGTATGCAGCCATTATTGCCATATCTTCTCGGCAAACCGCATAAAGAAGGCAAGCGCTTGACCGATTCTCAGCCATGCTTACGTCTCCAGGATATTGATGATGTTGGCGATCCGCGCCATACTACCGTCTTCGAGATGCTTGGCAACTGGTCGCTTGGTGACTACTTCAAAGAAGAGCAAATTCGCAACTTCTTTACCTTCCTAACTAAGGAAATCGGCCTAGATCCGCAAAAAATTTATGTCACTTGTTTTATTGGCAACAAAGAATACGGCATTCCGCGCGACGATGAGGCGGCTGCTATTTGGCAAAAGGTTTTTGCCGAGGTTGGCATCAAAGCGGATATTGCCGAGATTGACACGGCCGAAAATGGCGACAAGCGCGGCATTAAAGGTAATGAGCGTATCTTCTTCTATAACGACAAAGAAAACTGGTGGTCTCGCGGTGGCGGCATTGAAACTACGCCAATTGGCGACCCGTGCGGTCCAGACTCGGAAGTATTTTACGACTTTGGTGAAGAGCATCAAGACGAAGCCAAGTATGGTAAAGCTCATCCGGCTTCCGACGGCGCTCGTTTTATGGAAATTGGCAACCAGGTCTTCATGCAATACCGCCGCCTAGAGGACGGTAGTTTCGAAGAACTTAAGGACAAGAATGTCGACTTTGGTGCCGGCCTCGAACGTATTACGGCGGCCTCTCTAAATTCATATGACGTCTTCCAAATCTCGTTACTTAAGCCAATTATTGATAAGCTCGTTGACTTATCTGGCAAAAAGTACGAATCCAACACCGCCGATATGCGCGTAATTGCTGATCATCTTCGTGGCGCCTACTTACTGACCGCTCAAGGCCTAAAACCGTCAAACAAGCAACAGGGCTACGCTTTGCGGCGTATCATTCGTCGTGCGGTACTCAAAGCTCTGAATCTTGGTATCGAGCAGGATTTCTTGGCCGAAGTCTTGCCAATGATAGCCGAGAACTACAAAGATCTTCCAGATAGTATCCTTACTACGCGCGAGCAGGTTCTAGAAGTTCTCAGCCATGAAGAGCAAGCCTTCCGTAAGACGCTTCGTCGCGGTATGAAAGAACTCGCTCGTTTCAAGAAAGACGGCCTTACAGGCAAAGAACTTTTTATGTTGCAGGATACTTATGGTTTTCCAATGGAACTATCCGTAGAGGAGGCCTATCGTCAGGATATTGAGCTTAGTAAAGATTGGCGCAAAGAATTTGACGCGGCACTTGAAGAGCAACGCCAACGCTCAAAGACTGCTAGTAAGGGTATGTTTAAGGGTGGCCTTGAAGACCATGGCGAGCAGACCACGAAATATCATACGGCTACGCATTTACTACTCGCGGCTCTACAACAACTAATTGACCCAAATATCGGTCAGCAGGGCAGCAATATTACCGCTGAACGTCTTCGCTTCGACTTTAATCTTGACCGCAAGCTCACTCCAGAAGAAAAGCAAAAAGTTGAGGACCAAGTCAATGAGTGGATTAAGGCAGACCTTAAAGTTGTCCACGGCGAATACGACAAGGCCTATGCGCGCGACACTCTGAAGGCGCATGGCCAGTTCTGGGATAAATATCCAGAGAAATTAACGGTTTATACGATTGGCGATTTCGACAATCCAGTTTCTCGTGAGGTCTGCGGTGGCCCTCACGTCGAACATACCGGTGTTATTGGCCATTTCAAAATCAAAAAGGAAGAGTCTAGCTCTGCGGGCGTTCGCCGTATTAAAGCTATAGTTGAATAAAAACATAAATGAGCTAATGAGATGTTTTGTCTTGTTGGCTCATTTTTTGTGCCAGCTCCAAGGCTAAAATAACTACAGCCTTCTTCTTTTCTATATTTGCTAATTCTTCTAGACTACGTGCATCCCAAACGGCACAATCGAGATTGTCGCCAGCATAATAAAAAATAAAATGCTCCATATTGAAAACTTGGCAGACCGCAGCTATCGCCGATGCTTCCATGTCGACCGCCTTCGCTCCCATTTTCTTGAAATAGTCAATCTTGTCGATAGTTTCCCGATAGAAAGCATCCGTCGTCCAGACCGAGCCAATCGTGTAGCCAAAGCCGAATTTCTTGAGTATTTTAATAAAGGTTTTTTGGTATTTTGGATTAACTTCAATCGTATCGCTCGCCTCAACGTAGTGGTAACTCGTACCTTCCTCGCGAAAGGCTAGATTTGGTATCACGATTGAACAATCCTCGATGGTCGAATCTAGAACGCCGCAGCTTCCGAATATTACGACTTTTTCCACCCCCTGAGCATGCAATATCTCGATGTCTGACGCTATCGCCGAGGCGCCTACGCCGGCCAAAAATATCGTAAATTTACATTTTTTGTAGCTCAAAATATAGACTCTTTTGATAAAATTTACATTCCTAATTCGGCCAACTTCTTTGCAGTGGTATTTATCAACTATCGAATTAAATAAATGCTTCGAAAAAACACCAATCGCCACCTCTGGTAATCTAATATTGCTATCCTGGCCTTCATCAAAATCTAGCCCTTTCGCTTTCAGTAGTGGCTCTAGATGCCCTAGTTTTATCACTCTTTTTAATTCCTCAGTTGGAACTATTATAGCGCAAAAAAACCGCGTCGTTCGAGTCGTGCGCCTAATAGTGTTATAATGTAGCCATGAGCCTTTTATCTCGCAACCATAACGATAAAAAGAAGTCTAAACGTCCGAAAGACCCCGACGACTATCTTTTGGCACTCGATATAGGTACCGAGTTCGTCAAGGCGTTAATTGCGAAAAAGGGCAGAAATGGCATTCATATTGTCGGAGTTGGCAAAGCGCACGAGGCGCCAACTAATATCTTTTCTGGGGCTATTGCGGACATTCCGGGCGTCGTAAAGACGTGCGAGGAGGCGCTTTATAAAGCCGAAAAAATGGCGGGAGTCCGCGCAAAGGAAGTGGTTGTTGGTATTGCGGGGGAATTAATAAAAGGCAATACAGCCTCTATTAAATACCGTCGCTCTGATGCCACAAAGCCAATTACCGAGGAAGAAATGAACCAAATCATCAAAAAGGTTCAGCAAAAGGCCGGCGAACGTGCGCGCCGTGAGGTGGCAGTCGAAACTAATAATCCAGACGTTGAAGTTCGCCTCATAAACTCAGCCCTTGTGTCGTTACGAATCGATGGCTACAAAGTAGCTAATCCAATTGGCTTTAAGGGCAAAGATGTTGTCGTGCAGATATATACCGCTTTCGCGCCACTTGTGCATATTTCGGCCATTGAACGTGTTTGTGATGAGTTGCAGCTAGATTTAGTAACAGTAGCCGTAGAGCCGTTTGCGGTCTGCCGTGCGTGTCTGGGTGACGATATTGATTCAAGCTTTTCTGGCATCGTAATGGACGTTGGTGGTGGCACTACTGATATTGCAATCGTTGACGATGGCGGCGTTGAGGGCACAAAAATGTTCTCAATCGGTGGGCGCTCATTTACGAATCAGATTGCAAATAGGCTTGGTCTCAGTTTTGATGATGCTGAAAAACTCAAGCTACTTGCTGATAGCCCTAATATGAAGCCGGAAGTGCGACACAAATTCGACTTAGCAATCGCACGTAACCTAGAGGTTTGGCAATCTGGTGTCGAGTTGGCTCTTGAAGAATTCGATCAGGTCGAAACGATGCCTGGACAGATTCTGCTTTGTGGTGGTGGTGCAAGCTTGGCGGAAATTCCAGAAACGCTAGCTACCAGTGACTGGTACAAAGGCTTGCCATTCTCGCGTCGCCCAATTGTTTCACTGATTGATCCGAATGATGTGGCAGGAATTATTAACGATACCGACCGGGAACTCGATCATACTTTTGTAACCGCCATGGGGCTGTTAAGAGTCGGCATCGATACCTTAGTCGGGACTGACAGCAATAGCTTTCGCGCTAAATTGGCGCGCCTTTTGAGGAATTAATTAAAAAAATAACACCGATGCGGTGTTATTTTTTTGGCACTTCGATCCATTGGCCGGATTTTAATCCAGATAGAGAATAATTGTCAAATTGGTAGCGGTGCAAACTAACTACTTTATAACCCAGAGCGTCAAAAGTGCGACGTATCTGACGGTTGCGGCCTTCATGCAACGTTATGTCCCATTTTGTTCGGCTATCGTCTAGACGCTCGAGCTCCATTTTACTTACACCATCGTTCAACTTAATGCCATAATCGGCAATCATTTGTTGATGCAATGGCGCCAATTCGCGATCTAGGGCAACGGTATATTTCTTTGTTTTATAAAACTTCGGGTGTGTCATTTCAAAAGCGAAATCGCCGTCATTAGTTAGTATAATCAGCCCGGAAGAATCTTTATCAAGCCTCCCTACGCTCTTGAAGCTTTTTAATTCTGGAGGAAGTAACTCGTATATTGTCGGAGTGCTACCTTGACGTCTACGACTGCATACGTAGCCAGCAGGCTTATTAAGGGCTAGATAACTTAACTTTTGTTTTTTTACTTCCTTCCCGTCAACTTTCACTACGTCATTATCGCCAACGCGTTGGCCAATTGTTGCTGTTTTATCATTAATTAATACGCTGCCTTTCTCTATCAAAAAATCCGCTTCGCGTCGAGATACTCCGAAATTTGTTGCAAGATATTTATTGAGTCTTTGTTCAGTCATTAATAATCACTATACTCCTGGTTGCAGAGGAGTTAACTGTGAGGTTGAGGCCACGGCGTTTTGGTCTTCTATTTCCTCAGAACTTATGGCGCTCTGGAAGTTCGGGCTATTTGCCATGGATTGGGCCAGCTTCTGTTCTCCCGGGACGATGATTTTTTCTTCGATTGGCGTATTTGGGGTCGTTTCGGCTTTCTGCTTAGCTGCCAATGTAATTTCATCGTCTTTTAATTCGTTTGCCATACGCTCGGCCATACTTTTGTTTGCGTCATCTTGGCTGTCTTCAGCGAGTTCGTCCTCGAGTTGTGTAATGTATCCTGGCTGAATCGCTACTACCACCTCCTCAGGCGAGCCATCGGTTTTTGTAGTGCTTAATTCGCCATCATTATTGGCGGGGACTTCTTGCTTCGTCTCCTCGGGACCATTCTGGACCTTCGCCTCGTCTTTTTGCTCTTGTGGGGCAGCGCCAGCTTCGGCGGTCACCTGAGGAGAATCGGTGATCTCTGAATCGTTTTCGACCGGCTGAGCCTTTAATTGTGCCTTTACTAAATCTTGTTGCTTGCTTGTGTCTGGGGATAGGTTTACTTTCTTCGCCTGCTCGACGGGTGATTGTTGCGTTTCTGGCGGTAGACCAGCCTCTGGCACCTTTGATGCCGCCTGTTCGGCAGTTGGCACTTTCATTGGATCGATCGCAACTTTCTTTGCGGTTTTTGTGGTAATCATGGCAGGATTCGCGTCCGCGTCATCGCCCAGAATATCAGCCATCCGTTTCTGCATCTGTTCGCGCATAGCGTCCATATTAGGATCGTGGATTGGTTGAATGATACGCTCGCCACCTGCTGTTTTTTGCTCGGCCGACTCTTGTTTTTGCTCGTTTCGCATTCGCGCAGTGGCTTCTGCCGCCTGAATCGCTGCAGATAGCTGCGCATTCGGCAACACGCGGTCAGGCGTCTGTAGGGCGCTACCTTGTTGCATATATTGCTGCAAGAGTTGTGGCGGAATTGGTGGCATCGGTAACGGCACTGTCGGAACTGGCGCGTTTGGCGCAAGTTGCGGAATTGGTGGAGCCGCAACTGTAAAATTTGCAGGCGACATTGTCTGCTGTGGTACTTGTGGTACCGTGGCTTGCACTGGCGTTGTTGTCTGGGCCATTTGTGTCGCGGGCGCTTGCGCTGCTCCGACTATCGGGTTTGCCATTTGTGCAGTCGCTTGAGCTACGGGCGCTGGAGCCGCCCCTATTGCCTGATTTGCTATGCTCTGCATAGCAGGAATCGCGCCCGGCATAGCAATAGGGGCTTGATTAAAATTTGCCGAAATTCCTCCGTTCGGATCTTGGGGTGTTGGCTGCTGTACCTGTTGTGGTATCGGTGCTGGTCCAGCGGCGGGGTTTGTTGGCTGAATTGTTGTGGTTGGAGTCGTTGGAACGGCTGCCAATGAAGCTGCGGCGGCGTTTGGGTCTGGTATTGAAGTTGCCTGTGCTGGTGCTGCAGGCGCGGGTGTAGCCGTAGAGATATTTGAAGCAGTCTGCATATTTGCTTTTGCGTTTGCGTTCGGAGCATCTCCGAGCACTTCGTGCACTGCATTAATGACGTCTTCGATACCAACTTGCGATTTTACAAGATAGCGTTCCGCTCCGAGCGTTTCGCCACGCTGCCGCTGATCGTCGCTAGAGAGCGCCGTCATCATGATTACTTTAATATTTTGAGTTTCAGGCTGAGAACGAAGAATATCCAACATATCGAAACCAGAAATTTTAGGCATCATTACATCTGCAATGATGAGGTCTGGCTTTTCCTGGACGGCTTTAGCGAGAGCTTCCTCGCCATCATCCGCCCTAGCGATATCGTAACCTTCGGCGACCAACCTGATGCTATAGATTTCTTGTAAGGACTTATCGTCCTCTACTAACATAATTTTGGCCATACTAACGCTTATTATATTCCATTTAAGCTTAAAAATCTACATTTTCACGGCTTTGCGCTTGCTGATTATCGATGTAGAATCTTTGTTGTCGATAAGTATCTTCAGAAATTCGCGGGAAGAGCACGATAAAGCGTGTTCCTTTGCCCGCTTCGCTCTCGGCCCAAATGCGTCCATTCATTGCCTCAACGCGTTGCTTAACCAAATATAAACCAAGGCCAGTACCACCAATCTCGCGCGTCTCGCGGTTGTCGACGCGGTAGAACTTCTGAAAAATGTGCGTTAGCTCCTCACGCGGCACACCAATACCCGTATCCTCAACGATAATTTGAACATTGTAATTATCTGCGCGTACGTTTACTGTCACCCAACCGGCAGGAGTATATTTTATAGCATTCTCAATCAGATTATTCATAACTTCGCGCAAAAAATCCTGATCTACGGACGCATATACTAACTGGTCAATGTGTTTTCCGCCACTAAGTTGTTGATCTACGGAGCCGCTACCAAATTGGTAGCCCAGACCTTTTTGGGTAATATTTGGGATTTGCCCATCGGAAATGCTTTTTACTAACGCTACAATATCAACCGGCTCCATACGTGGCTCGATTTGCCTATCGTCTAGCTTCGTCGTATCGAGTAAATCTTGAAATAGCCGTCCCAAATGCTGTGATGCCTGGTGGGCTTTTTCGAGATATTCCATACCGCGCTCATCTACGGTGGCTGTCGAAGGATTCATGGCTAATCCTAGGTACCCCTCTATGCTAGCAACTGGAGTGCGCATTTCGTGGCTAGCCGTTGAAATAAACTCGCTACGCTCACGCTCTTCCTTTAACTCCTGAGCGATGTCGCGAAATGTTACAACTAGGCTTGGTTTTTCCTCGCGAGTGGGAGTAATAATAATTGAAACTGGGGTGTTTTTATTGCTATCTGCCGCTACGATGCCGAGCTCACGATTTTCGCCATACTCCTTGTTTTTGAGTGCGATATTGATTGGGTTGCGCCCTTCTGGAACGCGGTTGCCAGTTTTATCAAGCAAATTAATTACAGAATCATAATAAACGTGGTTTAGCTCGGACAAGCTACGCCCGGTTAGTTCGCAAAAAGACGGGTTAGCCAAACGGATATTGCCATCTGGACCTACGATGATAACCCCCTCATGGATAGACTGCAATACTAATTCATTTAGATTTTCACGAGACGCTGTCGACTCGCTACGTTCTGGCTGCTCCGTTGAAGACGCATCCACCTTTTTTGTCTTGTTCCAGAAACTCATACTACAGCTATTTTAGCATAAACATCTTCATGATTTGCGCTATTTTTCATTCATGAGATATAATTAGCTTATGAATAAAGACGTCATCTACATCGAGCCTGAGGATGATATTACCGATATCCTGGCTAATATAAAAAGCGCAAAGAATAAAATCGTTGCTCTAGTGCCGCCCAAGAAAGCTGGCGTTTTGCGTAGCGCTGTCAACTTTAAGTTAATCGCTAAGACTTCTCGCCAAGCCGGCAAGGCTGTTGTTCTGATCACTTCTGACGAATCACTTTTAAAACTTGCTGAGAACGTAAAGATGCCAACGGCTCGCACTCTGCAGAGTAAACCAAAACTACCGTCCGATATGGATACGGAGGAATTTGGTGACGAGAAAAAAGATGACGCCGATGAGAACGATAATGAAGAGGCGGCTAAAGAAGATGACGACCCTAACGATAGCAATGATGACGATGTAATAGAGGAAGAGCCTAAAAAGATTCCTGTCAAGAAAGAAAGCAGCGCAAAGGCGACCGCGACTACAAAGCGTAAAGAGGCAGACTTAGAGCTAGATGATGACGATCTTGACGATGACGAAGAAGAAAAGAAGCCTGCCAAGAAAAAAGCCAATAAAAATATCCCTGACTTTAAGAAGGTTCGCACCCCAATCATAATTGCGGTTATTGCGATATTGCTTATTTTTGGCATCGGCTTCTGGGCTTTCAACATTGCCCCGGCTGCAAAAATCTCCGTAAAGATTAAAACTATTGCCCAAAACTTCAACGAAAGCATTACTTTTGTGACCGACGAAACTAAAGCGAAGCCAGAAGATGGCATATTCTTCATCGAGCAAAAAACTTTGACTAAGACTGCCGAGACGGAGTTTGTTGCCACTGGAGAAGTAGATAAGGGCACTAAGGCGACAGGTTCGATTACATTAAAGGCCGCATCGCCAGTCTTGGTAGGTCTTGATCAGAAGAAGACTATCTCAATTCCGGTCGGCGCCACGTTTACTCGCGAGGGGATGAGTTATACTGCATCTACGGCCACTAGCATAGAGATATCGAACAAGAACTTCAATGGCATTCGTCATTGTAAAATCGTTGAAGAGCAGCTAAGCTGCAATTTATCGTCAGATGCCTCGGCTACCGTTAATGTTGTCGCCACGGCTAATGGGGAGAAATACAACATTGGAGAAACTACTTCGGGATGGACCTCGAGTGTTACTGGTACGGTCGTTGCTTCCAGCTCTGCTATGACGGGCGGTACGAGCAAAAAAGTCAAAGTCGTTTCCCAAAAAGACGTCGAGACGGCCGAAGCTGGCCTAGAAGGGGAGGGCGAATCCGATGCTCGCGAGGAACTTGCTAGTCAATTCAGTAACGAATACTTATTAATCGAGAAGAGCTTCACGGCAACTGGCGGCAAAATAACCGCATCTCCATCTATTAATGAGGAAGTAAAAGACGGAATCAAACCGAAGGTCATTAAGGAAATTAAATATACTATTTTTGCCGTAAAACGTGATGATCTTAGTAAATTTATTGAAGCGAAAACAGAAATTGGCGATGATACGCAAACCATCTACTCGACTGGCGTATCGAGTGAAGACGGCGAAGACAATAAAGTCTATATCGACTCCTTCAAGAAAGAAGACAACAAATATGTTGGTAGGCTAAAGACCGTCGTAAAAACTGGTCCAGAAGTCACCGAACAAATGGTTTCTGATAAGTCGCTCGGCAAAAAGATAGGCGAAGTGCGGTCACACCTAAAATCAATAAATGGCATTAGCGAGGTGAATGTTGATACTTCATACTTCTGGGTAACTTCCGTACCGAGCGACCCGAATAAAGTTACCTTCGAGATAACAGTAGAATAATGCGCATTTTAGCTTTAGATATTGGCACTAAGCGCATTGGCGTAGCATTTGCGGACACGAAAGTCCGCATTGCTATTCCGCGTGGCATGATCCCGGTTGATGGCAACGAGATGGCCGAAATTGCCAAGCAATTTCGGCTTGAAAAAGCCGACTTAATCGTATCGGGATTGCCTCGTAATAATCAAGGGGAAGAAACAGAACAGACAAAAAAAGTAGATAATTTCATTATAGCACTAAAAGACTATTTTGTCAAGCATGAGCAGAAAGAACCTCTTGTAAAATTTCAGGACGAATCGCTTACCTCTGTGATGGCCGAGGCGCATTTCGGAGATAATATTAGTCGTGCCGAACGCGAAGCGGGAAAGGTTGACGCCGAAGCGGCGGCAATTATTCTGCAAGACTTTATCGAGAGCGCAAATTTTAATGATTTAGAAAAGGAGTTAAATGGAACAAAATAGTCTACCGGGCAAAAAGAAGCATAAAGGTCTTCGTATTTTTGGTTTCATTTTGCTGTTTTTCTTAGCGTTAGCAATTGCGGCGGCCATCTTCTCGGTGCTTTGGTATAAAAAACAAATCACTGCCATCGAGGCTGAAAAATGCGCCGGCGAGAACTGCCAAACTTCAAGCTTTGTAATTGATGAAGGCGAATCTACGACGAGTATTGCCAATAAATTAGAGCAAGAGGGCATTATTAGATCGGCTCTAGCTTTTCGCATCTATATGAAGCTTGAGGCAACGGATCAAACTTTGAAAACTGGCACTTATACACTCTCCAAAGATATGGACGTGAAGGAAATTGTCAAAAGATTCAATGAAGGAGCAAAAGCTAAGACTTTTCGGATTACTTTCCTACCTGGCGGCACTTTGACTGCGGTGCGCGGACGCCTATTAGAAGCTGGTTATAAGGCCGAAGAAATCGATGCAGCTTTCAAGAAACAATACGATCATCCGTTATTAAAGAGCAAACCAGCTAGCGCATCGCTCGAAGGTTATGTTTATGGCGATACTTACGAATTCTATGCCAGCGCCTCCGTTGAAGATGTCCTAGTGCGTACTTTTGATGAAATGTATCAAGTAGTTAAAGATAACGGCCTTGAGGCAAAGTATAAGTCCAAGGATCTCACGCTCCATCAAGGTATTACGCTCGCCTCGGTCGTGCAAGGCGAAGCGGGCGTAATGAGTGCGGCGGATCAGCAGACTGTGGCGCAAGTATTTCTGACGCGCCTTTCGAAAAATATCGTGCTTGGTTCCGATGCGATTATTGCGTATTACGCCAACCAGGCTAATCCTAATCGCGATAAGTCCGACATGTCATATCTAGAGACTACGCCTTGCCCATGGAATTCGCGCAAATGCCAAGGGCTTCCGCCTACGCCGATTTCTAGTCCAGGCAAAACGGCATTATTAGCAGCAGCTAACCCAAGCAATACGGACTATCTATATTTCATTTCTGGCTATGACGCTGACGGCAAGGTCAAGATGTACTATGCGCACACTGTCGCGGAACACGAAGCGAACATTCGTAATTATTGTGGTGACCTGTGCGAGATATTCTAGTAATAAGTACTATGGTATAATAGAAGAGGCTTTTAGCTAGCATAAGCATATTATGCCAGCTTAGGCTCGCTACGGTGGGGGGTAGTGTCGTTTAGTTATGAAAAGATTCCAACTTTTAATTACGAAATTATTACCATACACAATTGCTTTCGCGGTGATTCTAGGTGTAATGATTTATGGTTCGCGCACGACGGACGAGACGATTCGTACGCCGATTGCGGCTAATTTTGGCAATTCGGATTTTAAGATTACGTCCGACCAAGTTTCCGAATCTTATACGGTTGCCAATATTGCTAGTTCAGTTTCGCTTCCGTCAACTACGACTATCAACGAGAGCTACGTTACGGTCAACACTCTCTATGAGACTACTGGTACTACCGATACCACCAGTAGTCAAATTATTGATAAACCAAACATTATCGACACCTCCAGCTATTCGCGCGGCGTCATTAAGCACACCGTAATTGCCAATGAGACGATTACTGCCATCCTTGTGAAGTATAATCTTGTAAATGTGACCAAGAATCAGGTTCGCTGGAGCAATGGTCTCAAAACCGAAGCCCTCAAAGAGGGTGCTACTTTATATCTCCCAAGCGTTCCTGGCATCGTCTATAAGGTCAAAAAAGGCGATACAATCGACGGCATCGTGAAGAAATATCAGGCCAATAAAGAGGAGATGATTTCTCGCAACGACCTTGAAGATTCAGAATTGACGGTTGGCTCCTTGGTATTGCTCCCGGGCGGTACGCTTCCCGAAAAAGAGCGTCCGGAATATGTCGCGCCAAAACCCGTAACGACCTATAGGCCCACTTATAACTATTCATACTCTGGCGACTCTGGTGATCGTCATAATATGGTCGAAGTTGGTAGCTATGCCTATTGGAGTTCGGTATACTACAAGACTTCTGGGCAGGGCAACCCTGGCGCTTTTGGCAACTGTACCTGGTTTGCGTGGTATTGGCGTCGCAATAATATGCCATCTAATTACTGGCTTCCAAAGGGCGCTATTGGCAATGCTAGCTCCTGGCTTTATACTCTTGGCGGTTCTTATAAGACCGGCCGTACACCACAATACGGCGCCGTGATGCAGTCTATGGGCGGATATTATGGCCACGTTGGCATCGTCGTAGGTGTTGATCCAGGAAAATCTATTACTATTCAAGAGATGAACTATGCTGGACCAAACGGTATGTTTAATCACGTTTATCAGTCAACGATGAATTGGTCTGACGCTCTCAAATATAACTATATTTACGAACACAAATAGTCCGCCGCACTTTGATAAAGAGTGCAAAATATGTTAAAATATAAACATTATGTTTGTTGATACAGCGAAAGTTTATATTAAAGCCGGCAAGGGCGGGAATGGCGCAATTTCTTTTCGCCATGAAATCTATATTCCAAAGGGAGGCCCAGACGGTGGTGATGGTGGCAAGGGTGGCGACGTGGTTTTTGTTGCCAGTAAAGATTGCGACACTCTAATAGACTTTCGTTTCCAGCCGAAACTAATCGCCGAAGACGGCAAAGCTGGCTCTGGTCAGAAATCCTCTGGCAAATCCGGCAAAGATTTAATCGTAAAAGTACCAATTGGCACAGTTGTTAAACGTGACGGTGAAGTAGTAGCCGATCTCACTCGCGACGAAGAGCGCGCAATTGTTGCGCATGGTGGTGATGGCGGTTATGGCAACTGGCATTTTCGCTCCAGTACGCGCCAAGTTCCAAAGATTGCCGAGCTCGGTAATCCCGGTGAGGCCTTCGATGCCGAGTTAGAACTAAAACTCTTGGCCGATGTTGGTCTAATCGGCTTTCCGAATGCCGGCAAGTCTACTTTTCTTTCCGTAGTCAGCAATGCTACCCCCGAAATTGCCGATTATCCATTTACTACTATTACGCCAAATCTCGGTGTTGCCAAAATCGACGACCATGGTATTTTGATAGCAGATATTCCAGGGCTAATTGAGGGTGCATCTGAAGGTAAAGGCCTTGGCGATCGTTTCTTGCGCCATGTTGAGCGTACGAAGGTACTACTTCATCTGATAGATGTCTACAATGATGACGCCGGCAAGGCCTACGCGGATATCCGCGCAGAGCTTGCTAATTATTCTGCCGAGCTTGCCGAGCGTCCAGAACTAGTCGTTCTTACCAAGACTGAAGGCGTTGATAACGAAATTGTCGGAATGCAGATGAAATCCATTTTGGATCGAAATCCTAATGCGAAGATCATGAAAATCTCCGCTTCCGCCCATCAAGGTCTTACGGAAGTATTGCGTGAGTTGTGGCAAATAATCGAGGCATCCAAAGTGGAAGCCGCGCAAGATGTCGAAGAAGAAGTTGAAGATATTCCAGTAATCACGCTAGAACAAACCGAGCGCAAGCATCGCCCACGCCACGAGCGTTATCAAAAAGGTGATCACAACACGATTATTACGCTTGACTCGATGGCAGACGCGGAAGATGAATTCAGCGAATTTGACGATTAGCGGTAAAAAATACAACATCTTTTTGCCGCAAACCCATTGACGTTTATGCTTAAAATTGCTTTAATAGATTCAAGCTGGTACGCTTCACGGGGTTCCACTGAAAATGTGGAAAGTGTGGAGACTAGAAACAAAAATAAACAGCGGATTAAAACAAACCAATGTGCCCCTGGGTGGGCGCGTAACAGCGAAAAAGAACCGAAGCAATTCGGTTCTTTTTACGGCGAAGACAATCGTAGCTAACGGGCACTTGTTATATAATTAGCTTATGTATACCGAGCAAGATATTATTAAAAAAATCAGATCAAACCATCGGAAAGAAATCTTTTCGTATGCCTTAACGATGCTAATTATGCCGTCGATATTTTTACTCACGTTTTGCGCCGTACCAGGTGCAATGAAGCAACTGGCTGTTGCTATTGTGTTACTAGCAATCGGCGTAATAGCAAGCTTCATCGTTGATTATTTTATTATTTGGAAACGCTTTATTGCTCCAGCCATCAACGATAGTGTCGTAATGAATGATCCAGTTTTCCGTGTTTTTAAGGACGTAAAACAATTAACGGAAGTTATCAATGAGGTCGCCAAAGGCAAGGCCGTGTACGAACATGATGGATTTCGCTTTAACTACAAGTATGTTGTTGACCTAGATAATCCTAGTACTATCATGCGTCTGGAGGATATTACGAATTCGTATGTAACGGGCGATGCTCATAACACAGACGGCAAAATGCTCGTCGTCGAGGATTGCTTCAATCGCACGAGCCATTTTAGTCTAAGCAGCGACAAAGAGGCTGCCACGCATGTTTGTCGGCTAATATACGAACAGAGTCCGCGGCTAAAAGATAAAAAACTAAAAGACGATTCTGTAGTTGTAAAGTTATAGTCTAGGCATACCGCACAATTAATAGGCCGCCTTGGCGAATCGGCATCGGTTCGCTCTCTGTCCAGTCTATTACTGTGGGCGGAATATTACCGTCCGACTCGCCTTCGACAATACAATCAACCTTTGGAAATACTTCTGCGACATGCTTGCCGCTACGGCAAGGCGCCTCGCCGTGAGGAGCTGCGCCTATGACTAGCAGTGGTCCAGTCGTACGTACGAGCTCTAATAAGTATTTATGTTCGGGGATTCTAACTCCGACTGTTTCGAAATGGTCAAAATAAGGATGCTTTAGCGTGCGATGTTTCGGCAGGATTAAGGTAAGTTCGCCAGGAAAATAATGTCGTGCCATATTGAGCGTCTTGCGGTCGATGGATGCATATTTCTTGATGTCATCCACATCGGCAACTAATAATGTTAGGATTTTTGCACTATCAATTTGGCGATTTTTAATGTCTAATAGTTTACGGATGGCTGCCGTATTGTCTAATTTTACAGTTAAACCGTAGAAGTTTTCGGTTGGAACGGCCAAAACGTCACCCCTGTTTAGGGCCTTTTTAGCATCCTCTATTCTCTTTTGCGAAACATACCTCATAACCATCCCATTATAGCACAAAATCGCAAAAAAGTCAATACATGGCCAATGCTGAAGCTATGCTAAAATTAAGAAAAGCTAATGCTAAAAAGGAAATATGAACAAAGAAGATAATCCCGACAAGGATATTAAAATTGATGACAATGCAGAACAGACTCCAGAGGAGCCAAAAAAAGGGACGCCCCCATCCGACGAAGCTAAGAAAGAATCCTCGTCCGACACGCCCCAACCAAAGAAAAAGTTTCCCTTCATCCCCATACTATTGATTATTCTAGCAATTGGTTCTGTCGTTGGTGTGTATTTTGCAATAAAACTATCGCAAAAACCAGAAACTGTTATAGTTAAAGAAAATCAACCGAAAGAGGATGAGAGCCCTAAGGCTGATTCTGACGAAATTCTCTTTACCAAAGACACGCTCCCACGCATTGATGCTTCTCTTGCCACGCAACCGCTCACGGACGCATTCGTAAAGAACTTCACCGGCAAGACTACTAAAGATCTCGGTATTGAATATTCCAATACGCATCCCGGCTATGTCAAGCTAATTAATAAAGAGACTGACTTAATCGTTGTCACGGAACCAAGCAAAGATGAGCTTGCTCTTGCAAAAGAGAAGAATGTCGAGCTTGAGGTTACTAAGGTTGTAAATGAGGGCTTCGTTTTCTTTGTCAATAAAGATAATCCAGTCAATAGCATTAAATTTGATGACCTCGTCAAAATCTATACGGGTGAAATCACTAACTGGAAAGATCTCGGCGGCAACGATGCTGACATTATTGCTTACCAGCGTCCAGAGAATTCTGGCTCTCAGACTGGACTCTACAATCTTGTTATGAAGGGAAAAACCGTAAAAATTCCGACCGTTAAAGAATCTGTTGAGCTCACTATGTCCGGTATTGTTGACTATGTCGCATCTTACGATAATGGCATTAATTCCATCGGCTTTGGCTTTTATTACTATATAAATACAATGTATTACAATGAAAACCTAAAGTATATCGCCGTTAATGGAATTAAACCAACCTACGAGACTATCCAAAATGAAAAATATCCTATCCTTTCTGCTTATTATGTCGTCACCCGCAAAGGCGAAACTAATGAACATGTAACTGAACTTAAAAAAGCGATGCTATCTCAGCGCGGCCAAAAAGTGGCTAGCGAGGCAGGTTATGTCCCAGCAAAATAGCAAAAAGAAAACAGCTGCCGTCATTGGTATTGGTTTTGTGGTCTGGGCTCTGCTTATCGGCGGTGCAATTGTCTTGGCTTTACGCAATAAGCCTGAGCCGATAGTTGTCCGCGTGGACGAGGTTGCTGATGCTTATAAGTATTCTGACGACAAAATCGCCAAAGCTAATGATACGGTCGATGACTTAGACTACTATGGTACCTATAAGCCAAACCAGATTACCTTTTCCGAGAATACGTTCGGTCTCGTTAAGGGGATTCTTCAGATTTCCGGCCTAAAGGATGCGGCGGTCGAGGAAAAGATAAATGACCGCATAAAAGCTGTAGCCTCCGAACTTCGGAAGTTGAATTCCGAAAGATTTGCGGACTTTAGTGTAAAAGCAAACTATTTTAATGTTTTATCTATCGTTGCGCGTCAGTATCATAACGTTAATGGCATAGATGAGCTAGTCGAAAGATATCTCACGTTCGATCTTAATACTGGTGACGAGCTTAGTTTTGATGACCTTTTCCCTGAAGGTATTAATTATGTACCGATATTCTACAATAGTTTTTATACGAGTTTGGTTTCATCGATTAAATTTAGCGCAAAGCACGACAGGGACCTATTAAAAGTTGTTCAGTCATGTAAAGATCCGTCGGGATGTTGGGTAATGGGTAGTCGCATCACGCAATCGGCCGAAGAAATCCAAGCTCGCCTTACTAGTTACGATGAGCAATTGGCGAACATAGAGAACGTAATATATAACACGATTCAAGCCTATCTCGCTGGCGACAAAGCCTTTTACCTCAATAGTTATGGGCCCGCGTTAAAAATAGCGGATGATAAGGTTGTTAATATCGAATTGAAGGATAACATACGTTACGCAGTCTATCTTAAAAAATATCGCTCAAAAGAATCTCTATATAAAAATGATTCCGTCAACGATTCCAATCCGTTTTTCACTGAAATCCCAACTATGTACTCGAATTTTTACAACGTTGAGGCAAATAATTATTTTATTGATACACAGTTGAATGGGAATCTGTCTGAAATGGGCTTACCCGCTCAGCAGGTTAAAAAGTCCATACAGGACTACGTTGCGAAAAAGGGAGTGGCAATGAGTAACGACTCAAAACAATTCCACTATATTATTACGGATATCTATGCGAGTAATGGGAATAATTTGCGCTTTGTCGGTATTTCTATGGACATTTATAGTATGGACAAAAAATACTTTAGCGACATTTTCAGGAGAGCGGCCATTAATGGAAAGACGCAGTTTGTCATGCCAGGAGGAAATCAACCTCCGCATATCGGCGAATATGATGAAAACAAAGTGGCGATTAACCGTCAGGGCTTTACGGTTGCTATGACTAAGTCTGGGAAAATACTCGACAGCGTTGATGATATTCTTGCTCCCCCAACAAAGACCCGCGATGTTAAAAAAATACTATTAGACAAAGCGTATAATGAAGCGTGTACCAGATCTTATGATCCTATATGCTATACGGAAGAGCAGAAAAAGTCGCATAAAATTATATACAAAATCAGTGATGGCTACATTTATCTGTATATAGATAAAGGGAAGGGTGCGGACCCAGAATTATTATGGTCATGTTATATTGACAAGCGTTCAGTTGGATACTTTAACCCAAATATTATTATTCAATAATCGGCGCCTTTGGGCTGCTTGAATGTAGATGATGATATACTATAAGCATGAGCAAGTTGAATTATAGAGGCCCAGTAGTACTGGTCGTTATGGATGGCGTGGGCCTATCTGACAATGAAAAGTATAACGCCGTAAAGCAGGCGCATCTTGAAACATTACATTCGTTAATGGAGGAATATCCAACCGCCAAGCTAGGCGCCGCGGGCGAATATGTTGGCATACCAAAGGGCGACATGGGCAACTCTGAAGTTGGGCACAATGCAATGGGTGCCGGCGAAATCGTCTTGCAACGTTCGGCTGCTGTTGAAAATGATGTCAATACGGGTGAAATATTTAATACAAAAACTTGGCTCGATATAGTCGAGCGGATTCATCAAAACAACTCAACTTTGCATTTTATGGGAATTTTTAGCGACGGCAACGTCCATTCAAATATCTCCCATCTTGAAAAAATGATGGCGCAAGCGCAAAAGGATGGCATTGAGCACATTCGCGTGCACACTTTGATTGACGGCCGCGACGTGCCGCCGCACAGTGAGCCAAAATATATTCAGCGTCTAGAGAAGTTCGTCCACGAGCTGGGCGACCCAGATTACAAGATTGCTTCTGGCGGTGGCCGCATGGTGATTACCTGTGACCGTTATGAAAATGACTGGGGTATGGTCGAGAAAGGGTGGCATACGCACGTGCTTGGCGAAGGACGCCAGTTCGCAAACGCCACGGAGGCCATTGAAACTTTCCGCAAGGAGACAAAAGACCTGCAAGATCAATATATGCCCGCCTTTGTGATTGCTAAGGATGGCGAGCCAATCGGCAAAATACAAGACGGCGATGCGGTAATTTATATCGATTTTCGTGCTGACCGCGCTATTGAAATGGCCCAGGCCTTCACCTATAATGATTTTCCGCATTTTGATCGCGTTAAGCGCCCAGACGTATATTTTGCTGGCATGACCGAGTATAACGAAGATTTGCATGTGCCAGAGCACGTCTTGGTGAGCTCGCCAGTCTTTAAACATACGCTCACGAAGCATCTCGCTAGCCGAGGGAAGAAGCAGTATGCCGTCTCGGAAACTGTCAAATTTGGACATATTACCTATTACTTCAATGGCAACAGCTACGAGGTTCCAGAAGGAGAAGTCGAGGAAGAAGTTCCATCCTACCTAGAACCCTTTGATACGCGCCCTTGGATGAAGTCGGCCGAAATCACCGACAAACTACTGGCGGCCATTGAATCGCAAAAATATGATTTCTTGCGCATCAACTATCCGGGTGGCGATATGGTTGGCCACTTTGCCGACATGGAGGCAACTATTACGGCCATGGAGGCGATCGACATCTCATTAAAGCGCATAGTTGACGCCGTTAATAAACTCGGAGGCATTACGGTAATTACCGCCGATCATGGCAACGCCGAAGAGCTTGCGGACGCTGACGGTACGCCCAAGACATCGCACACGACCAATCGCGTACCATGTATCTTTGTTGACGAGACCGATAATGCTAGTAAGTATCGGCTCAGCAAGGGTGACCGTGGTCTCGCCAACCTTGCCTCGACAATCGCGATGCTTTTGGGCGAAGAGCCAGACGAGGCTTGGTTACCGAGCATTATTGAAGAAGCATAGATAAAATGCTAAAATAACACAAATTGTAACGGAGAAAAAACCTCATGCAGATCAATAAAGCAATCATTCCTGTGGCTGGTTGGGGTACGCGTCGTTTGCCAATCACGAAAGTTGTCGAAAAGGCTATGCTTCCAATTGGGAATCGTCCGCTTGCTGATTATGTTGTAGAAGATTGCGCCAAGGCCGGAATCAAAGAGGCTTATATCGTGATTGATGAGAAGCCCTTCTCACAAATAAAAGCCTATTATGAAGAAAACGCTGCATTGAATAATTATCTTGTTGCACGCGGTAAGGAAGATAAGCTATCGCTAACTGACACTAATCACGACGGTCTAACTTTGCATTTCTTCGCGCAAAAAGATGTAGACAAACGCTACGGCAATGCTGAGCCAGTTGCGCAAGTAGTTGAAGAGTTTGGCATCGAAGAGCCGTGCATGGTGCTAATGGGAGACGACTTCGTGTACAACAAAGACGGCTCTTCCGACTTAGCGCGCCTAGCAGATTATATTAAAGATGATAGTGATTCCGCTATGCTCGCATCGGAAGTTTCAATGGATACTATCGAGCGTTACGGCGTTCTAAAAGTCGAAAAAGGTCTCTTGACTGGAATTTATGAAAAGCCAAAGCGCGAAGATGCGCCTAGTAATATGATTAGTATTAGTAAATTCATTATGTCTACCGAACTTTTGCAGCGCGTCGTAAAGTATTGTAAGGATAATGATTTTGGTCCAAAAGACCAAGAATACCTTATTACCGACCCAATTATTGAGCACATTAAGGCTGGCGGCAAAATCCATGTTGTACCGATAAAGGGCGAATATCTTGACGGCGGCTCTATGGAGGGATGGCTACACGCTAATAATGTAATTTGCGGGAAATAATTAATGCGAATCTCCGTGCGTGTCAAACCTGGCACAAAGGGAATAACGCGTCTCGAAAAGCAGGAAGACGGCAGCTATGTCGCCTTTTTGCATGCCCACGCGCACGACGGCGAAGCAAATAAGGCTCTGTTTGAATTGATATCTGACGAGTTCCATGTCGCTAAGACGCAAATTACGATTGTCTCCGGCGCAAAATCGCGTCAAAAAATTATAGAATTTTAGCGTCTTTTATCTCATCGGGAAGATAATTCTTGTCTAGCTTAAAGCCGGCTTCCCATTTTTGCCCCTTGCCAAAGCCAAGATCTTTCATCAGCTTGGTTGGGGCATTGCGAAGCCAAATTGGCACGGGTAGATTCGGCGATTTGCGCGCTAAATCTTGCGCAGCATACCAAGCGTCTGTAGTTTGACGAGATTTCTTTGATTTCGCCAAGGCAGTTACGACGTGCGCTAAAATCAGGCCACTCTCTGGCATGCCGATTCGTTCTACCGCCATAAAAGCATTCAGTGCTAAACCGAGCGCACCGTTGCCGGCAAGGCCGATATCCTCTGAGGCAAATATTACCATTCGACGTGCAATAAATTTCGGATCTTCGCCAGCTTGAACCATACGAGCGAGGTAATAGAGCGCCGCATCCGCATCGCCGCCGCGCATAGATTTTATGAATGCCGAGATTGTATCGTAATGCATGTCGCCCTTCTTATCATATCCGGGCACTTTGCGGCCTGCAGCCTCTTTGACTTCCTCGATACCAATCTTGTCCGAAAGGCTTAGAGCTAACTCTAGATCTCCAAGAGCGCTCCTTGCGTCGCCACCAGATAACTCCGCCAGGTAATCGATTGCATCCTTCGAAACGCGTTTAGTCGCCTTTTCTGCTTTGATTGCGCGCTTTAATACTTCGACGATGTCTTTCTTAGATAAATGTCTAACAATCACAACGCGACTACGTGAGAGCAGGGGAGATATTACTTCAAAACTAGGATTCTCAGTTGTGGCTCCAATCAGGGTAATTAATCCACTCTCGACATGGGGTAGAAAGGCATCTTGCTGAGCTTTGTTAAAACGATGAATTTCATCCACGAACAATACGGTGCGTGTCTTTAGATTCCAATTTTGCTTGGCGCGTTCAACTACCTTCTCGACATCTTTTTTGCCAGCCGTGACGGCTGAGATTTCGATGAAGTCTGCCTTAAACTCTTTTGCAATAATACGCGATAAGGTAGTTTTGCCTGTACCGGGCGGACCCCAGAAGATAATATTGACTGGCTCCTGTTTTCGCACGATTTCCGTCAAAATCTTACCTTCGCCAATTATCTCATCTTGGCCAAGTACGTCTTCAAGTTTTTGTGGTCGCATTCGCTCGGCTAGTGGCCTACGCGTGTCGCTCTCGTTCAAATTTTCTTTTGGCATATTTTAGTGTGTCGATTTCTCTTCTTGTAAAGAAGTATGCGCCATAAAAGCCAATCTTATCAAGCTTAACCGACTCTAGAGCCCGAATCGCCTCGTCGAAAGAATCAAACCATTCCAACGTATCGCCGTCTTCTATCTCATCTGCCATCGGTTGTTTTCCGATAAACTTATCCGTTTTACAGGTGAATAGAAACGCCTTGCCAATCATTTGCCATTGGCTACGGACATTAATCTCCACTCCGAGCGGCTCGATGTCTTTAATCTTATAGCCGGTTTCTTCTAGCAGCTCGCGTTCGAGGCATTGGTAAACCAGCTCATCCTTATCGCGTCCGCCACCAGGCAACTTATACCAACCTTTATTAACGGCGTGAATTAGTGCTATTTGTCCCTTTTCATTCGTCAATATGGCGCGCGCACCCTCTTTCTCTTCAAAAGTAGAGGGGTCTTCGCCGGTGTTATCTTGACCAACGTTCTCGTCGGCAATCCGCGATATGCATTCTTCCGGTAGTCTTTTTACCCAAAAATCCGTAAACACATCTTTCTCATTGAAATGGAACCACGCCTCTACCTTATTCCCGCGTAACACTTCTGGCAGCCAATGTGTATCGTCAATCCACATCCGATCATATGGTAAGTCGGAGATATTAAACCACTGCGGCTTTATTTCATCTGTTTCGATTGGCTTGCCAGACCATTTCGTGCCGATAAAAATATGCATCATGTGGCTTTCAGGTACGCCTTTGTAATACAGATTGTCAAAAACGATGTCGGCCATGTGCTCCATCTCGGATACATTAACGCCAATCTCTTCAAATGTTTCGCGCACCGCTGCAGCCTCGACGCTTTCTCCCTCTTCGACTTTGCCGCCAATGCCGTTAATTTTCCCTAGGCCAAATCCACGTTTTTTAAGCCCCAAGAGAAGCTTCCCGTCTTTTTTGAGAAGCATGAGAGTCGTATGACGCATTTATTTAAACCTTTCAAGTGTCTTATTGGTTATTGGGCGGGCACGTAAAACATAAAGTTTTCCATTATCGTATGCCCAATCTACGCTTACGTCGCATTTTAGACGATCTTCTATCTTTCTAACCATTGCGTGTAGTTGCGATATCTGTTTTGGACCAAGGCAGATTTCTGCCTCCTCCTCACTCTCGAGCGAAAGTGCGCCAGTTCGTTTGTTGATTATTAACATGTCTGGCTCCGATTCTCCGCCAAGAACAGTGCGATTCATCCATAGGTGTGCCTCGACCATTTCTTCATCTGGGCTCATTGTGACTGGATTAATTGAGTGAATTGTGCCAGCCAACTCAGCGTTGAGATCGCGTTGTACTATTACCGCTGCCGAATGCCCGCGTCTAGCATTGTTTTGTTGCAAGTAGCTGATTGCGCCTAAGAGGCTGTCCCGATAGATATCTCGAAGTATCTCTGTGTCATAAGTCTGAGAATTAATGGAGGAGCGGAGAATTACGCGCTCTGTGCCTAAGCGGTCGAAAGCAGTCAATATTTCGTTGCTCATGCCGAATTCTATTTTTTGGTCAATCGGAATTATGAAACCGTCAACAATCTTGATTCCGTTCTTGGCGAGTTTGGCTAAAATCGAGCCAAGTTGGCCAACGGTATTTAAGTCGTCAGTGTCATCTAGCAGTAAAACCCTACTCATTACTTTTTGATTTTAACATAATATACTTGTATGCACTTTTTCTGATAAAATGTACTTAAGCAATAAGGAGAAATCAATGGAAGGCATTGAAGCCATATTTGGCATCATAATATTATTAATCATATTAGTAGTCATCCCGGGAATGCGTATCGTGCGTCAGTTTGAGCGCGGTGTCGTATTTACTCTTGGTAAGTTTTCTGGTATCAAGGGGCCAGGCTTGCGCGTTATTATCCCATATATTCAAACAATGCAACGCGTAGATGTGCGTACCACTCCAATCGATGTGCCAAAGCAGGAAGTAATCACAAAAGATAACGTCACTGTTGGTGTGGATGCGATTGTGTATTTCCGCGTACTCGACCCAGGCAAAGCTTTGCTCGAAACTACTAACTACATTTATGCTACCACTAACTTTGCGCAGGCGGCATTGCGCGACATTACTGGTAACTTTGAACTTGATGAGCTTCTTAGCAAGCGCGATGAAATCTCTGCCCAGATTAAAGAGATTGTTGATAAAGAAACGGATAAATGGGGTATTGATATTGAGAACGTTAAGCTCCAAAATATTGAGCTTCCAGGCGACATGAAACGCGCAATGGCGAAACAGGCAGAAGCCGAGCGTGAACGTCGTGCTGCTATTATCGTGGCGGATGGTGAGAAGGCTTCCGCAAAAGCAGTTGCGGATGCGGCTCATCTTTTGGCAAATACGCCAGGCGGTATTCAAATTCGTACTCTTCAGACTTTGGAAAAAATTTCTTCCGATCCATCTCAAAAGACGGTTGTCTTCTTGCCGAACGATATCAAGGGCATTATCAGTAAGATGTCCTAGGCCGAAAGGCTAGATATACAAAAAGACGCTATCATGCGATAGCGTCTTTTTGTATTTATCTTTATTTCTTCTTACTAGCAATTCCAGCATCGAATAACATTTTTGCACTTTTCCAGTCATGCTCGACTTCCCAGTTACCATCAAACCCTGGCGAAACGTAAGTATTGAAGACGTAGTATGGCAATCCACCCTGAACAATTTTGGCGGCCCTATCGGTATTCTTCCCAATTGCTGCCCGCGCCTCGTCGCTTTCTGTGCAACTAAGAAGCTTTTCTTCATCTAGTCCTTCAATTTTGTTGCCAACCTCGGTAAAATATTTGACGTCAAGCTGGGGGATATGCTCGGTAGCCGTAGCGCTATCGCCGATACCCTTCGAGAAATAATCATTATTTAGCTTCTTTAAAATCCAACCGTACCATTCCCAGAATTTTCCCTGTTCGGATGCGCAATAGCCCGCCGATGCGGAGTTAGTGCTATTTTCGACTACGGCCGTTTCGCCGGGATGAAAACCAGCTAGGAGGGCGGTTAGTCTTAATTCGTAGAAGACTTTCTTTTCCTCGATATATTCTTTTTTGAAGTCTTCCAAATGTTCGTCCATTGCTAATGCAAACTTGTCGCAGTAAGGGCACATGATGTCGGTATAGTCATAAAAGAAATGTTCCGCTTCTTCAGCATTGCCCAATGTCATTCCTTGATTCCAGACCAATGTTTCTGGCTTGGGTGGATTCATAGTGTTGTACATAATTAAAGCAAATAAAAAACCGACCGCTAACAGAATGGCGATCACCCTAATTGCTCTTTGCATGTTTCTTCTCCTTATATTTCTTAGCGCCAATTGTAACGAAACTGACGTATCCTAACTTTATTACAGTATAAATCAATAAAACGAAAGCTAGTATGATTAGCGCGCGGCTGACGCTTTCTGCGACCGCAATTGCGCCAGCTCCCGCTATAGCAGTGAAAATCGGTGCCAAGATAGAGATGCCACAAGTTGGGCAGCCTAAGGCAACGAATCCAAATATCGCGCCTATTCCACCCGTGCTTGCGCCGTCAATTGCAGAATCCTTTTCGCGATTCCGCCAAGTGAAAACTAATAGCATTATCGTTAGCGCCTGAAGTATCGACATAAGAATAATTAATATGCCATAAAAATCGGCAAAGTTTTCTAAAATCTTTAGTGCTACGCGCCCTAAAACCTCTATTTTCGCACCCAACGGTAAGCCCGAACAGAGAAGTAGCCAATTTCCCGTCCCATCCTTAAAAAAGCTCAACAGGTATAGAGACACGAATAAGGATATTATAAAAACTACTAAATATCGAGGCTTTCTGAATAGGTAGCCGATACTAACAAAAGCGAACTTCGCACGGTCGACAACCGTAGTTGCGAAATTGTAAACCTTTTTGCCTATTTTTCTGAAGTCCATAAGCCGTGAATGTTGCAGAATGAGTAAGCGCGGAACTTTCCATCGCGCTTCATGCCGCTAAATACGGCAATAGGCTCAGAAGTGAGACTTAACTTTTGTATATTTACACTGCTACCGTCAGTTAGAGCAATCCATTCTATTCGGTGCTCGGCCGACATTGGGTGTGGCTGTATTCCAACCTTAACCTTTACTTCGTCGTGGTTGATTTCAATGATAGGGACATGCTTTTCGGCGCCCTCATGAACTTTGTTTGCTTCAAGAATTTCCATGCTCGAGCCACAACATGTGGGAGTAATATTTGGATCAATTATCGTCAAAAACAAATTGCCACAAGTATTACAACGGTAAAACTTTAGCCCTTCTTGTTTCATTTAACCTCCTTAGTGAATAACTTTATTTTATCACAACATCAATCAAAAGGCGTGCTAAAGTGTATATATATTTCACGATAAATATATAAAATGTCAATAGATTTCGAATTATCACCTCTGTTAAAATTAAAATAGCAAAACAATAAAAAACATAAAAGTCAATGTTGACACTAAAAATGCTTGCGTTAAAATAAAAGTAGAACTTGTTCGGACGAATTTGAGAGATCGCCCGAGCGGTCTAGGGAGATAGTGTATAAAATGCCCCAATGGGGTATTTTTTATTTCTGTTATACTTTTACTATGAGTAATTCGAAACGAAGAAGCTCTCTGGACCGAATAGAAGCATCGGTGCTCGAGCATATTCCTGAGCGATATAAAAAAGCTGTAGTTGGCGTTTATCGAATGGGTCTTAGCATGGGGGTAGTCGGCATAGCGGGCATGGTTTTTGGCCTACTTGCAATCGTAAGCTTCTTCATTAGTAAAAATTCATATTCAGCTAGTCAGTTAGCCGTACACATTGCCACGTTTATTGCTTCGTTCGGGTTGGCAATTCTGGGGGCTCGATATATGAGAATGAAGATGAACCCGCCAAACGCCTTTGGCTGGGCACTCTTGATAGGATTAATCTGTCTAATCTTGGTGAGTTTCTTCGGTTTTTCTTTTATAGCGATATTGACGGCTGATTTAGCGGTAGTCTTTGGCGAGGCCGTAATAGTGGCGGTTGAGGCCGTGTATCTTATTATGGTATTGTTGCCGTTGGTAATCTTAGTGAATATAATCTACTACCTACTATTTGCCCACAAAGGGTACGAAAAGTGGTACAAAGATTATGCAAAGCGCAATCATATAGGGGAAGAGACAAAAACCGTTAAAAAGAGTCAAAAGAGCCATAAGAGCGACGGATATACTGACGACGACCTGTAAAAGACATTAAAAACTGACCCCGTACGGGGTCAGTTGCTGGCCTAGAGCGAAATAAGGATTTTCGTAACATATACTCGCCTGTCGTAGAGGGGGCCATCGTCGCGATAGTGGAGAACGGCCTCCTCGCCCATCGTAAGGCGATATGTACCAGTCTCATCTTGAACTACGGATATCCCGTCCGGTAACTCGACATAATAGTAATTGTAGTCCGCCTTAGTGTCGTCGACTCTTATGCCAATCGCCCGATATACTTCCGCAAGATATTCGTCTTTGTCGTATAGCGAGAAGTATTCCTCGGGCACATGGTGGCGTGACCGAAGTGGCAACCTACAAAGCCCTGACGGAGTTTTCTTAGATAAACCCTTTCCTGGGTCAATCGAGATGCCGGCTGCTATGTTGCATACCTCGTCAATGCCGAGACTTCCCGCGACCTCCTCGAATTCATTCAGGGGGCCACCGTACTTATAGCTATAATAACGGGCTTTGAAACTTGAATATTCGCAGGAACCCTTTCTGAAGTTATTCTTGCAATATTCTATCCTTTCCTCGTTAAGAGGAATATATAGAATAGAGTTCCCGTCAATCATTAGGGAAAGACGCCAAATCCTTACATATGTCTGGAGTTCAGACATGTAGATGCTTCTTTCAAGAATCTCTTCGGTGAAACCGATAACATTCTCTGTATCAATCAGCAACAATAAAGTAAGAAAAGTGGCCGTCAGGACGGCTTCCGGGACGTCTGCTATTATGTTAGGCGCTTTAGTTGTGCAGATTGCTGCATAGTATTCCTGTGTACGATAACTATCTGGCGTGATTGCGAGGAACCTGCTCTCGCCGTTGCGCCTAGCTTCGTACAGCCTAGCACATGTGACGTACACATCATATGTAAGCAGTTCCGGCTTTCTCTTGTGTACAGAGAAAAACCAATCAGCATAGTCATCGTACGCCTCTCTGGGGTCTTCTTTGCTCGTTTCGAATATAGCGCACATTACGAGCTCCTCATCGAGGATCTCTTCTGGCATCCATTCAAAAACATTATTAGGCCCCGACAGTACGCTATATTTTGATGCGACAAGGTTCTTGTAAAAATCCTTGTCGAAAGTTGTTGGGTGGCTCACCACGTAATTAACTTGGCTTTTATTGAATGTTGATAGCGTTGAGGCGAGGTAGTCTTTGACTACTTCGGCTGGAACGCTGCTTATCGGTAGGCCAGGTTCAATACTGCGCTTTATGCATTTTCCAAACGTGTAACCACTCATTTCGAATAATGACTGCAGTCTTTTATATGCGGGTAATTCGGCTACTGTTCTCGCGAAGAATTCGCGATCTAATTCTTTAGGTTCTTTCGGCATATATCGCTCCTTTATCTCTGGCTATAAATGTGCAAAACTAGTGTCTCATTATTATTATCATAGCATAAAAAGCTCGAATAGTCAAGGTGTGGGTTCTTGTTTGAGCAAAACTCAAGGCACAAAAAACGGCGTCTTGCGACGTCCTTCTTTGTGGTGCGGGTTAAGAGACTCTAACTCTCGACCTCTTCCTTGGCAAGGAAGCGCTCTAACAACTGAGCTAAACCCGCTCGCTTTCATGATTATATGCTACTTCGCGCCAAAACGCAAGTTTAAAGTGTTGAATCTAGCTAAACTATTATATAATAACGGTATATGGACACTGCGGTAGATTATTCGCAACTAAAGGTCCCCAATCATGTAGCTATTATTGTTGACGGCAATGGCCGTTGGGCAAAAGAGCGAGGTTTGCCACGAATCAAAGGGCACGATGCTGGTTATGATAATATGCGCACGCTTCTGCGTTACATAATGTCGCGCGGCGTAAAAGTATTAAGCCTTTACGTTCTCTCGACGGAGAATTTTAAACGCCCCAGTGAAGAAGTTGGCCATCTGATGGACCTTTTCGTCTTGATGTACAGAAAAGAGCTCAAGATATTTATGGAGGATAATATTAAAGTAGTCTTTTCCGGCCGGGATGCCCCACTTCCAAAATCAGTAATCAAGGCGCGAGACGAACTAGTTGAGGCTACGAAGAATAATACTGGTGGTATTGTAAACTTCTGCATGAACTATGGCGGTCGTGCGGAAATTATGGATGCGGTGAAAAAGATCGTAAAATCGGGTGTTGACGTAGACGAGCTTAACGACGACGACTTCCGCCGCTATCTCTACCAGGATTTGCCAGACATTGATTTAATGATTCGTACTAGTGGCGAACTCCGCCTAAGCAATTTTCTACTCTGGCAAAACTCTTATGCGGAATTCTATTTTCCCGAAACCAAATTCCCAGATTTTCATGAGGCCGACTTTGATCAAGCGATAATAGAATATACGTCTCGCGATCGTCGCTTTGGCGGTGTTAAAAGTAAAAAATAGGGTCATCGGTCTTATCTGTGGGTGCAATATGTGCTAGTCAATCGACTAGGGGTCATCATTACAGGAGGCGCTCTCGCGTCTCCTTTTTTATGTCATAGAAATACAAAAAACGGCCACTAATGGGTCATCTTTTGTCTGGTGCCCGAGATGAGACTCGAACTCATAATCCGGTAAAGGAAGCGGATTTTAAGTCCGCCGCGTATACCAATTCCGCCACTCGGGCAGGCACAGTAATCGTGGAGGTGCGTACCAGAGTTGCACTGGTCTAGGAGGTTTTGCAGACCTCTGCGTAACTGCTCCGCCAACGCACCATGCGAACATTATATCATAAAAAATCCCCAACTATACGGTTGGGGATGGTTTTTATTCTTTACGCAACTTGTAGGCAATCGGGATGGCGAGCGGCACAAAAATAGCCATTGTTGCCAGCAGAGAATACTCCAACCGAATGTCCGCTGCGCGGTTAATTGCCCACACTGCTACTATGTAGAGTAGCTGGGCGATGACGCGCGCCAAAGATTCGACTGAGCTTTGCTCGGCCGCACGAGTCTGCTCTTTTACGAGCGGCATCATCGTAGCGGAACTCCAGCCCTGAGCCAATCCGAAGCAGGCATAGAGGCAAATGGTCGCAGTGTTTAGGTTGAGAAACATTATCGTGCTCGCGAAACTAATTAGCGCAATTGGTACAATAAATAGCTGCCAATCTTTCATTTTTGGCGCAAAACGGCGCGCAAGCCTAGTTCCCAGATATGCTACAGCAAAATTAATCGCCCAACCTACCGAAACTACAGCCAACGGGACACCGACTCGGAGCATCAATGGTGTAAAAACCCAAATAATGCCATGCGTAATTTCGCGCGCTACCGCATAGGCTGCAATGCGGACCCTGAGCTTGCGATTGTTCATGTTTCGCTTTACCAATGCTGCAATCTCCGAAAGCGGATTACTCGTTGCGTGGAGTCGCTCGCTGTCATCAACGATTAGCAAGCTCGCGAAAGCGCCGACAAAATGGTTTATTGCCGAAGCTGCTATAGCCAAGCGGAAATCGATTGCGCCAATCGGTCCGCCAAGCAGTAGTATGGTTAGTGTTGCAATCTGGCGATAAGAGGCCATCTTGGCATATTTGCTCCTAAAAATTCGGCCAGAGTCGTCAATTTTTTCCGAGAAATGCTTCAGTAGAGACGAATCTACTCCCTGTGAAAGAGCGTTTCCTACTCCGCAAAGCGTTTCGCAAAGAACAACGAACCAGAAACTCTGAGCCGTAGAGTAGAGCAACAGCGAGAAAGCCACTATTGAGTCGCCAATAACGTTGGCCCACTTGCGACTAAAACGGTCAGCTACCCAACCTAACGGAAGGTTGAGAATCATCGTGGCGGCCGTAAAAGCCATCTGCGACATCGCAATTTGTTCCTGGCTCAGGCCGATGCTTAAGTAGAACGGTGTCATAATCGGCACGGCTAATATTCCAGCCGTCACTGCCGACTCCAGGATTACCAGGCGCAAGTTGCGCATTGGATCATTTTTACGCATTAGAATCCCTCCTTTTCAAGTTGCGTATATTATTAAAGTGCCAGCCGTCTTTTTTATACGGCTAGATAAACTTCAAAGGCGATAGAGAGATGATTTTTTCTAGATAAGTCGCTTTTGAAACTTATCTAGTTTTACAAGAATTAGACAGTTTCTGCAACGGTAATACGAAGTGTGGCAAAATGTACGCCTGCAAGGGCGACAGCTACAACGTGGAACCAGTATGCAAAAACATTAATATTCATAAAGTGATTGTATCATAGTTTGCATGAAAAGTCAATCCGCTCGGTTGTCGTATGAGCGTAAAAATGTTATTCTATAAAATGGACTTAAGCATAAGGTGCTTTTTCGTTCTTTAGAAAACTATAGTTATAATTGTTTTTTGTCTGGAGGTGTCATATGGACAGAAAAAAGGAAACACTCAATTCTTTATCTAATCAGTTCGTCGAATTGACGCAGCGTATTTTTGACATGGTAACCACATCAAAAGCTGCCGTTGCTGTCGCGATTGATGGTGATATCAATAATAGCGCATCTTTTCCGCGCTACGTTTCGGTTAAGTCTGCCAGTCATTGCCCTCAGGCAGACGGAATAAGGGAATATCTCCTGCATCGGACTACGAAGATAGCTACGTCTGCCAAGAAGCCGCATTCTCTCGTAACTTTCGATACGCGCGAGACGCCAGGGCTAATCCTAGATGTCGGATCGAACAAACGTTCTTATGGTCACGTAGTAGTGGCAATAGAGCCGTCCCCGAATAATCAGCCTAATCATGAGATCGACGAAGTGGCCATGATGCGTGAAATTGTAAATTCGATTGACGAATGCCTGCCGCATTTTCGCCGCAGAAACTTAAGAAACCTCTTTGAATCCGATCCGCACGTCAAGATGGTCTATGGGACTCTTCTGGATTGCTCGTCGATTTATTGCATTGAGCTGTCTTGAATGTTCCCATAGTAGCAACTATAGTTACTCCCCCCAAATCGAGACAAGGTTTGGGGGGATTTTTAAAGAATAAAAAAGCCGACTCTGTGCAGGGTCGGCTACTCCTGGTTATTTATTTACCAAGGAGACTAATGTCGCGCAAATCGATATTGTTCCGCCTGATTGCATCGAAAATCTTGTCAGCCATCGATGCATTTTCTTTGGCGGCCCCGCCTATTACCCCCACAGCAACAGAGTATGTCGTCCCCTCCTCTGTAAACTTGGCATGTTTCGCCACTAGCGGAGACTCTCCCCATCTCATGGGTTTATCGCCAATATCGTAAAAACGGTTGCGGTGCTTTTGGGTGGTGCGGAATTGTACGACCTTAAGGAATCCCCTACTAATTTCGGCATCGTCAGAAGCGACCGTCTCAGAATATACCGGATTGAGTTCCTGAATGCCACCATTGATCTCGGGAGGCTTCAATACATTCAGGCACACTATATAGCGTGGCATCTTTAAAGCACTAGCGTACTCTCCGACATTCTTGATGGTTTGATTCGCGACATCTTTGAAATGTGCTCCTATCACAGCTTCTCACCTCCTTTCCACCTCTTTTGTGTGAGCCGCGATATCCTGGTTGCCTTCATTATAATACTTCTATTATGCTGATGCTTTTTTATTTTTGAAGATTTTTTATATTTAAGTTATGCGTGCAAAGTATTATCAGCTCATTTGGAAGTTGCGTCGTTTATTATTTGGTAAAATCTATATTTCTTTTTCGGACATGTCCATACTTTGCGCGCAGCTCCTTTCTCCTCGCCCCAGTCGATGGCGACGTTTTTGCGTATGATTAGTCATGCTTTTAAGGCGTTGCCACAATTGGCTATATTTGCGGTACGCTTGCAGGCAAAAAATGTCGAATAGTGGCTGCGTATTAGATCGTCAGCAGATTGAAGCAGTTGTAGCATGCGAGGATGCTCAACTTGTATTAGCATCGGCTGGCAGTGGCAAGACTATGAGTCTATTGGCAAAAATAGATTACTTGAACCGCGAGTTAGATATTCCGGCCGAACGGATATTGGTTATCTCTTTCACGCAAAAAACAGTATCTGAGCTAAAAGAGCGTTGCGATATAAAAGGGATTAATATTCATACTTTTCATAGTCTTGGTAATAGCATTTTGAAAAATGCGGACTATTCTGGCTTGGGGCTCAAAAAGCTACTTAGCGACACGAGCATTGCGACTTTTATTCGTAACTACGTAGAATTTCTAATTAAACGCGATGCAGACTTTGCGCGTGCAGTTGTGGATTTTATTTTGTTTTTCTATTCCGCACCAAGCAGTCCTGCAAGGGCGCAGACTCATTCTGGGCGTATTAATTTTAACCGAATCTACTTGCGACATGCGCTTTTTGAGCAGCCGGGTAACTTTATTCGTACAAAGGATGAGCAGTTATTAGCTAATTGGTTATACGTTAACAACTTGCCACATGTGCATGAGCGTCAATACCCATTCTGTGACGAAAAATATCAGCCTAGCTTCACGATAAAAACTCCGCGAAATGTTTATTTGGATTATTTCATTATTAATCAAAAAGGGCATAGCATTTATGGTCCTAGCTATATGCGCGATATAAAATGGCGTCAGAATTTGCATATGCGCAATCATACAAATTACATTATTTTGCCATCCTGGCGCTGGAATGACTTATCGATTTTTCAATATCTCACCGAAGAGCTAAAACGTTTTCAGATAAATATACATCGTCGCGATGATCGCGAAGTTTATCAAGAAATGTTCCAAAATCAATATTATGCCAAAGAGCTAGACGGTTTTTATGGTATGCTACAAAACTTTTTATCATTACACAAAAATGGCCTCTATGATTTTGCGGACATTAAACGGCGCTTAAAAAGTGATGAGGAATATTCCCAACGCCGAAATGATTTATTTTTATCGATATACCAACGCGTTTATTATGCCTACGAAAAAATGCTGCAACACGAACGGTGCTATGATTTCGCAGACATGATAAATACCGCAAAAGAATCCATTGATAATATTGCGGATTGCTCAGTAGGGTATAAATATATATTGCTCGATGAAGTTCAGGATCTTTCGCGCAATCGTTGCATGTTGGTACATTCTATTTTACATAAAAATCCAGGCTGTAAGCTGTTTGCCGTTGGTGATGATTGGCAGTCGATTTACCGGTTTACAGGCAGCGACTTATCGCTAATTAATAATTTCGAGAAAACTTTCGAACTAAGAACTCGCCGTAGCTTCATCGAGTCAACGCATCGCTTTGGCGAGCCGACGATTAAAATTAGTTGCGATTTTATACAGCGCAATCCTGCGCAGTCGCATAAATTTGTCAGAAATATCCAGAACACTAAAACTACAATAAGCATTATATTAAACAAACCCAATGGAAAGGCTTCTGGGCAGGACGCAGAGTCGCTGGTCATTATTCTGCAAGAATTAATCACGAAATACAGTTACGGCAAAATAAAACAAAAAAGTCTGCAGCTTATATCACGCTATAATCACGACGTAAAACGAATTGAGTCAGATGCATTCAGAATAAAGAAACGCGACGGCGGATCGGATATTTATGACGTGATATGATGCGACAAAACGAACCCGGCGCATACTTTAAAGCTCGAATTTTGCTCAATGCATAAATCAAAAGGCATTACGCGCGACATTGTTATTGTTTTAAATATGAATTCAGACATGATGGGTATGCCAGCGACCCGTGAGTCTGATCCGATTCTGGACGCCATGCTATCTAAGGAGGATAATTTTCCTTTTGCGGAAGAACGACGACTGTTTTATGTAGCAATTACGCGGGCGCGCGAGGCCACATATTTAATCGCAAATCGCAAAAATCCATCGCCATTCATATTTGAAATTTCCAATCACATTAAGGAGGCTTACGGCGGGCTTTGTCCGAAATGCCATACAGGCGAATTGATTCGAAAACGCGGGAAACATGGCGATTTTCTGTACTGTTCAAACTATGCTTACGGCTGCAACTACCTTAAAAAACTCTAAAATGCTATAATTAAGACATGGCAGTAGCTTTGCAAAAGCAAATTGCACAAAACAAAATTAATACAATATTAATTATGTTTGTTTTTGTAGCAATAATTAGCTTAATTGGCTGGCTATTTGCATGGCTTTCAAATACTCCAGCTATCCTAATATGGTGCGCAATTCTATCGGCGGGCTATGCAATATTTCAATATTTCTTTTCCGACAAAATCGCTCTAGTTAGCGCCGGCGCAAAGGAGGCTGATCCAGACGAAGAATCGCGATATTTTCGCATCATCGAATCCCTGGCCGAAAACGCAAAAATCCCAACGCCGCGCCTATATATCATTAACGACTCGGCGCCAAACGCTTTTGCGACTGGCCGTGATCCACAGCATTCGGCGATTGCTGTTACGCGCGGATTGCTCGATATAATGGACGATAAAGAGCTTCGCGCGGTACTTGGGCACGAAATGTCGCATGTGCGCAATTACGATATTCGCATTAGTATGATAACTTTTGGCCTGACTTGTTTGGTTGGATTGCTGTCGGATTTTGGGCTTCGTGTTCTTTGGTATAGCGACCGCGAAGAGGAGGATAATTCGCCAATCGGCATGTTGTTTGTATTGTGCGTTCTGGTTTTGTCGCCACTGGTCGCAACGATTGTTCAGTTGGCCGTCTCGCGCCAGCGTGAATACCTTGCGGATGCATCTTCGGCCTCGTTAATCGGCAATACGGACGACATGATAAACGCTTTGCGCAAACTCGATGCACACAATCGCCCAATGCGCCAGCAAAACGTAGCGACCGAGGCGATGTATATTTCTAATCCACTGAAAAAATCTGTATTGAGCCGTTTTTTCTCGACTCATCCGCCAATTGAAGCACGTATAGAAAGGCTCGAAAGTGTCAAAAAATAAAACCAATAAAAAGACCATTAAAAATAACCAAGCTAGTAAGAAAAGCTCAAAATCTAGAAATAAATCTCATAAAACATTCAAAGAGGCTTTTAACGAGACGCGCGAGCGGATTTGGAATAAAAAACGCGCACGCCTTAAGCTGCATCATTCTTTCAAACGTTCGTATCGCGAGGATTATCAGCGGAAGTTAGAGGCTCCCGGCTTAGTTCAGCACGCTACGTCAACTTTAAAGATTATTTTTGCAAATTGGAAGTTGTTTTTACCTCTTCTAGCATTAATTGTTACGATGAATATAATTTTTGTCGGGCTACTGAGTGAAGAAACATATAAAACATTCCAAGATGCGCTGAAGGCTAGCTATAGCTCGTTAGAGCATGGCGAAATTGGGCGTTTTGCCGAAGCGGGGCTTCTACTTGTTACGACGGTGCCGACCGGTGGATTAAATAAGGGTATGAATGAGGTGCAGCAAGTGTTTATGGTGATTTTTGTTGCTATCACTTGGCTAATAACTATCTATTATCTACGGCATCTTTTGGCCGGCAATAAGCCAAAATTTCGTGATGGAATATACAATGCACTGACTCCATTATTGTCGTCATTACTGGTGATGGTGCTAATATTTATCCATTTAATCCCAATCTTTGTCTTTATTATCGCTTACTCCGCGGCGGTACAGACCCACTTCCTAGATACGCCACTTTATGCATTTGTTTTTTGGCTGTTCGGATCTTTGCTATTGTTGCTATCTTGCTATTTATTGCCAGTGTCGATTACGGCGCTTGTAGCTGTTACGGTGCCAGGGATTTATCCAATGACGGCCATTAATGCTACGACCGATTTAATGCAGGGGCGACGTACAAAATTCATTATTCGGCTAGTATTTGCAATTATTTTTCTAGCCGTGTTGTGGGTAATCGTGATGCTGCCGATAATGTGGTTAGACTTGTTCTTGAAGAGCAAAATAGAATGGTGGAATAATCTTGAAGCCCCAGTCGCGTCATTCTTCTTACAAATCATGACTACATTCTCGGTCATCTATATTACGGCCTATATTTATCTTTTCTACAGGAGAATGCTAGATGACCCAAACTAATATTCCGGCTGAAGTAGTTGAGCGTGTCGCAAAATTGCGCGACTTAATTAATGATTATCGCTATCATTATCATGTTTTGGATGAGTCAATCATGTCCGAAGCGGCGGCAGATAGTCTGAAACACGAGCTATCGCTACTCGAACAAAAATTTCCAGAACTCATTACTCCCGATTCTCCAACTCAGCGCGTGGCGGGTAAGGCGCTAGATAAATTCCAAAAAGTCACCCACGCCGAACGCATGATTTCATTAGCGGATGTTTTTTCGGAAGACGAAGTGCGCGAATGGCTTGATCGTATTGCAAAACTTGGCGCCGTCAATCCAGAACTATTCGTAGATATAAAGATGGACGGCCTAGCAATGGCGCTTATTTACGAAGATGGCCTACTAAAGCAGGCCGTTACGCGGGGTGATGGCCGAGTTGGCGAAGACGTAACGATGAATGTGCGCACAATCGAGAATGTGCCGCTCAGTATTCCGCAAAAAGAGCATACTGAAGTGCGTGGAGAAGTGGTGATTTTTAAAAAAGATTTCGACGAATTAAATGCGATGCAACGCGCGAAGGGCAAACCAGAGTTCGCTAACCCGCGCAATCTTGCCGCTGGCTCGATTCGCCAGCTTGACCCTAAAATCGCCGCCAGTCGCCCACTTCGATTTATGGGGTACGACATGGTTGCACCAAATCTCGACACTAACTCTCATGTATACGAAAAACTTCGCGAATTAGGTTTCCGTATTTCTGGCCAGCAAAAGATTTATCGCGATTTGCGCGGAGCGATGGACTTTATTAATTCGCTAAACGAAACTCGCCAGAATCTGCCGTTCGGCACGGACGGGGCGGTTATTAAAGTCAACGATCGCAAAGTCTACCAAGCGTTAGGTATTGTTGGAAAAACTCCGCGTGCTGCGATTGCTTTTAAGTATCCAGCCGAAGAAGCTACAACAATTGTAAAAGATATTGTTATTTCAATCGGCCGCACTGGCGCCGCGACGCCCGTTGCCGTTTTTGACCCAGTGCAGGTTGCTGGTTCAACCGTTCGTCATGCCTCATTGCATAATGCCGACGAAATTGCGCGCCTGGATGTGCGTGTTGGTGATACGGTCGTCATTTATAAAGCTGGCGATATTATTCCACAAGTCAATCGCGTACTAACTGAGCTTCGCCCCAAAGAAACGGAAGCTTTCAACTACGAAAAAGCTTTGCGCGAGCAGTATCCAGAACTCGACTTTGAGCGTCCAGCTGGTGAGGTCGTTTATCGCGTCAAAGGCTCTAATACTGATGAGATATTAAAACGTGCGATAGAATATTATGCTTCCAAACCAGCCCTAAACATTGAAGGTCTTGGCGAGAAGAATGTTGAGGCGTTGGTTGATGCTGGCCTAGTCGGCTCAATCGCGGACCTGTATACTTTGACTGCTGGACAGGTTCAAGATCTTGATCGCTTCGCGGAACTCTCTGCGCATAAGTTGGTGGACAATATTCAAGCTAGTAAAAATCCGCCACTCGCCCGTTTTATTACCGCAATCGGCATTCGCCATATTGGTAGCCAAACTGCGATTGATTTAGCGGCACATTTTAAGACTTTTGACGCTTTGCGTGAGGCTACCGAATCGGAGCTGTTGGAGCTTCCGGGAATTGGTAAGATAGTTGCGGAATCGATTTTGGCATTTTTCTCGGACGACGACAATCTGGCGTTGCTTGATAAACTCAAGGAACTTGGCGTTGAGCCAGTATATCAAGATACATCAAATGGTCGTCTAAACGGTCTTTCCTTTGTAGTAACAGGCACGCTCGACTCGATGGGGCGCGACGCGGCGGCGGAAAAAATTCGCGCGTTGGGCGGAGAATTCCACAGTAGTGTTGTAAAAAATACGAAATATCTTGTCGCCGGTCATAATACTGGAAAATCAAAATTAGAAAAAGCCGCCAAATACGGAACAGAGGTAATTGACGAACGGCGCTTCCTCGAATTGCTCGGCGAGGCATAATCTTGCCAAAAGTGTTGTAATAAAAACATGAAAAAAGCTCCAGTCATCCGACTGGAGCTGGGGTTGATGACTTATTCGGGCGCATCAATCCGTCCGTTGGCCGCATTCCTCCAACTGCATTTGGGATTTACGCCTTCTTCGACTGGCGCCGGATCTTTTTCGACCTTTTCTGCCCAATCTACGTGATCTTCTTTGCTACCGGTAATCACTATGCCAGTCTTCCGCTCGCCCGTGTCCGGATCGGAATATTCTCCCTCGTACGGCTGTTTGAGCTCGTTGGGGTCCGGCTCAGAGTGTTCCTTCTTCGGCGGATCGGGCTCCTTATGGCCCGACTCAGGATATTCCTTCTTCGGCGGATCGGGCTCCCTATAGCCCGACTCAGGATATTCCTTCTTCGGCGGATCGGGTGTAGGAATAGGTTCGGGATCTACGAGGTGTCCCTCGTCGGACTCTGAATTCTTGCGATACTCGGGCTCTTCATAGTCCGGTTCTTCAAAGTCCGGATCGATCGACTCTTCTGTGTTGTTGCGAACGTTGCCGCCGCCGCCGTAATCTGCATTATCGGGGTTTGTCCCCTGCGGACCGGCATTGGGATCCATAGGCTGAACGTAGACGGGATCCACTGGAACTTTTGTATCATCCCTCCATCGGTTGGCTTTTTCGGCCTCTTCGGTTTCTTTGGCTTCTCTGGCAGCCACGAAGCTGTCGTAGCCAATTTTGACCAGCATCGCGCTTAGCCCGAGCGTAATAGAAAACAGTATTACTACGATGAAGAGAGCAAGTCTCTCGCCCTTTCTCATATAAAGCCCCTCCTTTATAATAGTTAGTCACCGTTAAGGTGCAAGGATTAATAGTATCCAATACTATCATTATAGCACAAACGGAATAAAAAGTCAATCTTTTAGCACTCTTGACTTGCGAGTGCTAAAAGCATACAATAAGAGGTACATATGGTAGATGAATTTAGTGAGATTATGAACCACCTCAGCGAAAACGCTCGTTTTGCGCTGCAAAAGGCGGATTTTTACAGTAAACGCTACAATCAGGGATATATGGGCACTGAGCATCTTTTGATGGGTATTTTAGCTCAAGATACAAGCACCGGCGCGAGACTTCTTCGCGAGAACGGCGTGGACATTGACCAGGTCGAACGTGCACAGGGCAAAGTCGCCGTAGATGTGCCTGCCGCCCCAATGGCAATGATGTCCCTCTCTGAGGCAACAGTATTGACGCTTAGGATGTCCTTAAACTTTGCAAAAGAAAACGGATTAGATATTGTCGGCACAGAGCATATTATCTACGCTCTAGTTCGCCAGCCAAACTCCCGTGCCTCTGTATTGCTAGATAAACTAGACGTCGACCTTCAGTCTCTTGCCGAAAATATCGAGGAATTAGTTGAAAAACAAGCTAGTGAAGCAAAGATTGAAGAGCAAAAGCGTAAGGCTGGTAAGCGTTCGAGCTACCGTTTCTTGAGCAAATATGGCACGGATTTAACTACCGAAGCAAAAGAGGGGCGACTCGATACTGTAATTGGTCGCGAGCAGGAAATTGAACGTGCCGTTACTGTTCTTTGTCGCCGTACTAAATCTAATCCAGTCTTGATTGGCGAGGCGGGCGTCGGCAAGACGGCTATCGTGGAAGGTTTAGCGATGCGCGTGGCAAAGAACGACGTCCCAGATAAGCTTATCGGTAAGCGTATTTTCCAGGTAGATCTAAGTTCCGTTGTTGCCGGCACAAAATTCCGCGGCGAATTTGAAGAACGCATTAAGGGTATCATCGATGAGGCAACTGGCGATGATTCGGTAATTCTATTTATTGATGAGCTGCATTTACTATCTGGCGCCGGTTCGGCTGAGGGTGGCATGGATGCTGCGAATATCTTGAAGCCGGCCCTTGCACGCAATCAGCTTAAATTAATTGGTGCCACTACGCTCGACGAATATCGCAAAGGAATCGAAAAAGACAAAGCTCTCGCACGTCGCTTCCAAACCGTGATGGTGAACGAGCCGTCGCCAACAATTACTCTGCGAATTTTAAAGGGCATTAAGGCTCATTACGAGAAGTATCACCAAGTTACTATCTCTGACGACATTCTCGAAGAAGCTATAACTTTGTCTGAACGCTACATTTCGGATCGCTTCATGCCTGATAAAGTAATCGATGTGATTGATGAGGCCAGCGCAATCGCGCGGGTTTCGTTGGACAAAAAAGGCGGCAGCGCATACAAAAAGAACAAAATCGAGCTCGCCGACCTTGAATCGAAAATTGAGGCGGCCGCCGAAAAGGAAGATTACGAAAAAGCAGCTATGTATAAAACGCGTGCTGCGCAAATAGAAGAAGAGCTAAAAAAGCTAGAAAAAGCCAACAAAAAGTTGGATGAGGCACCAGCTGTTACATCGGATGATCTTGCGACGGCAATTAGTCTAAAAACTGGTATTCCAGTTAGTCGCGTGCATGGTTCCGAGCAGGAGATTTTGGTAAATCTAGAGAAGCATCTAAGTAAAGACATTATTGGTCAAGACGAGGCGATTAAAGCTGTCAGTAAGGCGATTCGCCGTGGACGCTCGGGGATTGCAGACTTGCATCGCCCAATTGGTTCTTTCATCTTTATGGGTCCTACCGGTGTCGGCAAAACGGAATTAGCGAAAGTTATTGCGCGTGAGGTATTTGGCGGCGAGGATTCGTTGATAAAGATTGATATGTCTGAGTTTGGCGAAAAGCACAATGTTAGTCGACTCGTCGGTGCGCCAGCTGGCTATATTGGCTACGACGATGGCGGCAAGCTTACGGAGCAAATTCGCCACCGCCCATATTCAGTAGTGTTATTTGATGAGATTGAAAAAGCTCACCCAGACGTATTTAATATTTTGTTACAGATTCTTGAAGATGGCACTTTGACTGACGGTCATGGAACTAAGGTCAAGTTTAATAATGCGATTATTATTTTGACTAGCAACCTTGGCGCGGAAGAAATGTATCGCGAAAACGAGATGGGCTTTTCGGCAAAGACCAAAAAAGACGCTAAAGCACTTGAGGCTGAACATGCCGCCAATGAAGCTAGTGCGATGAAGGCTCTACGCAAATTGATGCGCCCAGAATTGGTCAATCGTTTTGATTCAATCGTCACATTCAACGCCCTCAGCGAGAAGAATGTTGAGCACATTTTTGACAATATGATTGAAGATCTCAAGAAGCGTCTAGCGACCAAGTCAGTCGGCCTACAGTTAACGCCGTCGGCAAAAAAGGAATTAATCGATAAAGGCTATGACGCAAAAAATGGCGCTCGCCCACTTCGCCGTCAGATCGAAGATAACGTCGAGAGTCTTATTGCGGATAATCTTCTTGCTGGCAAATTAAATAAAGGCGAAATTGCTAAAATTGACTTCAAAAAAGACAAATTTATATTTTCCTTAGCCAAAGAATAAGCGCAATCGTGTATAATATTACTTAAGGGAATCTAGCTAGGAGTAATATTTTAATGAGGCAATCCTTCGAAGATACGATACGGGAACTCGACGGCACTAATAATGACGATAGGTGGTTTTTCCGCAATACAGCGGAGAAGACGAAAAAAAGCCCTATTAACTTTTCTAATCTTTTACCTAAGAAAAAACGCGAGACTAGTGGCCGAAACAATGAGACGCCAAAACAGGATGATTTGGAAGCGGATACTTCAGAAGAAGAGGCGCTCGACCTTGATCCAGGAGAGCAAGAGAGTGAACTGGATCATCAAACTGCCACACTAGAATATCGATTACTATATTATAAGATCGATGCTAAGACTAAGAAGGAGATGCTCGATAGTCTCCCCGAAAAGAACCGTGAGCGAGTGCGCTTCGTAGAACAGTATATCGATGTTTTAAACACCTGCCCAAGCAGCGGTCGTGCTCTAACGCGAAAAGAAGCCTTTGATATTTATGAAGACTACCAGGCTCATATTGCCGATATGGCTCCAGATGACCGCCCAATGTCAAAAATTGGCGTATTGTGCGAAATCGAAGACATGTTGGAGGAGAAAAAGAAGACTGCTCTAGAATCCGGTAATACTGAGCTTGCGGATAGTTATGACTATAAACTTATGATGATTTCTGACCAAGAAACACTTGCGGGCATAAACGAGTATTACGAACTCTGCAACGATAGCCGCACGAGTGGTTCATACTTTGAAATGGTTAGCTATATAAAGAACAAAATCGAGCAAGAAGGCTACAGCGGCACTCTCGAAATGCGCAATCATAAGCCGCCAATTCTAGGCGGGGCATTGCGCATTGAGCGAAACCTAAAGCTTATGGATATGCTTAATGAAGATGTCGAAGGCGGCAGCGACAGTAATGCTCGGCGCAAATCGCTATTAAAGATAATGCAAAGCAAAGAAGCGAGCGGCGGGCTATCTAGAGAGGATTGGCGGTTTCTGGAACAATTCTCTGAACGGGGAAAAGAACTACATAACTATGTAAATGCGCTAGATAGAGCTAGGATTGATCGCAAAAATCGAGACGATTTTGAAGCTAACTACAAGCAGCGTATGGAGATAGCAGGACTCTTGCGAGAAGGGACGCCTACTGAAGATTTGCCAGATCAAATAATAGAGATGCTCTTGAAAGAAAGGCCAAATGAGGCTCAGATAGCAGAACGCTTCTATACTATGGAGGCTAGCCATCGCGCTCGCGTTAAGATATTGCGCGGAGACGGCGAGCTCCCCCCGGCCATCCAGAAGAGACTCGAGCGAACGGGACTGAGCCGCGAGGAATATGCTGACCAGCTCGAAGCCGAAGCGGATGAGATGCGCAAAAAAGGTGACGCCGCAGATAGAGGCGAGTTCACTGATGAGCAACGCGAAATAATGAAGAAGCTCATGATTACGCGGAGAGAATTAGCCGAACGGCATGAAAACACTGGATTAGCACTTCATGAGAGCGCGCTGAAGGCTAATAGAGAATTCCAAGCAATTAAGCATGCGCTGGAGCGTACGCCGGAAGATTACATGAACGAAGTACTTTGCGTAAATCGAGAGGGTGCGCCAGAAATACCGCAGGACGTTCGAGAATATGTGTATCGTAATTATGGGAATAGCATAAGTGCGCTAGCGGTAACGTCTCCTGATTACGGAAAGAGTACATTCCCAGTCTCGAGACTTGCCAGGTTGTGCAAGTTAATTAAGAAAAGTCAGGAAAAACTCGACAAAAGCGCTAACTGGCATGATCGTGCATATGGGAATGAGGCCCATTTTGACTTTGATAGCTCCGTATATATCCAGGGGGAAACCAATTATTACCGCAAAGAGTCGACTTTCATTGGCGAAAAAGTGCTGCCAGCTCTTGAGGCTATGGTAAAGTTTCTAGGTGGCACTTTGCCATACGAGGACGAGCCAGAGACGGCCGTTGACGATTCGGCTAATCAAGATCCGGAACTAGCCGCCGCCTAAAGTCTACCCAGAGAATAATTAAATGAATCCAGTTCCAAATCAGACGCAACCTATAATATCCAGCAATGAAGGTCTGCCCAAAAACGACACGATATCCGAAGCTCGAGTGGCTTCCACAACAGAATCGGAACCAGCCAAGAAAAAATCTGTAAAAAAACATATTCTTTCGTGGGTAATATCGTTTTGCGTTGGGGCGGCGCTAGTATATTTTCTCGATTATCAGGCAATTATAGACAACTTTACTAGCCTGTCGTATCAACCTAGCGCTGAGATGGCGCAGGCAATCGAAAATATTGAACTAACCAAAAAAGGAACTCGCATTGTTCGAGCTTCAAAAGCCGAGCTCCAGAATGCGGACGATTTCAATCGTAGCTGCCCGGCAGTTACGGCCGAGACCTCAGTATTGGGCTGTTATGACGACTGGCATATTTATGTTTATGACGTTACGAATGAAGAACTGGATGGTATAAAGGAGGCTGTGCTTGCGCACGAGCTACTTCATGCGTATTGGCATCGGGAAAAACCATACATGAAAGAAAAATTAGAGCCAATATTGCGACGCGTATACGAAACACATGAAGAGCAGCTTAAGGAACATATGAAGACTTATTCTGAAGAAAACTTCGTGGATGAACTTCATTCCATAATTGGCGTCGAACTAGAACCGTCCGAATTACCACAAGATCTTCGGGATCATTACAGCAAAGTCTTCAAAAACCACGATAAAATCCATTCGTATTTTGAAGCTTATAATGGCAAGTTCGTTTCACTACAAAACGAAATGAATGAGCAGCTAAATAAAATAAATAACATGAGGGCGCAAATCGATTCGCTCACTGAGTCGTATCGCAAAAAATCTGAAAAATTAGCTAGCGATATCGACGTTTTTAATCGTCGCGCCAGCGATGGGTATTATTCAGACCGAGGCTCTTTTAATGCAGACCGAGCTGCGCTCGTGGCGCGCCAAGCGACGCTAAATGAGGAATATCAAAAACTTTCAAAGTTAGTTGATGAAGCAAACGAGATTGTAAAGCTATATAATCAAAATGTCGCTCGCTCTAGTGAGCTCTACGGCAGTATTAATAGCAACTTCAAGAAAGAAGAAGACATCACTAAACAGTGATTGGCACTCTTGACTTGTGAGTGCTAAGCATATATCATAAAGATATGGAACAGGTTAAGGATTATTTAGTCCCGACCGTGGTTGAGGAAACAAACCGCGGCGAACGGGCTTATGATATATATTCGCGCCTTCTAAAGGAGCGCGTCATCTTTATGGGCGACGAAGTGACCCCGCAGACTGCCAATATTGTAATTGCGCAGCTGTTGCATTTGGCTTACGAAGATCCAAAGAAGGATATTAAATTATACATCAATTCGCCTGGCGGATCGGTTTATGATGGCCTCGCGATTATTGATACAATGAACTACATAGAACCAGACGTTCAAACTATCGGCATTGGTTTGCAGGCCTCAATGGGCGCTCTACTCTTAGCGTCTGGCGCAAAAGGAAAGCGCTACGCCTTGCCGAATGCTCGCATTATGATTCACCAACCAAGCTCGGGTACAAAAGGCAAAATTACCGATCAAGAAATTGCTCTTCGAGAGGGAGTATACCTCAAGAAACTCACCATTGATATTATGTCGAAGAATACCGGTAAGGATATTAAAACCGTTGAGAAGGATATGGATCGCGACAATTGGATGTCCGCCGAAGAGGCGCAAAAATATGGCATTATCGACGAGGTGATTAGATAAAACATGAAAAACCCCGCATTGGGAACAATGCGGGGTATTTTTTACCGTAGAGATGACTATCTTTAAATAATTCGCGATTCGTCGGGCTCGGTGATTTCTTCGTTCGTATTCGTTATTTCGTCAATCAGCTCGTCGATGTCGCGTTCGAGAAAGCATTGTATGATTGAGTCGATCTCAATAAAGGACTTGGAGCTAAACTCGAATCTAGTGTCGTCCACTAAAACAGGAACAGAAGCCAAGATGGCGCCGCTCTTGGGTACTTCGCCCCCATCAATCGAGATCACAATTCCTCTTGTGCCACTTGCGAAACATGTATACTCTCCGCAATACAATCGCCCTTCATTATCGAAGTAGCATTCTATCTCGATAGCGAACTTGAGCCTGCCGAGCTTGTGTTCTGGCTCAATAACTATGGACCCGCTCTTGCCGTCGAAGTGTGCAGAGAGCTCGATGTCGGCGAGGGCTTCGGTAAGGTCGATGCAATTGCCTCTGTGGAAATTGGTATAATAATCCAATCTGGCGAATTCATTAGCATACCTTCCTTGCCATTCGCTTGTGCGGTCGCTGCAGCCGCAGAGAAGTACTGTTGCAATCAGTATGGTTACTAGGGTCGCGATACCCCTTTTCATATAACTCCCCCTTTTTTTCTCTAAGGTATTAATGTACAATAACGCATTAATAATGCCATAAAATGAGTCAAAAGGCAAGTATTCACTTTTTGTAAATTAAGCTGATGCTTATTTCTGGCAAACTCGCATGCTAAACTGTAAATATGGTTAAACAAAAGTCGAGGTATGTTTGTCAAAAATGCGGCGCTAGCTACGCAAAATGGGCGGGTCGTTGCGAAAATTGTGGCGAATGGAATACCTTGCTTGAGCAGGTTGTGCCTACCGAGCAAGAAATAAAGGGCGCACTCGCGCGTGGCGCAGTTTCTGGTAAAAAATTGCAAGCAGTCTCGATTAATACTATCGAGTCGACTGATATTGGCGGGCGTTTATCTACTGGCTTTTTAGATCTTAATACTGTTCTAGGTGGCGGTATACTATTAGGCTCGGTTAGCTTGCTTGCGGGGCAACCAGGTATCGGCAAGT